>Ga0209102_1000041_pt1 | contig 84474 bp, 93 predicted proteins | sample ConPoolayeHmetaG_FD_185483 | JGI IMG/M metagenome (GOLD analysis project Ga0209102, IMG submission 185483) | Hot spring microbial mat communities from California, USA to study Microbial Dark Matter (Phase II) - Cone Pool mat layer H metaG... ... | reverse complement strand
ATTCTTTTATTGAAACCTCTGGCTACTTAAACTATAATAAGAAATTCTTTCGCGTTAAAAATCAGGATATCATTTGAAGCAGGAAGGAAATCTGTGTTTGAGAGAGGGAGGAAAAATTGAAGAGGACAACCTTCAAAGAAGTCCTAAATTTTGCCATTAAAAGAGAGGAGGAAGCCATAAAGTCTTATGGGACGATGATTGAGAAGGCAAAGACGCCGGGCCTTGTTTCGCTGCTCAAGGAGCTTCAAGAGGAAGAGAAAAATCATAAGAAGCTTCTTGAAGAGATAACGAAAGAGAAGGTTATGGCCTCTGAGAATGAGGAAGTTATTGACCTTAAGATAAGCGATTATCTTCTCGAAGAGCCTGCGCATGAGTCGATGACCTTCCAGGACCTTTTAATTCTGGCTGCAAAGAAGGAGCAGAAAGCAGTGGAGATATATTCCAAGATGAGAAGGAAGGCGAGAGGAAAGGAACTAAGAAAGTTACTTGATTTTCTTGTGAGTCAGGAGAAGTCTCACAAGCTGAAGCTTGAAAAAGAGTATGAGAGAGAGGTTCTCGATAAGGAATATTGAAGATCAGGGGAAGGTTTTTTAGTAAAATATTTTTAAAGGAGAAAAGAAATTGGAAAAATGGGAATGTACGGCATGTGGCTACATATATGACCCTGAAAAAGGGGACCCTGAGCACGGTATTCCCCCCGGAACAGCCTTTGAATCCTTACCCGAAGATTGGGTCTGTCCTCAGTGTGGAGTGGGCAAGGAGTTTTTCCAAAAAATCTCCTGAATGTCCATAAGGAGAGAAAGATGAGAGTCATCATCGCGGGAAATGGGCTGGCAGGGACAATTGCAGCCAAGACTCTGCGGGAGATTAGTAAAGAGATTGAGATAGATATTTATGCTGAAGAGAAGCACAGATATTATCCTCGACCCAATTTGATTGAATTCCTGGCAGGGAATCTCCCCCAGGAGAAGATTTTTGCCTTTCCAGAAGGATGGTACCTTGAGCAAAAAATAAATCTTCATCTCGCCAGACCCGTAAGGAAGATTTTTCCCGACACTCAGGAAATAGAGCTTGAGGAGGGAAGAAAAGAGAAATACGACGCCCTCCTCCTTGCCACTGGTTCTCGAGCTTTTCTCCCTCTGCTGAAAGGAGTGGAGAGGGTAGGGGTGTTTACTCTGAGGACCTTGGATGATGCCTTAGCGATTCTCGAATCTCTTAAAGATTCAAGAAGGGTAGTCATAATTGGGGGAGGCATACTTGGCCTTGAGGTGGCAAGGGCCATTAATTTCCGGGGATATGAAGTCGAAGTGGTTGAGTTTTTTAATAGACTCCTCCCCCGGCAGCTCGATTCAAGAGGTGCTTCTCTTCTCAAGGAACAAATTGAGAACTTGGGCATAAAAGTCCACCTTGAGCTCGCGACAGAGGAAATCGTGGGTGAAGAGAGGGTCAAGGCTGTAAGGTTTAAGAATGGAGGAGAGCTTGAGGCTCAGGTGGTTATCTTTGCTTCAGGGATACGCTCTGAGCTTCGCCTGGCGAAAGAAGGTGGGCTAAACATAAATAAGGGAATAATTGTGGATGATTTCCTGACTACGAGTAATCCCAAGATTTTTGCCGCAGGAGATAACATTGAGCACAGAGGGAAGTCTTACGGTATAATCCCTGCCTCATTTTCCCAGGCACGAGTGGCTGCCCTGAACATTGCAGGTGAGAAAAAAGCCTACGAGGGAACAATTCCCTCTAACACCCTGAAAATAGCAGGCCTTTATGTGACATCGGTGGGAGTAGTCACTCCAGAAGGGAATTCTTATGAAGAATTAGTCCGAGAGGAACAGGATAAAGGAATCTACAAGAAGATCGTCCTTCAAGATGGTGAGGCTGTAGGAGCCATTTGGATGGGAACGAAAAAGGGAGTAGATGAGATAGTTCGCTTAGTTACTCAAAGGAAAAATCTTGGGAAATGGAAGGATTCTCTTTTTGAAGAGGATTTCGATTTTTCAGTTTTATGAAGATTAAAAGAATAATCATTATTCTTCTCTTTCCGCTTTCAATTCTCCAGGCTCAAGTGAAGACCAACGGTTACCTTTCCTTCGACTTCATAAAAGGGGAAGCAGAATTTTCGGGAGGAAGCTTTAGGAATCTTTCCTTGGGGATTTTCTTTTCTGGAGAGCTTACTTCAAGGATTAATTATCTGGCTGAAGTGAGATTCAAGAGCGCGGAAAGGATTGAGGTTGAGCAAGGCTGGTTAAGATTAAAGCCTTCTGAGGCTTTCTCTCTTCTTTTCGGTGTCTATCTTGTTCCTTTCGGTCGCTACAATCAGGCAAACAGAGCGCATGAGACATTGCTCATCAATCCCCCTCTTCCCCTGGAAAATGCATACCCTTCGAGCTGGAGAGAGATTGGCGTTTTGATTGAAGGAAGATTGGGCTGGTTTATGTATTCTGGCTACTTGGGGAACGGAAGCCAGGAAGGTCCCTATTTTAAAGATGGACAGCAATTCAGCGATAACAATTCAGATAAAGGGAAAGGTGGAAGGCTTGCTCTTTCGCCAAGCAGGGGGCTTGATTTTGGGTTTTCATATTATCGGGGAATGTATGATGAAGAAAATAAGCGGGAGCTTAGCCTTCTTGGGGCTGATTTAAGATGGCTTTCAGAAGGATTTCTTTTTCTCTTTGAATACGTAAAGACAAGAGGGGAAAACCCCGAAGGATTTGAAGAAGGCACAATAGAAGGATATTTCATTCAAGCCTCTTTTGATTTAGGAAGAATTCGGTCCGTGTTGAGCTATCAAAGATTGGATTACGAAGATATGTTTCATGGTCAGGGGTTTCAGAGTCCGTCTAATCCTGGAGAAGGTATTTCTCTCCACAAAAGGCGCTGGGGTCTGGGACTTATCTATATGGCCACGCAGAATATTCTCCTTAAGCTTGAATATGATTTAAACAGAGAAAAAGAGGTTGAACTCAAGGATAACACTTTAACGGTTCAAGTTGCCTTTAATTTTTGAACGAGCCTTGGATTTCTGATAGAATTTTTTGATAAATACATTCCAAGAGAGTGAATCTAATTTTTTCAGTGAGGATTTTCGATGGGAAATCTGCTTGTCGTTGGCACTCAATGGGGAGATGAAGGGAAGGGTAAGATTGTCGATTTTCTTGCCCCTTCTTTCGATGTAGTAGCCCGTTATCAGGGAGGTCACAATGCCGGACATACTGTCTGCCTCAAGGGAAAAAAGATTGTCCTCCACCTGATCCCCACAGGTATTCTTCATCGTGGAAAATTATGTGTCATAGGGAATGGAGTGGTGGTTGACCCAAAAGCCTTCCTGGATGAAGTCCAGATTTTAAGGAGTTATGGAGTCCGAGTGGATAAGAACATAGTCATAAGCAGAAAGGCGCATCTCATCCTCCCCTATCATCCTTTGGTTGAGAAGATAAGCGAGATGAAAAGGGGAGAGAAGAAGATTGGCACCACATCTCGAGGCATAGGTCCCGCCTACGAAGACAAGGCCGGGCGGAGGGGCCTCAGGGCAGGAGATTTACTCGATTTGGAGGTACTCGAAGAAAAAATAAGACAGAATGTCGAAGAGAAAAACGAATACCTTGTCTCACATAATCTCCCTCCCCTTAATCCCAGAGAAATCTTAGAGGAATACAGAAAGTATGCTCTTCAGTTAGGAAGATACATCGAGGATGTTTCCCTCCTTCTGGATGAGATGATGAAAAAGGGGAAGAATATCCTTTTCGAAGGAGCCCAAGGGACTCTCCTTGACGTTGACCACGGCACTTATCCTTTCGTCACCTCTTCAAACTCTTCTGCAGGTGGAGTCTGTACGGGGCTAGGCATAAGTCCTGATAAGATTGGAGGAGTGCTGGGAGTGACCAAAGCCTATTCCACACGGGTAGGGGGAGGTCCCTTTCCCACAGAAATTTTTGAAGAAAAGGGGAGATGGCTTCTTGAGAGAGGAAACGAATTCGGAGCAACTACAGGAAGACCGCGGCGCTGCGGCTGGTTTGATGCCCTGGCGGTGGCTTATTCCTGTCGCCTGAACGGAATCAAAAAAATTGCCCTGACAAAACCAGATGTCCTCGATGAGCTGGAGGAAATAGAAATCTGTCTGGGTTACAAATACAAGGGAGAGAAACTGGGAGTTTTCCCCACAGAAGTATGGGTCTTAGAAAAGGTAATTCCACAATACAAGAAAATAAAGGGATGGAAAAAACCCCTCAAAAATGTCTCGGATTTTTCTGACCTCCCTCCTGCCTTCAAAGACTACATCAAGATAATTGAGGAGCATGTTGAAGCTAAAGTAGTGATAATCTCGACGGGAATGGAGAGAAAGAACACGATTTTCCTCGAGAAGGAACTGGCAGAAATAGTCAACCTGGAGAAAATAAGAGAAGGAATTGGTTATTGACTTAATCGAGTATCAATGGTAAACATATAGGTAAAGTAGAGAAAATCAAGAGGAAAGGGAGGTATCAAATGCCGGCGAAAAAAGAAGAAAAAAAGAAAACAAAGAGCTCTCCCAAAAAAGCAAAAGTCGCTCCTAAGAAGGGGGTTTCAGGAAAGACTAAGAAAGCTCTTGCCTATGAGTGTCAGGTTTGCGGTGTTCGGATTGTAGTAGATAAGGAATGCGGTTGCGCCGAGGAACATGTTTTCGTCTGTTGTGATAAACCCATGAAGAAATCTGGCTAAGAGAAATTCCTGAGATTAAACTTACCTCAAGAGAAAAACTCTCTTTTAAGAAGGATTTTCCATCTTTTCAGCTTGAAAAGAAGATAACCGTGTGCCAAAGCTTATGAAGGAAGAAGGAGAAAAAATCCCCTCATCAACCTTGGATGAACTCTTCTATGATTCGGAAAGGAAGTTCGAATTCTATTCTCTCATCTCAGAGAAGATAACTCAATTAGCAGACCTCAAAGAGACCCTGGAAGATATTCTTTCTCTGCTCAGGGAAGTTACCTCCTGCAGCCATCTTGCCATAAGAATCATCGACTCAGGCGGAAACATCCCCTTTTTCTCCCATCTCGGTCTTGACGAAGAGTTTTTAAGCACAGAACACTGGATTTCGCTTAGAGATTGCCTCTGTGGTTATGTTGCTAGAGGAGACGTAGATAAGAGCTTACCTTTCATTTCTGAATACGGTTCCTTCTTCACCAACTCGATGAAAAAGCTGATGAAAGAAATAAACCTTAAATATCCTCAGCTCGCTACGAATACGCTAAGAGGAGTTTGTTCACAAAGGGGATATGAATCTTTAGCCATAATACCCATCAAGTTAAGGGGAGGTACAATTGCCGAGCTTTATCTTTCAGACGAAAGAAAGAACCTTTTTCCGCTCAGAAAGGTTCAGTTCCTAGAAAAGCTATCAATCCAGATTGGGATTGCCATCCATAACTCCCAGCTTTACACGGAATTGAATGAGTCAAAGCAGAAATTGATGGACCTCTTTGACTCGGCTTCAATCGGAATAATAGAGCTGGATACTAAGGGAACAATCATCCAGATTAACAAACAGGGTGCAATGTTACTCGGCTATTCATCGCCGCAGTCACTCCTTGAGCAAGAGATTAAAATCAGCGAGCTCAATGTGGAGAAGGAGCAATGGGAAGAGTTCATAGAGCAGGTTGATTCAAAAGGAACGGTGAGAGGTTATACCCTCTCTTTTGGGATGGGAAGGGAAAGGCAATATTTAGAATTTTCCCTTACTTCCCAGAAGGACCAGAGAGGAAACATTACTGGATATCGGGGGACTTTTCTTGATGTCACGGACAGAATCAGGTTGGAAGAAGAGAGATTGAACAAGGCAAAGACTGAATCCCTGAAGAACAGGTATTATCAGGAAACCTTACTCCTCAAAGATGAGCTTAAATCTGAATATCCCTTCGAAGAGATGATTGGCAAGAGCGAGGCAATCCAGAGGGTTAAAAGGGCTATTCAACAGGTTGCTCCCACTGATACAACCGTGCTCATCAAAGGAGAGACAGGCACGGGAAAGGAGTTGGTGGCTCGCTATATCCACGAATTGAGTCAAAGAAAAGACAGGATTTTAGTTAAGGTTAACTGTGCGGCTCTTTCAGAGGGGTTGATAACTTCTGAGCTTTTCGGACACGAGAAAGGTGCTTTCACGGGTGCCATCCAGAGGAGAATAGGTCGCTTTGAATATGCAGATAAGGCGACCATCTTCCTGGATGAAATTGGAGACTTGCCGCTTGAAACTCAAGCCATGCTCCTTCGAGTCCTTCAGGATGGGGAGTTTGAGAGGGTGGGGAGCTCAAAGACCATAAAAGTCGATGTTCGGGTGCTGGCTGCAACCAACAGGGATTTAGCTCAGCTCGTCAAAGAAAAAAAATTCCGTCAGGATCTCTATTTCAGACTAAATGTCTTTCCCCTTGAAATTCCTCCCCTCAGGGAAAGGAAAGAGGATATCCCCCTTCTAACTGCATATTTCCTGGAAGTTTACGGAAGAAAGCTAGGGAAAAGAGTTAAGAAAATAAGAGAGGAAATTCTGAATCTGTTCATGGAATATCCCTGGCCGGGAAATGTTAGAGAATTGCAGAACATAATCGAGCACAGCCTCATCATTTCAAGAGGAGATGAACTTGAAGTTCCTGTAGCCTATTTCGCTACATATCCACCTTCTCTAGAGAGAACAGAGATTTTATCTCTTCAAGAATATGAAAAGAGATACATTCTTGAGGTGCTGAAGAAGACAAAGGGTGTTATCTACGGTCCAAAGGGTGCAGCTTCATTGCTTGGATTGAAGCCTTCCACCCTCCAGAGCCGGATGAATAAGCTGGGAATAAAGAGAGTAAGACCAAAGGGGGAGTTCTTTTCTCTTTAGCCTCCACCGATATTTCGTTAAATTTTCCTGTTTTTTCAAGAAAAAGAAAAGTAGCGAGAATAAAATTTCATTTTTCCCCTTAAGAAAAATAAGTTTATTCTGGCATAAATATTGCACTAAGTTTAAATTGTGAGAAAGATTAAACTGAGAATAAAAAGGATGTCAAGATGATTAGAGACATTTCCTTAAAAATAGCCGGAAAGGCAGGAGATGGGGCTCTGTTTACAGGAAATATGCTGGCGAGGATTCTTAAAAGGAACGGATGGGAAGTCTCGACTTACAGGGATTTTCCTTCAAATATAAGGGGGGAAGCTACAAACTATACGGTAAGAGCAAGCTGGGAAAGAATATACGGAAGGGGAGACGCCGTTGACGTCCTCCTTGGTTTCGATTGTGAAGCAGTTGGTAGACACCTTGAGGAAGTGAAGGAGGGTGGAATAATTCTCTGTGATGAAGAAGATGCCTTGAAACTTTCTCCTTTTGAGAAGGGGGAGAAGACGTTTCATCCTTTTCCCCTGCGAAAGCTTGCTCACGAAAGATTTGGAAATGAAATCTTCAAAAACATGATTGCCCTGGGGGCTCTGTGCCATATCCTTGCCCTTGATTTCTCTTGGATAGAGGAAATGATGAAGAAATTCCTCAAAAGAGAGGAAGAAGTCACGAAGAATATAATGGCTTTAAAATTAGGCTGTGAAGAAGCAGAAAGACGAATCGGTGAGGAAGAGAGATTCCCTCTGGAAAGGAGGAAGGACCAGGGCAGGCTCCTCATTTCAGGCAACGAAGCAATCGCCCTGGGAGCGCTGGCTGGAGGTTGCAGATTTTTTGCTGCCTATCCAATCTGTCCTGCATCTGAAATCTGGCAGTTTCTTGCCATCTATTTTCCAGAATTTAATGGTCTTGTAATTCAGGCAGAAGATGAACTTGCAGCCCTGAACATGGCCCTTGGTGCTTCCTATGCGGGAGTTAGAGCCATGACTTCCACTTCTGGGCCAGGTGCATCTTTGATGATGGAAGGATACAGCCTTTCGGGAATGGCGGAGATCCCTATCGTCATCGCTGCAGTCCAGAGAGTAGGACCGAGTACTGGAATACCCACAAAGACCGAACAGGGAGACCTGAATCAATGGGTATACGGAGGACACGGAGATTTCCCTCGCCTCATTCTCTCTCCCTCAACTTTGGAGGAATGCTTCGAGCTGACTTACAGAGCCTTTAATCTGGCAGAAAAGTATCAGTGTCCGGTCATAATTCTCACCGAGCAGGATTATGCTCAGAACTTGAGGACAGTGCCTGAGTTCGATTTTTCAGAAGTCAAGATTGAAAGAGGAAAGCTTCTCTCTGAGGAGGACCTGTTAAGTGGAGAATATAAAAGATACGAAATGAGTAAGGATGGGATTTCCCCACGTGTCGTGCCTTCTCTGAAAAGAGGGATTCATATGGTGGAAAGCAATGAGCATGATGAGAAGGGATATCGGAATGAAGATCCGCAAAATAGAACCATGATGGTGGAAAAGAGGATGAGAAAACTAGATTCTGTTCATAAAGACCTTATTCCCCCGAGGTTCGAAGGAGAAAGAGAAGCAGAGATGGGGCTCATAGGCTTTGGCTCAACCTTCGGTCCCCTTGAAGAAGCAAGGATAAGGCTCGAGAAAAAAGGAATAAAAACAAGGCACATGCATTTGAGAACCCTTTGGCCCTTTCCCTCTAAGGAAACAGAGGATTTTTTGAAAGGATGTAAGAAGGTTTTCGTCGTGGAAAATAATTATCAAGGACAATTGAGTTCCTTAATCTCCAGCCAAATACGGAATAAGTTCCAATGGAGGAAGATTCTCAAGTATTCGGGACAGGCTTTCACTCCTGGAGAGGTTTACTCAGAAATAGAGAAGGTTTTGGGATGAGAGAGCTTGCGGAATACCAATTAGAACAGCCAACCTGGTGTAAGGGATGCGGTCTTTATGGCCTCTTCACTGCTTTCAAAAGAGCCGTCTCCTCTCTCGCAATTGAGCCGGAAAGGCTTGTCATTGTCACGGGCATCGGGTGTCATGGGAGATTCAACAGCTATTTTAAATCCTATGGGTTTCATGGTCTCCACGGACGCGTGCTTCCTGTGGCAACAGGAATTAAACTTTCGAACCCTGAGCTCAAGGTAGTGGGAGTGAGTGGCGATGGCGATGCCTATTCCATCGGTATTTCCCATTTGATTCATTCTTCACGTCGTAATATTGACATTACCTACATCGTCGCTAACAACCACATCTATGCTCTCACTCAAGGGCAGACTTCTCCCACAAGCCTAAGAGGTTTTATCTCCATTTCTACTCCTTATGGATGCCAGGAGAATCCCCTCAATGGTCCACTTCTGGCTTTTGCTTCAGGAGCAACATTTGTCGCTAGGGGTTTTTCGGGGAATGTGAGAGGGCTCTCCGAATTGATCCGCAAGGGATTGAAACATAGAGGATTTGCCCTTGTGGAAGTCTTGAGCCCGTGTGTGACACAAAATAAAATAAATACCTATGATTGGTTGAGGGAGAATATTTTTGTTCTGGAAGAAGAGAACCAACATGATTCAAGAGATAGAACGAAGGCCTGGAAAGCGATGACAAGAGAAGAAAAGATTGCGGTGGGTCTTATCTACGAGGAAGAAAAGCCTAGCTTTGAAGAGTTAGTCTTACCAAGGTCGCGCACTTCACTTGCATTTCAGGATTTGCACCCTGAAACACAGAAATTAAAGAAAATAATGGAAAAATTTAAATGATAGAGTGATAATAAAAAAAATTTAATTTAGGGAGGAATTCTTATGAGAGAAAAAATAGAAAAGGCGCTCGAGAAGATTCGAGCTTCCCTTGCTGTAGATGGAGGGAATGTGGAGTTTGTGGATGTTAAGGAAGGAGTAGTCAGAGTTAAGCTCACTGGAGCCTGTGGAGGATGCCCGATGTCCCAGATAACCCTGAAGATGGGAATCGAAAGGTTTCTGAAGAAGGAAATTCCAGAAATCAAGGAAGTCATAGCAATTTAAAAGAAGTGCGATTGATGTAGAACATGGATGGGCTAAAATGAGAAGGGTATATCTCGACCACATCGCAGCGACACCAGTCCATCCCGAGGTAGTGGAGGCGATGCTTCCCTACCTCAGGGAGAACTTCGGGAATCCACAGAGCCTTCACTCTGTGGGACAGCAAGCTCTGGAAGCAATAGAAGAGGCGAGAGAAAAAGTGGCTCGTTTGATCAAGGCAAAGGAAGAGGAGGTCTATTTTACTTCAAGCGGCTCTGAGTCAAATAATTTTGCCCTGAAAGGAATTGCCCTCGCTCATCGCACCAAAGGTAATCACATCGTGGTTTCTGCCATCGAACACTTCTCTGTACTTCATTCACTCAAGTTTCTTGAGAATCTTGGTTTCGATGCTACTCTGGTTCCTGTAGATAAATGGGGGCTGGTTGACCCTTCAGATGTGAATAAGGCAATCAATTCCAAGACCATACTGGTCTCGATCATGCTTGCCAACGGTGAAGTAGGGACGATAGAACCCATCTCTGAGATTTCAAAAATCTGCAGAAGCAAAGGAATAATTTTTCATACAGATGCTGTGGATGCGGTGGGGAACATTCCTGTAGATGTGGAAGAGCTTGGTGTTGATGCCCTAAGCCTTTCGGGAAATCAATTCTACGGACCTCAGGGGAGCGGAGCCCTTTATTTGAGAAAAGGAACAAGAATTCTCCCCCTCATTGATGGGGGGATTCAGGAGAAAGGAAGAAGAGCAGGGACAGAGAATGTGGCCGGGATTGTAGGTTTGGGCCAGGCAGCAGAAATAGCCCTAAGGGAGCTCAGGGGGAGAGAAGAAAAAGCAAAGTTTTTGAGGGATTTACTCATCAGAGAGCTACCTCGAAGGGTAGAACATGTGCAACTCACTGGACATCCTGAACTCAGACTTCCCCATCATGCGAGTTTCTGTGTGGAGTTTATCGAGGGAGAGGCGATGCTCCTCAACCTGGATATGCAGGGAGTGTCGGCATCCAGCGGTTCGGCTTGCACATCAAAAGCGTTAAAGGCCTCCCATGTTCTTCTTGCCATGGGATTCGACCATGCCACTGCACAGGGTTCGGTTGTTTTTAGCCTTCTTGAAGAAACAAGCAAAGAAGATATAAATTATCTTCTTGATATCTTCCCTCCCATAGTGGAGAGGCTAAGGAAGATGTCTCCCCTTTATACTCAATATCTTGAGGAGAGGAAAAAATGATATACAGCGAAAAGGTCATGGAACATTTTCAGAATCCACGGAATGTCGGTGTTCTCAAGGATGCTGATGGGGTGGGACAGGTCGGGAACCCTGTCTGCGGGGATATGATGACTTTTTACATAAAAGTCAAAGATAACAGAATAGAGGACATAAAATTTCAAACCTTCGGCTGTGGTGCAGCGATAGCAGTTTCGAGCATGGTCAGCGAAATGGCAAAAGGAAAGACTATTGAGGAGGCGCTGAAGATAACCAATAAGAGTGTGGCAGAAGAGCTTGGGGGACTTCCCAAGAATAAGCTTCATTGTTCAAACCTCGGTGCCGATGCATTACATAAGGCAATCGAAAATTATCTCCAGAGGAAGAAGGATGAAGAAAAGAAAAAGAAGGGGGAAGCCACAAATAATGAAAAGTGTTACTGTCCTTATTGTGAGGGACCGCTTGAGGGTGCAGAAAGTTTCTGCAAGAGTTGCCAGATTGAACTCGAGGATTGCAAAGAGTGTGGAAGACCGATGAGTAAAAACGCTTCAGAATGTCCTCACTGTGGTGCCACGAAGGTAAGAGTTTGAGGGTAATGATGACGAGCTTAAAGGATTTTTCTAGCCACGGAGAACTTCGGCCATGAGGCATGATGAAACACTCGATTGTTTTGGTCTATTATGTCCCATGCCCATCATTCAGACTGCAAAAAAAATCAAGGAAATGAAGAGGGGCGAAGTTTTGATGATTATCTCTTCAGATAAAGGAATAAAGGAAGACATGCCGTCCTGGTGTAGACAAACAGGAAATGAATATTTAGGAATGGAGGAAGAGGGAGAGATAATCAAAGTCTTCGTGAGGAAGAATAAGGATTAAAATTAAGTGAGCTTAGGAGATGTTGAGGATAACCGAGAAAGAAGAGGGGAAAGATAAGAGAGTCCTTTACCTCGAAGGGAAGATCTGCCAGGAATGGGTGAGGGAATTAAATTCCGTAATAATAAGAGGGATAAGGGAAGGGAAGAAGGTTATTCTCGATTTTTCCAAGGTGAGCTTTCTCGATGAAGAGGCGACTAAGATGATAAATCAATTTTCCTCTGACCAAGTGGGAAAAAGAAACTGTTCCTTGTTCATCCAGAGCATGCTCAATTCAGAAGGAAGAAAATGAAAATGAACAAAGAAGAAATCGTTGAGAAAATTTTGGAACTCAAGCAAAAGAGAAATGCGGTCATTCTGGCTCACAACTATCAACTCGGAGAAATCCAGGATATTGCTGATTACATAGGTGATTCTTTAGGATTGAGCCAGAAAGCTGCTCAGGTAGAGGCGAAGGTCATCGTTTTTTGTGGGGTTCACTTCATGGCAGAAACGGCTGCAATTCTTGCCCCAGACAAGACGGTTCTCATTCCAGATAAGAATGCAGGGTGTCCCATGGCTGAAATGATCACGGCTGAAGAAATGAGGGAATGGAAGAAGAATTATCCGGGAAGGAAAGTGGTTTGCTATGTGAACACCACGGCTGAGGTCAAAGCAGAGTGCGACATATGTTGTACTTCTTCTAATGCATCGAGAGTAGTGGAATCGCTTGAAGAGGAAGAGATTCTTTTTGCCCCCGATAAAAACCTAGCTTCCTTCATTTCACGAACCTCAAAGAAAAGGATAATACCCTGGGACGGATACTGCTATGTCCACAATAATATCCATGCCAACCACATAACACTGAAAAAGAATCTCCATCCTGATGCAGAAGTCTGGGTCCATCCTGAATGTCGTCCCGAAGTAATAGATTTAGCAGATAAAGTCTTCTCTACAGGTCAGATGATTAAAGAAGCGAGGATTACAGAAAAGAATGAAATCATCATCGGCACTGAGGCAGGAATCATCTATCGTTTGCAAAAGGAAAATCCAAGCAAAAAATTTTATTCCGCCAAAGATTTAGCTTTATGTTCTAACATGAAGAAGATTAATTTGAAGAAAGTGTTGAGGTCTTTGGAGCAGATGGTGCACAGGGTTGAGGTTCCTGCTGAGATTCGAGAGAAAGCATTAGGCTCAATCCAGAGAATGATAAATATATAAAAAAATTAGGAGAAAGAAAATGAAAAAGATGACTCAAGAAAACCTAAGCCACGCTTTTGCTGGAGAAAGCCAGGCACATCTAAAATACTTGGCATTTGCTGAGAAGGCAGAGGGGGAGAATCTACCCAATATCGCTAGGCTCTTCAGGGCAAATTCTTTTGCAGAGCAGGTCCATGCTCTCAATCACCTGAAGGCTCTCTCTGGGATAGGGAAGACCCTGGAAAACGTTCAGCAGGCTATAGAAGGAGAGATTTTTGAAGTGGAGGAAATGTATCCTGCATATCTTATAGTTGCCAAAGAACAGAAAGAAAAACAGGCAGAGACTACAATTAACTGGGCCCTCGAGGCAGAGAAGGTTCATGCTGATTTCTATAAGAAGGCTAAAGAGAATCTGGAAAAAGGAAAAGACTTAAGTTTACAACCAATTTTTGTCTGCTCTGTATGCGGCTTTACTGTGGAAGGGGAGGCACCTGAGAAATGTCCAGTTTGCGGTTCACCCCGAGAGAAATTCAGAGAATTTTAGCCTTGATTTTTAAAAAGTTTTTGCCATGAGTTTTGACCCAAAATTAAAAGCAAGTGAAATCCTCGCCCTTGCCATTCGTGCAGAAATTGAAGCCTCCGGCCTCTATGCTGCGCTCAAAGAGAAAGTGAAGAATGAGCTTTTAAAGGAAAAGCTGAAATTTCTGGAGAAAGAAGAAATCAAGCACAGGAGACTCCTAGAGAGGGTTTATTCCCAGAGGTTCCCTGGGATAGAACTCAAGATACCTCAAAAGTCATTCCTCAAACCCCTGAGAATTTCGATTGATAAGAAGACATCAATAAGGGGACTTTTCCTCTGCGCTCAGGAGGGAGAAAAGAAAGCAGAGGATTTCTACCGGAAGGGAGCCACAAAGATAAAAGACAGGGATAGCAAAAGGATTTTGATTTATTTGAGCAGGGTGGAAAGGAGTCACTACTTTATGATAAAATCAGAATTGGATTTGCTCGAGAAGTTTCCAGACTATTATGATGTAGAAAATTTTCATTTCGGTCAGGATATGTTTCACATCGGTCCTTAGCAAATCAGAAGACAAGAATCTCTGAGGCGCATTAAATTATTTTGAGAGGGTTCATCCTCTCTTCAAGGGGAAAAAAATGAAACATTCATGGCGTATAGGAAAAATTTCTGGAATTGATATTTTCATCGATTCAAGCTGGATTATTATTTTTGTTCTTTTTACCTGGGTTCTTTCCGTGACCCATTTCCCGCAGCATTATCCTGGATGGCCGGTGAGGCTTTACTGGTTAGTTGGAGTCACGACCAGTCTTCTTATCTTTATTTCAGTCCTGATACATGAGTTAGCTCATTCTTTGATTGCCCTGAGACAGGGAGAAAAAGTTCGTAACATAACCCTTTTCATCCTGGGTGGTGTTGCTCAAATAAGTGAAGAGCCGAAGAGCCCTCTCCGGGAATTGACTCTGGCGCTCAGCGGGCCTGTTTCAAGCCTTTTGCTTGCCCTGTTTTTCCTCTTTATTTCTTTTGTTTTTAAAGGAGTAAGTATCCCTCTTTATGCATCTGCCTCTTATCTTACCCTGATTAACACCATCCTTGCCCTGTTTAACATGCTCCCTGGCTTTCCTATGGACGGGGGCAGGGTGTTACGTTCAGTCATTTGGAAACTCAGTGGAGATTTGAGAAAGGCAACGAGGATTGCCTCAAGAACCGGTCAGGGACTGGCTTTCTTCATAATTTTTCTCGGTTTGATTCAGATTCTGCGGTCAAATTTTTCGGGATTCTGGCTAATTTTCATCGGCTGGTTTCTCCACAGTGCCTCCATACGGGGATATAACCAGGTGATGGTAGAGGCCATGCTTAAGGGAGTCAAAGCTAGTGACCTCATGAATAGAGATTTTGAGACTGTATCCAGTAACCTTTCTGTTCAGGCTCTTGTGGATGACTATATCCTCAAAAAAAGAGAAAGGGCGTTTCTTGTTTCAGATAATGGGAAGTTAAAGGGAATTGTGTGTTTGGAAGATGTTAAGAAAACACCGCGGGAAAGATGGATGGAGACAAGCGTGGAAGAAATCATGGTCCCCAAAGAAGAACTGGAATATGTTTCCCCTGACTCTGACGGCAACAGAGTTCTGCAGAGGATAACGGCCAAAGATGTCCATCAAGTCCCGGTTCTTGAGGGAGATCGAATAACAGGTATAGTTTGTCGCAGTGACATCCTTAGGTATCTCCACCTCCGCTCTGAACTTGGAATCTGAGCAAAAGGAGTGAAAATGAAAGGTCTGCCCAAAAAGATTCGTAAGAGAGATGAATCTCTTGAGGATTTTGACCGAACTAAGATTAGAAGAGCGGTCTTTCGGGCCTCAATGGAGGTTTTAAAGAATGAGGAGCGGTCTTCAAAGATTGCTGAACGCGTAGAGGAGAGAGTGCTGGGAAAGATTGTTTCTCTTTACAAGGGCAAGATTCCAGCCGTTGAGGATGTTCAGGATCTTGTGGAGCAAGCGCTGATGGAAGAAGGGCTCGGTTCAATAGCCCGGAGCTACATCCTCTACAGGAAGCAACGGCAGGATATTCGTCAGGTCAAGGTCATCTATGGAATAAAAGATGATCTCAAGCTCCCTCTCAATACCCTCCTTGTGCTCAAGAAGAGGTATTTGCTCAAGGATGAGGCGCAGAATGTCATAGAAACACCGAGGGAACTCTTCGAAAGAGTGGCTCGAGCGGTGAGCGAGGGTGAGTTAGCTTTTGAGAAACATAAATCAAGGGAGGAAGTCGAAGAAAAATTTTTCGAGATGATGGGAAATCTTGAGTTTTTGCCTAACTCTCCTACTCTCATGAATGCTGGAACACAGCTCGGGCAACTCTCTGCTTGTTTTGTCCTTCCTGTTGAGGACTCCATGGAGAGTATTTTTACCTCCCTTAAAAACATGGCTATTATTCATCAGACTGGGGGAGGAACTGGGTTTGATTTCTCGAGATTGAGGCCAAAAGGGGACCTTGTGCGCACCACAAAGGGAGAAGCTTCGGGACCAGTCTCCTTCATGAGCATCTTCAACCATGCCACAGGAATCATAGTTCAGGGCGGGAGAAGGCGAGGAGCAAACATGGGAATTCTTAGGTGCGATCATCCGGATATAGTAGAGTTTGTGGAAGCAAAGCTTGATGGATATTCCTTTTCTAATTTTAACCTTTCTGTGGGCATCACAGAGAAGTTTATGAGGGCTTTAAGAAAAGGAGAAAGTATTGAGCTCATCAACCCCAGGACTAAGAAAAAAACAGCAACCATAAAGGCGGCAGCTCTCTTTGACTTGATAGTCTATTCTGCCTGGAAATCCGGGGACCCGGGGCTAGTTTTTTTAGATGAGATTAACCGTCATAACACCACTCCCTGGCTGGGAAAGATTGAAGCCACAAATCCCTGTGGAGAGATTCCTCTTCTCCCTTATGAAAGCTGTAACCTTGGTTCCATCGACCTTTCAAAATTTGTTAAAAACGGTGCCCTGGATTGGGAAAGCTTGGCGGAGAGAATTCACTGGGGAGTTCGCTTCCTCGATAATGTAATCGAAGTCAATAAGTATCCTCTTGGTGAGATTAAAGAAATGACAATGGGGAATCGTAAGATAGGGCTGGGAGTAATGGGGTTTGCTGATATGTTGATCAAGATGGGCATTCCTTATACCTCTGAGGAGGCTGTGATTCTTGCTTCCAAGCTGATGAGGTTTTTCCGTAGAGAGTCGATAAAGGCCTCTGTTTTATTAGCCCAGGAGAGAGGGGTTTTTCCTAATTATGAAAAATCCATATATCCTAAAAGAAACCTGAGACTGAGAAACGCCACTTTAAACACGGTTGCTCCTACAGGAACTATAAGCATCATTGCCGGTTGCTCGAATGGAATTGAACCTCTCTTTGCTCTAAGTTTTGTGCGCAATGTTCTTTCCGGTACGCAGATGTTTGAGACACACCCGCTTTTTGAGAGGGAACTGCGAAAAAGAGAATTATATTCAGAGGAGCTCATGGCAGAGGTAGGGAAAATGGGTTCCATTCAGGGAATTGAGGGAATACCTCAGGATTTGAAGAGAATATTCGTCACTTCCTTTGATGTTTCTCCAGAGAAGCATCTTGAGATTCAGGCTGCTTTCCAGAAGTATACGGATAATTCCGTTTCCAAGACCGTAAACCTTCCTGCGGATGCAACCGTGGAAGACGTGCGTAGGATCTATCTCATGGCATATGAGTGGAAATGCAAGGGGATTACAATCTACAGATATGGTACCAAAAAAAATCAGGTTCTTTCTTTTGACTCTAGAAGGAAAGAGGAGAGAAGAGAAGAGCTGGAGTTTATCACTGCAGAGGCTGAATACTCGGGTGGATGCGTTTCTGGGCTTTGCTCTTTTTGAAAGGAGTATCAAGATGAAAAGCGCAACACAAAGAATAGGTGAGATTATCAAGATTCTGCGAGAGAATTATCCTCAAAGCAGGACTGCCCTCAGATTTGAAACGCCCTTGGAAATTCTGGTGGCCACGATTCTCTCTGCTCAATGTACTGACGAAAGAGTAAATGAGATTACTCCTGCTCTTTTCCGAAAATACCGCACAGCAGAAGATTTTGCTAATGCCCGCCAGGAAGAACTGGAGAAAGAAATCAAATCGACTGGATTTTACAGGAATAAGGCAAGGAGTATAATCAGTGCTTCAAAAAAAATAGTTGAGAGCTTTGGTGGAAGGGTTCCTGACAATATGGATGATCTTCTCAAGCTACCGGGCGTGGCAAGAAAGACAGCCAACATCGTCCTCTCAAGTGCCTTCAAGAAGGCAGAAGGAATCGCAGTTGATACCCATGTACGAAGGCTTACCGAGAGGCTTGGGTTGAGCAGAGAAAAAGACCCTGTTCGAATCGAGAAGGATTTGATGGCTCTTGTTCCTAAAAAGGATTGGCTTGATTTCAATTATATGTTGGTAAATCACGGGAGGAAAGTTTGTCAATCACGAAAACCCCTTTGTCTTTCTTGTGTGATTAGCTCCCTCTGTCCTTCGGCAAATGTATTTTATCCTGAGAGGAAAAAGAGTGTTTGAATAAGGAGATAAGATGCTAAGTTTCTGTCATCACCTCGGAATTCTCACCACGGATAAATCATCGCTCGTGAGTTTTTACACCCAAAAAATGGGCTTCAAGCTCGAACAGGAGAAGGAAGCCCCTCAAGACCTAGCATCCCTTGTCTTTGGGCTGCCTTGTAAGATTCATATCTCTAAATTGAGGTTAGAAAATGCAGTTCTGGAGATCATTACCCCGGAGAGAAAACTGAAGAAAAAAGTGGGGACTAAATTTGGTTATAACCACTGGGGACTCGCGGTTAGAAATAAGGAAGAGTTCTGTAGAAAGCTCAAGTCAAAAGGAGTGCCCGTGCTGGAATACAGGATTGAGGGGCGCGCTCTTTTTTTTGTCAAAGACCCGGAAGGGAATATAATCGAAATTTATGAGGGTTGATTAGATGCTCAAAGAAGCCATGCTTTACAAGCAGGGAGAGAACAAAAGGGTTAATTGTTTCCTCTGTTCCCACCGCTGTGAGATCGCGAATTCTAAGTTTGGAGTTTGTGGGGTAAGAAAGAATATAGAGGGGGAGCTCTTTACTCTTGTCTATGGAGAGGTAATCGCTGCCCATATAGACCCGATTGAGAAAAAGCCTCTCTACCATTTTCTTCCTGCCTCGAGTTCTTTTTCTATTGCAACTGTGGGATGCAATTTTCGCTGTTTTTTCTGCCAGAATTGGCAGATTTCTCAGCGCTCAAAAAGAGAGGAAGAGAATCTGAGAGAAGCTTATTTTTCTCCTCAAGAAATCGTGCATGAAGCTTTGGCCAGTGGCTGCAAGAGTATTTCATATACTTACACTGAGCCTACAATCTTTTTTGAATTAGCGTATGATACTGCCAAACTTGCCAAGGAAAGAGGGCTGGCAAATGTATTTGTCACCAACGGATACATGACAAGGGAAGCGCTCGATTTGATCTCACCCTATCTTGATGCCTGCAATGTGGACCTTAAGGCATTTAGAGAAAAATTTTATAGAGAAATTTGTAAAGGACACCTCGAACCAGTTCTGGATTCCATTCGCTACATGAAGGAACTTAAGATTTGGGTTGAAGTGACTACTCTGGTTGTTCCTGGTTTGAATGATGATGAATCAGAGCTAGGAGAGATTGCGGGCTTCATTGCTTCGGTTGACCCAGATATTCCCTGGCACATCAGTCGCTTTCATCCTGATTATAAATATACAGATACACATGCCACTCCGCTCGAGACTCTGCGAAGAGCCTATTCTATAGGCAAGGAAAAAGGACTGAGCTATGTTTACATAGGAAATGTGCTGGGCGAGTCAGAAGATACTATCTGTCCTCGATGCAAAAAGGTCCTTATTCAGAGACATGGCTTCTATGTTTCAAAGTATGGGCTTAAAGATTCAAAATGTTCTTTTTGTGGGAAAGAAATTGCTGGGATTTTTAGCTTGAGCTGAGGATGAATTACAGAAATCTTGCGCTACTTACTGACCTCTATGAACTTACTATGGCAGCCTGTTACTTTGAGCTGGGAATGTTTGAACCGGCTTCCTTCAGTCTCTTTATCCGTGAATACCCTCCTAACCGAAGATACTTTGTTTCTGCAGGATTGGCTGATGTCCTCAGTTACCTCGAGGAACTGAGTTTTACCCCTGATGACCTAGAATACCTCCAGAAGACAGGACTCTTCAAGAAAGAATTCCTGGATTATCTTAAAAAATTCCGTTTCACAGGGGATGTCTATGCTATTCCTGAGGGTAGGCTCTTCTTCTCGAATGAGCCCCTGCTTGAAATTAGGGCACCTCTCATCGAGGCTCAACTTGGGGAGACTTTCATCATCAATGCCCTCAATCTTCAGGTAATGATAGCCACCAAGGCTTCTCGTTGTTTCCATGCCGCCTGGCCAAGAAAACTCATCGATTTTTCCTTGCGGCGCACCCAGGGAATAGATGCAGGGCTAAAGGTTGCCCGGGCATGTTACATTGGAGGATTCATTGGGACGAGCAATGTTCTAGCGGGAAAGATTTACGGGATTCCTGTTTTTGGCACCATGGCTCATTCTTTCATAACTTGTTTTCAAAGGGAAATTGACGCTTTCAGAGCTTTCGCCCGTGTCTTCCCAGAAAATTCAGTTCTCCTGATTGATACATATGATACGATTAATGGAGCCATAAAGGCTGCGGAGGTAGGAAGAGAAATGAATAAAGAAGGTAAGAGGCTGAAAGGAGTAAGGCTCGATAGCGGAGAGATGAGTGAATTGAGCCAGAAGGTGAGAAAAATTCTCAGAGAAAGTGGTCTTACTGAGACCCAAATCTTGGCCAGCGGAGGGTTCGATGAATATAAGATTAAGGCTGTGCTCGATGGCGGGGGAGATATAGATTCCTTTGGAGTGGGAACGAAGATGGGTGTCTCGGCAGATGCCCCTTATTTAGACATGGCTTATAAGCTCGTTGATTATGGCGGACGGCCTGTGCTCAAGCTTAGTCCGGGTAAGATGACTTTACCCTCTGAAAAACAAGTCTTCAGGTTCTATTCAAAAGGAGGAAAACTTGAGTATGACGTAATAGGTTTAAGAGAGGATAGATTTGAAGGAGCAGAACCTCTTCTTCTGAAAGTTATGGAAAAGGGGAAGGTAACCCTTAAGCTGCCTGCTCTCGATGAGATTCAGAAGGTGTTTCTTGAGGAATTTTCTTTGCTGGATGAGAAATTTAAGTCCATCGAGCCCTCAGAGGAGAGATACCCCATAAGTGTTTCTCCCTCGCTCAACCATCTAAAGGAAGAAATCATAACTAGGATTAGAAAAGATGAGCTGGGAGAGAGTTGAGATGCCTAAATATAAATTTCTAAAGCATACAGCAGATGCAAAATTTCAGGCATTCGGCAAGACCCTGGAAGAGGCCTTTTCGAGCGCAGCTTTAGCTACTGTATCTTTGATGTGGGATTGGAAAATTATCGAAAACAAACTCAAACTGGAATTCGAAGTGAGGGGGAAGGACCTTGAGCAGTTGCTTGTAAATTTTTTAGAAGAGATATTATATTTATGGGATTCTCAAATGTTTCTCGTAGGGAAGGTGGAGAAGATAGAAATAATGAGCAGAGATGAGAGATATTTCCTCAGGGCTCGATTCTCTGGTGATAAATACTCAGATAAATACAAAATCTACGGAAATGTTAAGGCCATAACTTATAATGAAATGGAAATTAAAAAGAATGACCATTTCATGATTCAAGTTGTGGTTGATGTGTAAGGAGATTAAAGATGGAATTACATAAGGTAAACGACTGGACTTGGGAAATTCCAAAACAGGGGAACATGAGAGTTCCTGCAATCATCTACGCTTCTGCAAAACTCTTAGAAACAGTTAAACATGACCTCACTCTTCAGCAGCTTAGGAACGTGGCGTGTTTAAGGGGAATCCAGAGAACTGCCTATGTCATGCCTGACGCCCACCAGGGGTATGGATTTCCAATCGGTGGAGTGGCGGCTTTTGAGCCTGAGGAGGGGATTATCTCACCCGGTGGAGTTGGATACGATATAAATTGCGGGGTGAGGCTTATCCGTACAGATTTTCTGGAGAAAGATGTCCAGGAGAAGAGAAAGCAACTCCTAGCAGAAATCTTCAATGAAGTCCCGGCAGGGGTAGGAAAGGGAGGAACGACGCGTCTTACTCAGAAAGTACTCAAAGAAGTATGCTTGAAGGGGGCAGAATGGGCGGTGGAGAACAATTTCGGTACAGAGGAAGATTTAAAGAGAACAGAAGAAAATGGTCGGATGAAAGATGCAGACCCCAGCTTTCTTTCCCAGAGAGCGATTGAGAGGGGAATTCCCCAGCTTGGAACCCTGGGTGCAGGGAACCATTTTCTTGAGATTCAGAAAGTCTCAGAGATATATGATGAGCATGTGGCCCACGTTTTCGGGATTCATACCAAGGGGCAGATTCTCATCATGATTCATTGCGGAAGCCGAGGCTTGGGTCACCAAGTTGCCTCTGATTATATCGAGCTCATGGAGAATAAGTTTGGGACCAAGGATTTGCCAGATAGAGAGTTGATAAATGCCCCCATCCGTTCCCAACTTGGACAGGAATACTACAAGTCAATGTGTGCTGCGGTGAACTTTGCCTTTGCCAACAGACAGATGATTGCCCACTGGGTTCGTGAAGTTTTTGTTAAGGTGATGGGAACTTCAAAAGGAATGACTCAAATCTACGATGTCTGCCATAATGTGGCCAAATTCGAGAAACACAAAATCAATGGAGAAGTTAAAGAAGTATGCGTACACCGCAAAGGATCCACCAGAAGTTTTGGCCCGGGAAGAATCGAGATTCCCGAAATCTATCGTTCGGTCGGTCAGCCTGTAATCATTCCTGGGAGCATGGGGACAGCCTCTTACATCCTCGTGGGGACTTCAAAAGCAGAGGAGATAAGCTTCGGGTCAACAGCTCACGGAGCAGGGAGACTCATGTCTCGCCACGAAGCCCTGAGAAGATTCAGGGGAGAAAAGATAAAGGAAGAATTGGAAAAGAAGGGAGTTGAACTCAAATCTACGAGCTGGAAGGGCATTGCTGAAGAAGCGGCAGCAGCTTACAAGGATGTGGATGAGGTAGTTAAAGTTTCACATGAGGTAGGGATAGGAAAGCTTGTAGCCAAGGTTGTACCCATAGGGGTCATGAAGGGATAGGAGGAAAGAGAAGGCTGGGATTGAAGCGTGAGGGTTATGATCTTTAAGATAAATTCCAGCCTTTTTGAAAAGAGCGGGTGAGGGGAGAGTTTCAGAGGGTATTCTTAATCTTTTTCAATCTCGCATAGCTTAGTGAATTTAAGAGGTCTTTGCTCTCAAGCCATGCTCTTCTAGCAATTCCAACTCCAAACCTCATCATTTCAAAGCCTTTTGCGTGATGAGTGTCGGTGCCAATGCTTATTCTTATTCCCTTTTCTTTTGCCTTTTTGAGGTAGAATTCGTTGAGGTCGAGCCGATCATAATAGGCATTTAGCTCTAGAGCTTTTCCTTTTCTACTTGCCGCATCAAGAATTTTATCCAGGTCGACATCATATCCTTCGCGTTTGGATATCAATCTTCCCGAGGGATGAGCAATTATGGTTACATGAGGGTTTTCCATGGCTTTGAGGATGCGCTCGGTGACATTTTTTTTAAACCCGGTATGGATGGCAGCTATGACTATGTCAAGTTTCAGAAGGATCTCATTAGGGAAATCAAGCTCTCCATCATGAAGAATGTCGACTTCCACTCCCTTGAGGAACTTGAAGTCCTCACAAAGAGAATTGAATTTATCTATTTCTTCAATCTGATTCTTTAGTCTCTCAACAGTCAGGCCATGAGCATACTTTGCCGATTGGGAATGGTCGCAAATTGCCACATATTCATATCCGAGTTGTTTGGCCCACCTGGCAATTTCATCCAGAGTTAATATTCCGTCGCTATATTTGGAGTGGACATGAAGGTCTCCTCTAATTTCCTTGAGCTCCACAATAATGGGGAGCTTGCCTTCCAGAGCTCTCTCGATTTCTCCCCGGTCTTCTCTAAGTTCGGGCGGGATTAGAGGAAGCCCAAGGATTTTGTAGACTTCTTCTTCATCATACCCTGCGATCTTTTTTTCACCCTTGAAGACCCCATATTCTGATATTTTCAGTCCTCTCTCTCGCGCCATAGACCTGAGCTTGATGTTGTGTGCTTTGGAACCCGTAAAGTATTGAAGCGCGGCGCCGAATTCTGACTCGTCCACAATTCGCAAATCAACCTGTCTTTCTCCTTTTTCAGTCTTGAGCATCACTGAACCCTTTGTCTCCCCTGCGGCAAGGACCCTGCTCACCCCAGGATATTCAGAGAAAAGCTCAATGATTTTTCCCCTATCTTTTCCTGTGGCCAGGATATCTATATCCCCTACCGTCTCTTTCATCCGGCGCAGAGAACCTGCAGGAGAGATTCTTCCGATTAACCTGGACTTTTTTAGATAAGTGATTATTTCTTCGACTATTTCTACTGCCTCAAAGATAGGAATCCTCTCCTGTGCCTGTTCATAAATCTCTATGCCTTTTTTTATGTTTTCAACTTTTTTCTCACCAAGACCAAACAACTTGGAAAGAGAACCATCGGCAATCACCCTCTTCAGGTCATCTAAATTTTTGACTCCGAGTTTTTCATATGCCAGTTTAATCGTCTTGGCTCCCAGATTCTGGATTTCCAATAGCTCAAGCAGGGTTTCTGGAATGTCGGAGAGAGCCTCTTGGTATTTTGTCATCTGGCCAGTCTTGATGTATTCCTCGATTTTTTTAGCAATTCCACTCCCTATTCCAGAAATTTCTTGAAGCCTCCCTTGTTCGTAAATAGTTTCGATGTCTTCACTCAGATCTTCTATGACCCGGGCCGCTTTTCGGTAAGCAAGGACTTTGAATGCTATTTCCCCTTTAATTTCGAGCGCATCGGCAATTCGAGAGAATATTCTTGAAATCTCTTTATTCTTCATCTTTTCAGGTCTGTTCTTTGTCTTTTATAAACACTCTTCTCCCTCTTATCTCCAGCCTCCCCTCAAAAAAAAGCCTCACTGCCTCCGGATAAATCTTGTGTTCTTCCTTGAGAATTCTTTCACTCAGGCTTTCTTCTGTGTCATTTTGAAAAACAGGCACGACTGCCTGAAGAATTATAGGGCCCATATCCACCTCTTCAGTCACGAAATGGACAGTTGCTCCTGAATACCTTACTCCCCATTCGAGAGCCTTTTTCTGCACATGAAGACCAGGAAAAGAAGGAAGAAGGGCAGGGTGAATGTTCATGATGCGGTTCTTGAATTCTCTGCAGAATTCGGGGCTCAGAATTCTCATAAATCCTGCAAGACAGATTAGATTCACGCCTCTCTTCTTCAGCTCCTTGATGACTTCTTTTTCATAGTCCTGACGTGAAGGGAAGTCTTTGGGATTGAGAAAGAGAGTTTCGAGATTTCTTTGTCTTGCAATCTCTAAGCCAGGTGCATCTTTCTTATCACTTAGGACAAGAACTATTTCGGCATTTATCTTTCCTGAAAGTATGGCATCATGAATTGCTTTGAAGTTTGAACCTCTTCCAGAAATAAAAACTGCAATTTTCCCTCTTTCTTTTGGACTTAAGAAAATGTCTTCATTCATTTTTCCCCCCTGCCTTGGATTAAAACTTTACCATGAAACCTATCCTCGCCGAAAATCCACTCAGGTCAAGGGCTGCTTTTGCCACTTGACGAAAATTTTCTCCTTCTGGCTCCTGCTCAAGAAGCATGAATTTAAATTGCCAGAATTCAATCCTTTCCTTATACTCTTCAAAGGAGAAAAGAGTCTTTAGAATTCCCTCCTCCTTGTGAGTGAATTCTTTCACCTGGAGTTTTCGAAAATTTCCTTCAAGGATTAGACTCAGATTAGGGTCGATTTCTAAGCGAAACCCCAAGCCAGCTCTAAAAGCTAATCCACGGGCTCTTGCTTCCTGGAAGAAGGTGTATTTAAAGTTAGCCTCTGAAGCCTTCTTGTTCCCTTCTCTCTCGACGAATCTTACCCACAGGGGGCCTGCACCTGCTTTAAGGAAAAGGCGAAGCTTTTTGTGCAGAGGATGGAAATAATATCCCGAAAGACAAAGAGGAAGAGCGGTTATTTTAGCGGGGTGGATATAGTGAAAAGTTCCTGAACTTTTTTCTATAGAAACGAAATTTTCTTCCTTGCTCAGTTCAACATAGAGATATCCACTTTCTATTGCCAGCCCAAAATTATTCCCAACCTCAAACAGGAATTCTGTGTTGAAATCTGCACCAAGATTGAAATTCTTAAAACCCTTGCTTTGAAAATTCCATCTTTGAAGAAGAGCTTCTCTTTTCTGAGCTTCCTCCCATCCTTTGAGATAGCTGTTTATGGGGGTAGGGTTCAAAGAAGAAAAACCACCTGTCATTTTTAGATGAAGGGAGATTCCATAAATTTTTGGGACTGAAAATATTAGAAAGAAAAAAATCAGCGGATGTTTGTGTGACATCAGAAGAAAGATCCTCTTTTACCTTAGTTAAGTTTATTTTTTTATTTCTAAATTTTCAACCTATTTTAACTTCTTTTTTTCTAGATTCAATCTCGTTTAAGGGTTCATTTTTTACTGAATGAGGAGAGATTAAGAAATCAAGAGAGTTTGAATATTGAGGGAATTGTTTTTTCCCAACATTCAAGAGCCATTTCCAGAGGGAGGTCAACGATTTTCTTCTTCCTGTATTGAATTATGATTCTCTTTCCTCCTATCTTACCAAGGATTTTCATTTTAACTTTTTTCTTCTCTGCTATGCTCTCAATTTTTTTGAGACTATCTTCTGTGCAGGTAACCACTATTCGAGATTGAGATTCTCCGAAGAGGAGGGCATCAGGCCTCAGCTCATCCTCAAGGTTTATCTCGAAGCCTATTTTTTCCTCACTCAGAAAGGCACATTCAGAAAGGCAAACCGCAAGCCCGCCCTCAGAAACGTCGTGGGCAGAAACAATGAGACCTTTTAAAATCGCTTCTCGGCAGAGTTCTTGTACCCTTTTTTCTTCGTTAAGGTCAATTTCCGGTGGCATTCCTCCTTCAAGATGGAAGATTGTCTTTAGATACTCTGAAGCCCCTAACTCTTCCTTGTTTTCTCCAAGAAGGATTATGATTTCCGCCCCTTTTTTAAATCCAGGACTTACTGCCTTTTGGTAATCCTCTAAAATACCCAGAATCCCCAGGACCGGAGTCGGATAAATGGGAGCCCCTTCTGTTTCATTGTAGAAGCTTACATTTCCGCCGGTGATAGGGACCTTGAAGATGCGGCAAGCCTCTGAGATTCCCTCGATTACTTCTTTGAACTGCCACATGATTTCGGGCTTTTCCGGGTTTCCAAAGTTTAGGCAGTTTGTGGCTCCTATAGGATAAGCCCCCACACAGGAAAGGTTTCTGCATGCCTCAGCCACAGCAATCTTTCCGCCTCTCCTTGGGTCTAAATAGGTATAGAGAGAATTCCCATCGAGGGTCAATGCTAGTGCCTTTCTCTTCTTCTTTATCCTCAACAAAGATGCATCTGCTCCGGGAAGGAGGATGGTGTTAATCTGAACCATGTGGTCATATTGTCTGAAGACCCATTCTTTACTGGCTATGGTGGGAGAGGAGAGAAGTTTCAGGAGAACTTGATTGTAATCATCAGGGAGAAGGGGGAGCTCAATTTGGGTAGATTTTTCTAAATAGGAAGGGTATCTACTTTCTCTATCATAGACCGGACAGAGGTTGACAATCGCATCGAGGGGAAGGTCGACGACTTTCTCTCCTCCTGAGAAAACTCTCAGTCTATTTCCTTTTGTAACCTTTCCTATGACTACGGCATCCAGGTCCCATTTGGCAAAAATCTTCTGTATCTTGGATACCTTATCTTTCTTAGCCACGAGCAGCATTCGTTCTTGAGATTCAGAGAGCATGATTTCGTAAGGGGTCATACTTTCTTCTCTTTGAGGAACTCGGTCAAGTTCAATCTCTATTCCCATTCTTGACTTTGCAGCCATTTCTGCTGTCGAGCAGGTGATGCCGGCGGCTCCCATATCTTGAATCCCCACGATCAAATCCTTGTCCATTACTTCGAGACAGGCTTCAAGAAGTAATTTTTCTTTGAAGGGGTCTCCAACCTGAACATTAGGCCTCTTTTTTTCAGAATCCTCCCCAAATTCTGCGGATGCCATTGTTGCCCCATGAATGCCATCTCTGCCTGTCTTTGAACCTACATATAAGACTGGGTTTCCCACACCTTCTGCCCTAGCCCTGAAGAGCTTATTTTTCCTACCTATTCCCACACAGCATACATTCACGAGGGGGTTTAAAGAATAACATTCGTTGAAATATATTTCCCCTCCTACAGTGGGAACGCCAACAGAATTGCCATATGCGGCTATTCCTGAAACGACTCCATCCATTATCGCCTTATTTTTCGGGTTAGAAAGGGGTCCGAAACGAAGTGAATCCAGAAGAGCGATAGGCCTTGCACCCATGGTGAATATATCCCTAAGAATGCCTCCTACTCCTGTCGCTGCTCCTTGAAAAGGCTCTATGAATGAAGGATGGTTATGGGACTCAATCTTAAAGACAGCCAAGAGACCATCTCCAATGTCCACTACCCCCGCATTTTCTCCCGGTCCCTGAATTACATTCTTTCCCTTAACAGGGAATTTTTTGAGATGGATTTTAGAACTCTTGTAGCTGCAATGTTCTGACCACATCAGAGAAAATATGCCAAGTTCCGTTATGTTCGGCTCTCTTCCTATGAGCTCAACTATTCTCTTGTATTCATCCAGAGTGAGGTTATGTTCTTCGATTGCTTTCTTATCCATCACCTCTTCCTTTCACTCCAGGTTATTATAGATTCGAAAATTATCCTCCCATCTTCACTTCCCAGGATTGACTCTGAGGCTCTTTCGGGGTGAGGCATCATTCCCATCACGTTTCCTTTTTCATTGACTATACCTGCAATATTCTCCAGTGAACCGTTTACATTTGCTTCTTCGCTCAGAGCACCGTTCGGTTCACAGTAGCGGAGGGTTATTTGCTCATTTTTTTTGATGCTCTGGATTACTTCCGGAGGAGCAAAGAAGTTTCCATCGAAATGGGCGATGGGTATCTTGAGAACCTGTCCTTTTCTTCCCTTAAGAGTAAAAGGAGTGTGATTATTTTCAAGCCTTAGATACACGTACTGACAGAGAAATTTGAGGTTCTTATTCCTGAGCATAGCACCTGGGAGGAGACCGAGTTCCTGGAGCACTTGGAAGCCGTTGCAGATGCCGAGGACCAGACCTCCCCTTGAGGCAAATTCTTGAACCTCAAGCATAAGGGGGGAGAATCTGGCTATGGCACCTGCACGAAGATAATCTCCATAGGAGAAGCCACCGGGGAGGATGACACAATCTACTTTTTTTAAATCATGCTCTTTATGCCAGAGAAAAGTTGCCTTCTGGTTGAAAACATGTTTTAGAACATAGAGAGTATCATAATCACAGTTTGATCCAGGGAAGACAACTACTCCAAATTTCATTCCGCTTTCTCTGCCACTTCTGAAAGCTCTTTCTATTCGATTATTTCCCAGGAAAATTTTTCAATGATGGGATTAGTGAGAACTTTATTAGAAATCTCGGGGATTATTTTCTCTGCCTCTTCTTGTGAAATCTGATCCAGCTCAAGCTCAAATATTTTTCCCTGTCTAACATCCTTAACATATTTATATCCTAGCATATTGAGTGCGTTCTTCACAGTCTGTCCCTGAGGGTCAAGTACACTCTCCTTATACAAAACGAGGACTCTAACTTTCATCTCCCAGCACTCTTTCGAAGATGTAGTCTATCTTATCTAGAAAGGGTTCAAGAGTGAAACAGGCTTCAAGTTCTTCAGGTGGAATTATTCTCCTTACTTCTTCATCAAGCCGGAGAAGTTCTCTGAAATCGAGCGATTCCTGCCATGCTCTTAGGCTGTGGCGTTGCACAATTTGATAGGCTTTGTCGCGCGAGATGTTTTTTTTCACCAAAGCCAGCATCACCGTTTGGGAGAAGATAAGACCCTTCGTAAGCTCCAAGTTTCTCTTCATGTTTTCAGGGTAAACCTTCCAGTTTTTGATTATGTCTGTCATTTCAGCCAGGATAAAGTCCAAGATAAGGAAAGTATCAGGGAAGATTACTCTTTCTGCCGAGGAGTGGGAAATGTCTCTTTCATGCCAGAGAGGGATGTTTTCGAGGGCGACCTGAAGGTTGGCTCTAGCAATTCGGGCAAGACCCGAGATTCTTTCACATCTTACAGGATTTTTTTTATGAGGCATGGCAGAAGATCCCTTTTGTCCCTTGGTGAATGGTTCTTCGAGTTCGAGTACTTCAGTTCTCTGCAAAAGGCGGATTTCGAGGGCAAACTTTTCCAGGGATGAGGCGAGGAGTGCCAAGGTTGAAATCGCTTCAGCGTGCCTATCGCGCTGTAAAATTTGAGTTGACACTTTTGCAGGAATCAATCCCAGTCTCTTGAGGGCTCGAACCTCGACTTCTGGATTGAGATGGATATAGGTACCAACTGCCCCTGAAATTCTTCCCACACTGATAGTCTCGATCGCCCTTTCAATTCTCTTCAAGTGGCGATTTATTTCTTCATACCACACAAGGAGCTTGACACCAAGAGTTATAGGTTCAGCATGGACGCCATGGGTTCGACCTACCATGATTGTTTTCTTCTGTCTCAACGCTTCCTCTTTCAGAATATCTCTGAGCGAGATGATATCTTTCTTGATAATTTCAAGGGATTGCTTGATGAGAAGGGAAAGAGCCGTATCTACGATATCATAAGAAGTCAGACCGAGGTGAATGTACCTTGAGTCTTCTCCAACATGTTCAGCAACTGAGGTGAGAAAAGCAATCAGGTCGTGCTTGACAATGTTTTCAACCTCGGTGATTCTTTGTACCGAAAAACCAGCTTTCTTCTTTATCCGCTCCAGGACATCTTTTGGAATTTCTCCCAGTTCACACCAAGCTTCACAGACTGCAAGTTCGACTTCAAGCCACTTCTTGTATCTGTTTTCATCAGTCCAGATTGAGCTCATTTGAGGGCGACAGTAGCGGTCTATCATGGGGAATTTTCTCCTCGAATTGATTTAAAATCATAACAGTAAGCTTTTCCTATGTCAATTAAATCAGTTTAATAAATATTCATGCAGATTGCTTGACTACCTTGTTTTCATTTAAATTTCGGATTATTCTTTCCCCTTTTTTGAAGGAGCGATATTTCTTTCTCGAGTAGTTTACCTCATACCACGGCGCTCAAGCTCTACCAATTCTTTAGCGAGATTTCAAACCAGGTGAAATACTTGCGGTTATGCATTCTTTTTCTATCTAAGTTTCCAAGTAATCCTGAGTAGATTTCGAGGATGAGGGTGCCGGAACATAATTTTTGCTCATTTTATGCCCTGAAGTATGCCTCAGGAGAAGCCAATTCCTCACGGGAGGGATTGATGATAACTCTTTCTCAGCATCTTTTGATTTTTTTTGGAAAGCCCTTGGAATTTTTCATTTTTACTTCTTTTATGTTTACCTTGAGCACAAAAATTTAGAGTCTTTCTTCATCTCAAGCAAAATATTTCTCTTAGAGGAAGATTGAATAAAATATTTATATTAATAAGCTTTATCCACCGAAAAATTTAATTAAAAATAATCAAGCTCCTTCACTTAACTTGGATTATTAATAAATCCTAAAATAAGTTTTTATAACTAAAATAAATCGAAGTCTGAAGCTACTTGGTTTCGTTAATTTAATTCAAGACTGTTTTCTCTTTATTTTTACACTAAACAATAAATTGTGAGAGGTAGAGCCTTTTTTATGAATAATCCAGACTCATTTTTAGGGAATCTTAGGTGAATCAAAATAAGGGGATTATATTTTCATTTTCTTGTGGATTTAGGTAAGGGTAAGATATTTGTCATCTTTTGGGCTGATAGCTTTTAATGATTGGCTGCTCTATAAATTTTACTTTCTGATTAAAAATTCCCTTATTCTGGGGTCTTTTCTTACAGTTTCAAATTCATTTTCTTCTTCGATTCTTTGCCAATCATCGAAGCCTGCTTCTTTGGCTTTCTCGAGATATTCGAGGGTTTTTTCGATGTTACCCATAGAGACATAGAATTTAGCATACACAAAGAAAGTTTCTGATACCCTTAAATCCTCAGTAGGAAAACTCACAAGAAAACCTTTATTCTTTTCGAGAAAATCTGGCCCGAGACTGATTCCCCTTTGAAGATAAAAAGACCCCTCTTCGATATTTCCTTGATTGAGAAGAAGAGTTCCTAAGCTATAATTGGCCGAGATGAGGTTGGGCTCAAGCTCAAGAGCCTTTTTAAAGTTTTATTTTGCCTGCTCTATTTCTCCTTTAAGATAAGAAGTATTCCCCAAGTTGTTATAAGCTTGAGCATAAGAGGGCCTCAGGTTTAGAGATTTCAAAAAATTTTCTTCTGCGAACTTATAAACTTTCTTGAAGAAAAAGGCTATTCCAAGAAGGTTGTATCCCTCAGCTGCCTTTGGGTTTATCTTGAGAGCGGCATTGGCTTCTTGAATTGCTTTGTCATAATCATTTAGTTTGATAAATTCGTTGGCATGAATCAGGTGCAGATTAAAAGCCCTTTTTGAAGTCATGCGGGGTTCAAATTCAGGCTTTTTTTGAGATTTACAGGAGAGATAAATCAGGCTTATTATTATAAAGGTTAAAGGGAAGAGCAATTTTTTCATCTTAAACTCCTCACCATCAAGAAGAAGTTTAATTAAGGGAAGAATTGGTGGTTGTTTTTTATTTTTTGTCCTAATTTCCCCATAAAAATATCTTTTTATATTATAAATATAACGAAGATATTTTCAACTTGTCAATTAGCAGACTCATCCCCGAATATTCGGGTAACAGGCTCTTTTTTTTCTCCGGGTAAAAAAAGAAGCCTCTATTTCCCCAGAAAGCTGGTAAAATAGAGGCGCAATGAAAAAATTAAAAAGTTTCACCCCACAGGTGAAACCCCCAGGAGGTGCCTTCATGATACGTCAGAATATCCAAAATTTCAAACTCGGTTCCCTTCATCGCAACAAAGCCACTGCCTCCAGCGGTCTGGCTCTACTCATGACCTTCGCCAAAGATATCGGGTTGGCCAAGCAGCTCGACCGGAGTTTTTCTCATCTTAAGCTCCGGGAGCGCGGCTATTCGGTCTCGGCCAAGGTGATGTCGTTTCTGCAGATGGTCATCAAGGGAGGCGACAGGCTTTCAGACATTGATATTCTTCGGGCCGCGCCTTGCCTACTTACTCTTTTACGGATGGACTCTGTGCCCCGGCCCAATACCCTTTCTGAGGTGGCCCGGCGGTTTCGAAGGAAGGATGTTCATCGGCTGGCGGAGTGTGGAATGCGGCTTGTGGTGAGGGCGCTTCGGGCGAAGAGAGTGCGGCGGGTTATCCTTGACATTGACTCCACGCTGGTTGAGAGCGGGGTGCGGATTGCCGAGCGGACTTATGAGGGATTCCTGGGGTTCAACCCCCTTCTGGGGATGCTCCGAGCCGGCGGGATGAGTTTGGCGGCTTTTTCTATGTTTCGGGCGGGCAATGTGGCGCCTCAGTCACACAACCTGAGTCTGGTCCGGAAAATCCATCGCTATCTGCGGAGAGATTTTCCCCGGGTTGAGTTCTTGCTGCGCTCGGACTCCGCCGGTTATAACCACCGGCTGATGCGTTACTGGGACCAGAACGCAATCGGGTTTGTGATTGGGGGTGGGAGGGAGAGGCTATTTTCCAGATAATCCAGGGGATAGAGCACTGGCAGAAACTCCGGGGTGGCCAAGCCAACGAGTAAGTCGGGGAAGGCCTCCATTTTGTTGGTCCGGAGAAAGAGGGAGCGGTCTATCGGGTGGTGGTGGTGCGCAAACGAAATGAACAGCGGGCTTTGTTCCCGGAGTTTGAGTACAGCTATCGCCTCTATGTGACCAACACCGACTGGTCGGCGCATAAGGTGGTCTGCTTCTACCGCAAGCGGGGCGAAGCTGAGAATGTCATCCGGGAGCTCAAGCAAGGGTATGCCCTCGTCCATATCCTCTCAGAACATTTCCTAGCCAATGCCGCCTTCTTTCAACTTCAGCTTCTGGCCTATAACCTGGTTGAGGTCTTCAAATATGTGCATCTGTATCGGTCGTGGTGGCGGCTGCGGATTAAACAGTTGCGCTTCAGGTTGATCAATATCGCTGGTGTGGTCGTGCGTCACGCCCGCCGGACCGTTCTTCGCCTTTTCGTCCATTACTGCTATGTGGAGACGTTCCGTTGCATTTTCCAGCTTCTTCAGGTTGCCCCAGTCGAGCTGCGGCTCTAGCCTGCATTCTCATTCTGATCTTCTGTCTTCTCAGGCCGAGGTCTCGTCAAATTGAGATTTTGGCCCAAAAAACCGACGATACCACTGGCTGTCACGGCGTCTCTTGTCATATTTTGGGTTTAAAACCCATCTTTATTTGCCTCTGAGCGACACTGCCTTAATTGATTCAGCAATTTTTCTCCTCAACTAACCCTTATCCGAATATTTGGGCTTGATACTTAATCCACACAATTTCAGGTTCAGGAATACCCTCCTTCCTCATAATCGTTGACTTTCGCATAATTAATGGATATATTTTTCATGGTCAGGACAGCTTGGTTGCTAGAAGCCAAGATTTGAGAAGATGGTGAGACTCAAGTCCGCGCATGCTCTGTGACCAAACATGCTCAGCGGGATTGAGTTCAAGCGCATATTTGGGAAATCGCTCACCATGAAACCGGTAATTTCTTGCCGAAAAATTTTCCCCAGACCCGCTCTTATGGATAAGAGCCTCATCCCAGATAAGAACCACTTGCCCACCGAGATGATGAAGCAGAAGTCGCAAAAAGCTGGCCCCATCCCTGCCCTTGATATTCCGGGCTTGGAGCAAGAAGTAAAGCCCCCTGTGTCAGGGCCTGAGAGAAATCGCAAGCGCCAAAATCACCGAGAGCCACTTCCGACGGTAGGCATGACGGACCAGAGGTGTCCGGCCCCTCAGCGCCCATGCCCTCCCAAGAAGAGGGATGAGCAGAAAACCACCTTCATCCAGAAAGACCAGAGGGGCGCCAAGTGCGAGCGCTTTTTTTTATCGGCACCCACCGTCTCCTCTTCCAGCGCTCGATCGCCTCTTCGTCACTCTCTCGAGCCTTTCGCTCCAGTTTCTGACAACTCCATCCCAATCCCCGAAGCACCCTCCAGATATGGTTGGGATGATAATGAATCCAGAAGAAATGCTGGATTACCTCGGCCACGCGGCGCGTCGTCCAGAGGTTTGGGGAATAACCCAAAGCCAGAGGCCTTTCCAGCAGAAGGTGGACCAGCTGGCGTTTCTGCGAAAGAGACAGCTTGGGCAGACGACCAGCGGCTTGTTTTCGATTCAAGCCGCTCTCTCCTTTCTGGCGAAAGGCCTGTCGCCATCTGACCAAGGAACTTATGGAAGAGCCAAGATGTTTTGCCACCTCCTCAAAGATCATACCCTGAGCGAGCAAGCGGATGGCTCGGCGGCGATGCCTTTCCAGTTGCACAGGGCTTCCTGAGGGACTTATACATATGAGCATACTACGAAAGCAATTTAATATCCATTAATTATGCGAAAATAAACAACATAGGTAAAAAAGATGTTTAGCTTATCAACCAAAAAGAATAATAACGCAATAATGTGCGTTATTACAGATTTTAGGCGTAACACTCCCACCGACTTTGACAGATCTACAACGAGACGAGCATTCTTCTTCCTCTTGCCACTCTTGTTCAGTCTCTGCTGTCTGGCACCTCAAAATGAGATACTTTCTGAAGAATGGTATTTACCAACCACTGATCGGATGGCCCAACTCTATGTTCTTGAATTCGGGAAGGGAGAAACTATTGTTGTTGTTCACGGTGGCTTCGGGGCAGAGCATAGCTACTTGCTGGGAGCGGTTAGATTTATAGCGGATCGATTCAGGATAGTTATGTACGACCAAAGGGGTTCTCTACGCTCTCCTTGCCCTGACAGTGCGATTTCAGTCCAGAAGCACATCGATGATCTTGAACTCCTGAGGAAAGAACTCAATCTTCAGAGAATGACAATCATCGCCCATTCGATGGGAACGTTTTTGGCGATGCAGTATCTCAAACAATATCCATCCAATGTGAAGGGGCTCGTTCTTCTTGGCGCCTTACCTGTCTTTGCCTCGAGTTACGATGCAACTATGCAAGCCATTGGGCACAACGCCGAATCTCTCGCCAAACGACCCGAAGTTCAATGTGAACTCAAAAAGACTGGTCTTGATAAGGCCTCGCTCTCAGCCAAAGAGAGCACATTCGCTTGGAGAATTCGCTTTGCATCCGTCAATCTCTTCCATGTCAACCGATGGCGATTAATGCCTGGCGGAAGGGTCTTCTATAGTGCCAGTGCCGGTTCCACAACATCTCAGACCATGCCGAGCAGTTGGGATTTCAGAGAAGCGTTTGCACGACATCCGTTTCCCATAACCATCATCAACGGCGATGTTGACTACTGCGATCCAGATGGCAAAACGAATCGTTCTCTCTTAGCAAATATCAAAAATGTGGAAGTAATCACCATCAAGAACGCTGGACATTGTTCTTGGATCGATAATCCTGATAGTTTTCAGAAGTCACTGTCACAATCGCTCAACAAATATAGAAGGTAGCGGCTGCGCCTAAGAAGCAAAACACCGACGCTCCGTTTGTTGATATTAATTATTGTCGTCGCTCCATTTCTCTCGGCACATTGAATGGGTCGTTGGATAGCGATTCGCTCAACAGCGGTGTTTTGTTAAACGTTGGACGCAATGCCGCTCCTCAGAACAAATCTAAGATACAACTAGTTGAAGACACATATTGGCATAAAATCACACTCTAATGCTTGTGCTGTATATTCTCTCTGTCTTATTCTTTTTTGCGTTGTTTCTCGTTATTGTGGCGGAATTGGCGACAACATCAAGAAGATTCGAAAAATGCTTGAAGAAGACCTAAAGATGCAGCACAGCGCATAACTCCCTAAGCAACCACAAGAAACATTTCGCAACGGCGAGAATTATAGGAAGCTCCTCTTCTGCTGGGCTTACTGAATGAGCTTTCATGGCACTGATTTTGCCTCATCCCCTCGTTGGCAATGATAAATTGAGGCGCTGACGCTTGTCAAATTGAGCTTTCTTTCATGCTAGGACATGGTATCAAGTCTAAGGGGAGTATCTGGAAGCGGCGGGGTGGACAGCCAGCTATCGGGATTGATGTTGAGCAGGCCAGAGGCTTTTTAGGATTAGCACTGGAAAAAGCACGGCTTCCACCCTTAAATATTTTGTTGAAACTCTTAACTGAAAGGAGGTGGAAGCCCCAGTGACAGAAAATATATACCTTACTTACTATGAACTTCGCAAGAGTGCACCGCTTCTGGCCAGGAAGGCTATTATCAGAGCCTACGAGGAGACGGGGAATATCTCTGAGGTAGTGAGGATATTCCGGACTACCCGCAAGACAGTGCGTAAGGTGTTGTGGAGGTGGAAGGAAAGAGGAGAGGATGGACTTAAGGAGCTATCGAGAAGACCCAAGCGCTCGCCCAGAAAGACCTCAGTTGCGGGAGAGGGGTTGATAGTGGCCGAGAGGAAGAGGACCGGCTACGGCCGGGACCGCCTGGCCAGGATACTGAGGGAGAAAGGCCTGGAGGTTAATCCTTCTACTGTGCGCTATGTCTTGCGTCGTTATAAGCTGAGTATCAAGTATAAACGCTCCAGGTACAGGAGCAGGAACCGCTTTTATGATTTTGACGCACTCTATCCCTTACAACACTTCCAGGTTGACCTTAAGGAGATGTACGATGCTACCACGCTTTCGGAGCAGACTCTGCGCTGGGCGAAGAGACTAAATATCCCTCCCTATCAATGGACAGCCATAGATGTAAAAACCCGGCTGAGGTTTATCTCTTACTCCTACGAGAAGACCTTCACCAACGGTCTGCTGTTGATGATGACGCTTATCTACTTTCTGAGGAGCTTCGGGGTGGAGCATAAGATAACGCTTCAGACTGATAACGGAGAGGAGTTTGGTGGCGAGTCAGTGAATAAATTAGAGTACCTGAACAGAAAAATCTTCGCCCCAATCAATGCCGAGCTTCTCCATATACCCAAGCGGAAGAAAGAGTATCAGGCTTTCGTGGAACGCTCCCCTCAGGCCGATGACAACGAGTTCTACATCCCGCAGATAGAGCGCTGTGCAGACTTGAAGGAGTTTTACTTCAGAGCCCTCAGATGGGAGTTTATGTATAATACTAAACGTCATCACTTCACGCTGGGGATGACACCTTTTAAGAAGCTCTCTATGTAGAGGAAAATATCCAAGTTAGGAGCCTTGTTTCTGGTAATGCAGCTGGAAAAACTAACTGACCTATATTTTAAGCTCTTTCCACAAGCTGGATACCATATATTAGCCAACGACCCAGACTCATCCATCTTTTAGCTATTTACCGCTAGTAAAATAAATTATCGAGCCTTAATTTATTCTTTAACTTCCCCTTTCTTTTTTTTCAGAGTTTATTATAAACCTCATTCTAGGGGATAAGAATGTGAAAAAGAGCTGTATCCTAAAGTTTTTCTTTTAGTTATACCTTTGGGATAAAAGCTTTTTGGAGAAGGAAATGACCCAGAGGTTCCCTAGCTTTCGGCATTTGGAGCACTGGAGATAGTTTATATAATCGAAAGAATTAGTGAGATAGAAACCAAGGCCTAAAATTCTTACTCGCTTAAAAGGAAGTATTTTAAGAAAATATAAATCGCCATCTCTTATGTTTAAATTAAAAAAGACTTTTTAGCTAAATTTCTTGAGATTTTTGGGTTCCTTTTCAATAGCCAACAAAATTTGAGCAGAGGTTCACTCTTTATCTAGAAAATATGGAAAATGATGAAAATTAAATGATACTCAATAAAATTTGTTTATTTAAGAATCTTGACAAAGGAGAAAGATTTATGTAATATTTTAAATGTACTTTTTTATCTTTAAAATAAAGATAAATCAATTTAATTAGCAGAAGAGAAAGTTCGGATTAGTTGATTTTAGTCCTTTCTAATTCATCACTTTCTCCTTTTAGAATTAATTATGAGGAGAGAAAGGATTAAGTTTTGCCAGCGTAGCTCAGTTGGTAGAGCGGCTGATTTGTAATCAGCGGGTCGGGGGTTCGAATCCTCTCGCTGGCTTGAACTAGAGAGCGAAGGGAAGAGTTGATCTTAAGTCAAAAAGGAAGGAAACATACATGAATTCAAGGGGCAGGTACCAAAGTGGCCAAATGGGGCGGGCTGTAAACCCGCTGCGGAAACGCTTCGGAGGTTCGAATCCTTCCCTGCCCATTTCAAGCGGGAATAGCTCAGTGGTAGAGCATCGGCCTTCCAAGCCGTTGGTCGCGGGTTCGAATCCCGTTTCCCGCTCTATAAGAGATGAAATGTGCCCACGTAGCTCAGTTGGGAGAGCACGTCCTTGGTAAGGACGGGGTCACCAGTTCAAGTCTGGTCGTGGGCTTGGAGATTAAAATGAAAGAGACGAATAAAGGAGAGAGGAGGTAAGATAGAAATGGCAAAGGCGAAGTTTGAGCGGACGAAGCCGCATTTAAATGTGGGTACGATAGGTCATGTAGATCATGGGAAGACTACGTTGACCTCGGCGATAACTAAGGTATTGCATCGGGTGAATCCGAGGGTAGAGGTGAAGGAATATGGGGAGATAGACAATGCGCCTGAGGAGAGGGAGCGGGGGTTAACGATACAGATAGCGCACATAGAGTATGAGACGGTGAAGCGGCATTATGCGCACATAGATTGTCCTGGTCATGCGGATTATATCAAGAACATGATAACTGGGGCGGCGCAGATGGATGGTGCGATATTGGTGGTGGCAGCGGATGATGGGCCGATGCCGCAGACTCGGGAGCACATATTACTGGCGCGGCAGGTGAATGTACCTGCGGTAGTGGTATTTATGAACAAGGTAGATTTAGTTGAGGATGAGGAGATATTGGATTTAGTGGAGTTAGAGGTGAGGGAGTTATTGACGAAGTATGAGTTTCCTGGGGACAAGGTACCGGTGGTGAGGGGGAGTGCGTTGAAGTCGATGGAGTCAGACGGTGATCCTGGGTATGAGTGGAACAAGAGGATATTGGAGTTGATGGATGCGGTGGATGAGCACATTCCGGAGCCGGTGAGGTTGGTGGACCAGGCGTTTTTGATGCCGATAGAGGACATATTTTCGATAAGTGGGCGAGGGACGGTAGTGACAGGGAGGGTAGAGCGAGGTAGGGTTAAGGTAGGGGATGAGGTAGAGATAGTTGGGTTTGGGGAGACGAAGAGGAGGGTGGTGACAGGGGTAGAGATGTTTCGCAAGACATTGGATGAGGGTATAGCTGGTGACAACATAGGGGTGTTGTTGAGGGGGACGGACAAGGATGAGGTAGAGAGGGGGATGGTATTGGCGGCGCCTGGGTCGATAACGCCGCATCGGAGGTTTAGGGCGCAGATATATGCTTTGACGAAGGAGGAGGGAGGGAGGCACACGCCGTTTTTCAGTGGGTATCGGCCGCAGTTTTATTTTCGGACGACTGATGTTACAGGGACGGTGAAGTTACCGGCTGGGGTAGAGATGGTGATGCCTGGGGACAATGTAGATTTAGAGATAGCGTTGATAACGGATGTAGCGATGGAGAAGGGGTTGAGGTTTGCGATAAGGGAGGGAGGGAGGACGGTTGGAGCAGGGACAGTGACCGAGATCCTGGAATAGATAAGGAAAAATAGAGGATGAGGGAAATAATAACGCTTGAGTGCTCAGAATGCAAAAGGCGAAATTACACAAGCACAAAAGATAAAAAAAAACAGAAGGAAAGGCTAGAACTTAAGAAATACTGCAAATTTTGCCGAAAGCATACGCTCCATAAAGAAATAAAATGAATTTATAAAGTTGATAAAATAGAAAAAATTGAAGCGAGAAAAGACCATAATTAAAAAGGAGGCGAGGTTAAGTTTACAGGTGAGTAGCTCAACTGGTTAGAGCATCGGTCTCCAAAACCGAAGGTTGCGGGTTCGAGTCCTGCCTCACCTGCTTAAATTGAAGAAAGAAAATTCGACAATAGATGGAACGGACAAAAGAGGAGAGGTAATTACCTATCCTTAAACCTTCTTTCACTTGAGGAAAAAATGAATCAAAAAGGAAGATGGTATAAGCGCTTTTTTCAGTTTTTGAAAGAGGTCAGAATTGAAGTTAAGAAGGTGACTTGGCCTTCAAGAACTGAAGTCTATAGCACCACAATCGTGGTCATCGTTGCCACCTTCTTTTTTGGGTTTTATCTTTTTTTCATGGATATTATTTTTTCATGGATAGTGGCGAGAATTGAATCTCTTTTTGGATAGGGTTGGAATAGAAATGGCAAAAAACTGGTATGTAGTTCATACGTATTCAGGGTTTGAGAAGTTTGTGGCTGAGTCTATTCGCCAGAAGGCTGCAGAGTTAAGGCTTGAGGACCAGATTGGTCAAATTATCATCCCTACCGAGGGAGTTGTTGAAATAAAAAGTGGAAGAAAGGTAGTCTCTACAAAGCGCTCCTATCCTGGTTATATTTTAGTAGAAATGGAAATGACAGATTCGAATTGGCACATGATTAGAGAAATCCCTAAAGTCACTGGGTTTGTAGGTGCTGGGAAGAAACCAACTCCCCTTAGCAAGGATGAGGTAAGCCAGATAGTGGAGCACATGGAGGTGACTTCAGAAAAGCCAAAGCCAAAGCATACCTTCGAGAAAGGCGAGGCTGTAAGAATAATAGATGGTCCGTTTTTTAATTTCAATGGCATCGTAGAAGAAGTAAACCATGAGAGAAATACCTTGAAAGTTTTGGTCACGATTTTTGGTCGTTCGACACCCGTCGAGCTTGAATTCTTGCAAGTTGAAAAAATATAGGAGGAATAATGTCGAAGGAAGTGGAAGCTGTCGTCAGACTTCAAATCATTGCCGGGCAAGCAAGCCCAGCCCCTCCGGTAGGGCCAGCACTCGGTCAACATAACGTAAATATCATGGAATTTGTGCGGCAATTTAACGAAAGAACAAGCAAAATGGAAGAAGGGACCATAGTTCCCGTGGTAATAACTATTTTTAAGGATCGGAGTTTCAATTTCGTGCTCAAATCTCCTCCTGCTGCTTATTTATTGAAAAAATATGCTGGGATTGCTAAAGGTTCTGGTGCTCCCAATAAGGAGAAGGTGGGGAAGATTACTGAGAAGCAGATTGAGGAGATAGCCAAGATAAAAATGGCGGATTTAAATGCCTATGATTTAGAAGCTGCAAAAAAAATCATAAAGGGTACAGCAAAAAATATGGGATTGGAGATTGTAAGTGGCTAAGAGAGGGAAAAAATATATCAAAGCTAAGGAGCTAAGGGAAAAAGAGGAATATTCTCTTGAGGAAGCCGTGGAACTGTTGAAGAAAATGAGGTATGCAAAGTTTGACGAATCGGTTGACATTTCAGTTCGGCTAAATGTTGACCCTAAGCACTCTGATCAAATGGTGAGGGGAACGGTAATCCTTCCTCATGGGACAGGAAAAAAGAAAAAAATTTGTGTCCTAGCCTCAGGGGAAAAAATAAAAGAGGCGGAAGAAGCAGGTGCAGACTATGTGGGAGGAGAGGAATTGATTGAGAAGATTTCAAATGGATGGATTGATTTCGATGCCGTGGTCGCTACACCCGATATGATGAGGAGTGTAGGAAAGTTAGGAAAAGTGCTGGGACCAAGAGGCCTCATGCCTAACCCTAAATCAGGAACAGTGACTTTTGAAGTCAAGAAAGCGGTAGAAGAAATAAAATCGGGAAAGGTGGAGTTCAGGATTGATAAGACAGCCATAATCAATTCTTCTGTAGGGAAAATCTCCTTTTCTTCCGATATGTTGAAAGATAACATAAAAGCTTTCATTCAAGCTGTATTACAGGCGAAGCCCCCCGCCGCCAAAGGTAAATATATAAAGGGAATAAAGCTTTCATCTACCATGGGGCCTTCGCTAAAACTTGCTGAGAGTGTTATCGAAAGATAGGAGAAGAGAATGAAGAAAGAGGAAAAAATTCGTGTGGTTGAGGAACTGAAAGATTATTTTTCTAGGTTTGATTCTTTTTATTTAGTAGATTTCATGAAAATGCCAGTTTCTAAGTTTAATGAATTGAGGAGACAATTAAAAGAGAAGAATTTTTCTCTAAAGGTTATAAAAAACCGTCTCGCGTTGAGGGCCCTCAGAGAGGATTTCCCTGAAGAGATAAAACAATTTTTTCTTGGACCTACGGCGATTGCTTTTTCTCCGGAGAATCCCTTGGTTTTGGCACGAATCCTTAGAGATTTTTCTCTAAAAAATAACCTCCTCAAGGTAAAGGGGGGGATGATTGGGGGTCATATTTTTAGAGGAGAAGAATTTGAGGAAGTTGCCAGCCTCAGCTCAAGGGAAGAAATGTTGGCGAAGCTGGGGTCCCTGATTGCCATTCCTTTGATAAAATTATTAAAGACTTGGCAGGCCCCTTTAAATAATTTGGGCTTGATGTTGAGTCAATTAAATAAAAAACATAGGGTGGAGGTATAAAATGTCCGATGCACAAACAAAAGAAGCAGGAGAAAATACAAAGGAAAAAAAGGAGAAAAAAGAGAAGATAAAACTGACTAAAGAACAATTTTTTGAACATCTCGACAATTTGACTGTATTAGAACTAGCTGATTACATCAAAGAATTTGAAAAGAGATATGGAGTGAGTGCTGCGGCTGTTGCTCCGATGGCAGTTGCTGGTGCCGGAGCTACGCCTGGGGCAGAGGCGAAGGCAGAGGAAGTAAAGACTGTCTTCACCGTGGTCCTCAAGAGTGTAGGAGATAAGAAGATCAATGTGATCAAAACTGTTAGAGAGGTAACGAATCTTGGTTTGAAAGAGGCTAAAGACCTTGTAGACCAAGCTCCCAAGCCCATCAAGGAAGGGGTTTCCAAGGAAGAGGCTGAACAGATTAAGGCAAAATTTGAAGAAGTTGGAGCCGTTGTCGAGCTTCAATGATTTAACAAGAAAATTAAATCTTCATTCCTCATTTTGAGGAAGGGATAGAATTTTATAACGAGTTATTGAGAGAATTAAAATGTTTGAAAATTCAAGCCACATCTACCGAGAAAGAATAGATTTTTCTAAATTAAAAACTTCAATTCCCATGCCTGATTTACTTTCTGTTCAGAAGGCGTCCTATGCTGAGTTTCTGCAGATGGAACTTCTTCCCCAGGAAAGGAAAGAGGTAGGGCTTCAAGCTGCCTTTAATGATTTGTTTCCCATATCTGATTTTAAAGACACTACCCGTCTAGAATTTATCAGCTATTCTGTGGGTATCTGGGAATGTAAGTGCGGAAGGCTGAAAGGTGTCGAAAATTCTAGGTATAGATGTGAGAATTGTGGGACTTTGCTCCCCCCTGATAGGGAGGTTGTGGAGAAAGAAATATGTCCTTATTGTGGAGCTGTTGAAAAAATCACCATCCCCCTTTGTGACCACTGTGGAGACAAGGTTAGCCTGAAGATGAAATACAGCCCACAGGAATGTCTTGAAAAAGGCTACTCCTATTCAGTTCCCTTGAGAATTAAAGTAAGACTCGTTTCGTTCGAGAAGGACCCAGCAACAAAGGTAAAAAGGTTGAAGCACATCAAGGAGCAAGAAGTTTATTTTGGAGATATTCCTTTGATGACTGAGAAGGGCACCTTCATTTTCAATGGAATAGAAAGGGTAGTTGTAAGCCAGCTTCAAAGGTCTCCTGGAGTTTTTTTCAGGCCAGGCGAAGCAAAGGGTTTTTACATCGCTAAGATCATACCTTATCGAGGGGCTTGGGTGGAATTTGAATACGATGCTAAGAACATCCTTTATGTCAGGCTTGACCGGAAGAAGAAGTTCTTAGCCACCATATTTTTAAGAGCCCTGGGGTTTGGCTCAGATGAAGAGATTATTCGTTTATTCTATAGAACGTACAGGATTTACCCCGAGAATGGAAAATTTTATTTAGAATGTAATGAGAATCTCATCGGAAAGACGCTCGCAGAGGATGTCATTGACCCTAAAACGAAGAAGATCATTCTTCCTGCGAAGAAAAAGATAAGTAAAGAGGGCTACCAGCTCTTGAAGGAGTTGAAGGTTGAAAAAGTTCCCATTGCCAAAAGAGATTTGAATGGAGCTTTTTCTCTTGTTGGGGTAAAGGGCTTGATCAGAATAAACGAGGAAATAGGTGAGAAGAGACTTGAAGAACTGGCGGCAAGAGGAGAGCCCTTTGAGGTGTTTTTCCCCAATGAAGAGGGGGTTGATAACATAATTTCCAACACTTTGAGAAGGGATATTTGCAAGGATACTAACCAAGCTCTGGCAGAAATCTATAAGAAGTTGAGACCAGGCGAACCCCATACCCTGGAGAGTGCTCATAATCTTTTCCATAATCTTTTCTTCAATCCTCATAAATATAACTTCTCCCGCATCGGTCGACTAAAAATGAACATAAAACTAAACCTCAACACCCCACTGGAAGAAAAGACTCTCAGTCCTCTTGACTTTGTTGAGGTCATTAAATATTTGCTCCGTTTGCGACATGGAGAGGGGAGTGTCGATGATATCGACCATTTAGGCAATCGCAGGGTGCGCTCGACCGGAGAATTGGTGGAAAATGCTTTCAGGATTGGACTCGCCCGCATGGAGAGGACCATCAAAGAGAAGATGACTGTGGCTTCTGATTTAGCCTCAGCTATGCCTCAAGATTTAATCAACTCCAAGCCCGTGATTGCTGCCTTGAAAGAATTTTTCGGAAGCTCTCAGCTCTCTCAATTCATGGACCAAATTAACAGTCTTGCTGAAATAACTCACAAGAGACGTTTGAGTGCTTTAGGGCCTGGAGGGTTGAGTAGAGAGAGGGCTGGATTTGAAGTGAGGGACATTCAAGCTTCTCATTATGGAAGAATTTGTCCCATAGAGACTCCTGAAGGTCCCAATATAGGGTTGATTTCTTCTTTAAGCTGTTATGCACGAGTAAATGAATTTGGGTTCATAGAAACCCCTTACAAGAAAGTAAAAAATGGAAGAGTCGTAGATTACGTCAAAATTCTTCATCCAGGTATGAGTTCATTCAAGATTGGTGAGATTGTCGAGAAGGAAATCTTTGAAAAAGAAGTTGAGAACCTGAAGCGAAAGAAAATGAAGCACCTTCCTGTGAGCGAACCTTATTGCTTCTATCTCACTGCCTGGGAGGAGGAGAAATATAACATTGCTCAGGCAAATGCACCTGTGGATGAGAGAGGCTATTTTACCACTGAGATAATAAATGCGAGACAGGGAGGGAATTTTAAGCTTATTCCCAAAGACAAGATCGATTATATCGATGTCTCACCCAAGCAACTTGTGTCCCTTTCAGCAGCCTTAATTCCTTTTCTGGAGCACGATGATGCCAACCGTGCTTTGATGGGTTCAAACATGCAGCGGCAGGCTGTCCCCTTGCTTCGGCCCGAAGCTCCACTGGTGGGAACAGGAATGGAGCATCTTGTAGCCAAAGGGTCTGGAGATGTCATCATCTGCAGGAGATCAGGAGTGGTGGAGTTTGTAGATTCTGAAAGAATCCTAGTGCGAGTGAGCGAAGATGAAGAAGCTAAAGAATATGAGGTGGGAACAGACCTCTATCTTCTGACAAAATTCCTGAGGACGAACCAAAACACATGCATCAATCATAGGCCCATAGTCAGAAAAGGAGACAGGGTGGTAAAAGGACAAATCCTTGCCGATAGTTCATGTACAGATAAGGGGGAACTGGCGCTGGGAAGAAATGTGCTCTGTGCTTTCATGCCCTGGAGAGGATATAATTTTGAAGACGCGATAATTGTGAGTGAGAAGCTAATCAAAGAGGATGTTTTTACCTCTGTCCATATAGTCGAGGAGACCATAGAAGCGCGTGACACCAAGCTTGGTAGTGAAGAAATCACAAGAGACATCCCTAATGTTCCTGAGAATCTCCTCAGAAATTTGGATGAGAACGGAATAGTCAGGATTGGTGCTCATGTGAAGCCAGGTGACATTCTTGTGGGGAAGGTAGCGCCGAAGGGAGAAACCCAGTTGTCTCCAGAAGAAAAGCTTCTCAAGGCAATCTTTGGCGAGAAAGCTCTAGATGTTAAAGATGCTTCTTTATACTGCTCTCCTGGTATAGAAGGGACTGTGATTGATGTTAAGATCTTCTCCAGAAGAGGAGAAGAGAAAGGCATTCGAGCCAAGGCCATAGAAAAAGATGAGATTGCCAAGATGAAGAGGAACCTAGAAGATGAGATAAGCATTCTAGAGGCAGAGAGATTGAGAAGAATTAGGAATGTTCTCAAGGGAGAGGTGATTGATAAAGACCTAAAAATTGAGAACTTAATACTAAAAAGAGGGACTGTTTTAGATGAGAAAATTCTCAACAAATTAAAAGATGAGGATATTGACAAGTTAAAACTGAAAGATAATCCAGAGAGAGAAAGGAAAATAAAAGACATAGAAAAGAAAGTAAGGAGGCAGGTAGAAGCCCTAAGAGCCATCCATAAGGAAAAGGTAGAGGCTCTGAGAAAGGGAGATGAACTGGCTCCAGGAGTTAAGAAGACAATCAAGGTTCTCATTGCCATGAAGAGGAAACTTTCTGTGGGAGATAAAGTCTCGGGGCGCCACGGAAATAAAGGAATTATTGCCAAGATAGTCCCAGAAGAGGACATGCCCCGCTTGCCTGATGGAACTCCTGTAGAGATAGTTTTAAATCCCTTGGGTGTTCCCTCTCGAATGAATGTTGGTCAGATTCTTGAGACGCATCTTGGCTGGGCGGCTAAGAAGCTCAACCTCTGGGTTTCAACTCCTGTGTTTGATGGGATTTCTGAGAAAGAGATAAAGGAGCTCCTCAAAAAAGCTGGCCTGCCTGAATCTGGTAAGACTCCTCTTTATGATGGAATTACGGGGGAGCTTTTGGCCCAGGAAGTCACGGTAGGTTACATTTACATGATGAAACTATATCACCTTGTTGACGATAAGATTCATGCTCGTTCAACTGGCCCCTATTCTCTCATCACTCAGCAACCTCTGGGTGGTAAGGCTCAATTTGGAGGACAGAGGTTCGGAGAGATGGAAGTTTGGGCCTTAGAGGCTTATGGAGCTGCTTACACCCTTCAAGAACTGCTGACAGTAAAATCAGACGATGTGGAAGGAAGAGCAAAGATATATGAGAGCATAGTCAAAGGAGACCTGGATTTTACCCCCGGGCTTCCAGAGTCAGTTAATGTCCTCATCAGAGAACTGCAGAGCCTTTGCTTGAATGTAGAGCTTGAGAAAGAGGAAAAGGAAGAGATTTTGCCTTGGGGGATAGATGTTCCCCAGATCTTGAAAGGAGAAGGATGATGGATACAAGGCAATCAACGGGAGGTAAACCAAGGGTTGATTTCGATAGAGTGCGTATCAGCATTGCTTCTCCAGAGAAAATAAGAAGCTGGTCTTGGGGAGAGGTGACTAAACCTGAGACAATCAACTACAGAACATTCAAGCCGGAAAAAGACGGACTCTTCTGCGCTAAAATATTTGGGCCAATTAATGATTATGAATGTCTCTGTGGAAAATATAAGCGAATGAAATATAGAGGAATAATATGCGAAAGATGCGGAGTTGAAGTCACGCGTTCAAAAGTGAGAAGAGAACGCATGGGCCACATTGAACTGGCTTCTCCTGTAGCTCATATCTGGTTTTTTAAGGGCACTCCAAGCCGGATAGGACTTGTGCTTGACCTTTCCATAAAGGATTTAGAAAAGGTTCTTTATTTCGAATCCTATATAGTCATAGACCCTGGCGAGACCCCTCTTAAGGAGAAACAACTCCTAAGCGAAGAAGAGCTAAAAGAGGCTCGCGAGAAATATGGAAATGAGTTTGAAGTCTCTATAGGGGCAGAAGGAATAAAGAAGCTCCTGGAAAGAATAGATATCGCTAAAGAGGCATCTCGACTGAGAAGATTGATGAAAAAGGAAACATCCCAGCAGAGAAAGCTTAGGTATGCGAAGCGATTGAGGGTCTTTAAGGCACTCAAAAAGTCAGGAAATCGCCCAGAATGGATGATTCTTGAAGTGATTCCAGTAATCCCTCCTGATTTAAGACCTCTAGTGCGATTGGATGGAGGAAGATTTGCAACTTCGGACCTCAATGACTTATACAGGAGAGTGATAAACAGGAACAATCGTCTGAAAAAGCTGATCGAACTCAAGGCTCCTGAATTGATTATCCGCAATGAAAAGAGAATGCTTCAGGAAGCAGTGGATGCTCTCTTTGATAACGGCAAGAGAGGAAGAGTTCATCTTGGTGCCAACAGGAGGCCATTAAAGTCATTGAGTGAGGCGTTGAGGGGAAAGCAGGGTAGATTCCGTCAAAATCTCCTGGGAAAGAGAGTAGATTATTCTGGTCGCTCGGTGATTGTAGTTGGACCGGAGCTTAAGTTGAATCAGTGCGGTCTGCCCAAGAAGATGGCCCTAGAGTTGTTTAAACCCTTCATCTTTCATAAGCTCGAAAAAGAAGGGCTAGTACCGAGTGTCAAGGTAGCTAAGGAATGGCATGAACAGGAAAGGCCTGAGGTTTGGGATTATTTGGAGGAAGTAGTTCGTGAACATCCCATTCTTCTCAATCGCGCCCCAACCCTTCACCGTCTTGGGATTCAGGCCTTTGAACCAGTTCTCGTCGAGGGGAAGGCCATCCAAATTCATCCGCTTGTGTGTGCCGCCTTCAATGCTGATTTTGACGGGGACCAGATGGCAGTGCACATTCCTCTTTCTGTGGAGGCTCAGGTAGAAGCACAGACGTTGATGCTTTCAACTCAAAATATCCTCTCTCCTGCCCATGGAAGACCCCTTGCCATCCCCAGCCAGGACATGGTCTTAGGATGTTATTATTTAACCTTAGAGAAGAAAGGGGCAAAAGGAGAAGGTCGCATTTTTGCTTCTCCAGAGGAAGCCCTTCTTGCTTATGAAAACAAGGAGATAGACCTCCATGCGAGAATTAAATTGAGGTTCAAGGGGCCATTCATGAACCTCTCCACCTATTATGATGATCAGGCTATCCTCACTTGTCCTGTCCAGGAACTCAACAAAGAGTTAATCGAGACCACACCAGGGAGAATTATTTTTAACAGCATTCTCCCTGAAGGGATTCCCTTCATCAATGGAATGTTGAAGAAAAAGGGCCTCGAGAGTCTTGTCTATTACACCAATCTCAAGGTTGGCCTTGAACCTACGATCAAAATGCTCGACTTGATGAAAGAGGTTGGTTTTACTTCGGCCACACTGGCGGGATTTTCGCTGGGAATAGATGATTTCGTCATTCCTGAGGAAAAGGATATTCTTGTTCAGAAGGCTCAAGAGGAGGTACAGGAAATAGAGAACCTTTATAAGGAAGGGACTATTTCTGCGGGTGAGAGGTTCAATAGAATTGTGGAGATTTGGGGTTCCGTTACAGATAAAGTCTCGAATGTAATGATAGAGAAGATGCGGAAGATTAGCTTCGAAGGACCTCAGCTCAATCCTTTATTCGTCATGGCAGATTCTGGCTCAAGAGGGAACAAGCAACAAATTCGTCAGCTGGCAGGGATGAGGGGCTTGATGAGTAAGCCCTCAGGGGAAATAATTGAAACCCCCATCATTTCCAATCTCAGGGAAGGTCTTAATGTTCTTCAATATTTCATTTCCACTCATGGGGCTAGGAAAGGACTTGCAGATACAGCCTTGAAGACTGCAAATTCAGGATATCTCACCAGAAAACTGGTTGACGTTGCTCAAGAAGTAATCGTTGATGAACACGATTGTGGAACGCTTAAAGGCATAAACGTTTCTGCCATAGTTGAAAACGGAGAATTGATTGAACCTTTTGTGGATAGGGTTGTAGGCAGGATCTCGCTAGAGAGAATTCTCCATCCTGACACAAACGAAGTCATAGTTGATATGAACGAAGAAATCACAGAAGAAATTGCCCAGAAGCTTGAGAGCCTGGGAATAGAGAGAGTTAAAATCAGGTCTGTGCTTACCTGTGAATCTAAGAGAGGAGTTTGTCAGCTGTGTTATGGAAGAGACCTTTCAAGCGGGAAATTAGTTGAACTAGGAGAGGCAGTAGGTATTATCGCTGCCCAATCCATAGGCGAACCTGGGACCCAGTTGACTATGAGAACCTTCCATATAGGCGGAATAGCGCTGAGAGGAGCCGAAAGGTCAAAGCTCGAAGCTAAGAATGATGGGGTTATTCGTTTTAACAACCTCAAGTATGTCATCGATAAGGAAGGCTCTTTAGTTGTCGTTAACAGAAATGCCAATATAGCCATTCTCGACCGCAGGGGAAGAGAGATAGAACATTATCAAGTGCCATATGGGGCGAAAATATTGGTAAGGGATGGAGAGGAAGTTAAAGCAAGACAAGAATTTGCAGAGTGGGATCCTTTCAATACTTTTATTCTCACCGAGGATAAGGGTATCGTGCATTTTCAAGACGTAGTCCTCGGGGTAACCATGGAAGAGATTCAGGACGAGTTCACAGGCCTAATCACCCAGGTGATTATCGACCCTAAAGATGAAAAGATGCAACCTCAGGTGATTATCAAGGATGAGAATGATAAGGTTTTAAGGAAATATTTCCTTCCTTCAGGAGCAAATTTAGAAGTTAAAGACCAAGAAAAGGTCTATGCAGGAGATGTGCTGGCTAAGATTCCCCGAGAAGTAGCAAGGACTAAGGATATTACAGGTGGATTACCGAGGGCTGAGGAGCTATTTGAAGCGAGAAGGCCGAAACAACCGGCTGTGATCTCCGAGATTGACGGGGTAGTGCAGTTTGGCGGACTTGTCAGAGGATTTAGGAAGCTTATCGTGAAGAATGAACGGGGCGGAGAAAAAGAATATTTTATTCCCAAGGGAGCCCATTTGAGCGTAGGAGAGGGAGAGAGGGTGAAAGCAGGCACTCCTCTCATGGATGGTCCTGTGAATCCTCATGATATTTTAAGGGTTTTGGGGGAGAAGGAACTTGCCGAGTATCTTTTGCGTGAAATTCAGGAAGTCTACAGACTCCAAGGTGTGACCATAAATGATAAGCATATAGAAATCATAATCAGACAGATGCTACGTTGGGTAAAGGTTGAAGAAGTCGGCGATACTGAATTCCTGGTTGATGAGCAAGTAGACAAATTTGTTTTCCAGGAGGAGAACGAGAAGGTAATCAAGAGGGGAGGGAAACCAGCAAAGGCAAGACCTTTGCTCCTGGGAATAACAAAGAGTGCCCTGAGCACAGATAGTTTCATCGCAGCTGCATCTTTTCAGGAGACGACGAGAGTTTTGACTGAGGCAAGTCTTTACGGGAAGGTAGACCATCTAAGGAGACTCAAGGAGAATATCATCATGGGGAGGCTTATCCCCGCAGGGACAGGCTACAGATATTACAGAAACATAAGATTGAAACCTGAAAGGGAGGAAGAAAAGATAAAAGGTCTGGATTTCCAAGTTCAGAGTTAGAAAAGCAGTCTAACTCATGTGGAATCCTTGACATAGAAAACTGTTTTTGCTATTATCGACACATTCGTTCCAGGTTATTTTTATCCTAAGAACGATAGATTCAAGATGCGAGAGGAGTGCAAGTTTTGCCAACAATTAATCAGCTCATTAGAAAAGGCAGAGCGCCGAAGAAATACAAGAGCAAGTCGCCGGCGTTAGAGGGCTCGCCTCAGAAGAGAGGAGTATGCATCAGGGTCTTCACCACGACTCCCAAGAAGCCAAATTCAGCCTTGAGGAAAGTGGCGAGAATTAGATTGACAAATAATATTGAAGTTACAGGATATATTCCTGGGATAGGACACAATTTGCAGGAACACTCGATAGTGCTCATTAGAGGAGGTCGTGTCAAAGATTTACCTGGAGTTCGTTACCATGTAATCCGAGGTACCTTAGATAGCGAAGGAGTCCAGAATAGAATGAAAGCCAGGTCAAAGTATGGGAGCAAGAGACCCAAAGAGAAGAGAGTCTAGGAATATAGGTAAGAGAGATGCCCCGCAGAGGAAGAGTCAAAAGAAGAAAGTTGAAACCGGATACGTTCTACAATAGCACCCTAATCCAGAGATTTATCAATACCGTAATGAGGAAGGGAAAGAAGACATTAGCCGAAAAAATTGTATACAGTGCAATGGAGAAGGTTAAGAAGCAGAGCAAAGAAGATCCTCTAAAGATATTCGAAAAAGCAGTTGAGAATGTACGCCCGGTTCTTGAGACGAAGTCGAGAAGGGTTGGAGGTGCAACCTATCAGGTTCCAGTAGAGGTGCCACTAGACCGTTCTTATTCCCTGGCAATCAGATGGTTAATCAGATATGCCAAGGAAAGAGGGGGAAAGAGCATGGTGGATAAGCTTTCGGCAGAAATTCTCGATGCTGTGAACAACCGGGGAGGGGCGATCAAGAAAAAAGAAGACACCCATAAAATGGCAGAAGCTAACAGAGCTTTTGCTCATTATAGGTGGTAGTTTTTATAATAAATTGAGCTTAACTCTTATTAAGATGGAGAGAAGAGTTGCCGCGGAGACATCCAATCGAAAGAGTAAGAAACATAGGCATCCTCGCCCATATAGATGCGGGGAAGACTACCACCACCGAACGTATCCTTTTCTACACTGGCATCACTTACAAGATGGGAGAGGTTGATGAAGGCACGGCTGTCATGGACTGGATGGAGCAGGAGCAGGAACGGGGCATAACGATAACCTCAGCCGCCACAACCTGTTATTGGAAGAACCATCAGATAAACATCATCGACACCCCTGGTCATGTAGATTTTACCGCAGAGGTTGAACGCTCCTTGAGAGTTCTGGATGGAGCTATTATCCTTCTCTGTGGAGTAGGTGGAGTGGAGCCACAAACTGAGACTGTTTGGCGCCAAGCTGATCGATACAGGGTACCTCGCATTGTTTACATTAACAAAATGGACAGGGTTGGCGCTAACCCTGAGAAAGCAGTCGAAGAGCTGAGAAAGAAGCTTGCAGCCAATCCCTTGGTCATTCAGCTTCCTCTAGGGAGAGAGGAAGAATTTCGTGGGGTGATAGATTTGGTAGAAATGAAAGAAATAGACTGGGGAAGTGACCTTCTAGGAACTGAGTTTGAAGTAAGGGAAGTTTCTGACGAGCATAAAGAAGAAGTTCTCAAAAAGCGAAATGCGATGTTAGAGAAGCTCTGTGACATAGATGATAAGCTGATGGAGAAGTATGTAGAGGGAATGGAATTGACCCCAGAGGAGATTAAGAGAGCCATCCGCAAGGGAACAATCTCTCTCCAAATAGTTCCTGTCCTCCACGGAGCCTCTTTTAAAAACAAAGGAGTTCATCCTCTTTTAGATGCTGTGGTGGATTTTCTCCCTTCTCCTGTAGACATCCCTTCAGTAAAAGGATTTCATCCTCGGACCCATGCTCTTGAGGAAAGGAAAGCGGCTGATAGCGAGCCTTTTTCAGCACTTGTTTTTAAAATCATGAACGACCCATATGTCGGGACGCTTTCTTTCTTCAGGGTCTATTCGGGGAAGACGAGAGTTGGAGCTTTACTCTATAATTCAACCAAGGATGAGACAGAGAGGATTTCAAGACTCTTGGAGATTCATGCCAATAAAAGAAGAGACATCAAGGAAGTTTATGCTGGAGATATAGCCGCTCTTTCCTCAATGAAGAACGTTTCTACTGGAGACACGCTTTGTGAGATAACACGTCCCATTGTGCTTGAGTCTATAAAATTTCCAGAGCCAGTCATATCTGCCTATATAGAGCCAAAATCAACAAAGGACCATCCGAAGCTAGCGGAAGCATTGGCGAAGTTGACCAAGGAAGACCCAACCTTCAAGGTGATGCCCGACCCTATGACAGGTCAGACTCTGGTTTATGGAATGGGCGAACTCCACTTAGAAATACTCATAGACAGAATGTTCAGAGAGTATGGTGTTCAGGCTAACTTGGGGAAGCCTCAGGTAGCCTATAAAGAGACGGTTACATCTTCAGCAGAAGGAGAGAGGAAATACGTGCGTCAGACTGGTGGAAGGGGTCAGTATGGTCACTGTAAGATAATCGTCGAGCCTCTAAAAAGAGGCGGAGGTTTTGAATTTATAGATAGGACTAAAGGAGGCGTAATTCCCAAAGAATTTATCCATTCTATTGAGGCTGGAGTTAAAGAAGCGATGGAAATGGGAGTCCTGGCAGGCTACCCCATGACAGATGTGAAGGTGACTCTTGTCGGTGGATCTTATCATGAGGTTGATTCCACTTCCATAGCTTTTAAGATAGCTGCTTCTTTGGCTTTTAAGGAGGCTGCATCAAGAGCAAATCCCGTTCTTCTTGAGCCCATCATGAGCCTCATCGTGGTTACCCCTGATGAATATTTGGGAGACATCGTGGGAGACATAAATGCGAGGAGAGGCCGAATTGAGGAAATGGACATGAGAGGGGGTTCTCGTGTGATTAAAGCTCTTGTCCCCCTCGAAGAGATGTTCGGTTATGCCACTACCCTTAGAACTCTGACCCAAGGGAGAGGATTTTTTTCGATGGAATTTTTCCGCTATGAAATAGCTCCTTCTCCCGTTATTGAGGAGGTAATTGCTAGGGCGGAAGGAAGATTTTTTGCCCATAGGTAGGAGAATCAAGTTTTTATCTTTATATTTTATGGAATAATTAAAAGATAAAAGATAAAATGAAAGAGACGAATAAAGGAGAGAGGAGGTAAGATAGAAATGGCAAAGGCGAAGTTTGAGCGGACGAAGCCGCATTTAAATGTGGGTACGATAGGTCATGTAGATCATGGGAAGACTACGTTGACCTCGGCGATAACTAAGGTATTGCATCGGGTGAATCCGAGGGTAGAGGTGAAGGAATATGGGGAGATAGACAATGCGCCTGAGGAGAGGGAGCGGGGGTTAACGATACAGATAGCGCACATAGAGTATGAGACGGTGAAGCGGCATTATGCGCACATAGATTGTCCTGGTCATGCGGATTATATCAAGAACATGATAACTGGGGCGGCGCAGATGGATGGTGCGATATTGGTGGTGGCAGCGGATGATGGGCCGATGCCGCAGACTCGGGAGCACATATTACTGGCGCGGCAGGTGAATGTACCTGCGGTAGTGGTATTTATGAACAAGGTAGATTTAGTTGAGGATGAGGAGATATTGGATTTAGTGGAGTTAGAGGTGAGGGAGTTATTGACGAAGTATGAGTTTCCTGGGGACAAGGTACCGGTGGTGAGGGGGAGTGCGTTGAAGTCGATGGAGTCAGACGGTGATCCTGGGTATGAGTGGAACAAGAGGATATTGGAGTTGATGGATGCGGTGGATGAGCACATTCCGGAGCCGGTGAGGTTGGTGGACCAGGCGTTTTTGATGCCGATAGAGGACATATTTTCGATAAGTGGGCGAGGGACGGTAGTGACAGGGAGGGTAGAGCGAGGTAGGGTTAAGGTAGGGGATGAGGTAGAGATAGTTGGGTTTGGGGAGACGAAGAGGAGGGTGGTGACAGGGGTAGAGATGTTTCGCAAGACATTGGATGAGGGTATAGCTGGTGACAACATAGGGGTGTTGTTGAGGGGGACGGACAAGGATGAGGTAGAGAGGGGGATGGTATTGGCGGCGCCTGGGTCGATAACGCCGCATCGGAGGTTTAGGGCGCAGATATATGCTTTGACGAAGGAGGAGGGAGGGAGGCACACGCCGTTTTTCAGTGGGTATCGGCCGCAGTTTTATTTTCGGACGACTGATGTTACAGGGACGGTGAAGTTACCGGCTGGGGTAGAGATGGTGATGCCTGGGGACAATGTAGATTTAGAGATAGCGTTGATAACGGATGTAGCGATGGAGAAGGGGTTGAGGTTTGCGATAAGGGAGGGAGGGAGGACGGTTGGAGCAGGGACAGTGACCGAGATCCTGGAATAGATAAGGAAAAATAGAGGATGAATGCTCATCATAGGGAAGAATTGAATATATTTGTTAGAGAAGAACCCAATGGAGAATTGAGGGATAAATAAATGGAAAAGATAAGAATTAGACTTCAATCTTTTGACCACCGGCTTCTCGACCAGTCTGTAAAGGATATAGTCTCCAAGGCAAAGAGGACAGGAGCAAAGGTGGCCGGGCCAATCCCTCTGCCTACTAAAATTCAGAGATTTTGTGTCCTTCGTTCTCCTCATGTGGACAAGAGATCTCGAGAACATTTTGAGATGAGAATTCATAAAAGATTGATTGATATTAGCGAATATAACAACGAGACGATTGAAGAATTGCAAAAACTGGACCTTCCCGCAGGGATAGATGTTGAAATTCAGGCGTTTGGTGGTGGAGGAGATTAATCATGGTGGAAGGGTTGATTGGTAAGAAGCTGGGAATGAGTCAGGTTTTTGATAAGGAAGGGAATATCATTCCCATTACCATAATCGAAGCAGGACCTTGCACCGTGATTCAGAAAAAGACAAAAGAAAGGGATGGATATTCTGCTCTTCAACTCGGCCTCCTCGAGAAAAAAGCCCTGAAGAAACCCACCAAGGCTTACAAGGGGCATTTCAAGAAGGCAAATATTTCTCCAGTTAGGATTCTTAGAGAGTTTTATTTTGATGAGGAAAAGGAAATAAAAGAAGGAGATACATTTTTTGTGGATATTTTTAAAGAAGGAGAGAAAGTTCATGTCGAGGGAACGAGCAAAGGGAAGGGTTTTGCCGGTGTGGTGAAGAGATGGGGATTTAGAGGAGGTAAAGCGAGCCATGGTTCGATGTTTCATAGAGCCCCAGGCTCCATAGGTTCTTCTTCTTTTCCCTCCCGCGTGTTTAAAGGAAAAAGACTTCCTGGACACATGGGAAATGAAAGGCTTACGGTCAGAAATCTAACTGTAATTCAGACTGATAAAGATAATAATCTGCTCATTGTGAAAGGAGCTGTTCCTGGAGCAAAAGGAGGCTATGTGGTCATTAAGAAGGCCGATTTTGCCGGAGAAAAAATAACTCAAGAAGGATAAAATGTACAAAATTAAATTGCTCGATAAAAACGGTAAGGAAAAAGGCGAAGTTGAAGTGCGTGAAGAGGTGTTTTCATATCCCGTTAAGGAACATCTCCTATATGAATCAGTCGTGAATTACATGGCTAACAAGAGAAGAGGCACGGCTTCGACGAAGACCAGGGGAGAAGTCAGCGGAGGAGGAAGGAAGCCGTGGAGACAGAAGGGCACAGGAAGAGCACGAGCAGGAAGCATCCGATCACCTCTATGGAGAAAAGGCGGGACGGTGTTTGGACCAAAGCCCAGAGACTATTCCTACCGCCTTCCCAAGAAAGAGAGAAGGAATGCTTTAAAATCTGCCCTGGCATTAAAATTTTCTGAAGATCGACTCCTCATCTTCGAATCACTTGATTTTGCAAGTCCAAAAACAAAGGAGGCAGCGAAGCTATTGAATGAACTTAAGTTGGATTCGGCTTTGGTAGTAGAAAATCATCAAAATAGAAATCTTTTTCTTTCCTTGAGAAATCTGCCCCGAGTTAAAGCCATTGATCAAAGCCAGCTCAGCCCTTATGATATCTTAAATCATGACTGGTTGGTGTTTACTAAAAAGTCTTTCGAATCTTTGCTGGAGAGGTTGAGATGACTAAAGACTTTACTCAGATCATAGTTCGACCCATCATTACCGAGAAGAGCACTTGGCTAAAAGAGAAACACCGCGAAGTATGTTTTGAAGTAGACCCGAGGGCAAATAAAGCTGAGGTGAAAAAAGCTGTAGAGAAACTCTTCAAGATAAAGGTTGAGAAAGTACGCCTCCATAAAGTGAGAGGAAAGATGAGGAGGGTGGGAAGAAATGAAGGGAAAAGAAAGGATTGGAAAAAAGCCTATGTCAAGCTTAAAGAAGGCGAAAAGATGATTGAATATTTTGAGGCAGTTTAATGGGAATAAAAACTTATAAACCTACCTCACCAGGAATTCGTCAGAGGACAGGTCTGAGCTTTGAAGAATTAACCGCTGAGCATCCTTATAAGCCTCTCTGTCAGAATTTATCTAAAACAGGAGGGAGGAACTCTCTCGGGCATATTACGGTTCGGCACCGAGGCGGTGGGCATAAGAGAATCTATAGAATCATAGACTTCAAGAGAGATAAATTAGATGTTCCAGGAATAGTAGAGACTATCGAATATGACCCCAATCGATCTTCCTTCATTTCTCTCATCAAATATAAGGACGGAGAGAGGCGTTATATTCTTACTCCTTTAAATCTTTCTCTAGGGCAGACAATAATTTCTTCAGATAAACAGGTTGATATTATGCCCGGAAATACAATGCCTCTTAGGTACATCCCCTTGGGAACAGTCATCCACAACATAGAACTGAGAAAGAATAAAGGAGGTCAGCTGGTAAGGGCTGCAGGTTCAGGAGCTCAGATTCTAGCTAAAGAAGGCGATTATGCCCAGATTAGGCTCCCTTCCTCAGAAATTAGAATGGTTCATCTTGATTGTCGAGCAACAATAGGTCAGGTAGGAAACTTAGACCATCAGAACATTTCAATTGGGAAGGCAGGGAGGAAGAGATGGATGGGGAGAAGGCCACATGTTAGAGGAACTGCTATGAATCCCATAGACCATCCTCATGGTGGTGGAGAAGGTAAGACTAAGGGAGGGCGGCATCCTGTTTCTCCCACAGGAATACCAACCAAGGGTTATAAGACAAGGAAGAATAAAAGAACCCAGGGTTTCATCATTAGAAGGAGGAGTAAGTAGAAATGGGCAGGTCTTTAAAGAAGGGACCCTTTGTGGATGAAAAATTATTAAAAACTGTTAGGGAACTTACCTCTCAAAGAGAGAAAAGGAAGGTGATTAAGACCTGGTCCAGACGTTCGACCATCATACCCGAAATGGTAGGGTTGACGATTGCTGTGCATAATGGAAGGAAGTTCATCCCTGTCTTCATTACAGAAAATATGGTTGGTCATAGGCTGGGAGAGTTTTCTCCCACAAGAACTTTTAAAGGGCATACCTCTAAGACAGCAAGAACCATAAGGATGAAGAAATAAATGGAGAAGGAAAACATAATAGCAAGAGCAGCCGCAAAGTACGTGAGAATTTCACCTCAAAAGTGTAGATTAATCGTTGATTCAATAAGAGATAGGTATGTTGGAGAGGCCCTGACGATTCTTCATTTTTCGAAGAAAAAGAAAGCAAGTCTAATTGTAGAGAAAGTCTTGCGCTCTGCAATTGCTAACGCCCAACAGAAGGTTCCTAATATTGATGTTGATAATCTCTACATTTCAAAAATCTATGTGAATCAAGGCCCGCAGTGGAAAAGGTTTAGGCCAGCTCCCATGGGAAGAGCGGCTAGGATCCTCAAAAGAACAAGCCATGTTCATGTTTTTTTGGAAGAAAGAAAGGGGAGATAAAATTGGGACAGAAGACTCACCCGCTTGGTTTTAGGTTGGGATTCAATAAACAATGGAGTTCTCGCTGGTTTTCGAAGGGTGCAGAGTATAGTCGTTTGATCCATGAAGACTTGGAAATGAAAAAAATGATTAAGAAGAGATACTATCATGCAGGCATAGCAGGAGTGGACATTGAGAGAGTGGGGCCCAAGATTAGAGTAATAATTCATACCGCTAGACCAGGAATAATCATCGGGAGGGGTGGGAAAGAGATCGAAACACTCAAAGCAATGCTCCAACAGATAGCGGAGAAAGAGGTTTATATCGATATCAGAGAGGTTGATAAGCCTGAATTATGTGCAATTTTAGTAGCTGAGGGGATTGCCCTCCAGCTTGAAAAAAGAATAGCCTATCGAAGGGCGATGAGAAGGGCTGTGGAAATGGCCTTAAAAATGGGAGCAAAGGGTATTAAAGTCATGTGTTCGGGAAGGTTGGGAGGAGTGGAAATTGCTAGGTCTGAATGGTATTTAAAGGGTCAATTACCCCTCCAGACATTGAGAGCTGACATTGATTTTGGTTTCACAGAAGCCTTTACAACTTACGGTCAGATAGGAGTTAAGGTCTGGATTTACAGAGGAGATATCGATAAGCCAAAAGTAACTTCTCAATTGGTTGAGGTCGAGGAGATCTGATCATGTTGATGCCAAAGAAAGTTAAATACAGAAAACATCAGAGAGGGAGAATGAAAGGAAAGTGCTACCGCGGAGGAACTCTCGCCTTTGGTGAATATGGACTACAAGCCCTTGAACCCTGCTGGCTTACGGCACGCCAGATTGAAGCTGGGCGCATCACGATTACTCGTTATGCAAAGAGGAAAGGAAAACTCTGGGTAAGAGTTTTTCCCTGGAAGCCGGTTACTAAAAAGCCAACCGAAGTCAGAATGGGAAAGGGGAAGGGAGACCCAGAGTTCTGGGTGGATGTGGTAAAGCCGGGGAGAATAATATATGAAATTGAGGGCGTCCCAGAGAGCGTAGCGAGAGAAGCGATGAGGCTTGCCGCCCATAAACTTCCCATAAAGACAAGATTTGTTTCGAGGGAAACCAGGGTGCTGAGATGAAAACAAGAGACCTTAGGGATTTATCTAGAGATGAACTTGAGAGCAAAGAAGAAGAGCTCAAAGACCAGCTTTTCAAATTGAAGTTTCAGCATGCCCTTGGGCAGCTAGAAAACAAGATGAAGATGAAGAATATAAAAAGAGATATTGCAAGAATAAAGACAATTCTTCGAGAAAAGAAGAAAGAAAATGAATGAAACGATGGAAAAAGCAAAGAGGAGAAAGACAACTAAAGTAGGAGTTGTCATCCGGGATAAGATGAAGAAGACTGTAACTGTTCTTGTTGAAAGACCGGTCAGACATCCACTCTATAAGAAAATAATCAAAAAGAAGAAGAAGTTCCTTGTCCATGATGAATATGAAAAGTGTAAAGTTGGGGATTTAGTCAGAATCATTGAAACAAGACCTTTGAGCAAGAGAAAGAGATGGAGAGTGCTTGAAATTGTGGGATTAGCTCCTATAAAAGAAAAGGAAGAAATAGAGGAAAGCAGAGAATGATACAGCCTTATACGAGATTAAAAGTCGCGGATAATACAGGCGCAAGGAAGATTCTGTGCATAATGCCCCTGGGTGGTGGAGTGGGAAGAAATGCAACTGTTGGAGATGTCATCTCCGCGACAATTAAAGAAGCAGACCCTGAAAGCAAAATCCCCAAAGGGAAAGTTGTCCAAGCAGTGATAGTGAGGACAAAGAAGGAAGTTCGTCGTAAGGATGGCTCTTACATTAGATTCGATGATAATGCCGCAGTAATCATTGATAAGCAGGGAGAACCTGTGGGAACTCGAGTCTTCGGACCTGTAGCAAGAGAGTTGAGGGAGAAAAAATTCATGAAAATCGTTTCACTGGCTCCGGAGGTAATTTAATGGAGAAGATTATCCTAAGAAAAAATGACATCGTTATTGTCAAAAGTGGAAAAGATAAGGGAAAAACAGGAAAGATTTTGAAAGTTATTCCGGAAAAAAAGAGAGCTATCGTAGAAAAGGTAAACTTCATCAAAGAGTTCATAAGAAGAGACCAGAGCCGAAATATTCAAGGAGGAGTCATGGAAAAAGAAGCCCCAGTTCATATCTCAAATTTAATGCTCTTTTGTACGGAATGTAATAGAGGGGTAAGGATTAGGATGAAGATGCTTGAGGATGGAAGCAAGGTCAGGGTTTGCAGCAGATGTGAGACAAGCTTTGAGAAACATAAATGAGAGGTTGAGGATGAGCCGCTTGCTCGAGAAATACATAAGTCAGGTTGTTCCTGAACTGCAGAAGAAACTCTCAATAAAAAATAGGATGGCTGTTCCCAGGCTTGAAAAGATTGTGATTAACATGGGAGTGGGAGATGCCATTCAGAACATTAAGGCACTGGATGCAGCAAAGTCAGAGTTAAGTCAAATTACAGGTCAATGTCCTGTTATCTCCAGGGCAAAAAAATCAATTTCTGCTTTTAAGCTGCGGAAAGGAATGCCCATTGCAGTCTATGTCACGCTAAGGGGAAGGAGAATGTATGAATTTTTCGATCGGCTGGTGAATATTGTTCTTCCTCGAGTGAGAGACTTTAGAGGAGTCTCCCCCCGCTCTTTTGATGGAAGAGGAAATTATACCCTTGGTATCCGAGACCAACTTGTATTTCCAGAGATAGATTATACCAAAGTTGAGAGGACTCGAGGGATGAATATTACCATAGTTACTTCTTCCAAAAACGATAGAGATGCTTATGAGTTGTTAAAAGAATTGGGAATGCCTTTCAGTGAGTCTTGAGGGGTGAGAAAGTGGCAAGAATAGCTTCTATCGCAAAATATTTAAAAGAACCAAAATACAGGGTGAGGAAAAAAAGAAGGTGTAGAATTTGTGGAAGGTCAAGAGGATATTATCGGAAATTTGACCTCTGTCGCCTGTGCCTGCGTGAACTCGCCTTAAAGGGCGAAATTCCAGGTTTAATAAAGGCTTCATGGTAATTTGAAATGAGGAAATGGAGATGAGTTTAACCGACCCAATCGCAGATTTTCTTACTCGCATCAGGAATGCTTCCAAAATCAAAAAGAAAGAAGTCAATGTACCCAGTTCAAGGATTAAGGTGGAGATAGCCAAGATTCTAAAAGAAGAGGGTTTTATTAAGAACTTTAAGGTCATCGATGACAACAAACAAGGAGTCTTGAACATTACCCTAAAGTACACTGAAGACAATCAGTCGGTAATATCTGGGCTGAAACGAGTAAGTCGGCCCGGATGTAGAATTTATTGCACTAAAGATGACATACCTCAAGTTTTGGATGGGTTAGGAATCGCCATAATTTCCACTTCTAAGGGAATTCTTACTGGAGAAAAATGTAAAGAACTGGGCGTTGGGGGGGAGGTTTTATGTTACATATGGTAAAGGAAGGAATGAAGGAGCTAAGCGATGTCCAGAGTTGGTAAGCAACCTATAAATATACCCGCAGGAGTTAAAGTAACCATTTTTGAGGACCGGCTTGAATTTGAAGGTCCAAAAGGAAAGCTGAAATCCCCGCTTTTTCGTGGTCTTGAAGCAAAGTTTGAAGATAATAAGCTTTACATCTTTCGTCAGAGTGATTCCAAACAGCTCAGAGCCTTCCATGGTTTAGCAAGAAGCTTGGCCTTCAATGCCTCCAGAGGAGTGTATTCTGGATTTTCCAAACAGGTTGAGATCGTGGGAGTTGGCTATCGAGCAAAGCTTGCGGGAGATAGACTTGAATTGAGTTTAGGCTATGCAAAGCCTATTTTGTATAAGATACCAAAGGATATCCAGATAGAACTCGAAAAACCAACCCTGATAACGGTGAAGGGGATTGACAAACAAAGGGTAGGCGAGGAAGCTCATAAGATAAGGAGTTTTCGTAAACCTGACCCATATAAGCTCAAGGGGATTCGTTATGTAGGTGAAAAATTACTCAAGAAAGAGAGAAAAGCAGGAGTTAGCGGTGTATAAGGATAAGGTAAAAATCAAGAAAATAGCTAAGCAAAGGATAAGAAAGAGAGTCCGCAAGAAGGTCAGGGGGACTTCAGAGAGACCAAGAGTCTATGTCTTTAAGAGCAATCGATATCTATATACTCAGGTAATAGATGACGAAAAAAACAGGGTCATTATCTCTGCCTCTACCCTTGAAAAGAGCTTCAAAAATGAGAATAAAAATTTCAAAAATATAGAAGCTGCCAAGATTCTGGGAAAAATGCTGGCCAATAGATTGAAGGAAAGGAAAATTGAGAAGATTGTTTTTGATAGGGGTTCTTATCCTTATCACGGCAGAGTAAAGGCTATAGCTGAGGCCTTGAGAGAAGTGGGGTTAGTTTTTTAAGAGAAAGCCAAAAGGAGGAAGAGGTTGCAAACCGAAGAATACAAGGAAGAAGAAGTAGAAGAAAAGCAGAGTGAGCTAAAAGACCAAGTAATTTCCATAAGAAGAGTTACTAAGGTCACCAAAGGAGGGAAAAACTTGAGTTTTTCCGCCTTAGTTGCTGTGGGAGATGAAAACGGAACGGTAGGCATAGGTAAAGGAAAAGCGAGAGAAGTTCCCATGGCTATTGCCAAAGCGGTCGAGGCAGCAAAAAAGAACATGATTAAGATTCCTCTCAAAGAGACAACCATCCCTCATTTTGTCAAAGGAGAAGCCGATGGCGGCGTAGTCATCTTAAGACCAGCCTCAAAAGGAACAGGAGTGATTGCAGGTGGGGCAGTTAGAGTCATCATGGAACTTGGAGGAATAAAAGATATTTTGACTAAATCCATAAGGAGCAATAATCCCATAAGCGTGGCTCATGCCACCATGGATGCCTTGAAAAAGCTCAAAGACCCAGAAAAAACATACAGAGAGAGAGGAAAATAAAAGGGTATCAAATGGCAAGAAAAAAGATTGCAGATGCAAAGACCCAGGCTCAAAGAAGAGGTCTACAAGCTGAGAAGACTCGCAAGCTGCTCCGCATAAAGCTTGTTCGAAGCGTAATCGGATGTTCAAAATACCAGAGAGAAGTGGTGAAAGGACTGGGACTCAGGAAGTTAAATTCAGAAGTCATAAGGGAAGATTGCCCTGAAATTCGGGGAATGATTAATAAAATACCCCATCTCTTGAAGATTGAATACATGGAGAAAAAATGAACCTCAGCAATCTGCATCCGGCAAAGAAGGCAAGGAAGAAGAAGAGAAGGGTCGGTCGAGGGCCAGGCTCTGGTCGAGGGAAGACAGCGGGCCGAGGGACAAAGGGACAAAAATCAATCACTGGCTATTCGAGGAAAAGAGGATTTGAGGGGGGACAGATGCCCCTTCATCGCAGGGTCCCCAAGAGAGGGTTTACGAATATTTTCAGGAGGGAATATGGAGAGGTTAATCTTCAGAGTTTAAATAAACTGGAAAAGATAGAGGTCCATCCTAAGGATATGGTTGAGGCTGGTCTAGTAAAGAAAGAATCTCAATTGATAAAAATATTAGGAGAAGGAAACCTCCGGTCTGCAAAGACCATATATGCACACAAATTTTCACAATCAGCCAGAAAAAAAATAGAAGAAGCAGGAGGAAAGGCCATTCTCATAGGAAGTGAATGATGCTTGAAAGCATAAGAAATATTTTCAGCATTCCCGAGCTCAGAAAGAGGGTGATATTTACCCTTTTACTCCTTGCGGTCTATCGAATAGGAGCTCAAATTCCGAATCCCGGCATAAGTGCAACCGCGCTTGCTGAGTTCTGGCAGGCTCAGAAGGGCACCATCCTCGGTTTTGTAGATTTATTTTCCGGTCGGAACATGTCAAGAATGACTATCTTTGCCTTGGGGATAATGCCTTACATCAGTGCTTCGATCATCCTTCAGTTGCTTCAAGTTGTTTGGCCCTACATTGAAAGACTCTCTAAAGAGGGTGAACTGGGAAGGAAGAAGATAACTCAGTACACCCGCTACGGGACTATCATCATCTGTGTCATTCAGTCCTTCGGCATCAGCATGTTCTTAGAGAGGCTTACAAGCCCAGGAGGAGCGCCAATTGTTCCCAATCCTGGCTGGGGATTCAGGTTTTTGACTGTCTTGACTCTGACCACAGGGACAGTGTTTATCATGTGGCTGGGAGAACAGATTTCAGAAAGAGGAATTGGTAATGGAATATCTCTAATTATTTTTGCCGGAATTGTGGTCAACTTTCCTCGAGGAATAGAGAGCGTCTTAACCGGGCTGAGGACGGGTGATATGTCTCCATTAAGGCTGATTTTTCTTCTGGTCTTAATGCTGGCCGTGGTGGCGATAATCGTATTTGTGGAAAGAGGACAGAGAAGAATTCCAGTTTCTTATGCAAAGAGGGTTGTAGGGAGGAAGGTGTATGGAGGGCAGAGTACTCATCTACCTTTGAGGGTGAATACAGGTGGAGTTATCCCTATCATTTTTGCAGCCTCCATCATCACCATACCCTCAACTGTTGCTCAGCTGATTAAGATTCCAATTTTCCAGAGCATTGCTCAACAGTTTGGTCTGGGAATGCCACTTTACAACCTCCTTTACATAGGAGCAATCATATTTTTCACTTATTTCTATGTCTCGATAATCTTCAATCCTTCTGATGTGGCGGATAACTTGAGGAAATATGGAGGCTTCATCCCTGGCATCAGGCCGGGGAAAAATACTTCTGATTTCATTGACAGCGTCCTTTCGAGGATAACGCTGGTAGGTGCTATCTATTTGGCAGCGATTGCAATTTTACCTGAATTTCTTATCACTGGATTCAAAGTTCATACTCTTCCCTTCATAGGGGATTTTCTCGAAGCAAACCTCCCCAAGTGGTTTACTCAGGGGTTGAACGTGAATTTTTATTTCGGTGGGACTTCGATTCTCATTGTTGTCGGAGTTGCCATGGACACACTCCAGCAGATTGAAGCCCAACTTGTGATGCGTCATTATGATGGATTCATGCGGCGGGGAAGGATCAGAGGGAGAAGGGGATGAGAATAATTTTGCTTGGACCTCCAGGAAGCGGAAAAGGAACACAGGGTGAACTAATTCAGAAGAAGTATGGATTTCCAAGAATCGCTACAGGTGACCTTCTCCGTCAGGCAGTGGAGGAGGGAACACCTTTGGGAAGGAAAGCACGCCTGAAAATGGAAAGGGGAGAGCTCGTAGAAGATGAGATTATTTTTGAGATGATGAGGGAGAGGTTACTTGGACTTGATTGTAAGGAAGGTTATGTACTCGACGGGTTTCCGCGCAACCTTACTCAAGCTCTATGGCTTGAACAAATAGATGAGAAGAGAGAGGAAGCGGTCCTCGATATTCATCTTGAAGATTCTGTGCTCATAGAGCGCCTGGCAGCAAGAAGAATATGCAGTTCGTGTGGCGCTATTTTCAACCTTTACCTTCAGCCCCCAAAGAAGGAGGGAAAATGTGATTTATGCGGGCACAAACTAATCGAGAGGAACGACGACAGACCCGAAGTAATAAGAGAAAGGCTCAAGGTTTACCATCAACAGACAGAACCTTTGAGAGATTACTACAAAAAAAAGGGTGTTTATTCGCGGCTGGATGGATCGAGAAAGATTGAAGAAGTTTTTGAAGATATTTGCGCAATCTTAGAAAGATCTATTTCTCCACAAGTGAGACGGGAAGCAAGGAAATGATTATTTATAAGAGTGAGAATGAGATTGAAGCCATAAGAAGAAGCTGTCAAATTGTTGCCAAGGTATTATACGAACTGGGTGAGATGATAAGGCCTGGAATTAAGACTAAAGAATTAGACCTCTACGCAGAAAAGAGGGCTGAAGAGATGGGGGCTATTCCAGCCTTCAAAGGATACAGGGGCTACCCGTCCTCTCTTTGTACTTCTGTGAATGAGGTCATAGTTCATGGAATTCCATCCTCCTATGCCTTAAAAGAGGGGGATATTATAAGCCTTGATTTCGGAGTATTGTTCGATGGTTATTATGGGGATGCAGCGATAACTTACCCTGTAGGGAAGGTCAGTCCCCTGGCAATGAGACTCATCACAACAGCTGAAGAATCTTTTTTCAAAGGGATTGAGAAGATGAAGGAAGGCGGCAGGATTTCAGATATATCTCATGCCATCCAGGAGTGTGTCGAGAAAAGAGGATTTTCCGTCATCAGACATTTTTGCGGACATGGGATTGGGCTCTCTCTGCATGAAGAGCCCCAGTTACCCAACTTTGGTCTGCCCGGTCGCGGACCAATCATCAAAAGGGGACTGGTTTTAGCCATAGAACCGATGATTTCTGCAGGAGACTGGCATGTGAGAATCCTGGAAGACAACTGGACTGCCATAACCAAGGACCGAAGCCTCGCTGCCCATTACGAACATACCGTCGCTTTAACAAAATACGGAGTAGAGATTTTGAGCGAAATGGAGGAGAGGAGGGTTTCCTTCCCCAAGGAGAATCAATATGCCTAGGGATGATGTCATCGAGACAGAAGGCACTGTGATTGAAACCCTTCCTAATGCCATGTTTCGAGTGGAATTGGCGAATAAACATAAGATTCTGGCTCACATTTCTGGCAGAATGCGAAAGCATTTCATTCGCATCCTTCCCGGAGACAAGGTTCTGGTAGAGATTTCGCCCTATGATTTGACAAAAGGAAGGATAATCTATCGTTTCAAATGAGAGGAATAGAAGATGAAAGTTAGGGCATCAGTAAAGAAGATTTGCCGAGATTGTAAGATTGTCAAAAGGAAAGGTACGATAAGAGTAATCTGCAAGAACCCAAAACATAAACAGAGACAAGGTTAAGAGAGGTCAAAATGGCAAGAATAGCGGGAGTTACCTTACCACCCGAAAAAAGAATAGAGATTGGACTCACCTACATCTACGGGATAGGGCGTTCAAAGTCAAATAAAATCCTCCAGGAAGCGAAGATAGACAAAGACAAGAAGGTAAAAAACCTGAGTGAGGAAGAGATAAATCGCATCCGTCAGATTATAGAGAAAAGAGAGAAGATTGAGGGAGAACTCCGCAAAGAAGTCGCCATGAACATCAAGAGGTTGATGGATATTGGTTGTTACAGAGGGCTTCGACATAAAAGAAAGCTTCCTGTGAGAGGGCAACGGACTCGAACAAATGCTAGGACCAGAAAGGGCCCAAGAGGCCACACCATAAAAAAATTGAAAGCAAAATAAAGGGAGAAGTGGATGCCAAGAGGAAGAAGAAAGACAAGAAAGAAAAAAATAAAGAAAGAAATAGGCTTTGGAGTGGCATATATCCAATCTACATTTAACAATACAATCATTACCATAACAGACCATCAGGGAAACACTATTTGCTGGGCGAGCGCGGGCACTGCAGGATTCAAAGGAGCAAGAAAAGGAACGCCCTTTGCCGCTCAGCTTGCCGCAAAAGATGCCTCGGCCAAAGCAAAAGAATTCGGGGTAAGATACGTGGATGTAAAGGTTAAAGGACCAGGTGCGGGAAGGGAATCGGCAATCAGGGCTCTTCAGGCCGAAGGATTGGAGATAAAGTCAATAAGAGATATTACTCCCATTCCGCATAACGGTTGCCGCCCGCGAAAGAGAAGAAGAGTTTAAGGAGAACCACATGGGTGCACATGGTGAACCAGTTTGTCGGCTCTGCAGGGTAGAAAGGGTAAAATTATTTCTTAAGGGTAGTAAGTGCCTAAGTGAGAAATGTCCTGTAGAGAGAAGGCCTTATGCTCCGGGTGAACATGGAAGAGCAAGGAGGAGGGTTCTTGGCTATGGAATTCAATTGAGGGAGAAACAGAAGCTCAAAAGATATTATAACATGAGTGAAAGACAGTTCCGGCTCTTTTTTGAGAGAGCGGAAAAGAAACGAGGAATAACCGGAGAGAATCTCTTAACGATGCTCGAGCGGAGGCTGGATAATGTGATCTTTGTTGCAGGTTTTTCACTTTCCCGAAAACATGCACGTCAACTCATCACCCATGGCCATTTTAGGATAAATGGGAAAAGAGTCACAGTTCCCTCCCTACTCGTGGATGAGGGAGATGTCATATCCTTCCGCACAAAATCTGCGGAGAATAAGGAAATACAGGCAATCATCGAAGCTAACAACAGCAAAGTTGTTCCTGGCTGGCTTGAGGTTGACCGGGAGAAGAAGCAGGTTAAAGTTATAGCCATACCTAAGAGAGAGGACATCACCTTCCCTGTAGAAGAACACATGATTGTGGAACTATATTCTAAGTAATGACCATAAGAAAGCAGAGTCGGAGATAAGTCCTGAGTCTTAGAATGAATTTTTAACATGGCGCATAGAGAAAAGGAGGAGCCATGATTGAAACAGGTTTTCAGAGACCTAAGTATCTTGAATGTGATTATGAGACATTGACGGAAAGATACGGCAAATTCTGGGCTCAGCCTTTTGAGAGAGGGTATGGGGTAACGGTGGGAAATGCCTTAAGGAGGATTCTTCTCTCTTCGATTCAGGGGGCTGCCATAACAAACGTCAGAATTCAGGGTGTTCTTCATGAATTCTCTACGATTCCAGGAGTTGTGGAGGATGTTACTGACATCATTCTAAACCTGAAGGGTATCCCCTTAAAGTTAAAATCAAAGGAGCCAAAGAGGATGACTCTTAAGATAAATGGTCCTGCAGAAGCGATGGCTTCAGATATTGTCTGTGATACTGAAATTGAAATTTTAAATAAGGATATCCACATCGCTTCTCTTGATAAAGATGGGAAACTTGATATCGAAATGGTGGTAAGGAACAATAAGGGTTACATACCTGCAGACCAGAACTATGATCAGAGTTTGAGCGTAGACTTTATTCCCGTAGATTCCTCTCATTCTCCCATTCTGAAGGTTAATTACAGGGTAGAGCCCGCGAGAGTGGGGAAGAGGATTGATTATGAAAATCTCATCCTAGAAATATGGACAACAGGGGCAATCAAGCCTCAAGAGGCTCTGGCGCAAGCTGCAAAAATTTTGAGAGACCATCTTGTGATTTTCCTCAACATAGTGGATGAGCCTCTCGAAAGGGAAGCTGTGCAATTAAAAAAAGAAATTCCCTATCTTTCTCAAATAGACGTTCTCTCCAAGTCTATTGACCACCTTGAGCTTTCGGTTCGCTCCAGCAATTGTTTGAGATCGGCTGGGATAGAAAAGATTTATGAATTAGTCCAGAAGACAGAGGAAGAGCTTCTGAAGACAAAAAATTTTGGTCGTAAATCCTTGAGCGAGATTAAAGAGACCTTGCAGCAGCTCGGGTTAGGATTGAACCTGGATCTACATCCCAAACTTCTAGAAAGGCTTCAGGGGGAAAAGAAGGAGGAGAGGGAATAAAGGGACTCAAAATGAGACACAGAGTAAAAGGAAAGAAACTCAGACGTAACACCGCTCATAGAAGAGCTTTATTGCGGAACCTGGTGACATCTTTACTTGAGAAAGAAAGAATCAGAACTACTCTGGCTAAGGCAAAGGCAACCAGGCCTCTTGCTGAGAAAATGATAACTCTGGCCAAAAAAGATACCCTCCATTCAAAGAGATTAGCCTCGAGATTTATAATCAAAAAAGATGTGGTGAAAAAGCTGTTCCAGGAAATAGGCCCGCGCTTCTCCGAGAGACAGGGGGGATATACGAGAATAGTGAAAGTTGGCGAACGTCAGGGAGACGGAGCCCAGATGGCAGTGCTTGAGCTTGTGGGTTATGAGTTTAAGAAAAAGGAAAAGAAGAGTAAAGAAAAGACTGGGGCGAAGAAATAAATCTCGTTGAAAAACCCAAAGGCTGAGACAAAAGCAATAATTACTCTTAAAGTAACGCTACAGGTAGCGTCAGCGAACGTCAAGTGGGAAGGGAATCATAATCTTTCCTATATTAATTTCCGCTTTGAGATTTTGGAATCACTAACAATTTCTGTCCGGTATAAATTTTCGACTTAAGGGTAAGTCCGTTGAGAGCTAAAAGAGTATATATATCCATCCCAAACTTTCTGGCAATTTCAAAAGGGGTCTCACCTTGATTTACGGTATAGATAATCGCTCCTTCAGGTTTTCCTGAATGGATGATGAGCTTCTGTCCGATGCTGAGAGTATTGCTTGAAAGGTTGTTTTCTTTCTTTATTTTCTCCACAGTGGTATTAAAAATGCTGGCAATTCTATAAAGAGAATCGCCTCTCTTCACTGTGTAAAGAAGCTTCTCTCCTTCCTGAATCAGTTCTGGTACTTCATCTTGAGAGGAAGCTATACTTCCCCGAACAGGAACCTTGAGCCTTTGCCCAACACTTATCAAATTGATTCTCTTGAGGTTGTTTAATCTTGCTATCGAAGAGATTGAAGTCCTATAACGAGAGGCAATAAGGGAGAGAGTTTCTCCTCTGCGGACAATATGAATTAGGTAGGAAGCTTCCTCTGGAATCCAGCGCGGCAGTGATTCGATGGCTGCTATGGTCTTTTCTCCATATCCGGGAGGAACCTTCAGAGAATATTCCCCATCAGGAGTGGAATCATGGCGAAGTTCGGGATTCAATTCTCTGAGTATTTCCTCCTCTATCCCCAGAGTCCTGGCAAGGCTAGAAAGCTTAACCGGACGGTTAATCTCGACCGTTTCAAATTCGATGGGAGGATATGGTTCGGGCAGGTTAAAACCATATTTTTCTGGGTCAGCGATGATTAGAAGGGTGGCTATGAAGCGAGGAACAAAACGTGCTGTCTCCTGGGGTAGCATGACATACAGATCCCAGAAATTGTCAAGATAGTTTATCCGTTGGGACTTTATTGTGCTCTGGACTTTTACTTCACCACAGTTATAAGCAGCAAGGGCAGTGGTCCAATCGCCAAAAAAGGAATGGAGTTCATCCAAATATTTTATGGCTGCGACCGTGGATTTTTTGGGGTCCATCCTTTCGTCTATCCAGCGGTCCCTTTTTAGCCCAAACCTATAGCCAGTTGAAGAAATGAACTGCCAGAGACCGAGAGCTCTTGCCCTTGAAAGAGCCCTGACTTTAAAACCACTTTCTATTAGAGGAAGCCACGAGAGCTGCTCTGGGAGCCCTTCCTTTCTTAACTCTTCAAGAATCATTTTTCGATAAAGCCCAGAGCGCCTGTAAGCTTCTTCAAAAAAGTTTTTTTCCTTGGTCTGAAAACTTCGTATTTCCTCTAGCACGTATTTATTCTCTACTAGAGGAATCGTTTTATCATTTTCTCCTACAGTAATTGTGCGAGAGGCATAGATTTCCTGGATTCTTTTGGCGATGATGAGTCGTAAATCATTTTTTTCTTGAAGTAAGGGGGAGTCAGGTGGAAGTTTTAATTTTAGAAGAAGGGAATATGCTTCGTCGAGGGCAGCCAGAGCGGTCTCAAAGTCTCCCTTTTCCCAAGAGAGGATTGCATCCTGATACGCAAATGTCGCTTCTTCAAGGAGGAGCGAGGCTTCTTCTGTCTGAGGGTTGGCTTCCTCCTGGGAATTTATGCATTGCTCCTCATTCTTTTCTTCTCTAGTTTCTTCACAGGATTTAGCAAGCCCTGATATTTCCTGTTCTTCCCCTTTTTTTTCTATTTTTGGGGGAGGGTTTGGTATTTTTTTCACGGTCTTTTGGGGAGAAGAGCAACTCTCGAAGAGGATTAAGCCGATGAGGTTAATTAGGGCGAGAGTTATTTTTATTTTCTTCATGATTCTAGGCAAAAAATTTATAGCAATTGAGAAACCCAAAGTCAACTCTAAATTTTAAGAGAATCAAAGAAAGCTTCAAGGCTGAGATAGCCTAAGGCTTCTTTTTTTGTGCCAATTCCAGGCCGTTTCGACGATAAATTCAATATCTGACCATTCAGGCTTCCAGCCGAGGACTCTTTCCGCCAAATCTTTGGAGGCAAGAAGAACCGGCACGTCGCCTTCTCTTCGGGGACATTTCTCAAAAAGGGCTTTTTTCCCTGTCTTCTTTTCCACTATTTTTATTATCTCTAGCACTGAATAGCCCCGGTTAGTTCCCAGATTTATCGAGCCTGACCAGGAAGAGTCGAGGATTTTTTTGAGGGAGAGCACGTGCGCTCGGGCGAGGTCTGAGACGTGGATATAGTCTCTGATTGCGGTTCCATCAGGCGTTGAGAAATCAGTGCCGAAGAGTTCAAACTTCTCTCTTTCCCCCAAGAGGTAGAGAAGAAGGCTGGGAATTAGATGAGTTTCTGGATCGTGCATCTCGCCGAGCTCACCCTCAGGGTCTGCACCCGCAGCGTTGAAGTAGCGCAAAGCAATAAAATTTAGACCATAGGCTCTATGGTAGTCATTGAGGATTCTTTCTATGAATAATTTAGTCCAGCCATAAGGACTGGAAGGGTTTAAGGGATGGGATTCAGGAATGGGGATTTGGTTGGGGATACCATAGACTGCGGCACTCGAAGAAAAAATGAAGTTTTTCACTTCGTTTTCTAACATCACTTCAAGAAGGTTGAGGCAGTTAGTGAGATTGTGGAGGTAGTATTTTTGGGGGTTTAGATAGGACTCCCTAACCTGGATGAGGGAGGCGAAATGAAAAACAGCTTCGATATTTTTATTGTGGAACGCTTTTCTCAAAGAATCCTTATCGTTTAAATCGGTTTCGATTACCTCTCCACCCAAGACAAGCTCTCTTTTCCCCGAAGAGAAGTTATCTAGGATAATGACTTCAATTCCTTCCTTAAGGAGTTCCTTCACCGTATGGGAGCCAATGTAGCCTGCCCCTCCTGTAACCAGAACCCTCATTGTTTCATTTCCTTGATCATCTTTTCTGCTATCTTTAGCCCTTCCTCTTTATGCTCGAATTCATTGTCGAGTTGAAGCTCGTAGAGTTTTTTCAAGATTTTCCCCATTCTCGGTCCAGGAGAAAGACCCATTTTGAGCAAATCTCTTCCCATTATCAGCGGCTTTATGGTTTCTCTGGATACTCGAAGTTCCTCGAATTTCTTCAGTAACCATCTTCCTTGCCTGTCGAGGCCCTTTAACGGCCTTGATGTCCTTCCTCCTCTATCAGCGGCATCGAGAAGGACCAGAAGTTCGATTTCTCCGTTTGTTTCTGCTGCGAGCCTATTAAAAGCCTTCTTGGTAACCACCTCTCTATTCTGCCACAATTCAGACGCCCTGTGGTGGCAACGGATGAGGGCGAGAGCCATTTTTCTGAGATTGAATCCATTCCAGGAATAGATTTTGAGTCGATTGAATGCCTTTTTAGCTATTCTTTCACTGACGAGATCATGGGCATGGTTGGTGATGACCATTCTGCCCCTCTTGTATTCCCAGAGTGCAGTAGCTGGCTTTCCTACATCATGGTATAAGGCTGCAATCATCAGAGTCAGTTTTTTCTCTCGGCTAAGATTAAAGAATTCTGAGAGTCGCTGAGCCTGATCCACGGTAATCTTTGTGTGATGCCAGACTGTATGATGTCCATATTCGTCTTTTTCTGGATGGAATAGAGGATCTTGGATTGAGAGGGTAAGGCGGTAAAGTTCAGGGAAAAGCTGTCTCAAGGCACCAAGTTTGAAAAGTTCTTCAAGACCCCGTGAAGGCTGTGAGGAAGAGAGTAATATTTTGTATAGCTCTTCAATTATTCTCTCGCTGCTCAATCCTCTTAGGTCTATTTTTTGTGCTATTTCGTAGATTCCAGGGTCAACCGAGAAGCCGAGCATAGAGGAAAACCTTGCCACCCTGAGTACTCTCAAGGGGTCATCGGGGAAGGCTTGGGGATTGGTGAGGCGGATTATCTTTTCTTTAATATCTTCTATCCCGGAAAAAGGGTCGATGAGGAGTCCATCTTTGAGTCTTAGGGCGATGCTGTTGCAGCGAAAATCCCTCCTCTCAAGGTCCTTTTCCAAAGGGAGGTAGGGGTCGGCGTCGATGTGAAAATCTTTATGGGTTCTTACTTCTGCCTTGCCTGAAGTATCTTTACGCGGGAGCGCAAGGTCAAAGGTTTTTTCTCCAATTGTGAATTTAATTATTCCAAAGCTCTTTCCCACAAGGTCAACTTTTCCGTAGGGTTTAATTTTTTTTATTATTTCTTCGACAGAATGGTTTGTGATGAGGAGGTCAACATCTTCAGAGTGCACTCTGCGAATGAGGTCGCGCACATATCCTCCGACTGCATAGACATCCTCTTTAAAAAGGCGGATGAAAAAATCTTTTTCTTTAAAATCAGGTTCAATTTTTCTCATTATTTCTTTTTATTATATGAATAGATTTGATTTTAATTCAAATAAATTTTCTTCTCGAAGCCACTTATCTTTCTATAGCAAACCTTAAACAATGAGTTTTTTTGGGAAGCCAAGTGATGAGCTTTAAATTTAAATTGAGCTTTCTTCTTGTTCTCAAAAAGAGAATGTTGTATTCTTGTGGGCGAGAAAAATGAGATGAAGAATTTTTCGTTCCTATGTTTTCTTCTCTTCCTTCAAGCTGTAAACTCTACTCCAGCCTCTAATGATGAGCTTGAGATAGCTTTAAAAGAGAGGAAAATAAAAGAGTTAAAGGCTACGGGAGCGAATCTCGTCTTTTTTATAAATATTTATAATTCCTCTCGCAGCCCATACTATCTTACAGGATACAACTATCGCTTTGTTGTGGAGCAAAAGGAATATGCGCGGGTTGAGGAAACGCTTGAGGAAAAGATAGAAATTGAGGGTTCGAAAACTACCCTCCTTTCCCTTCCCCTAAAAATCATTTATGAGACTCTATTCAATACTTTTCCAGGAATGGAGAAGAGGGAGAAAGCTTCCTGTTATCTTGCGGGGAATCTCTTCTTCTCCTCTGAGAAAGGGGAGAGGAAGAAGCTTCCTTTTGCATTTTCGGGTGAATTTCCAATTTTTAAACAGCCTGAGATTGAGCTCTTGGCACTTTGCCTGAATGATTTAACTATAGGTGGTGCAGATTTGTTTCTCAAGGTGAAATTTAAAAACCTGAATGGCTTTGAACTCTTGATAGAGAGAATAGAATACAAATTTTCACTTGGAGGATATCTTCTTGGGGAAGGGCAGATAGAAGGAGATAAGAGTATAAGTTCTCAGGGAGAAAAGATTTTTTTTCTTCCCTTTCTAATCAATTTCTTTGAGGTAGGAAAAGAGGTGTATGAATTGCTTAAAAGACCAGCTTCTTCCTGTGTTTTTGAAGGAACCATGGAAATATCTACAATCTGGCAACTCTTGGAAATTGCTTTCAAAAAAGAGGGAGAGGTTAAAATTCAGCCCAGCGAGGATGATTGAGGATTTGGCTAGGAGGGTTTTCAGTAGTTGGCGAAGATTTAGGTTCTTCGACTTGAGGAATTTTCTGAAGTTTGTTAATTTTCTTATTTGAAACATAAAAAGAAGTCCCTATTTTTAAGCCTCTGAATCTCAAGATGGGGGAGGAGGAATGGAAGTTCTGGAGGTAATAAAAAAAAGAAGAAGCATCAGAAAATATAGAGAGGAGGGAATTTCAGATGAAGTTCTCTTCAGGGTGCTTGAGGCAGCGCGCCTTGCTCCTTCAGGAAAGAACCTTCAGCCCTGGAAATTTATCATCGTCAGGGATAAGAGACTTAAAGAGGAGCTGGCGCAAGCTTCTGTGGGACAGTCCTTTATGGCTAAGGCACCGATAATCATTGTGGCCTGCGGTTTCCCTGAAAATTGTTATTCACGAATGGGAAGGTATATGAAATCGTGGCCCGTTGATGTAGCCATTGCCTTGGAACATCTAATTCTTCAAGCCCAGGCAGAGGGTCTCGGTACTTGTTGGATTGGAGCATTCGAAGAGGAAAGGGTAAAATCAATCTTGAATATCCCTGAAAATGTCAGGGTCTTAGCCCTGACTCCTCTAGGTTATCCAGATGAGAGCCCTCCCCAAAGGGAGAGGAAAAGGCTTGAAGAAATAATATGCTATGATGAGTTTAGATAAAAAGGAGATTTTAGGAGTTAAAAGTTGAGGAATAAAATTGACCACCCTCATTGCTCAGTCTATAATAATTAATTCAAGAGGGAAAAATGCTGAACGAGGCAAAAATCACAGAGGCCATCATCAGGAGCTATTACGATGAATTATTATCTGTTCTAGAATCAGATGTCGTCATCTGCGGGGCAGGTCCATCAGGCCTGAGCGCGGCTTATTTTTTGAGCAAGGAAGGTTTCAAGGTTGTGGTCTTTGAGAGGGCTCTCAGGCCGGGGGGTGGAATGGCAGGGGGAGGGATGATGTTTAACAAGATTGTGGTTCAGGAGGAATCGCTCCACCTTCTTGAAGAATGGGGAATAAGAGTTAATCTTTTCAAGGAAAATTATTATGTGGCTTCCTCTCTTGAAACTCTCGGAACTCTTCTCGCCCAGGCTATTAAGAGGGGAGCCCATATATTTAATTGTATCTTTGTCGAGGACGTGATTGTGCATGAGTGCGTAGTTCAAGGGGTGGTTGTAAACTGGTCTGCAGCAGAGGTGGCAAAATTTCATGTGGACCCTTTGGCTTGCAAGAGTTCTTTTGTTATCGATGCTACAGGACATGCAGCAGAGATAGCTCAGATGGTGAGTAAAAAGTCAGGAGCAAAGCTTTTTACTTCGAGCGGAGGGGTAATCGGAGAAGGCTCGATGTGGGCAGAAAAGGGCGAGAAGGCAATCCTTGAAAACACAAAAGAGATTTTCCCCAACTTATATGTCTGTGGCATGGCGGCTAACGCAGTGTTTGGGGGACCGAGAATGGGACCAATCTTCGGAGGAATGCTTCTTTCAGGAGAGAAAGTAGCACGGTTGATTACTCAGAGATTGAGAGATAGATAGGCTATTTAAAACATTTTCTCAACTCTAAAACCAGTAATTTAATCCCAACGAGACTTGATAACCTCCCAGGTCAAATGGTGCAAATCCTTCAAACCCTTCTGTTAGTTTTCCTTTAAGAAAGTTGTACTTGAACTCTGCTTCAATGCTGATTCTGCTGGCTATGGGAAACATGATCCCCCCAAAGGCATGAAACCCGATGTTGACTTTTCCTTCCTCCCTTGCGTCAGCTTGAATCACTGGATAAACCTCGATATCTTCCTGGAGATAGGGATCGTAGTAATACCAGACGTCTGAGAAATCGATTATCTCACCTATGAGTCTTACATTCCAGAGATACACTCCCGCACCTCCTCCAACAAAAGGGATGAACCTTCCGCGTCGACCGAGGGGGGTCAGCTTGAGAGAAGCTTGAATAGGAGTAATGGAGACATCGAAGACGTGGGTGATCTGGAAGTCGCCTTCGTAATCTGCAGGGAAGGCGAAGTCACCTTCCTCAAATTCGAGCCCTACATAATCGACATAGCTCCCCATTTTTTTCTTGCTGTAGGCATCGATGGTGAGGGCTACGCTCAACTGATTAGAAAAAAAGTACTCATAGGAAAATCCGAGGTTAGTAGCATGAAAATCAGTCTTTGAGAAACTCATCTGATTGAATTCATCTTGCCATAAGTCACTTTCTGCTCTGGGGATGAAGTAGCCCACTTTGAAGCTTATTAAATCGGCAAAGGTAAGTGTAGGGAGAGTAAGAATTATAAATAAGATGAGGGTGATATTTTTTTTCATTTTGTTCTCCTCTCAATCAAGTTAGCAAGATATGTGCCAATAATTATCCTCTTTGATTAAACAAAAAGAATATTGAAGTGTTTAAAAAAGCGGTCATCTGTCCCCATTAAATATATGTTTATAAATCAGATAAGGCAAACAGTCAAGTAAATCTTGTTTTTTTCTTTACACCTTTAAGATAAAAGATTATGATAAAAATAAAAAATGAAAATCTCCACCCAACTCCTCAAGATTAATGTCAAAACTTTTGAGCCCGAGAAAGCGAGAAAAATGATTGAGGTCTTGAAAAGGGATGGGGTTATTGTTTATCCTACGGATACTTTTTATGGGTTGGGAGCAAACTGTTTTTCAGAAAAAGCCATAGAAAAAATCTACAGGATAAAAAAAAGGGAGCCTTCCAAGCCTCTTTCCCTGGTTGTAGCCGATCTCCAGATGCTCGAAGAGCTTGTTACGGATATTCCCCATGTTTTTTACTCCATAGGGGCTAGATTTTGGCCAGGGCCCCTTACTGTAATTCTCAAGGCTTCCTCTCGTCTTCCGGAGGCGATCCTTGGTCCCTCCCGAACGATTGGAGTGAGAGTGCCTGCTCTTTCCTGGCTCAGAGATTTCCTCAGAGAGGCATCTTTTCCCCTCACTGCAACGAGTGCCAACATTTCAGGCCAGGCTGAAACTTCAGTCATAGAGGAGGCGAGGCGAGTATTTGAGGGAAAGGTGGAGCTCATTGTCGATGGAGGAAAGACTCGAGGAGGACTCCCTTCGACTGTACTCGACCTTTCTTCGGGAAGACCGAAGATTTTGCGTGAGGGAGCGATTAAGAGCTCCTCCTTGAAAGAGTATCTATCTTCCTCTTGATCGTGAGGAAAAAGGAAGAATTGTGTAATTCACTCTTCAACAAACCTTGGCTCCGGCGGGGACTGAATCATCAAAAAAGGCGATTCTTGCTTTACCGTCGACTAAAGCAGCGAGAATCATTCCCCGGGATTCTATTCCCCGAATCAGGGCAGGTTTTAGATTACAGATTACGGTGAGTTTTTTGCCTAAAAGATCCTGCGGAAGATAATCTTCGGCTATTCCTGCTACCATTGTCCTTTTTTCTTCCCCAATGTCTACCTCGAGCTTGATTAATTTTTTCGTCCCTTCTACCTTTTCTGCACTGAGGATCTCACCAACCCTGAGGTCCATCTTTTTGAATTCTTCAAAACTTATTAATTCCATTTTGACTCCTTGTTTTCCATTGAACCTTATCCTTTTTGATAGATTCTTATAAAATCCTGAGTGTTTAAATTTCCTGGATAATGAGCCATTCAATTTTTTCAGGCATCTCCTCCTCCACTCCGCCCTCCTTTAATGAGGGTCATGGCCTCAGAACGAGTGGCGCTATGGGTGCGGAAGGATCCTCTCACGGCTGAAGTAACCGTAAGCGACTTTGCTTTTTTTACCCCTCTCATTGACATACACATGTGTTCAGCTTCAATCACTACCATCACGCCGAGTGGTTTCAGATGTTCATCGATGAGGTCGGCGATTTGTTTGGTAAGCCTTTCCTGGACTTGAAGTCTTCTAGAGAGAATATCCACAACACGGGCAATTTTGCTGAGCCCCACTATCCTTCCCCCCTTTGGTATATAAGCCACATGAGCCGCTCCGGCAAAGGGTAAGAGATGATGTTCACACATAGAATATAGGGGAATATTTTTAATCAACACCATTTCATCGTGTTTTTCTTCATGGATTACCCGAAGTTGGTCTGCAGGGTCCTCTTGAATTCCCCCGAGGATTTCAGAAAACATATGAGCCACTCTGCGGGGAGTTTCTTTTAGCCCTGGACGTTGGGGGTCTTCACCTGCTCCTTCAAGAATGAGCTTCACCCCTCTTTCGATTTTTTTCAAATCAACATTCCTCTTCCATTCTTTTTTTTTCATTCTTCTTCCATCCCTTGAAGATTCTTTTTAAGCAGCTTGGAGCACTCTTCAAGCGCAAGGAGGTAGACCTCCTTTACTGGAATTTTTAGTTTTTTCGCGAGTTTAACACAATCTGAAAATTCGGGTTGGAGATTGACCTCTTTGCCCTCAAAATAAGAAACCTTAATTTTTACGCTTTCTCCAAAGATTTCGATCCTTTTTGTCTCTCTCTCCAGGATTCTTCTTTCTACAGGGAAATATCTGACTCCGATGCTGCTTGTCTCCTTGAATATGGCGTGGATGAGAGAATCTATTCTCTCTGCTTCGGCGAGAATGGTCAATTTCGTAGCCAGCCTGTTTTTCTTCATGAGAATTGATGAGGCGTAAACATCCAGTGCTCCCAGGCGAAAGGCTGTCTCGAAGAAAGAAGCGAGGATCTGAGGGTTTGAGTCATCGACATTGGTTTCGATGACAAAGATTTTCTTCAGAGACCCCTTATTACTCTTTTTAGCGTAAAAAGCACGGAGCACATTGGGAAAATTTTCAAAATTTCTTTTCCCGGCACCATACCCTACCTTCTGGAAGGAGATTTCAGGGAATTGAATTATTTCCTTAACTAGCGAAGAGATGATGGCCGCCCCCGTGGGAGTGACGAGCTCCTCATTCACCCAGTTCGAGTAGACTGGAAAATTTCTTAGAAGCTCAGTAACTGCAGGTGCGGGGACAGGAAGCACACCGTGAGAAGTCTTAACCCAGCCACCGCCGAGGTTTAAAGGCGTGCAAGTAACCTCATCGATGCCGAGCTTTTCGAGAAGATAGCAGGTTCCAGCTATATCGAGGATGGCGTCATCTGCCCCAGCCTCATGGAGGTGAGCCTCATCGAGACTTATTCCATGCACCTTGGCTTCAGCCTCAAACATTTTTTTAAAGATAGCCACAGATTTCTTTTTTACTTCCTCCGAAAAATTGCTCCTCTTTAGCAAGGATTCAATTTCATCAAATTTACGCGGCGTTTGTTTTTTTTGCTCTATATGAACCTCTACTCTCAAGGCACGCAGGGATGCCCTTTTTGCTTCCTTGATTTCGATTTGAAGGGGAAGCTTTAATTCCTGCATCTTATTCTTGAATTCTGCATGAGAAACCCCAAGGTCAAGAAGAGCTGCTAGAATCATGTCCCCGCTCACCCCTGCTGAGGCATCAAAATGAAGCGATTTCATTTTCTCTGCTTTTCCTTCAACCTTTTATTCAGAAGGGGAAGGATTTCCCCTGCCTTTCCTCTGAAGCTGAAATCTGAGTATGAGGTAAGCGGCGTTGGGTCGGGATTTATCTCCACGATTTTTGCCCCCACCTCTAAGGCTCGAAGAGGGAGAGAGGCTGCTGGTTGGACTATAGCCGATGTTCCTATGACAAGCATCACCTCACACGTCGAACTTAAGAGAAAGGCTTTATTCAGGATTTCTGAAGAAAGTGATTCTCCAAACCAGACCACGTGGGGTCTGAGCCATGCTCCACAATCAGGACAGGAAGGAGGTATTTCTCGTAAGGGAACTTCATAGTTCTCCATCACCTTTCCCTCTTTGAGACATCTCATTTTCCAGATGTTGCCATGGAGTTCCAGGATGTTTTTCGAACCAGCTCTCTGGTGGAGGCCATCAATATTCTGGGTGATGAGGGCTAAGGAAGGGAAGGTTTTTTCCCAATCGGCAAGGACCCGGTGAGCTGGATTTGGTTCTTTAGAGCCTATGATTCCTCTCCTCCAATCATACCACTCCCAGACAAGTCTGGGGTTTTTTTGAAAAGCCTCGGGTGTGGCGAGTTCTTCAGCTCTAAACTGACGCCAGAGTCCATCTTCTCCTCTGAAGGTGGGGATTCCCGACTCAGCCGAAATTCCTGCTCCAGTGAGTACTGCCACACGTTTTATGCTCAGAAGTAACTCAATCAGACTTTCAAATTCCATAACCTTACTCCATTTCTCCTAGATAATATAGAATAATTCTTTATCTCTGAAAAATCAAAAATAAATGTAAAAAGCGAGAGGCTTAAAATCAGCATTTTGAACGAAATTGAAAATTCATTCTAGAACAAATTTAGATGCTTAAGCCAGGAAAATACTCGATTGGCTGAGATGAAAAGGAAATTTAGGTTCTTTCCCCACCTTGAATGCCGCCCTCCCTTAAAATTTAACTAAAGGTGTTATTTGAAATTTTACTCCTTCTGGGGAAAGTTTATGCCTTCTTTTTTCGATATCTCGAGGTTTATTCTACTTCTATTTCTTCTCCCGCTTGACGTGGCCATTCAATCTCTAAGACCCCTGGTTTTTTCAACCTGACCTTTATTTCTTCCTTTTTTATTTCAGGACTGATTCTAACCTGGAGGATGTGGTTTTTTTCCGTCCTGTTATAAGATAATCCCCTTCCCCATCCTCCTATTCCGACTCCCCAGGGACCGAATCTTATTCCGAAGCCTTCCCAGAAATCTTCAAACATTTTGCCTCCTCATCTAATAATTTTAATGACCTCCGCTTCTCTATTCAATTATAATTATTTTCCCCGAATATTTGCTTATGGGGTGATATTTTTTCATCTTATAAAAAAGCCTCTCTTTCCCCAAGAAACTGGTAACATAGAGGCATCATGAAAAAACCGAGAAGTTTTACCCTCAAGCTGAAACTCCAAAAGGCATTTTTATGATACATCTTGCCATCGAAAATTTCATAACTTGGTTCTCTTTAGCGGACCAGGGTGACAGGTTCTGCTAGTCTGGCGCTTCTTCTAACCTTTGCCAAAGATATTGGTTTGTTCAAGCAACTGGAGCATCTCTTTTCTCCTCTGAAGTACGGGGGACGGGGTTATTCGCTCTCAGCCAGAGTACTTT
>Ga0209102_1000040_pt1 | contig 85816 bp, 70 predicted proteins | sample ConPoolayeHmetaG_FD_185483 | JGI IMG/M metagenome (GOLD analysis project Ga0209102, IMG submission 185483) | Hot spring microbial mat communities from California, USA to study Microbial Dark Matter (Phase II) - Cone Pool mat layer H metaG... ... | reverse complement strand
TTCTTTATATTAACCCTGATACCGGGATAGCTGACCTGGCTCTGGACCCTTCTAACAGCAAGGTTCTTTATGCGGCCGCCTGGGACCATCGCCGGCTTCCCTATTATTTCCGGAGCGGCGGGGAAGGCAGTGGCCTGTATAAATCAACCGACGCCGGCGAAACCTGGAAAAAACTCACCAACGGCCTGCCCTCGGGAGTTTACGGCCGAATCGGTATCGCCGTTGCCCGAAGCAATCCTAACGTCGTTTATGCCTTAATCGAAGCTAAGGAAGGTGGCCTTTTTAAATCAGAAAATAAAGGGGAAACCTGGGTCAGAGCGTGCGACAAGAGAACCTATGACCGCATCAATTTCCGTCCCTTCTATTACAGCCGCCTCACCGTGGACCCCAATACCGAGCTGGTAGTTTATGTTTATTCGGGCTCTTGTTATGTTAGCCGAGACGGGGGTAAAACCTTCGAGACTATTTTTCGGGGCGCCCATCCAGACCATCACGTAGTTTGGGTTGACCCTCATAATTCGCAACATGTTATCAGCGGCAATGACGGCGGCCTCGACATCTCCTGGGACGGAGGAGTTCATAGTCATGCGGTTCAGGCCGCTGCTTGGGCTGAGGTCTACAATGTGGCCTATGATAGCCGCGACCCATATTATGTCTATGTTGGCCTTCAGGATAATGGTAACTGGGGAGGACCAAGCCAGTCGCGGGATCGCGCCGGCATCCTCCTTCACATGTGGTATCCTTGCGGCGGTGGCGACGGCTTTTATACCCAAGTTGACCCTGAGGAATGGTATATCCTCTACCGTAACCTTCAAATGGGTGGGATTGAAAGACATAACCTCAGGACGGGCGAATCGGTAAGAATCAGGCCTGAGGCTAAGCTGAGCGAAGAGCCCTATCGTTTTAACTGGAACTCGCCCATATTTCTTTCGCCTCATAATCGCCACGTGCTTTACTTCGGAGGCAATTTTCTTTTTAAATCCACCGACCGCGGTAATTCTTGGGTTAAAGTTAGCCCTGACCTCACCACCAATGACCCCCAAAAGCAGCAGGACTCGGGCGGCCCGATTACTATCGATAATACTGGAGCCGAAAATCATTGCACGATTTTGACGCTTGCCGAGTCGCCGCTTAAAGAGGGAATTATCTGGGTCGGCACAGATGACGGCCTGGTCTGGGTCACGCGTGACGGCGGGAAAAATTGGGAGAATGTCACTAAAAATATAAAGGGCCTTGGTCCAGACAATAACTGGGTAACCAGAATCGAGGCCTCCCATTTCCTGGAAGGCGGAGCTTATGTCACGATTTCCCGGCATCAAGTTGATGATTTTAAGCCCTATATTTTTAAGACCGAGGACTTCGGAAAGACTTGGGTATCGTTAAAAGGCAATTTACCTGATTTCGGTTATCTGCACGTCGTCCGCGAAGACCTGGAAAACAAAAATTTGCTTTTCGTTGGCTCCGAGTTGGGCTTCTTTGTTTCTTTTGACGGAGGTAAAAACTGGCTGCCCTACAGGCGAGATTTTCCGACGGTGGCGGTACGGGATATCCAGATTCACCCTCGCGAAAGAGATTTAATTATCGGCACCCACGGCCGGGGTGTCTGGATTATAGATGATATAAGACCATGGGAAAAACTGACACTTGAAAAGGTAAAAGAAAATTATCTTCTCTTTGACCCCAAGCCGGCCTTGCTTTTCTCTTATACCCGAACCACGGATATGTATAGCGACCCAGGGTTTGCCGGGCAGAACCCACCTTATGGTGCGGCTATTAATTATTACTTAAACCCAGCGTTGGCCAGTCAGGCGAAGGTAAGAATCAGGATAGTCAATAAAGAAGGGACAGAAATAGCCACGCTTAACCCGACTCGCGAACCCGGCCTTAATCGAGTTTACTGGAACTTAAGGGAGGGAGACATAGCCGTCACTTCAAGCCAGGAGGTCGGGGGCGAATTCGGTCGAGGCCGAGGATTTGGAGCCATGGCGATGGGGCCTTATACTTTGCCTGGAGAGTATACTGTGGTGCTTGAGGTTAATGGCGAGAAGGCGGAAAAGACGCTCCTCGTCAAAGAAGACATCCTTCAGGGTTTCTCCCTGGAGGAAAGAAGACTTCATCAGAGATATTTTCGGGAGGCAACGGAGTTAGCCCGGAGAGGAAATAATCTTCTTAGTGCCATAGACAAATGGAGCAGTCAGATAACCGAGCTCGAAAATAAATTGAGCTCAGCCAAGGAAAGCGACCCAGCCCTCAAGGATAAAGTTAAGACGGTGAAAGAAAAGATAGAGGGCTTAAAGAGAGTTTATTATCGAAGCCCAGAGGAGCAATCGAGGTATCGAATGCCGCTTAAAGTGGCTTACCGCGGCGGCACCACCGCCGAACTAATCTCCGGACTTCCAGGCCGCATCGCCAGTTATATGGGTGCTCCCACTCAAACCACTATTGAGATGATTGAGGACCTCAGGAATTTTCTCGAGCCCCTTGAAAAAAAGATGAAGGAGCTTGAGGAAAAGGATATACCTGAACTGAATCGCCTCTTAGCGGCAAAGAATTTCCCTTATTTAAAATAGTCGACCTACTCGCTGAGCTAACCGAGGGAAAGCTCTATTGTTCATTGAGATTTGATTCGCTGGGTCTATCTTCTACTAATTTTTTAAAAGAACTCTTTTCTTAAAAGGACCTCTGGCAGAAGCCTTTTCAGAAGTTTATTTTGGGGGCAGGAGAATGTAGCCGAATTCGGCGAAATGGGGGTCAAAGGCAAAGACGTGCTTGAGGCCTGTGCGTCTCATTAGCTCAAAACTGACGCAATCAACCAGACTGAGTTCGCGACGGCCGGCTGCAAGCAAAGCAGCCATGGCTGCCTCGTGAATATCTCTCGTTACCCAGAGCAAGCGCAGAATGGGTATGACATCATGGACAAAAACCCTCACTGCCTCCAGACCAAAGCGGCGCATCAGGACAGCTGAAGTTTCAACCAGAATATAATTATGACTGATGAGATTATGGCCTGCCTGAATTATTTCAGACCAGGTGGAAGCGGCCACGTGATGCCGGTCGTCACTTTTATCGAGGGCAGCCAGGAAAGCGCTGGTATCAATAAGAATATTCATTGCCTTTTGCCTCGACTTTTCTTCAGGCTGTCTTTTTGCCTTAAATTATTCCCCATTGATTTATTTCCTGAAAGATCACCACTGAAATAAGCATTGTGGTTTATGGAAAGATCAGGAAGACCGGAGGCAAAGCGACCAGCGGCCGCTATCGCCCTCTGTCGTATTTCTGCTTCATTCATCAGATCCGGGCTTGCCTCGAAGAATTCCTTTTCAATTTTATTAAGGTCAATCCCATAATCCCTCTGCTTTTCTTTTATGATGCGGACAGGATAAAAGGAGGGTTCCCTAATTAGCTCCCGGATTGATTTCCGGATTAATTCCCGGATGAACTGGCTCCGTGTTCTCCCCTGGGCACGTCGGGCTGCTTCGAGAGCCCTGAATTCGGAAGCTGGCATACTGATTGAGAATTTAATTGTGGTTTTATTCATAATTTCCTACCTGGTAGGATATTTTCATACCGAATAATACTGAAGATATTAAACAAAGTCAAGACATTTTGTTTTTAGCCAATTACAGTTCTACCGCGACATCTGAGCTGCTTCCGGCGGCCTCTTGAGCTAATTTGCCGCTAACATTTATTCTTATGATATAATTGCTGCCAGAAAGATGATTTTAAGGTTGCGTACGGCTTTTCTTATTTTCCTTTATGCTCTTATTGTCATCCTGATTATCCCCTTTTTGCTCCTTTGCTTCCTTTTCGGGATCAGGAAGCCGCTCCTAAGCCTGGGGAAATGGGCTATGGGCGTGGGCAAAAAGATATTGGGTTTGGAAGTGGAAATTGCTGGTCTGGAAAATTTTGACCCTGCTGGTTCCTATGTCTTTATGGCCAACCACCTGAGTTTCCTTGATGGCCCGCTTCTTTTTTATGTTATCCCTCAGCCGATTCGCGTTTTCATCAAGAAGGAGGTCTTTCGTCTGCCCGTTGTGGGCTTGGGGATGAAGCATGTCCATTTTATTCCCGTTGATAGAAAGCGCCTGCGGGGAGGCCGCCGCAGTCTTGACCGGGCGGCCCGGCTGATGAAAGAAATGGGCTATTCCTTTCTTATGTTCCCTGAGGGCACACGAAGTCGCGACGGCCGTCTCCAGGATTTTCGCCGTGGCGGCTTTTTCCTGGCTCTGGAAACGGCCGCGGCCGTTGTTCCTGTTTCCATTATTGGCACCTATGAACTCATGCCCCGGGGTCAATTTCATGTCCGGCCAGGAAAAATCAGGGTGATTTTTCATCAGCCGGTGTCGGTCTTAGGCTATAATAAGGATTCTGTGGACCAGCTTATTGCCCGGGTGAGAAGCCAGATTGCTTCGGCTTTGCCAGAATGATAATTTGATGGTTAATCATTGAAAGACATCAGGTCGGCCCAGCCAAAAAAGGAGGAGAAAAAGGGAACGAGGGTAAGGATTGATTCTGGCTGGTATCCTATCAATTGAAGAAAAAGTAAAAAATAATATAAAAGATAGATGATTTTAAGGAAAGGCTGTTTGGTAGCCAAATTCGACGCAACGATGATCGCAAAAAATTTTTTGCCGCGGGACTAATTTCGACTCGATGGTAAACAGCCGAGAACTAAAAAAAAGGCAATAAATAGAATTGCTGCAAGGAGAATAAGATGGCTAAAGGTTCGCAGATAAAAGGCTTTCTTGACTCGGCGGAAGAACTTAAGGAACTGGTGGATAAAACCTTAAAAGATAATGAACGTGCCTTCCTCCAGCTCATCGAGCTTTTAAGTGGAGCCCTGAAACAGGGCAGGAAGGTCTTGATTTTCGGTAATGGCGGAAGCGCGGCTGAGGCGCAGCATTTGGCCGCTGAGCTGGTTAATAAATTTCTTAAGGTGAGGCCGCCATTAAGGGCCATAGCCCTTTCTACTGACACATCAATTTTAACCTCTATTGGTAATGATACTTCCTTTGACTACGTTTTCAGCCGGCAGATTGAGGCCCTGGGAGATGCGGGAGACATTGCCATCGGCCTTTCAACCAGCGGCCGTTCGGCCAACATGGTTGAGGCCTTAAAGACGGCGAGGCAAAAAGGGTTAAAAACCGTGGCTATCACCGGGGAGGGAGGAGGGGCTCTCGGCCCCCTGGCCGATTGCCTGATTGCGGTTCCGAGCCGCTCCACCCCGCGGATTCAGGAAGTTCATCTTTTGCTTCTCCACCTTCTGGCCGCCTCCTTAGAACAAACCCTTTTCTAACTGCTTCCCCCCTCTTTAGTTTATGCCACCCCACCTATTCACTTAATTCTTGTTATTTCTCCTGGTAAATGCTGCTGCTTTGCCTGCTCCGAGCTTTCATATTTTCCCTGCTTGCCACCCGATTGGTGCCAACTAACCTATTCACCGTGTTTTAAGAATGCAGCATCGTGGTTCCTTTGTTAACTGGTGGCGGCTTGCTTTAATTGGTGGAAGCCTATTTATTCGCCTAATTTTTTACCTAATTTTTGTTTGAAACTGAGGGGTTATGCTGATACCTTGGTAAAAACGAGAAGGGGGGATATGGGTGAGAAATTAGTGAAATGGCTAAGATGGCGCAAATTTTAAGATGCCACCAACTTTATGGCTTAATGCTGATAGCTTTGTAAAAATGAAAATTGGGGAATATTTAATTGGTGGCCACTCCTCTATTCGCCGGAAATTAGTGAAATGGGTGAGGTGCCAACAATTTTATGAGCGGAGAGAAGGGGGAAATTGGTGAAATGTGTGATGTGTCACCAATTTTGAGGGGACCAATTTTGAGAAGGGGGTTATTCGCCGGCGACTAGCTGTTTGACCTTATCGGCGCCAGCCACGCCGCTGTTAAAGAGATAGACAGTAACTGAATCGAGGAGGCGCTGGAAAAAGGCTCGCTGCATCTCCAGCTTTTCTGGGGACGTCCCCAACAGATGCGGGTTGAAGAAGGGCTGGTGTTTACCGGCTGCAATTGTCCTCTGGGCGCCAGGGGTTTCGCCGGTTTCGAGCACGCGCAGAGCTTCTTCTTTGGTTAGCTCCACCAAGCCAGGAGAAACAGCATCTGACCTTAAGATGAATATCCAGCGCAGGTTGGTGCGGCGAGGATAAGCACCTTGGCTATAAAGCCAATTCGGGTCAAGCATAGCCTGTCCGCTCCCCGAGGCTCGATAGCAAAACAGAGCGCCCCGGTCCAGCCGGCAATCTTCTGCCCGCTGACACTCGCTGTCCTGGCAGTCCTCTTTTTTAATGACTACGTTCTCGCATTTGCTCAGGTCGAAGAGCGGAGCCAGGACTGGATAAAGCTCAACCACAGGAGTTGTCATATAAAGTTTTCTTTCCACGCATTCGGCCACCAGATTCTTTCCCTGCAAACGAATAAAGACCAGGTCATTGGCCTGAAGACGAAACCGCTGGTCAGCCGCCAGCTCAAAACAAAGCTCGGTCTTGCGCGTGCCTGCCGGGCCAACCAAAATGAGTCCATTTCCTTTCACTTCCAGCGACATGCCGCGAAGAGCGTTGGTGGTCAACTGCCTACCAGTGATATCAATCGCCATTCCCAGCGCCAAACTCCGCAGCGGCCCGTACAAATCAGTGTTAATAAGGAAGGCAGTCCTTGTTTCTGAGTTATAGAAGGCGCGGGGCTCGCGTCCGGCAATGCCGTCGGCAGCATAAATAACTGCATGCGGCTTGATCTCTGCCTCGAGCTGAGCGGGAAACCAATTTTCCACCCAGAATTCGTTCAGGTGCGGGACGTTGGTGCGAAGCTGGATGATAACACCGTTTATGTTGGCATTCCATTCAAAAAGACGTTCCTGGCTCAAAAAGCTTTCGACTTCGGTTTGTAAGGCCTCAGCGCGGCGGGCATCAATTTCCGCCTCCACGGGCGGCGCCTTTTTCACTCTTGTCTGGAAATTGCTTAGCAGCACCCGCCGTGCCTTTCGGGCCGGTTTGAGCTCGGCCATGGCCGCAATAATCCTGTCCATCCCCTTTTCCAGGTTTTCCATCGAGGTCGAATAAGAAATGCGGATATAATTATCGGCGCCAAAGGAATCGCCCGGCACCACGGCGACGCGCGCCTCTTTCAGCAAATAATAGGCCAAGCCATAGGAGTTACGAATCTGCATTCCCTTGGCCTCTTTATCATAATAGTAAGAGAAATTGGGGAAGAGATAGAAAGCCCCTTGGGGTTTAAAACAGGAAACATGAGGAATGGCCTTGAGCCTCATCAAACAGTAGTTGCGGCGGCGCTGGAATTCCGCCACCATCCTCTGGACTTCATATTGAGGTCCCCGGAGCGCCTCTAAGCTGGCCATCTGGGAGATTGAAGCTGGGTTGGAGGTGGTATGGCTCTGAATTTTGGCCATGGCGCTGATTATTTCTGCTGGCCCTAAGGTATAGCCGATGCGCCAGCCAGTCATGGAATAGGATTTGGAAACGCCGTTAACAATGATGGTTTTTTTCTTGATATCATCGCCGAGGGAGGCAAAGCTCACAAACTCGAAATCCTCATAAATTAGCTTGCCGTAAATTTCATCTGCGATAACATAGAGATCCTCATTCCTTAGCACTTCGGCCAGGGCCTTGAGCTGCTGACGGTTGTAGGCAGCTCCGGTGGGATTACAGGGGTTATTCAAAACCAGAGCCTTAGTTGACGGAGTGATGACCGCCTTGAGTTCCTCTGGCGTCAGGACAAAACCATTTTCTTCTTTGGTGGGAACGATGACCGGTTTTCCTTTGGCCAGAAGCACGGCCTGTGGATACGTAACCCAATAGGGCGCAGGGATTATTACTTCTTCGCCCTCATTTATCAGCGCCATGAAAAGGTGAAAAATAGAGGCCTTAGCGCCGGTCGAAACGATCACTTCATTCGGTTCATAATGCAGTCCGTAGTCATCTTCCATTCGCTTGATAATTGCCTTCTTAAGCGCCGGAATACCCTCATTTTCAGTATACTTAGTAAAATTTTCCTGGATGGCGCGAATCCCCGCTGCCTTCACGTTTTCTGGCGTAGGGAAATCTGGCTCGCCCACGCTAAAATCGATGACGTCGATTCCGGCGACTTTCATGGCCTTGGCTTTGGCCGAAATCTTGAGGGTGGGAGAAGTGCCAATCTGGTTTGCTTTTTCAGAGACCATGGTCGGTTTGCCCTTTTCCTTTTAAATCAGCTCTCAGGTTTTTCTTCCGGCGATAGTTTTTCCTTGAGCCATTTCTGCAGGTCAACTCCGGTGAGGGACTTCACTACTTCCGGCATCTGAGCCAACATTTCCGCCACCTGGGCCGTTATCCGACCCGCACCCGCCCCTTTATCGCCACCAACCAGGATGATTTTATCCACCTTGCTCAGGGGCTCAGCCACAGCCTTAGCCAGTTCCGGGAGCATCTTAAAGTACATCTCTAAGAGGGCCGCCTGGTTAAGCTTTTCCCAGGCCTTAGCGCGCTGGAGCATCGCTTCGGCCTCCGCCAGACCTTTCTGTCTGATGGTTTCTGCCTCAACCTGACCTTCAAGCCTAAGAGCCTCGGCTTTGCCCTTGGCCTCGGCCTGAATCCTAAACTCTTCGGCCTCTGCTTCCGCCATAATCTGATACTTGCGGGCGTCAGCGGGCTTAATGACGCTCGCTTCCAGCTCCTTTTGCCGCCGGGCTATTTCCAGTTCCTCAATCTTGATGGCTTCCTGCTTTTCAATCTGTTTGACCTTAGCTTCTTCTTTCTTTATTTCTTGAGTCAGCTTGTTCCGTTCTAACTCGTAAGCAAAATCGGCTTGAGCCTTTTTTTGGTTGACGAAGACCTGGCTTTCGGCTTTTTTAGCTTCATTTTCCCACTGGGCTTTGGCGATGAGGGCTTCGGCGGCCAAGCGGGCCACCTCTCCTTCCTTTCTGGCTTGAGAAGATTTGATAATCGCCTCTTTTTCTGTTTCGGCTTGAGCAATGGCCGCATCGCGACGGGCGGCCGCAATCTGGGGCCGGCTCAAAGCTTCTAAGTAACCCTGCGTATCGCTTATATCTTTGAGGGCAAAGGAAAGCATCACCAAGCCCATGCGGCTAAAATCTTCCCTGGTAGCTTCCCTTACCTTGGCCGCAAATTCTTGGCGGCCGCGGAAGATTTCCTCAACCGTCATTCGGCCAATCACCTCGCGCATCTTGCCTTCAAGGATGGTCAAAGCCACATCGCGGATTCCTTCTTTTCCCTGGCCGAGAAATTGCTCAGCGGCCAAGCGGATTGCCTCGTCCGTAGAATCAATTTTTACTTGAGCGGTGGCTTCAGCCATAATGGGAACCCCGTTATATGTCAGAACTTCAGGTGTTTTAATGTTCAGGGTAATAACATCGACGGGCAGGGTGTAGACGCTCTCGATGAAGGGGATGACAAAAGTTCCCCCGCCCAAGCGGTAGCGGTAGCCGATTTTCACCCGGCGGCCGTCAGCCAGGGCGATGGTCTTTTTGCGGCCGCCAGCAACAATCAGGATTTCGTTAGGGCCAACCTTGCGGTATTGCTTGGCTAAAATGAAAATCAGGAGAGCCAGGACGATAATTATGATGGCTGCAGGCATAATCCAGGATAATGTAGTCATCCTTAACCTCCTTTTGGCCTGAGCCAAGGCCAAAAAATACCTCTACCCCGGGGAAATTAATCCCCCCGAGCTCATAAGGAATAAATTAAAATGTTATTCTTACCGCGCTTTAAAGTCAAGGCAGCCAGTCTGTCTACGGGAATTTGCCCTTATACTGGTATTTAAGGCCCAATTTAATTCTTTTTAATTCTTTTGGGCTTTTAAGTCCTGCCGCGGGTCAGTTTGGAGCCCTGGTCAGCTTGCCTACCTCTCTCACTCACTCTCATGCCGGGCTGGAGCGAGGCAAACCTCAAAAGGCTCGATAGTCGGTTAACGCCAAGCTGCATTTTTGGCATAACCGCTCTTGAGCTGAGGCTAACCTCAAAAGGCTTGATAGCCACTTAACGGTCAAATTGCGGCGTAAAAAACGCTGAAACAACGCCCCTTTTTTCGGCCAGGGATTAACTGCGGTTTTATCGGGGCTAAATTAAGGCCTTTAGCCGGCTGGACTTTAAAAGCCTATGCCCCCTTGATGGGGAAAAAGAAAAAAACTGAGAAGACTGAAAGCCGCCAGAAGATAAAGGATAATAGCCATAACCAAATAAGCAGTTTCAAAAAACTTAGGTTTCATTGTTTTTTGCAATTGGCCGCCGATTTTGGCAACGACCATGTAATAAATCAAGCTGCCGAGGCCACAAGCCAAGCTAAAAAGAACTGGTCGCAGGCCATGATGGGTTACTAAGCCATGGGAAGTGAAGATAGCCCCGATAGTGAGCCAGAAAACAGGCAAAGTTGGACTGGAGACATACATCAAAGTTGTAAATATTATAGGAGGGCTGACTCGCCGCGGCGGTTCAATTTTATTTTGGGTATCACTATTATTAGCGTTAGCTGGCAGGCCAAGCCCTAAGGAGCGATGGGTTCGAGCCAAATGCAAAAGATGAGAGCCGGCGGCAATAATGGCGGCGGTTCCGGCTAAGCGCAGGGTAAAGGCCCACCGGTCTAAGAAAGAAACTAAAAGGGAGGTAAAAACAATACATAGGTAGCAGTAGACGGCATCCAGGATGGCCACGGTGAAACGAATCGAAACGCTCTGCCAAAAACCAAACCTGAGAGCTTGGGAGATGGAATAGATATTAATCGGGCCTGGCGGCACCGAGGCCAAGAAACCAACCAGCAACCCAAATAAGAAAAACATCAGGTTATTTTAACTCATTACGATTGAATTTCAAGCCGCCCCTCGCCCATGGTCGCTTGCAACTTGTGTATGATTAGGGTTCTCGAGCACTCCTCCCGAGTTGAAGATAATTATATCTGAGTTGGGGGCACGATACGACGGCCTTCATGGCCTCGAGACGAATTGGTGGAAGCTTAATCGAAGAAGCGAAAACGGAGGATATGGAAGATGGCCGCTAAGCCGTCTTTCCAGGTAATTTTTTTGCCCTCAGAATAATCACGGCCGGAGTAAGAAATAGGGACTTCATAGACGCGGCAGCGAAGCTTGCCAACTTTGACGGTAATTTCCGGCTCAAAACCGAACCGCTTCGCCTTCAGTCTGATTTTATCGAGGACTTCTCGCCGGAAAACCTTATAACAGGTTTCCATGTCAGTCAGGTTAAGGTTGGCGCAGAGATTGCAGAGAGTGGTCAGAAATCTATTGCCCACATAATGCCAGAAAAGAAGCACCCGGTGGGGTCCACCGAGAAAACGGCTGCCGTAGACGACGTCAGCTCGTCCGTCAAGAATTGGCTCGAGGAGCCGGGGATACTCGCGAGGGTCGTATTCCAAGTCAGCATCCTGGACCAAGATTATATCGCCAGTGGCCTGGGAAAACCCGGTTTGGAGCGCGGCTCCCTTGCCGGCGTTTTTTTCATGGAAAAAAACCTTAACTTCCTCGCCTGCCAGTTTCTTGAGGATTTCCCTGGTCCCGTCGCTTGAGCCATCATCGACGACGATGATTTCCTTCTCTAAGCCAACATCAACCTTTTTGACGCGAGTGATGACGGCCTCAATAGTTTTTTCTTCATTATAAGCCGGAATCACCACCGATAACTTTTTAAAATTAGGCTTTTCTTCCTTATTCTTGTTGCTGAAATCTTCCATTTTTATCGCTTCGTTTTAGCTAATTTTTTTATCCTTAGTTTATTTTTGGCGTCTTAGCTTTCTTTTCTTTTTTCCCTTTTCCTTTTTCTCATTTAATTAAAATTTTTTTACCTTATGCCTACTTTCTCCAAGCTCCTTTCTGTGTGCCTGTCCGCTTGCCTCGGTTTATTTTTCTGAAGCCCAGGGGCCACGGCTTTCCACGTTCGCCTTCTTCTTATTCTCCTCCTCCTTTTTTCCTTATCAGTTGGGCTAAAAGTTAGCTGAACTCCTTCCTTGAATTGGCTAAATAAGATTATCCGCGGCCGAGTTTTTGGCGAAAATAGTCGATAGTTAAAGACAACCCTTCCTCCAGGCTCACCTTCGGTTCCCACCCCAAGAGTTTTTTAGCCAGATTAATATCGGGGCAGCGGCGCCCCGGGTCATCTTGAGGTAGGGGCTTAAAGGCGATGCGGGAGCGGCTCCGGGTGAGCTTGAGCACTAACTCGGCCAGCTCCATAATCGGCATTTCCACGGGGTTACCCAGATTAATGGGCCCAGTAATCCCTTCGGTCTGCATCAATTTCACCAGGCCCTCAATCATATCCGAAACATAGCAGAAAGAACGAGTCTGGCTGCCGTCTCCGTACACTGTTAGGTCTTCACCGCGCAAGGCCTGGACAACAAAATTACTAACAACCCGACCGTCGTTACTGGCCATCCTTGGTCCATAGGTATTAAAAATGCGCCCAATGCGGATATCGACTTTATTTTGACGGTGATAATCCATCATTAATGTCTCGGCCACGCGCTTGCCCTCGTCATAGCAACTGCGCACGCCGATGGGGTTAACATTGCCCCAATAGCTCTCTGGTTGGGGATGAACCTGAGCGTCGCCATAAACCTCGGAGGAGGAAGTGAGTAAAATTCGGGCTTTGATTCTTTTGGCCAAGCCTAACATGTTTATCGTGCCCATGACGTTAGTTTTGACCGTTTTGATGGCGTTAACTTGGTAATGAATAGGTGAGGCCGGGCAAGCCAAATGATAAATCTGGTCAACCTCGACAAAAAGGGGATGGATGACGTCATGACGGATGAGCTCAAAATAAGGGTGGTTGAAAAGATGGCGAATGTTGTCTTTATGACCGGAGAAGAAATTGTCGACACAGACGATGTCAGCCTGGTCAGCAAGAAGGCGGTCGCAGAGATGACTGCCTAAGAACCCCGCGCCACCGGTTATCAGCACCCGGTTCATCTTTTTCCTCCTTTGTTTTCGGTCATTTATCGTAAGCCATGAAAAGAAGGCTCTTTTTTTTGAGCACACCGCGCTGAACTTCGAAAATCCTTTCCAGCCCTTCATCGGCCAGTCGCAGCAGGGATAAGAGTTCTTTGCGCGAGTAGGGCCTTTTTTCTCCGGTGGCCTGGACTTCGACGAGATGGCCGCGGTCAGTCTGGACGACGTTCATATCCACTTCAGCCTGGCTATCTTCGGCATAATCAAGGTCCAGGAAATACTCGCCGTTTACCAGACCGACGCTGACGCCGGCGACTAAATGGGTAAGCGGCAGTTCGGTAATTACTTTTTCGTCAAGAAGCTTTTTTAGGGCTAAGGCGAGAGCCACACAGCCGGCAGTTACCGAAGCGGTCCTGGTTCCACCATCGGCTTGAATTACGTCGCAATCAAGGATAATCTGCCGCTCGCCCAAGCCTTTAAAGTCAACCGCCGCCCGGAGCGCCCGGCCGATCAGTCGCTGGATTTCCAAGGAGCGTCCAGAAATCCGACCCTGGGTCCTTTCCCGGGGTGTTCTGGATTCTGTGGAGCGAGGAAGCATCGCATATTCAGCTGTTATCCAACCCGCGCCCGACCCCTTGAGAAAGGGCGGCACCTTTTCTTCAATCGTCGCTGCCACCAGAACTTTCGTTTTTCCCATCTCAATCAGCGCGGAACCATCGGCATAGTCAAGATAATCAGGGATAATCTTAACCGGTCGAAGCTCGTCGGGTTGACGATTATGAGCTCGCTTCTCTTTTTGGCTCATTGACCTCACCTCTTTTACTTCCTTAGCTCATTAGCTGTTTAATCTATTTTTTCCTCGGCGGGTCTGGTGCGCCAGCGGTCATGAAACCAAAGCCATTGCTCCGGATATTGCCTTATTTCCTGTTCAATCATCTTAGTTAAAACCTGGGTTATTTGCAATAAAGCATCCGGCTCAGGGGCGTTGCCGGCAGAAAAAGAAAGCGGCGGGTAGATCTTAACCAAGTGGCGTCGTTCTGGCGTCAAAAGGCAAAAAATAGGCAGTAGAGGTGCTTGACTATGGAGGTGGAAAGAGGCGAGCGCCGGAGTAGTAGCCGCGGGTTGACCAAAAAAATCGACGAAAACTGCTTGGCTGCGGAGGACATTTTGGTCGATGAGGATAGCAACGCTTTCCTGGGCCTGAAGTGCCCGAAGGATGGGACGGGCGGCCAAAAACTTAGAAATGACTTTGGCTCCCAAAGCCTGGCGCAGCCTTAAAAGTTCTTTTTCCAATAGGGGATTATCAAGGGGACGGGCGACAACATGGAGAGGAGTAAAAGATGAGATTGCCCACGAAGCCACCTCCCAATTTCCCAGGTGCGCCGAGAAAATAAGCACCCCTCGTCCCTGAGATGAGGCTTGGCGCAAATTATCCATCCCTTCTACTTTAATAAGCTGGTCGCGGCCTTGCCCCTTCAAAGAGGCAAACTTGATGGTATCCAGGACCATGCGGCCAAAATGAAGAAAAGACTGGCGAGCAAGGCGCCTCCTCTCGGTTTCGCTCTTTGTCTGGCCAAAGGCTATCTTCAGATTCTTCAGGCTGAGGCGTCGATGCCGGCGCAAAAAAGCATAGGCCAGAAAGCCAAGGCAAGTTCCGAGGCCGAGGACAGCACGGCGGGGAAGAAGGCGGATTAGAAAAACAAGAATCCGGAATAGCCAAAGGACTAAATAATTTAAAGCCCACATTCTTAGGATGAAGGATTATTTTCAAGTTTAATTGCGTCGAGACCGACTCGGCCAATCTGGCTAAGTTTTTCGCACTCTTTTTTGGTCTTAATCGCCTCCAGCCATTTTTCTAAACTTTCCTTGAAACCGGCCTCGGCCGAAAACTCAACTTGGAGAATAGCCAGAGGCACCTCGCTCCCAGGCCAATCTTGGTCCAGAATTTTCGTGGCATCCTTTTCAGTCGTCACCAACCAATCAGGCTTTAGCCGCGGGATTTGAGACCAAATTTTTTTTAAGGAGGTTGGGGGATAGGGATGATGGTCGGGAAAAAGGAACCTGGCCTGAATTGAGGAGCCCAATTCTTCTAAGGTCCGAAGGAAGTTTTGAGGGGAAGCCAAGCCGCAAAAGGCGACAATTTTTTTCCCCTTCAATTCCTGAGGGGAAAGGGTGGCGTGAGAAGAAGGGAGGTACAGTCCGGAAGGAATTAGGTCATAGGCAAAAAGCGGCGGAGGCGTTTTTTGCGCTTGGAGGACCCTCAAAGCCGGCTTAGGAATTAAATTAGTGTTTTTCTGGACAAGAATTATTTCGGCCCTTCTTAGCGATTTCCAGGATTCGCGTTCCGCTTTGTCTTGGGGCCTGATAAGCACGAGGTCAAGGTGACGGGCTAACTGGCGGTGCTGGAAGGCATCGTCAAGTACGGCCACATCACACCCCAGCTCAGCGGCTAAAAGAGTCGAGCGATGCCGGTTACGCCCCACAATCACCGGAATCTGGCGCAGCTTCAAGGCCACCATGTAAGGTTCGTCTCCGGCCTGTTTCCAGGTAGCAAGAAGCCGTTGACCATCGGAAACAAGGCCTCCTCTTTTTTCCCATTCTCCACGATAACCTCGGCTGATAAAACAAGGACGCCAGCCTCTGGCTGATAACAGGGAGAGTAGCCAGATGGCCAGAGGAGTCTTGCCGGTTCCGCCGAAAGAAATATTGCCCAGGCTAATGGTCAGAAGTGGCGGCTCAGAAATCTTTTTCCAGCCCCTATCAAAGGCAAGATTGCGGCCCCAGGAGGCAACTCGGACGACGAAAGACGCTATTTCCCTCGGGCCAGTCATTCTCAATCTTTATTTTCGGACTATACCTTATCCCCTAAATTGATGCAACCAGGCTTGAGAGGCCAGGTAGCGTTGCTGCGTTGGATACCTTAGGAAAACTGTAAGGAAAAATAAGAGGTAGCATAAGATAATTAGATGAGCCCACACAGCGTATGATTATCTGACTCCTTACGAATATTCCCGGCAGGGGGGAAGAGAAAAGAAATCGAAAGTGTCCCTAAGAACCTGAACCCATTCAATAACCACAGCACACAGCCTCAAGCTCTTGGTTGCCTAACCCCTGATGAGTATTATTCGCAATCGCAATAAAATCCGAGAACCAAGATATCACTAGTGTTCTGAGCCCATTCCCGAGCTTTACAAAACCGAATGCCTTAAATATAATTGAGGCGTTAAAAAATCGTGGTGGAGGAGGTTCCGCATGAGGCGGTGGTTACCTTTAATCTTAATTATCTCTTTCCTCATGGCTTTTGGGTCGTGCCAAAAAAAAGTTCAGGTTAAAGGCCTGGAATTGGCCGTTAATTTTGCCGAGAAAACCCTGACAGATAATCTAATGACCGATATGGAATACCGATGGAAAACGACTAAGGATTTTGCGCGCTTTGATAACGACCTTAATATCTATGTCCATTTCTGGCACCGCAATAATCTTATTTTTCAAGATGACCATTTTCCCAGTGTCCCCACCTCCAAGTGGGAGCCAGAAAAAGAATATACTTATGTCCGGCGCATTTATATACCTAAGTTCATCGACGAGTTTGACCCGGAGTTTAAAGGTGAAGAAACCTTGAGGCTGGTAGTTGGAGTTTATTCTCCCTATGACCGCACGGGCAAAGCGAAGAGTGAGGTGCTGGAAAAGAAGCTGCGGGTGCTGCCTCCGCCGCCTGATACACCCGAAATTATTTATGAAAACGGCTGGTATGACCTCGAAATTGACCCGAATGCTTTTCTCAAGCAATGGCGCTGGACAGCCAAGGAAGCGGTTTGTGTCATCGATAACCCTCATCGAGACGCCACTCTGGTTATTCGAGGCGGCGTAAACTTAGAAGCTGTTCCGGGCCAAAAAGTCATTTTTAAGATTAATGAGACCGTCTTGGACGAATTTGTGCCGACGGAAAGCGCCTTTGAAAAAACTTATAACGTGCCAAAAGAAAGGCTCGGGGACAGGGATGAATTTCGGTTGATAGTGACGACAGATAAAACCTTTGTCCCGGCGAAACTCGACCCCAAGTCCAAAGACGAAAGAGAATTAGGGATTCAGGTGTCCTTTATTTATTTCCGGTGAGGTAAACTTATCCTGGTCAGCGAATCCAGATAGAAGGGACGCTTTCTTTTTTAACCCGCGAGAGGTATTTTTCCAGCTCTTGCCGTGCTTTATCCTCCTCTTCCTGAGCCTTCTGGAGCTTAAGGAAGGTTTCAGCGATGGCCTGCTGGATTTGGTCACGCGGGGTCATGTCGTCGAGACTATAGAATTCCTGCCAGAGAGCGTTTAACTTAAGGGTGAGAAGCTCAACATATTCTTTAGCTTTTTGATATCTCTCCTCCAAGCCTTGTTGCTCAGTAGCCGCACCACCAGAAAAAAGAGGCGGAGAAACCTGGTCAATAGTCACCGGCATGACCCGAGAGGCTGACCGGGATGGGGCCGCTTGGTCGACGGATTCCGCGGTGGGCGGCTCCACTCTTTCCACGGTTGCGGCGCCAGTCTCCAAAGCAGGCTTTCTCTTCACCCGAGCTAAGTCCTCGTTCGTAATAACCACAGCCTTTTTCTCTTTGAGGCTTTCCCTCCTTTCCCTTTCTTTCTTGGCTAATTCGGCCAGGCTTTGGCTCCAAAGCCAGCCCGAAAACAGGAAAAAAAGAGAGAAGGAAGCAATTATTTTGGTTTTCATCGGCTCCTATTATTAATTTATGCTAAGGTTAACTATCTGTCAAGGAAAGGAAGGCTCCTCCGCCCAAAGGATAATGATTTTTCAGGTTCATATCGGCTGCATTTCTTTTAAAAACCAGAAGATATAAAATCTTAAACGCACGATGAATAGATTTTAATCTAAAAAGAGAGTTGGTTCTTGAACCAACCTTCAAGGTTTGACTAAAGCAAAAATTAAAACATAACCCGGTAAAAGACCCCTATTTTGCCTTGCGGAAGCGCTCTTTTAGGCAAAAAATCCTAAATGCTAACAAAAACGCTGAAACCCCCACCCTTTTTAAAGATAAGCTGGAAATGAAGCTAAAAGGTGAAAGCAGGCCTGCGTATTCCAATGATTCCGGCTGCCAAATGCGAACGAAAGCGGCCATCTGTCGGAGCGTAGCGACGCGGGGTAGGTTCTTTGTATCTTAGTGGCCAGCTTCTGTCGGAATACCCGACCGGTTTCCTCCGGAATATGCCCAGGCCTGTCCTTAGCGACGCTCTTTACCTTTTCAGGCCAGGAGAGCCAATGGCATTGCTGTTTGTTGGAGAAGAAGATTAGCCCGTGCTCCCCGGGCTTCAGCGCGGCTTCCTGGCCATGACGACAGGGAAGCCAGGGGCGTATGGAATACCCTAAAAATCGATTACTTCCTCGAGGTGGCTGCGGGAGGTGCGGATTAGAATCCTGGAGGACTTAAAAGTTAGCTCAATCGCTCCGTCCCTATCGGTGCGATAAATTTTGGCTCCGAGTTTCCGGTAACGCTCCACAATTTCAGGGTGAGGCACGCCATAGAGGTTTCCCCTGCCAGCGCTGATTATGATTATTTTTGGTTTTACGGCCTCCAGAAAAAGCTCGGAGCTTGAGGTGCGGCTGCCGTGATGGGGCGATTTTAACACCACCGCGGGTAGGTCAAATCCTAAGTTGACCAAATCTTGCTCACTTTTCTCGCCTATATCTCCAGTTAAAAGGACAAGGCCTTTTTTTTCGTGCAGCCGGAAGACCAGAGAGTCTTCGTTAGAGACCGAGGCGGGGTTTTTTGTCTGAGCCGGAGGGTGGAGAACCTCGAGCGTGAGCCCGGCAACGTTTAGCTGCTCGGAACGAAACAGATGACGACGCCTGCTGGTGGGAGGTAACTTAGCAGTAATTTCTTCATAGGTTTTATTTCCTTCAGGAGTGACCGCCTCCCAGAATTCTTTAATTTTAAAATTGTTGACAACAGCTCTCAGCCCGTTTAAATGGTCAGGGTGGCCGTGAGACAGGACTAAATAATCAATTTTTTTTAAGCCACGACGCCAGAGAAAGGGAGAAACGACATATTCTCCCACGTCAAAGGAATCATCATGAAAGCCGCCGCCGTCGATGAGCATCTTTTCTTTCCCGGGAAATTCGACGAGGATGGACTCGCCTTGGCCGACATCAAGGAGCGTGAGGCGAAGATGCTTGGTGGACGTGGGAAAGGGATGAAGGAGGAGGAGAAAAAGAAAAAGAGAAAAGCCGAGGCCTAAGAGCATTTTTTGAAACCGGAAGCGCCGGCGGGAGATTAAAAGAAATAAAAACAAAAAATAGCCCGCTATTACCCAAATGGGGGGCGGAGGAATTCTATAAGACAGCGGCTTAAAACCTTCCAAAAGCTGACTCCAGAAAAAAAAGAGACGGACGAGCCATTTAACTAACAGAGCCAGAAGAGTGCCTATGGATGAGGAAAACCAAGAAGCCACCAGAAAGAGCCAGCCCATGGCCATGGTTAAGCCGATGAGCGGCACCGCAGCTAAGTTAAGTATCAGGCCACTTAGAGTGATTCGATTAAAGGAATAGGCGACAAAAGGAAGGACGCCGAGCTGAGCCGCTACCGACAGGACAAATAAATCAGTGAGGCGCCAGGGTAGTATAGGGAGGTAGCGTTTTAGCCGCGGGAAGAAGATTATTATGGTCAAAGTGGCCATAAAGGTCAGGATGAAGCCCGCCTCGACCAACTGCAGCGGGTTAACGAGCAGAAGAAATAAAGCCGCGGCCGCTAAGGTATTAAGGAGGTGAGTATCTTTCCACAAAAGCCGGCCAAGGAGATAAATTATGGTCATCGTGGTAGCCCGAATAACTGAAGGTCGCCCCTCAACTAAGAGAGCGTAAAAAGTGAGCGCGGCGATGATAAAAATAGAGCGTTGCGGAACGGAAAGCCGACATAAGCGGAGCAAATGAAACAAAAAAAAGGAAATGATGGCGATATGGGCTCCAGAGATGGCGATAAGGTGAAAAAGACCGGATTGCTGTAAGTTCTGGATGGTTGATTCCGACAAACGGCCGCGCTCGCCTAAGAGGAGGGCTTCTAAGAAGGCGCCTTCGGGAGAAAGAGAATTTTCGGCCGGAAAATGGTGCTCAATCTTTTTCTGCCAGGCTCGATGGAGCCCAGAAATAGTTCGGAGAAGGGAAAACTTATCGGGAGGGCCGAGGGGCTCAAGAAGGCGGAGGCTTTTGGCATATCCCCGACGATGGATTCCTCGGCTCTTCATGACGGTTAAGGAAACGGAAGGGCTGAAATTACTGAAGTCGTCGTCACGAAGGAGACGAGCAGAAACTCTTACCTTATCTCCCGCTAAAATTTCTGGCCGGGGAATATCAGAAGAAAGAGGAAAGCTAACCTGAACTAACCCTTTTATTTGCCTTTCTTTCCCTTCAAAACTAACCTTCTTTGTTTTGAGGAGGAGCTGAAGGCGGTCAGCCGTCAAAGTTGGGGTTTTCTTAACTTCACCTTCAAGGTCGAGATAATCTTCGGTGGAAATGGACCTTAGGGGGTTGGCTTCGAAGGCCTGGTTTTGGAGGTAATAATAACTGGCGCCAAAAAAAAGGAAGCCGGCCAAAGCAATAATGAAACTCAGGGTGTGACGGTGCTGAAAATAAAAAAACCAGGCGAGCAAAACGGCGGCCAAGAAAAATAATATCACAAAAACGAGGGGCAAGTTAAAAGCTATCTGGCTAAGGAGGCCAGCAATTATGGCTAAAACAATTGGCAGTAATGGAAAGGCCATTGATGCTTAGCGAGGGAGCGATTCGCCAGCCCTCGCTTTCTCCAAGCAGTCAAGGAGCAGGTGGCACAGGAGTCTGATGCCTACGGGAATGCTTCTTTCATCCGGGTTGAAGTACGGACTATGCAGCGGTGGCGCCTGGGTCTCCTTAGGATTTCGAACTCCCAGGAAGAAGAATAAGCCGGGAATCTTCTGACAATAAAAGGCAAAGTCTTCTGCCACAAACTGCGGCTTAAGCTCCAGAAGATTTTCTTCACCGAGAACTTTGATTAGGGTGGGGCGCATGATTTTGGCCAGCTCTGGATGGTTATAGACAGCGGGAATTAACTGACGATAATCTAAGCTAAAATCACCGCCCAGCGGCTGAACTATGCCCCGAACTATTGACGAGATAAGCTTAGGTACTTGCTGGCGATTCTTATCACTGAGAGTTCTGACCGTTCCTTCTAAGCGGACCTCGGCCGCGATCACGTTAGACCGAACACCACCGGAGACCTTGCCGACACTAAGCACAATCGGGTCAGCCGGGTCGATATTACGGGAGGATAAAGATTGTAAGGCCATTATTACTCGGGAAGCGAGGACGATGGCGTCAACTCCTTCCTGGGGTCGCGCGGCGTGAGCGCTCTTGCCCTTAATGGTCAGCTGGAACCAGTCTGAATTGGCCATGATTACCCCGGGAGAGAACATGACCTCGCCCACCACCGCCTCCGGCCAAACATGAAGGCCAAAAATGGCGCGCACTGGTGGGTCATTAAGAACGCCTTCCTTAACCATGAGCCAGGCGCCGCCTTCCTCGCCCTGGGGTAAGCCCTCCTCGGCGGGCTGAAAGATGAATTTTACATTCCCGGGTAGTCTATTCCGGAGCTCGTTCAGGACATAGGCCGTGCCAAGAGCAACGGCCAGATGGACGTCATGGCCGCAGGCATGCATCACGCCTGAATTCAGAGATTTAAAAGGGACAGGCGCCAATTCCTGAATCGGCAAAGCATCCATGTCGGCCCTGATGGCCACGGTCGGTCCTGACTCCCTACCATGGAGCAGGCCAACGACCCCTGTTTTGGCTACACCGCTTTTTACCTCAAAGCCCAAGGAAATAAGCCTGGAGCTAATCAGGCGGGAGGTTTCTACTTCTTGGCCGCTCAGTTCGGGGTTCATGTGAAAGTAACGTCGTAACCGAATAATTTCAGGGCGGTATTTTTCGATTAAGGCTTCAATCTCCGCCGCCGTCTTTTTATCCACGGCGAAAGAAGGAAACGGAAGGAAAGTTAATAAAGAAATAAAAATTAAAAAAAATATATAAAAATATTTCTTCTTCATTTTTTTCCATAATAGGTCGACTAGGGCGCAAAGTCAAGAAAGCGAGGCCGAGATTCTTCACCCCTAAACTTCTTGGTCTTGGTCTATTTTATACGAACTGGTTTACAAAAATTGGTAAAGAATTGGGGAAAAAATTGGTGACACCTTACATATTTACTTAATTTTTTACTTACTCCTTTTTTAAAAAACGCGGCAATGGAAAAACCGCAAGGAGGCGAACTCCTTCAAAATTAGTGGTTAGAAATCAGTGGTACCTCAGATATTTGCCTAATTTTGGCCTTATTTTATTATTGCGTTCTGCCTATTCTTAGCCAAGCCTAAGGGGCAAGTCGGCGATGGCCGAAGCTCTTAGGCAAGGTTTCAGGTCGTAGCCTTCCCTAATCGGCCTTCAAGAGAACCTTTTATTTAAACTGGCTTTTCTCTTGATAGAAGCCGAAAACTTCGCCGAGGGTAGCGGCGATTTCGCCCAGGGTGGCTTGGGCTTTGACCGCAGCGATAATTGCTGGCAGGATATTTTCTGAGGAGCTCGCCACTTGCCTTAATCTTTTAAGCGAAGATGCTACCTGATTCTGGCGGCGTCGCTCGCGCTTCATCTTCAGCCTGGCTATTTGTTTTTTTTCTACCTGGGGGGAGACTTCGAGCAACTCGAAACGAGGTTTTTCACCGGCTAACCGGAATTGGTTAACCCCTACTACCACCTGTTCCCGGCTATCGGTCAATTGTTGTTGGCGGTAGGCGCTTTCTTCAATTTGTCTCTGGACAAAGCCGCTTTCGATGGCGGCCAACATCCCGCCTTGCTCTTCAATCTTTTGGACAAGCTCCCAAACCTTAGCTTCCATGGCCACGGTCAGGCTTTCCAGGAAATAACTCCCGCCCAGAGGGTCAACGGTTTCCGCCACACCGCTTTCATAAGCCAGAATCTGCTGAGTGCGCAGAGCGAGGCGGGCTGATTCTTCTGTTGGCAGGCAAAGGGCTTCGTCGCGGGAATTGGTGTGGAGCGATTGCGTACCACCCAAGACTGCGGCCAGAGCTTGAAGCGTCACCCTGATGACATTATTTTCAGGCTGGTGGGCCGTCAGAGTGCAGCCGCTGGTTTGAGTATGAAACCGGAAAAGCCATGACTCAGGATGTTGGGCGCCAATTATATTTTTCATGATTTTCGCCCAAAGGCGTCTGGCCGCCCGAAACTTAGCAATCTCCTCGAAGAAATAATTATGGGAGGCTAAGAAAAAAGAAAAGCGCGGGGCAAAAGAATCCACGGCGAGCCCCGCCTGTTGCGCGGCGCGGACATAGGTAATTCCATTGGCCAAGGTAAAGGCCAGCTCCTGGACGGCCGTGGCTCCTGCCTCCCGAATATGGTAGCCGCTAACTGAAATAGGGTTCCAGCGCGGGACGTGAGCTTGGCAGAAGGCGATCAAATCCGTCACCAACCGTAAAGAAGGTCGGGGCGGGTAAATATATGTTCCGCGAGCGATGTATTCTTTGAGGATATCATTCTGGACTGTTCCGGAGAGCGAACCATAAGGGATGCCTCTTTTTTCGGCTAAAGCTAAGAACATGGCTAAGATGGGTGCTGCCGTGGCGTTGATGGTCATCGACACGCTGACTTTATCCAGAGGAATGGACCGGAAAAGCTCTTCCATGTCCCAAAGCCCATCGATGGCGACGCCAACGCGGCCTACCTCTCCTTTAGCTTGAGGATGGTCTGAATCCAGGCCGATTTGGGTTGGTAAGTCAAAGGCAACACTTAAGCCTGTTTGCCCCTGAGCCAAGAGATACCGAAAGCGGCGGTTAGTCTCCTCGGCTGTTCCATAGCCGGCGTACTGGCGCATTGTCCAGAGCCGGCCCCGGTACATATTAGGATAAATGCCTCGAGTATAAGGGAATGAACCTGGCTGGCCGAGGTCACGCTCAAAATCAAATTCGGCCACGTCTTGAGGGGTGTAAACTCGTTTGATGTTAATTCCGGAAGGGGTACTGAAGAGGGGCTTTCTTTCCTTTTCTTCGGCCATCCCTTATCAGACCTGCCTAAGGCTTCCGAACTATCGGTAAGAACTAAGAAAGGAAACGAGAATAAGCGAGGCGGCCGGCATAACTCCCGCGTTCTTTAAGTTCGGCCTCGACCTCCAGCAGACGGTTATATTTGGCCATCCTTTCGCTGCGGCTTAAAGAGCCCGTTTTGATCTGCCCACAATCAAGCGCCACGCTGAGGTCAGCGATAAAGGTATCCTCAGTTTCCCCTGAACGGTGGGAGATTATGGTTCCGTAGCCGTTTCTTTGCGCTTCTTCGACGGTTTTGACCGTCTCGGTCAGGGTGCCGATTTGATTGAGCTTAATCAGAATGGCGTTGGCTATACCTTCCTTTATCCCGCGACGGAATCGTTCTAAGTTGGTGACAAAAATGTCATCTCCAATTATTTGGATATCCTGGCCCAGCGCCTGAGTAAGTTTTTTCCAACCCGGCCAATCATCCTCAGCCAGACCGTCTTCAAGCGAAATGAGGGGATATTTTTTCCTTAAGCCCTGATAAAAAGCGATCATCTCCTCTGAAGAGTATTTAGAGCCGTCGGATTTTTTAAAAACATAGATTCCTTCCTCGTAGAGTTCGGAGGCGGCCACGTCAATCGCTAAATAAATGTCTTTACCCGGCTGGTAGTTAGCAGCCTCGATACTCTCCATGATGAGAGCTAAGGCTTCCTCATCTTGCTTTAAATGAGGAGCAAAACCGCCTTCATCACCCACCGCAGTACTGTAACCCTTGGATTTAAGGATTTTCTTCAGGTGCTGAAAAACTTCCGCCGCCTGCCTTAAGGCTTCGGAAAAGGTTTCGGCCCCCGCGGGGACGACCATGAATTCCTGAATATTAAGGTTATTATCCGCGTGAAACCCGCCATTGAGGATGTTGATCATCGGAACAGGGAGGCGATAATTGGGCCGAGGACAAAGCGATTCGTAGAGGGGCTTTTTTTGGGCCGCCGCCGCGGCCACGGCCACAGCCATCGAGACCGAAAGAATTGCGTTAGCGCCAAGCCGGCTCTTATTATTAGTCCCGTCGAGCTCTAAGAGGCGTTGGTCGATGAGCTCCTGCTCCGCAGCATTTAACCCGATAATCGCCGGGCCGATGACCTCATTGACGTTGGCCACAGCTTTTTTTACTCCCTTCCCTAAGTACCGCTTTGGGTCGCCGTCGCGAAGCTCTAAAGCCTCATGAGTTCCGGTAGAAGCACCCGAGGGCACGGAGGCGACCCCGCGACTACCATCCTCGAGATAGACCCAGCATCTGATAGTCGGATGGCCTCGGGAATCGAGGATTTCCATGGCTTTCACTGCTGAGATTCGCCTTGACATCGGTTTCTCCTCTTAGGTCTTAATTTTTAACGCCTCAAGAAACAAGAAATAAGAAATCGTCAGCTCTTTTTTAGCCAGTCGTTACTCTGCTTGTGGCCCTTTTTCCTGGCCCTTGCGTGTGTATTCTTCTTTCTTTTTCTCCAAAAATTCCCGAATTGCGTCGATTCCTTCCTGTGTCTTTTCTTTAACCACCTTAATACCCTTTTCTGCCTCTTCGGCCAGCTTTTCGTAACTTTCCTTAGCCATCTCGCCCGTCTTAATAGCCTGCTGTTTTATTTTTTGCCGGGTTTCCTTGCCGCTGGCCGGTGCGTACAGAATACCGAGGATAAAACCGGTTGCGGCCCCGATAAGAAAAGAAACAGCTAAGCTAACGGCGCTTGTTGAGCCTTTGTTCTCAGCCATAGGTCTTCTCCTTTCTTTTCTTTTTCTTCCGCCATAAAAACTGAAGCAAGGGGAAGATAAGCGGCCAGTAGCGGGAAGCCGGCTTAATTAGTCGGCCGGCGAAAAAGCTGAGGATTTCAGCCAGACTGGCGGCAATTTTCTTGGACGACTCGAGAGTCGCTCCTAAGGTTTCAACCTTTTCTTTAACCAGCACTTGAAGCTCTTCCAGTTGCTGCAGGTTGCGGCGCAGCTCGGCCAAGGCCCTTTCCCCTTCTTCAGCCGTTTTTTTTAGCTGATGAAGAAAAATGACTAAGTAGGTGGCTACGGCCACTATGACAAAGGTAATGACCAGCCATAAAAACTGATTAAGGGTTAGCGGCATAACTTTCATCCAGAAAAATAAAGGAAAACAGGCTAATTGTCAATTGATTATCCGGGGAGCAGAATTTTCCGGACTCGCTCGAGGCCAAATTCGCTTTCTATTTGCTCGACAAGCGGCGTTTCGGCGTCTAATTTCCCTTTCTGGACCGCCTTTTCCCAGTTGGTTAAGCTCTCCCGGGCTTCAAAGTGCGGGTGAAGACGGCTAAGCTGGCGCAGGCCACTGCAGGCCTGCCAATGAGTGATTATCAGCAAAGCCAGGACGCCAAAAAAGACATTTGGTCCTGGAAGAAACGCCGCCAGGCCGCTCACGGGTAGAAAGAGGATTTCGGCCAACAAATAGAAGATCCGACGGATTTTTCGGCGGCGAAGGAAATGCCGCCAGTGGAGGTCAATTTTTGCGCTCTGGAGAGAAGAGTGATAAACGACCAAAGGCCCTTTCTCGCGACTGCCGCGAATAAAAATCTTATCCTCACTGAGGAAGCGAAAAGGCAGGCTCAGGAAGCGAGCCTGGGCTTTGGCCCAAAGCCGCTTGGGCCAGGAGAGATGCTTGGGAATAAGCTCGGCCATTTCAGGAGACAGGACGACCCAGCGGCCGCGGCTATCATGAGTGAAAATTAGATTCATCCTCGCCTCATTTTATCTTCCCCTCGGGCTAAGCGCAATTCCGGCTTGAATTTAATGCCCTCCTCTGGCCGCCTGATTTAAAAAGTCGCTCTTATGGAATTTAGTTGATGAGAATGGGACCTGGGAATAGGAGAGGAAAGGACTAATTTCTACTCTTGGTTATGGTTAGTATTTATCAGGCCCCAGAAAATGGTATCTCTACATCCTGCCTCTGATATTTTGGCCCTACGTTTCATCTTTGCTCCAATTAAATCTTATAGTTACGCAATTAATGACCCAGTTTTTTATCAACTAATCGGGAGGTGAACCAAAGAATTCAAACGAGGCAGGATAAGAAAAGGTTATTAAAAGCGTTCGGAGTCGATGTCTACGTAAATGGAAAAGAAATCAAGGAAGGGGAATTGAAAGGGATTATTAAAAGCACTCGGGGTGGAGAAAGCGGGCCAAATCCTCTAAAGCTTTAACCAGGCGAGGGCCGAAACGGCTGGCGCTATCTTCATCTAACCAGGCCAAGCGGCCATGGATTATGGCCGGCAGAGATTTAAAAATCGCTTCTTTTAGGAAGCGCTCGCAAGTCGCGGTAAATGCCTTCTGGTCAGGGGCGAGGATGACAATCATCTCAGGAGCCGCCCTGACTAACTCTTCCGAGCCCAGGAGAGCCCAGCGGGAAGGTTTAAAAGCGGCTATATTTTCCCCTCCGGCCTTGATGATGAGGTCGTGAAGAAAACTCTGACGGCCGCACGTCCAGTAGCCTGCGGCAGAAAGCAGGAGAAAAACTTTGGGGCGATGGTTGATCGAGGTGATTTTTGTTTGGACCGCCATAATTCGAGATTGAAGCTGCTGGCTCAACTGGTCGGCCTGCCTTTCGCTTCCGGTAACGAGGCCGATGGTTTTGATAAGAGGCAGGAGCTCCGCTAGGCTCGTTCCCTCGTCCAGGACAAAAAGGGGAAAAGACGCATCTTTCATCTTGCTCAGGACGGAAAGCGGCGTGCCCCTGAAGGCCAGGATTAGATCCGGCTTCAGGCTGGTTATCTTTTCGAGGCTGGGGTCGATGACGCCTCCAACCACAGTAATTCGGCTGACTTCCGGAGGATAGTTACAGAAACGAGTGACGCCGATTATTTTTTCTTGCAAACCCAGAGCAAACAGAATCTCTGTAAGGTTAGGGGCTAAGGAGATGATTCTTGCTGGCGGCTTCGCCGGAAAAAACTCATTTCCCAGGGCGTCGCGGATTGGTTTAACCTGTCCCTTTAAGGATTGAGGGATAGAAAAAAGTAGCCAGATTAAAGGAAATAAGGTCAGCAGAACTATGATAAAAAAATTATGCGGAGACAACAATTGCTTTTGGCTTGGAGTCAACCAGATTAAACGCATCGGGCCTTCCCTCTTAATAAAAGAAGCCGCTGATAAAATCAAGGCGACGGGAAAGAGCCGTCTTTCTTGACATAGGGGAAGGGATGCAGCTAAGATGTTTAGAAACTCGAGTCCTCTTAGCGACTAATTTCTCGGCTCAAAAGAGGCTGTTCGATGAAAAAAGAAGGCTATGATTTCCAGACAATCGAAGCCAAGTGGCAAAAGACCTGGGAGGAAGAGAGGGTTTTCGAAGTTAAAGAAGACCCCCAGAAGAAAAAATTTTATTGCTTAGAGATGTATCCTTATCCTTCCGGCCGGATTCACATGGGCCATGTCCGCAATTATTCCATTGGTGATGTCATTGCCCGGTTCATGATTATGCAGGGTTACAATGTGCTTCACCCGATGGGCTGGGATGCCTTAGGTCTACCAGCTGAGAACGCTGCCATTAAACACGGAATACACCCGCAGAAATGGACCATGGATAACATCACCACCATGAAAACCCAGTTAAAGCGCTTAGGTTTCAGCTATGATTGGTCTCGTGAGGTCAACACCTGTCTGCCGGAATATTATCGCTGGAACCAATGGATTTTTCTAAAGATGCTCGAGCGCGGGTTAGCTTTTCGCCGCCAGAGCTGGGTTAACTGGTGCCCCCAGTGCCGGACAGTTCTGGCAAATGAACAAGCTGCCGGTGACCAATGCTGGCGTTGTTCCTGCTCCGTAGAACAAAAACAGATGGAACACTGGTTTTTGCGGATTACTGCCTACGCCCGGGAACTTCTAACTGGTCACACTCAATTGAAGAAATGGCCGGAGCATGTTTTGCTGATGCAGAAAAACTGGGTCGGCGAAAGCGAAGGGGCGACAGTGGCTTTTCCTTTAGAGGATGGCTCCCGGTCGGTCGAGGTCTTCACAACTCGCCTTGATACTATTTACGGAGCCACTTTCCTTTTGCTTTCCCCTGAACATCCTCTTTGTTTAGAGCTTATAGCGTCATCTCCAGAGAGGGAGAGGTTAGAAGCCTGGTTAAGTCGAGTTATCTTAGAATCGCGGCAGCGGCGGCGCGAAGGAGAGAGCAAGAAAGAAGGAATAGATACCGGGAAGAGAGCCCTAAACCCCTTTACTGGAGAGCTCATCCCTATCTGGATAGCCAATTATGTCCTGATGGACTATGGGACAGGCGCTATCATGGCTGTTCCTGCTCATGACCAGAGAGATTTTGAATTTGCCCAGCAACACGGACTGCCGATAAGAGTGGTGGTTGTTCCCGCCGACGGCTCTGAGGTCGAGACGCCCCTTGCCGGCGCCCTTGAAATCTACGGCCAGCTCGTCTCCTCTGGCCCCTTTTCTGGGCTTTCCTCGGAAGAGGCGATGGATGCTATGGCTCGTTACGCTGAGGAAAAAGGCTTTGGCTCGAAGAGCACGATTTATCGGTTGCGCGATTGGGGGATTTCTCGGCAGCGCTATTGGGGAACGCCGATTCCTGTAGTTCACTGCGACCGCTGCGGCCTTGTCGGCGTCCCCTACGAAGATTTGCCGGTCGTTCTTCCCCCAGAAGCTAGATTTACCGGAGAGGAAGGTTCGCCCTTAGAAAAGATAGCGGAATTCGTTAACACCACTTGTCCTCGTTGCCAGGGGCCAGCGCGGCGCGAGACCGACACCATGGATACCTTCTTCGATTCGTCTTGGTACTTTTTCCGGTATGCTTCCCCGCAGGAATCTGAACTGCCCTTCAAGCCGGAGGCCGCGGCTTACTGGATGCCCGTGGATTTATACATCGGCGGAGTGGAACATGCCATTCTCCATCTTATTTACTCGCGTTTCTTTACCAAGGTGCTCCGTGACCTTGGCCTGACCACGACGGACGAGCCTTTCCCTCATTACTTAGCCCAGGGAATGGTAACCAAAGACGGCGCGGCTATGTCCAAGTCGCGGGGAAATATTGTTGACCCCGATGACATGGTCGCCCGCTACGGTGCTGATTCGCTGCGTCTCTTCATCCTTTTTGCCGCGCCGCCGGAAAAGGAATTTGCCTGGTCCGAAGAAGGCATTGAAGGCTGTTTTCGTTTTCTTAACCGCGTTTGGAATACCTTTGAAGAGAACCAGGATTTATTTCAGGAAAGGGTTGAGGAGGCAGGGGAGACGGCGATTAATCAGGAAAGGGCCAATCAACTGCGACGGCGGATGCATAAAACCATAAAGAGAGTAACTGAAGATATCGGACAGCGTTTTCACCTGAACACGGCCATAAGCGCCTTGATGGAGTTTCATAATGAGATTCGCCGGCTGCGAGACGAGCTGCGTCTTACGGCTGAGGGACGCCATGTCCTGCGACTCAGCTTAGAATCCCTCTTGCAACTCCTCTCGCCCTTTACGCCCCATTTTTGTGAAGAACTCTGGCAGAAAACCGGTCACAAAGATTATCTCATCCGGACGGCCTGGCCGACCTTTGACCCGAAGTTAGCAGAAGAAGAAATGATTACCGTCGTTGTTCAGGTTAACGGCAAGCTTCGCGACCGGTTTGAGGCTCCGGCTGATATTTCGGCGGAAGAGATGAAGGCCAGAGCTTTGGCTTCTCCGCGAGTTAAAGCTCTTTTGGCCGATAAAAAAATTAAGCGAATAATTGCCGTGGAAAAGCGGTTAGTTAATATCGTCATATAGGAGAGTAGTAAGAAATAGCGGAGGCGACGGGGTCAAGTTGAGGGATAAGCAACGCCAAACGGGCTTAATTAAAAAAGCCGCTTTGTTTCTGCTCGTTAATTTAACTTGCTTAGCTGGCTGCGGTTACCATCTGCGCGGGGTAGGGAGCTCTCTGCCTCCGACGGTCAAAAAAATTTATGTTCCGGTTTTTAAAAATTTCACGACTCGCTATGAGCTTGACCTTAAACTCACTCAGGCGGTGATTAATGAGCTGACAACTAGGGGTCGGTTGGAGTTAGCGAACCAGGCGGAAACAGCCGACGCCGTGCTCTTAGGGGAAATAACTTCTTTTGTGGTCACGCCGCTGGCTTTTTCAGGAAAGGATACGGCTGATAAATATAACATTACTATTGTGGCCAAAATCAACCTGCGCGACATCGCCCACCAGCGGGTTCTTTTTTCCCACCCCTCTTTTGTCTATGTTGAAGAGTATGAGGTACCAGAAGGGGCTGATTTTGAATCCATGGAAACTGAGGCCTTGAATCGCGTCGCCGAGAAATTTGCGCGGAGTCTGGTCGTAGCGATTCTTGAAGGCTTTTGAGCCGCAAACCGATGGCTGCCAAAAAATCAGGTTCGGGCCAGCCGGCCATCTATTTCCTCCATGGCGAGGCTACCTTTCTGGCCGAAGAAATGCTCTCTGAGCTTCGCGGCAGTCTTTGGTCTTTGCCTGAGGAAGCCAATCAGAATTTCTTCCGGTATTATCTGAAGGAAACAAGCTGGACGGAAATAATTGAAAACCTGCGGACGGGCGAACTTTTCCCCGCCAGTAAGAAATTAATTTTGGTTATTCTTCCGGCCGAAAAAGAAGAGAAGATTGAAAAAGATGAAAAGAATGGCACCAGTAAAGGGAGGGATTATTTAACCCCGTCCGAGGAGAAACTTATCAGCGCTTATGTCGCAGCGCCAGCACCCGAGACAATTCTGATAATCTATTATCCCGGGAGAATAAATAGAAATAGTCGTATTTATCGTTTGTTTCATTCCTTTGGGCCCTCCCAGGTAGAGGAAAGGGAGTTTAATCTCTTGAGGAGGAAACACTTAGAACACTGGGTTCTCAACCGGTTGGCTAGGCAGGGAAAGAGGATTTCCGCTGAGGCTTTGAGTTGCCTGCTCGAGGCTACCGGAGCGGACCTCCAGTTGTTAGCCACCGAACTGGATAAACTCTGCGTCTATACCGGTAGCCGAAAACAGGTGGAGCTGGAAGACGTTGCGGCCCTTTGTTCCGCGGTTAGGAGCCACCGCGAGTATGAATTGACTCAGGCCTTGGAGCAAGGTGCCAGGAAGCGGGCCTTTCGGCTTTTAACTCGCCTTTTAGAGGAAAAGTCAGAAGAGTATGTGGTTGGCATCTTGGGTCAATTTTGCCGCGAACTTCTTTTAGCCAAGGAATGGCTTGACGAGGGTAAAGACGAAGCAGAAGTTTTTCGAGCCCTCCGGCCTCAAATTCAACCCTTTTTTAATTCCTTCGGGGAAAAAAGGGAGGCTTTTGTCAGGACAGCCTATTCTTTGACTGAGGCTGACCTTGTCTCCGCCCTGAGCAAGCTTCATTCCATCGACCAGGCGATTAAGATGGGGACTTCTTTTCCTCAGATTATTATCGAAGAATTTTTATCCTGGTATTTTGAGCGACGAGAAAGGAGAAGGGTTAATTCTATCTTTTAATGTCAGGCGAAAGAAGGGCGACTTGCTGACTCAGTCGCGACTTATAGCGGGCGCCCTTATTTTCATGGATAGTACCCTTTTTGACGGCTTTGTCGATTAGAGAAAAAGTGGCCGGCAAAAGCTTTCGAGCCAGCTCAGCGTTCTTTTCTTTGATTGCGGAGCGGAGTTTTTTGATTTGCGTACGAAGCATAGATTTATTCCGGCGGTTAATGGCGTTACGCCGCTCGCTGCGCCGCAACTGCCTGAGCGCCGATTGGTGCCTGGCCATAATACGCCTCTCCTTTATGAGCCCTTAATATAGGCAAAATCATTATTAATGTCAAATTTTCGGCTCTATCTGTTAAAGAGATGCTATCCAGGGGAAGGGGGAAGGAGCAAGATTTGGTCACGGCGTGGTGTCTGGCGGACGATTTATCTCGGAGTGAAGGAGGCAGCCAAAACTTAGTTCGCTCCGCTTGGGCAACCTGGAGCGACCCTCGGCTGCCCTGGCCTAAAAGAAGGGTCAATCTATACTCTTGAGCCAGAGGTCGATGGGTCCTTTGTTAGCGACAAGAGCTTTGAGATAGCCTACGGTGGGCTTGGGTGATGAAGACTGCGAGGTCCTTCGAGATTTGCTAAGAACATCCCCCAAATGGACTGTTTTGGCTCAGAGGGGATGAGGGAGGTGGAGAATGAGGGTTGTCCTTCAGAGGGTAAAAATGGCTAAGGTGATGGTCGAGGACCGGGAGGTAAGTCAAATCGGACCTGGCTTTTGCTTGCTGGTGGGAGTGGAGAAGGGAGATTCCGAAAAGGAAGCCGAGGAATTGGCCCGAAAAATAGTTCAACTGCGCGTTTTTCCTGATCATGAGGGGAAAATGAACCTCTCCTTAGGTCAAGTTGGGGGCGAAATTTTGGCTGTTTCTCAGTTTACTCTGGCGGCTTCGACCCGGAAAGGTCGGCGGCCGAGCTTTGACTCGGCGGAAGAACCTCGCCGGGCTGAGGATCTCTTTAATTATTTCGTTTCCGCGCTTCGTTCCGCGGGTGGCGAAGTAAAAACCGGCGTTTTTGGTGCGATAATGGAGGTTCATCTGGTTAACGACGGACCAGTGACTTTTATCCTGGAAGCCCGCCAGCCAAAAATCGAGAGCCCGTAGGCCAAGTTTAATCCTAATTATTCCCTGTTTCGCTTTGACCGGCTTCAGACGTAGCCAGGCGGTATAGAAGGGCAGGTTTAATCCTGATCGTTCTCGGTTTTGCTTAGGCTCCTAAGATGGGGAATTGATAGGTACGGTCCTTAATTAATCTTGGAAGACTCTTGCTGGTGACACCACAGTCTGCTTGGGATAAGTGGATTATAGCGGATATATCTAAGAGAAGGATGGGAAGAATCAGGCAAAACGAATTCGGCTGGTCTTTTGGATAGCCTCCGTAGCCGCTTGCCGCACATAGGGATTAGAATCCTTGAGGAGCTTGACCAACAGCGGGAGTGCCTCCTTACTCCCTATTTTACCTAAACAGTCTGCTGCCTGGCGTCTGACTTCCACATTGGGGTCGTCGAGAGTTGCAGCAATAGCGGGGATAGAAGCAACTGTCTTTTTGGCGGCCAGAACCTGGAGAACAGCGGTCTTAACATACCAAGGTTGGTTTTTTAGTCGCGAGTAAAGCAGTTCGAGCGGCAATTCTTCCCAGGAGCCAAGCGCCCTGACCACCTTTTCTCTCACCTTCTCGGAAGGGTCGGCGAGTTCCTCCAAGAGAATGGGTAGAATCCAGGGGTGATGCAACTTGGCCAGAGCGGCAAGCATCTTGGCGCGAACTTTTTTATCTGGAGAAGCCTTGATTTTGAGGAGGACCCGCGAAGCAAGAGGTAAAGAAGGCTCCCTTTTCCCATTTTCTTCAGCCATAGCCTGAGGAACCGCCCGTTTAGCTTAAACTAACCAAGCTCTATCTTTTTGTTGGTCGTCAGCCAAGGGCCTTTAAGGCCTAAACCATTTCTAAAAGATGGCCTAACTTTTCTTTTTTGGCCTTAAGGTAGCGACGGTTAACCTCGTTGGGCGGAATTTCAATCGGAACTCTTTCGACGATTTCCAAGCCATAGCCTGCCAGGCCGATGAATTTTCTCGGGTTATTGGTCAAAAGGCGGATCTTTCTTACGCCCAAGGCTACCAGGATCTGGGCGCCGATGCCGTAATCTCGGTGGTCAGGTTTGAACCCCAAGCGGCGGTTGGCCTCTACGGTGTCTGCGCCCTTGTCCTGAAGGGCATAAGCACGAATCTTATTAGTTAAACCAATGCCCCGGCCTTCATGATTGAGCATATAAAGAATGACTCCCTGGCCTTCATTTTCGATGACTCTCATGGCCTGGTGGAGCTGTCGGCCGCAGTCACAACGAAGCGAACCAAAAGAATCACCAGTAAGGCACTGGGAATGAGCCCGAACCAAAATCGGCTGGTCGCTCTTAATTTCTCCCTTCACCAGGGCTACGTGGTGCTCATGATGAATAATATCCTCAAAAACAAAAATGTGGAAATGACCGTAATCTGTGGGTAAGTCAGCTTCGTCAATCTTCCTCACTAAACACTCATGTTGTAAACGATACTTAATCAGGTCAGCAATGGTGACGATGGGAATCTGGTGTTGGCGGCTGAACTCCTCCAGCTGGGGCATTCGAGCCATGGTGCCGTCGTCATTGAGAATTTCACAAATCACCCCGGCCGGTTTTAGTCCCGCTAATCGGGTCAAGTCAATGGCAGCCTCGGTTTGGCCAGCCCGCTGCAGCACGCCGCCATCCTTAGCCTGGAGAGGAAAGATATGGCCAGGCCGAACTAAATCTGAAGGTTTAGTCCGGGGGTCGATGGCGGTAAGAATTGTACGGGCCCGGTCGTGAGCCGAAATTCCGGTTGTGACACCCTCCCGAGCATCTATGGAGATGGTAAAGGCAGTACCGAAGGGAGCGGTGTTGTGCTGCACCATCGGGTCGAGGTCAAGCTCCTCGGTCCTCTCTTTGGTCAAAGGAAGACAGATTAGCCCTCGGCCATATTTGGTCATGAAATTAATTACTTCGGGCGTGACTTTTTCGGCGGCCACCATCAGGTCGCCTTCGTTTTCCCGGTCCTCGTCGTCGACAATAATGATTAATTGTCCGGTCCGGATACATTCAATCGCTTCTTCGATGGAAATTAGGCCAACCCTCGGCTCCATTTTTTCTCCCGCCTCAAGGAAAAAGGGCTCTAAATATTTCTCTTAGATAAATAATTATACACGTATTTGCCGATGATGTCACCTTCCAGGTTAACCTTATCCCCGGCGCGGAGGTAGCCTAAGTTGGTCTTTTCTAAGGTTAGGGGGATAAGCTCAACCTCGAAGGATTTAGAGGAGAGGGAGGCAACAGTGAGGCTAACGCCATTCAGGCCGATAGAGCCCTTGGGCACGAGGAAAGGTTGAAGCTCAGGAGGGAAGGAAAGGCTCAGTCTTTTTCCTGGACCCCGTCGCTCTACCCGGAGCACTGTCCCCAAGGCGTCCACATGGCCGGTCAAAATGTGTCCGCTGAGCGGTGTCTGGAGGGTCAGGGGCAGCTCCAGGTTAAGGATAGCTTTTAACTGAAGATGACCGAGGTTGGTTCGCTCCAAGGTTTCGGCGGAAAGATGAAAGGTTAGTTTTGTCCTTTCATGGGCCTCGACGCTTAAGCAAACGCCGTTCACGGCTAAGCTCTCCCCCTTAGCTAAGGGGCCAGGGAGGTCCGGAGCTTCGATAAGCATCACCTGGCGATTCCGTTGATAGCCGGCCAAAAAACCAAGGTGGCGGATAATTCCAGTAAACATCAGAGGTAGCCCTCCAGGATAAAATCTTGGCCCAGAGAAAAGATGCGGCCCTGACGCAAACCCAAGCCCCTTCGAAGCGGCGCAAAGCCCTGACCGGCAAAGAGGGATGGCGCCTTTTGGCCGCCGAGAAGACGGGGAGCAAAGTGGAGGAAGAGCTTGTCGGCAAGTTTTTGCTCCAAAAAACTGGTTAAAACTTGGCTTCCTCCCTCGACTAAAACACTGGCTAAGCCCCGGCGGGCCAGCTCCTTTAAGATAGCTTTCAAGTCCAGTCGTCGCTGTTGGCCATTCACTTCGATTATTTCCGCGCCTTTGGCCGCAAGCTCCTTTTTCTTTTTAAAGGGCGCTTCTCTGGAGGTAAAAATTAGAATTGGCCCTTTCTGGAAGGTGTTCAACAGGCGAGACTCAAGCGGCAGGCGCAGCCGCGAATCAAGGATAACGCGAGCCAGCCGTTTTTTCCCCCAGAGAGGGTGGCGGATAGTGAGCTGCGGGTTATCTCTAATTACAGTATTTATCCCCACCAGGACGGCATCCGCTTCTCCCCGCAGCAAATGAGTGTATTCTCGGGCTAAAGGTCCGGTGACCCAGCGCGAAGAACCGTCGGCCGCTGCTATTTTGCCGTCAACCGAGAGACCAGCTTTGAGAATAACCCAGGGCAAGCGCTGGGTAATATATTTAATGTAGGCTTCATTCAACCTTTGATTTTTTTCTTCCAGGCAGCCCAAGGTAACTTCAATCCCTGCTTCTTTCAGTTTCTTTACGCCTTTCTTATAGACAATTGGGTTCGGGTCAAGAGCCGAAATGACCACCCGTTGTGGTCGGAAACGAAGAATCGCCTCGACGCAAGGTGGAGTCCGGCCCCAATGGACACATGGTTCTAAGGTAACATAAAGTGTACTTCCTTTGGCTTCCTTCCCAGCTCTCTCCAGCGCCACCACTTCTGCATGGGGCTTACCTGGTTGTTCGTGGTAACCGTACCCGACAATTTTTTCTCCTTTGACAACCACCGCGCCGACATACGGATTGGGGCTGGCCCAGCCTCGGGCTTTCTCGGCCAGGGCGTAGGCCATTTGCATGAAACCCCGGTCGATGATTGCAAGCGTAAAGCTCATGACAGGAGAGCCGAGACAAATTCCTCTGCCGAGAAAGGAAGCAAATCCTCGGCCGATTCGCCTATACCGAGAAGCTTGATGGGTAAACCGAGTTCCGAGGCGATGGCCACCACCGCGCCTCCTTTTGCCGTCCCGTCTAATTTGGTCAAGAAAATGCCAGTAAGACCGGAAAATTTAAGATATTCCCTCGCTTGGGAAAGAGCGTTTTGGCCAATGCTGGCGTCCAAAACCAGAAGAATTTCATGGGGGGCGCCGCTAATTTCTCGGGCTATAATTCGTCTTATTTTTTCTAACTCGGCCATCAGGTTGGTGTTCGTATGGACCCGACCCGCAGTATCTATGAGCAAAGCGTCAGCCTGCCTTGATTTCATCGCCTGGATGGCGTCAAAGACAACCGCTGCCGGGTCTGCGCCGTAGTGGCCCCGGATAAGCGGCAAATCGAGTTGACGGCTCCAGAGTTGAAGCTGTTCTTGGGCAGCGGCCCGGAAGGTGTCAGCGGCCACCAGGATAACCTGACGGCCTTCTTTTTTAAGGAGATAAGCCAGCTTGGCTAAGGAAGTTGTTTTGCCGCCGCCGTTGGCGCCTACCAGCATCACTACGGAAGGAGAACAGTTGACATTAAGAGGTGCTGCATTTCGGCCGATTATCTCGAGCAGCTCCTGCTTCAAACTCTCCACTAAGTTTGCCGGCGATTTATTTATCGGTTTCTTTTTCAAATTAGCCATTATTTTTTCGGTGGCGGTAATACCCACATCAGCTAAGATTAATGCCTCGGCGAGCTCTTCCAGGATTTCTTCCTTTGATTTGGTTTCGCCTTTTAAGTTAGAGAGCTTTTGCAGGAAAGCGCGGCGGGTACGGCTAAGCTTGTCTCGGAGCAAAGAAAGCACAGCGCGTCCATTATAGATTTGCCTCCTGGCCAAGTCAACGTGTCCACTCTTTCAGGTTAAGAGATGCTGTCCCGGCTAAGGGTGGCATAGGGAAGAGGCGTGGTGGTAGTCCAGCCCTTGGAGCCGGCGCTGAAAAAGCACAGAGATTTGTCAGGTTAGGGCTTGAAATGGAAACAACCGCGTCAGGGATAATTAACCGCCTCTCCCTTGCTTTTCATCGATGGAGAGTGGCTCCAGGGAGAAAAGCGGACGAATCATGTATTTGCCCACCGGGTCGGCCTCTCTCTTTGTCTTGACCCGCACCGGGCAATGAATATTGAACCAAGTATGTCTCCAAAAGAGAAGACGGTCGCCCCATTCGGGGCTGAGGAGCTCCTTGGCTATTTACCTTTCCACAAAGAGATTGGGGCACTGGTTTAATAAGCAGAGCTATTTCCTCCGCCATATTTATTGGCCAATTCGTTTATATAAGAAGCGGCTCAGAGCTAAAAGAGAGAGCTAGGAGGAAAACAGAGAGCAGGATTGCGCGCTTTTCTTAATTGGGCGGAGGACCATGGTTAATTGAGCGGCGATTGAGCCTGCCCTGGATTTCGTGTACTATGGGAGCATGAACGGCCTTGTCGGGCGATGGGTCCTTTTTGAGGAGAATCCGGCCGCTGAACGCTTAGCCCAAAGCCTCGGCCTTCCGATGGCTATAGCCCGTGTCCTGACGAATCGCGGAATTGTCGACGAGAGGGAGGCCGAGCTCTTTCTTTATGGTTCCTGGGCCGAGGCTCCTTCACCCTTCCTTTTTAGTGACCTGAAACCGGCGCTTAACCGCTTGAACGAAGCCATCGCAAAAAAAGAAAAAATAATTATCTTTGGCGATTATGATGCCGACGGCATCTTGGCCTTGGTAATGCTTTATCGGGCTTTGCGCTCCTTAGGCGCAGTCGTTGATTATTATATTCCCGACAGAATGAAAGAGGGCTACGGCCTCAAGTCGGCTCATCTTGAGCTTATCGAGCAGCGAGGCGCTAAGGTCGTAGTCACGGTGGATTGTGGCATTAAGGCTAATAGTTTTGTGGAGCGAGCGCAGCGCCGCGGCATCGATGTAATTATTACGGACCACCACCAGCCTGGCGATGAGGTACCCTCAGCCACGGCTGTCCTTAATCCGCATCTGGTTTATTCTGGTTATCCCTTTAAATATTTGACAGGCGTAGGAGTGGCCTTCAAGTTAGTCCAGGCTATCTTAGAGGAAAAAGGCAAAGAATCGCTGCTGCGTCATTATACGAAGTTGGTGGCGATTGGCACGGTCACCGATGTTGCTCCCCTGATTGGGGAAAACCGGTTATTAGTCCGCCATGGCCTAAAAACCCTCAGTGAAACTAGAAATCTCGGGCTTAAAAGTTTGCTCAGCGTCAGCGGCCTCCACGGAGAGAGAATAACGGAGTGGGATGTGGGTTATCGTCTCGGCCCTCGGGTTAATGCGGCTGGCCGGATGGCTTCAGCGGACTTAGCTGTTCGCCTTTTCCTGACTGACTCGCCTGAGGAAGCCGCCTCTTTGGCCGCTAAGCTTAACGAGCTTAATAATGAGCGGCAGCAAGCTGAAGAAAAGATTCTTGGTCAAGCTTTGGCTTCAATTGAACAAGGTAAATTGGCCGAAAAGTACCGAGTGTTAATTTTAGGCTGCGAGGCCTGGCACCGCGGAATTATCGGGATTGTCGCCTCGCGGCTAAAGGAACAATTCCACCGGCCGGTTATTCTGTTTTCATATGAAAACGAGCGCGGCCATGGTTCAGGACGGAGCATTAGTTCCTTCTCCCTAATCCGAGCGTTGCACCAATGCGGTCATCTTTTTGAGGAATTTGGCGGCCATCCCCATGCCGCCGGCTGTATTCTCCGTCGCGAAAAAATAGCCGAACTTAAAGCCGCCTTAAACGTCTTGGCGCAAAGCTGGTTGCAAGAAGACGATTTAAGACCAACCTTGATCATCGATTGTCCGCTGCGGTTTAGCGAACTTTCCAAAGCTTTTCTTGAGGCCTATTCTTATTTAGCCCCTTTTGGTCCGGGCAATCCCCGGCCTCTTTTTCTTTTTAGCGGAGTGAACGTTGTCGGCAAAACCCAAGTCGCAAATAATCGTTTCACTCGCTTAAGCTTAGAGCAGGATGGGCGGGTCTTTGAGGCGACGCTTTGGGATAGTCCAGGTCGGCCGCTCTCGCTTGAGGAAGGAGCTCGGATTAGTGTCGTGGCCTCGCCTCAAATCTCTCGTTTCTGGGGCGAGGAGACTTTGAGCCTGAACATTGAAGATTGGGTGGCGATCAAATAGGGCGAGACGGATGAGGCAAAGGGTAAACCTTCTTTTGGTTATTATCCTCAGAGGCATTGCCCTAACCCTCTTTTTACTTGTCTTAGCCGCCGTTATTTATTATTTGTGGTTTGCCGGCGGGAGAAAAACATTATTCAAGCCACCTGAGGCCTCAGCGCCTACCTTGAAACCGGACAGGGCTAAGATTGAGGAACAAATTGGAGTCAGGTTTATCGAATTTAGAGGTAACATGGGCCGGATTGAAGTCCGGGCAGACCGGCATACAACTTTAAACGAAGGACAATCTCGCCTTGAAGGAAAAGTTGAGATCCATGATTTTGGCCGGCGGCCCGGCCTTGAGGCTTGGATCAACTGTGAGACTGCTGTCTACGACTCAGAGTGGAGCAAGGTTGTTCTTTCGGGCGAAGTGAAGTTAAAACGTCAAGGAGTGGAGCTGAGCGCGGCTAAGGTTACGTATCTCCGTGGCGAAGAATCTTTTGAGGCCGAAGGCACCGTTGAAATACGATTTAAAAGATTAAACAGCGTAGCGGAGAAAGTCCATTATTCTTTAAAAGACGAGATAGTTTTTTTAGACCAGAAGGTAGAACTAAAAATAGCCTCAAATAAGGTTGGCGTGCCTGCTTACGAGCTGCAGAGTGATTCGCTTGTTTATAACCGGGGTCTGCGTAAAGGCCGACTTGAAGGCAGGGTGCGCTTTTCCCACGGCCGCAACGCAGGTTCAGCGGCGTGGGCGGAGTTTTTATTTTCTGAAGACGAGCAATACCTGCGTCAGGTTGAGCTCGGCGGTGGAGTGAAAGGCGAAGGAAAAGGTGATAGCTGGAATTCATCTTTAACCGCTTCTTCGCTTAAAATCAAACCGTTTCTTGATTCCTTCCAGGTTCATGCCTTAGAAGCCGCGGGAGCCTGTGAGCTACGGCTAATCCAGCAAAAAGAAGAGACGACGGTGGCCGCCGAAAAGTTGGCCATTGTTTTTGACCGTCAGGGAAAGCTGCGGGAGGTCCGGGGTGAAGAAAAAGTGGTCTGGAAGAGGAAGAATCAGGAGACGACAGAAGAGCAGGAAATGCGGGCCGAAAAACTCGATTTTTATGCCGCCCGTAATCATCTCCATGTCAGTAGTCCGCCGGGCAAGAGAGCGGTTCTGGTTGCGGGTGGGGCCTCAGTTATGGCCGAAGAAATGACTTTAAACGTGGCCTCTCAAGGTTTAGAAGCCCTAAGAGAGGTTATGGCCACGATTAACCCGGAGGGAAAAAGCCCTCGTGAGGGGATTGGTGTTTTTAGTAGCGACAAGCCATTTTTTAGTCGCTCCCAGGCTTTACTTTATGCTCTGAAACAAGGCTGGCTAACCTGGGAAGGGGAAGCGCGTCTATGGCAAGAGGATGTTTCTCTTCAGGCCACAAGAATTGTCTTGAATCAAGAAAGCCGGGAATTGGAAGCCTCTAATCAGGTAAAAATGGTGATAGTGAGAAAAATTAAGGAAGGACAACCCGGACTGAAAGCCGCTCAAGTCAGGGCTTCCCAGTTAAAATATTTTCCCGCGGAATTTAAATTAGATTTCACCGGCGGGTGCGAGCTTCAATCGGCTGACCTGCAGGTTTGGTCTCAAAGGGTAATGGTGTTCTTGAAAAAAGAGTCTGCCGAAGTGGACCAACTTCAAGCCCAGGGTGAGGTGAAACTGAAAAAGGGTCAGACCCAAGCGGCCGCCGACCGGGGTATTTACGATTGGGCCAAGGAGATATTTATTCTCGAAGGGAAACCAGTTTTGGAAGACCCGCTGGAGGGCAAGGTCAGTGGTGATAAATTGACTTTTAATTTAGCGGATGGTAGAATCGTCGTGGAAAATCAGGGTCGTGAAAGGTCTCTCTCTGTTATTAAAAAGGAAGAATAAATTAATAAAGAAGAAAAATGAACTATTATCTGCGAGCCGAGAGCTTAGAGAAAAGCTACCGTCGTCGTCAAGTTCTTGGTGGTCTTTCGCTCGAAGTTAAACAGGGAGAGGTGGTCGGTCTTTTAGGGCCAAATGGGGCTGGAAAGACAACGACCTTTGCCATCATTGCCGGTCTTATCCCCCCCGACCGCGGTCGAGTTTATTTAAGGGAACAGGATATTTCTCGCTGGCCGATGTACCTTCGAGCTCAAGCGGGAATTGGCCTTTTACCCCAGGAATCTTCAATCTTTCGTGGTCTAACAGTAGAGGAGAATCTTTTGGCCGTTCAAGAGATGTTGCCAGCTAAAAAAAGAGAAAAAACTCAGGTCAACCAGCTTCTCCAGAAGTTTGGACTTCAACACCTTAGCCGAATTAGGGCCGACCTTTTGTCCGGTGGGGAGAGAAGACGCTTGGAGTTAGCCCGCGCCATGGCTATTAGACCCGACTTTCTCCTGCTGGATGAACCTTTTACTGGGGTTGACCCGATAGCGACCCGTGAACTTCAGGCTTTTCTCTATGATTTAAAAAACCAGGGGATTGGAATTTTGCTCACCGACCATAACGTTCGAGAATCCCTTAGAATTACCGACCGGGCGGTAATTATCGACCGCGGCCAGATTTTAGAAAAAGGGACACCTCAGGAAATAATGGCTTCTACTGAAGTTAGGAAGAGATATTTAGGCGAGGATTTTCGTCTTTCTTGAGGGAGGCGGCTGCGGCCATGCTCAAACAGAAGCTCGACCAGAAACAGGTTCAAAAACTTATCTTAGCGCCCGCGCTTCAGCAGGCGATTCGTTTATTACCTTTAACTAATTTAGAATTAATCGAGGTTATTGATGCGGAGCTTTCCGAGAATCCTCTGCTCGAGGAAATGCCGGCCGAAGAGGGTACGGGAGCTGATTTAGAAGACTTAGTGTCCGCCACCTCTTCTGAGATGACGGCTGAAGCTGGTCTCAGCTCGAGAGAGGGGGGAACGGATTCAGAGGCAGAGGAAGATTTCGCCGTCGGCGAAGAAGACCTGTGGGGGCCGGCGATCGAAGAGTATCTTGACGATACGACGAGTCGGCCCAGTTCAGAATCCCGAGAGGCGTTGCCTTTAGAAAATATCTTAGCTAAGGGACTTTCTCTCTGGGACCATCTCCACTGGCAGGCCAATCTCACCTTCTTTTTGGAGGAAGAAAAAGAAATTGCCGCCCATATTATTGGCAATATTAACGAAGACGGATATCTTACAATTAGCGTGGAAGAAATTGCTTCTTCCTTGGGTGTAGACCCAGAGAAAGTGGAGGCAGTTCGGATAAGGGTTAAAGGGTTTGACCCGGTGGGCTGCGGTTCTTTAAGTCTAAAAGAGATGCTTTTTGCGCAGATGGACTATCTTGGGCTCAAGAATGAAACTACTCGCAAGATAATTGAAGAGTATCTTCAAGTCCTGGAGAAAGCTGATTATGAACAAATTGCCCGAGAGCTTAGAATTACTATCTCTGAACTCAAGGACCATCTGGAGATTATTCGCCACCTTGACCCAGCCCCGGGTAGAAAATACAGCCAAGAAAAAGTTGTTTATATTGTTCCTGATATTATTGTGACCAAAGAAGGAGATGAATATCGAATTATTCTCAATAACGAGGGCCTTCCCAGACTTAGAATAAGCAGCTACTATCGCCAAATTCTGGGTAGTGAGGCGGGTGACCAACCTGAACTTCACGCCTATCTTAAAGACCAGATGAAGCGGGCCCTCTGGTTTTTGAAGAGTCTTAATCAGAGAGAACAGACAGTTTATCGTGTGGCCCAAGCCATTATCAAGCATCAACAAGATTTCCTGGAAAAAGGAATTGACTTTCTTCGTCCGTTAACTCTTTCTGAAGTGGCGGCTGAGGTCGGAGTCCATGAATCGACCGTAGGTCGGGTAGTGGCTAATAAATATATTCAAACGCCGCGGGGTGTTTTTTCTTTAAAGTATTTTTTCCATAAATCGTTAACTGGAGAAGGGGGGGAGGGAATCTCCTCGCTCCGGATTAAAGAGAAAATTAGAAGGTTGGTCGAAACTGAAAACCCTTTGGAGCCCTTGAGTGACACTGACCTCTGTGATATATTAGAGCGAGAAAATATTAAGATTGCCCGCCGGACCGTGGCTAAGTATCGGCAACAATTAAAAATTCCTCCCTCTCACGACCGCAAGAAAAAGTTTTTGTTGGAGGGAAAGAAATGAATATTCACCTGACGGCCAAACAAATGGAGATAACGCCTGACGTTCGAGCTTATTGTGAAAAAAAGCTAAAAACGATCGGCAAGCTTTTACGGCCGCCAGTGGAAGTGGACGTGGTTTTGGCCGTGGAGAGATACCGCTATAAAGCTGAAGTTAACCTGAAAGCTAAGGGTATTTTGGCTGTCGCCCAGGAGGAATCACCCGACCTGATGCTAACCTTGGGACAAGTTTTTGATAGCTTGGAGAAGCGGGTAAAGAGGGAAAGAGAAAAGTGGCGGGAGAAAAAGCGGCGTTTAGCCCGGGACCGGCGGTTGCAAGCCCTGCAGACGAGCGCGGAAACGGAGGCGGGCGAGAAAGAAAAAAGGATTATCCGGATGAATGATTATTCCCTGAAGCCGATGTCCTTAGAAGAAGCGGTGATGCAGCTTGACTTGAAACGTAAAGATGTATTTGTGTTTCTTCGCGAAGAAAGCGAAAAATTAGCGGTCGTCTTCCGACGTCGTGACGGCCATTATGGCTTGATTGAACCGGAATAAATCTAATTTTAGGAACGAGATGAGAATTTCAGGATTACTCAGCGAAGATATGGTTATCCCCGACCTGAAGGCTAAGGAGCGGGATGAAGCTTTGCAGGAAATGGTGCGCTTCCTCAAAGAAAGACAGGTCATCAACCACGATGAGGAACTTTTCGAAAAACTTGTCCAGCGCGAAAATTTAGGCAGTACAGCTGTCGGCGACGGCATCGCCATTCCACATTGCAAACTGGCTGAAGTGACGAGTCCGCTAATTGCCCTGGCTGTTTCGAAAAAGGGAGTTTCCTTTTTTTCACTCAACGGAAAGCCCACTTCAGTTTTTTTCCTGGTTATCTCGCCGCCGGAAAATCCTAGCCTCAGCCTGCAAATCTTGGCCGCTATAGCTCAGTTGGTACGCAAGGCCAGTTCGTTGCCGAAAAGAATCCTCGCAGCAAAAACGCCGCGGCGGATGATCGAAGTTATCCGGGAGGAAGAAGAAAAGCTGCATGAGTAGACGAAGAACCCAGTCTGCCTTAGCAGTAGATTCTTCCTCAGGTTCGAAGCCAACGCCGTTCAGTTCACCAAAAGCCCGTGCCACCATAGCCGCAGGCTTATTAGAAATCTATGGTTTGGGCGTCTTAATTATCGGTGATAGCGGCATAGGCAAGAGCGAGAGCGCCCTGGAGCTTATTACTCGAGGTCATCGCTTTGTTTCTGACGATGTGGTAGAAATTCAGAAGATTGCGGCCGGAAGACTTAAAGGCCGCTCCCCGGAGCTTTCTCGCAACTTAATGGAGTTGAGAGGGTTAGGGTTGGTCAATATCAGAGAAATATTTGGGCCGAAAGCCATTTGCCCTACTATTCCTATAGATTTAGTAATCCATTTGAGAAGATGGCAGCGGGGGGATGAGTATGACCGGCTTGGTCTGGAATTCCCTGAAGATTACGTTATTCTGGGGGTTAAGGTGCCGCAGCTTGTTATCCCGGTCGCCCCCGGTCGGAACGTGGCCACTTTGATTGAGGTGGCCTGTAAGGTGCATCTTCTCCGGAAAAGGGGTTACCACGCTTCGCGCGAAGTTGTTCGACGCCTGGAGAGGAGAATGCGCTGATGTCCGAAAAGAAAGGCGCCATCGTCCGGGACAATCGTTTTCTCATCATTACCGGGCTTTCCGGGTCAGGAAAGACAGTGGTCAGCCATTTTCTTGAAGACTGGGGCTATTTTTGCATCGATAATCTTCCGGCCAAACTGATTCCGACTTTTCTCGACCTCTGGGGGAAGCGGGAAGTAGAGATTGACAAGGTGGCGTTGGTTGTGGACATGAGAGAGCCGGCGTTTACTCACGATTTTCCGCGGCTTTTACCTGAAATCAGGGCTAAGAGTCAAGCGCGGGTAATCTTTCTTGATTCTTCTGACGAGGCCTTGGTGAAAAGATTTAGCGAAAGCCGGCGTCCCCATCCGCTCTTTCCCCGGAAGCCAGTCTTGGAGGCGATTCGGCTCGAAAGAGAAAGGCTGGAGCCGATTAAGGCGATGGCGGACGAGGTGGTTGACACCTCCAGGACTTCTCTCCCCCAGTTGAGGGAACTTCTGGTGAGACGGCTTTTCCACCGGGCGCAAAAAAAGCTCCAGATTACAGTCATTACTTTTGGTTATAAATACGGCTTGCCGCTGGAGGCTGACCTTATTTTTGATACGCGCTTCTTAGCTAATCCCTTTTATATCGAAAAATATCGCCGCAAAACCGGCAAAAGCGCTGAGGTCAGACGATTCGTTCTCAGCGCCGCTGAGACCAAAGAGTTTTTCGAGGAGATGAGCCGCTTTATTCTTTATCTTTTGCCCAAATTTATTAATGAAGGGAAGAGCTATTTAACCATAGGGATTGGCTGCACTGGCGGCAAGCATCGCTCCGTGGTCATAGGCGACGAGCTTAAAAATTTCCTGAAAGAGCGCAATTATGATATAAAAATTATTCACCGCGACCTTCGCCGGTGAAAATATAAAGCGTGACTCAAAAACCTAGGGTCGGCAGAAAAACATGATTGGCGGCATCATTGTTTCCCATGGGAAATTAGCGGAAGAATTGCTGAACGTTCTGACTATTATCCTGGGTGAGGCGCCGAATATCGAGGCCATTTCCATTGGTTGGTATGATGATGTCGAGGACTCAAAGAAGAAAATCAACCGGTCTCTGAAGCGTGTTGACCAAAAAAATGGAGTAATTATTTTTACGGATATGTTCGGCGGGACTCCATCCAACCTCAGTTTCAGCTTTCTTCAGGACAATGAAGTCGAAATCATTACCGGATTTAATCTGCCGATGCTGATCAAATTCGTTTCCCTGCAACGCTCTAAAAATTTAAAAGAAGTGGCGAAGAAGGTGGTCGAGCAGGGCAAAAAAAATATTCATCTGGCGAGCGCGCTGCTTAAAAGCAAAAGATAAGCGGGATGCTGGAAAAAAAAGTGGTCATTAAGAACCGGCTTGGCCTCCATGCCAGAGCGGCAGTCAAATTCGTCAATCTCGCTAATCGCTACAGTTCTTCGGTAAAAATTATTAAGGATACAATGGAAATCGACGGCAAAAGCATCTTGGGCATTCTGACCTTGGCGGCCAGTCAAGGGACGCAGGTTATCCTGAAAGTCGCTGGTCAGGATGAAGCGGAAGCTATGAAGGCCCTGGTCGATTTAATCAACAATAAATTTGAGGAGAGTGAGTAGGTAAGATGGAATTTATTCGCCTGCGGGGCATGGGAGTTTCACCCGGTATTGCTATGGGCGAAACTCTGGTCACCGAGGCGGCCGCTTTTACCGTCCGTCGAGAGACGATTGCCGCTGACCAGGTGGAAAAAGAAGTAGTTAGGCTGCAATTGGCTGTCGAACGGACAGAAAAGGATCTATTAGAAATCAAAGAAAAAATCAAAAAAGCGGTGGGTGAAGAACAGGCGGTTTTATTAGAGGCGCATCTTCTTATTCTCAGGGATAAGAGCCTTTTAGCTGGTTTAGAGAGGTTAATCAGACAAGAGAGGGTAAAAGCGGAATGGGCTTTGGTCGAAATCAATAAAAAATACCGCGAGGCCTTCGAGGCGATTAACGATGAATATTTCCGGCAGCGTCAGGCTGATATCTCCGATGTTTTGATTAGAATCCAAAGGAACCTAAAACCAGAGGCGCCGCGACCAAAGGAGCAGCTGGCTGACCGCAAGGTTATTTTGGTGGCTCACGATTTATTGCCTTCAGAAGCGGCCAGTCGATTTGGCCGGGGGAATGTCGTTGGCGTGGCTCTCGATATGGGAGGTTCTACTTCTCATACCGCCATCTTGGCTCGTTCCTTAGACATTCCCGCCGTGGTTGGTTTGCATAATGTCAGCACTCAGGTAAAAAGCGGCGACTTCCTGATCGTTGACGGCACTGATGGCGAAGTCCTGATCAACCCGCCGGCGGCTGTCCGTAAAGAATTCCAGGCCAAAAAGGAGAAATACGATAAATACCGCTTAGAGCTGCGGAAAACAGCCCGGCTTCCTTCGGTTACCCTGGATGGGGTTAAGTTTATGCCCTTGGCCAATATTGAGCTACCAGAAGAAGTGACCTTAGCCATCAGCTTAGGGGCCGAAGGGGTGGGTCTTTTTCGCTCGGAATTCCTTTATCTTCAGCGGGCCAGCTTGCCTTCCGAAGAGGAGCATCTTGATGTTTATTTGCGTCTGGCTAAAAGCTGCTATCCTCGGCCGGTATATATCAGAACCTTAGATATTGGAGGCGAAAAATCTTTTTTTCAGGTCAACCTGGAAGCTGAACCCAACCCAGCCTTGGGCTTGCGGGCGATCCGGTTTTCCCTAAAAAACCCGGAGCTCTTCCAAGTTCAGCTGCGAGCGATTCTTCGGGCCAGCAGCTTGGGCAACATCCGGCTTCTTTTCCCGATGATCACCGAGCTCGAGGAAATCCTGTTGATTAAGGAAATCCTGAATGAGGTCAAGAACGATTTGAAACGTCAGCGGTTTAAGTTTGACGAGGCCATTCCTCTGGGCATCATGATTGAAGTTCCAGCCGCCGCGGCTATTGCTGATTTTCTGGTTCAAGAAGTTGATTTTATCAGCATCGGAACAAACGACCTTATCCAATATTATTTGGCTGTAGACCGGAGTAACGAATATGTCTCTTATCTTTATAAACCTCTCCATCCTTCCGTTCTGAGGTTGTTAAAGCATGTTATCCAGAAGGCGAACGAGGCGGGCAAAGAGGTGGCGGTTTGTGGCGAAATGGCTGCTGACCCCCTGGCCGCCCTAATCCTCCTGGGGTTTGGCTTGAAGACCTTCAGCATGAACCCGATTTTTATTCCCCGGATAAAAAAGGCTCTCCGTTCAGTCGAATTCCGCACGGTTAAAGAAGCGGCTGACAGGATCCTGAACCTGAAAACTTCTCAGGATATAGAAGAATATTTCATCGAACGGATTCTCTCCCGTCATCCCCGCGCTTTTCTGACAACTCAGCTCAGCTAAACTTCTTCCTAAGCCCGGCCATAAAGGTCTTCCAGTCGGATGATATCGTCTTCTGAGGAATGGCGACCAATCCAGATTTCCATAACCCTGGCAGGTTTAGCCCCAACACAGCGCAGCCGATGCGGGGTGCCCCGCGGGATAAAAATTTCTTCTCCGGGCTGCGGGAACCAGACTCTCTCACCTAAGGTCATCTCTAAGCCGGGGTCAAGAATAACCCAGTATTCGCTTCGTCTTTTATGGAGCTGAAGGGAGAGGGCACAATCGGGGTTAACAGTAACAATTTTGATACTGCCCAAGTCCTTAAAGGGATAAGAACGAAATTTTCCCCATGGCCTAATGTCTTCTTTAATCGCCTGGCGGAAGTTTTCTTCTTGCTGTTTGGCTAAGGCAACAGGTTTTCTGTTTGGCTTAAAACGCTTAGCCCCTCTGGTTATTGGTTTTTTGGCTTTCATTAGATAACACCGTTTTTTGGCTAGGATTTAGGTCAGCTGTCTTTATATTTTTAAAAGGGGATTTCGTCATCCGGCTCGGTATCGGGCGGCAATTCTGTTTCCTGGATTTCGGGAAAATCAGCGGCCGCTGGTTCAGCCGGGAAAGGCTCAGCTTCAACCGCTTCTACCCCTTCTTCTCTTCGACCTAGAAGAATGATGCTTCGCGCTTCAATTTCCGTTAATCGCCGTTTATCGCCTTCGCGAGTTGTCCAGGTTCGGCTACGAAGCTTACCTTCGACGAGGATTTGTTTTCCCTTAGTTAGATATTGGCCGCAGAATTCAGCCAGTTTTCCCCAGGCGACAATATGATGCCACTCCGCCCGGCGGGTACTTTGATTCTTAGATTGGTCATAGACAAGCTCGTTAGTGGCCAAATCAAAATGGGCTACGGGCCTTTCGCTTTGAGCCAGATAACGGATTATTGGCTTATCTTTAAGATGCCCGACAAGAATAACCCGGTTCAGGCTGTTAACGTCTCTCATTTTTCGGTGATTTCCTTTATTTTCTGTTGCGCCACTTTGGCTTCCTCCTCTAAGGGAAACTTACTTATCAATAACTTAAAGACTGCCAGGGCTTCTTCCTTCTGGCCCATTTCGAGATAGCAGAGCCCCTTTTTCAGATAGGCCGCAGCTACTCGGTCGCCTTTGGGATAGAGGAGAATGACTTCATTAAAGGCATTCATGGCCGCTTCGTAATTCTTTTGACTGTAATAGCATTCGCCGATCCAGTAGAGGGCATTATCAGCCAAGGGGCTGTCGCTAAACTGTTCGCGATATAGCCGGAAGCCTTCTATGGCTAAATCATAGTTTCCTCTTAAATAATCGCCGTAGGCACTATTATAAACCTCCTGAGGCGGCGGCCCCGTTGCAGGAACCGGTGCGGCCGTGACTTCCTTAGAAGGCGGCGGCTCGCCTTTAGCTTGCTTCGCGGTTTCTTCTTTCTGTTGGGGAGCCGGCTTAACTTCTGGAGAGGTGGTCGTAGAAGGCGCAACAGCGGGTTTGAGGGCGATAAATTCCTCAGTCAGGCGGTCGAGTTTCGAGCTCAGCTGCTCCAAGCGGTCGCTCAGAATCTGGTATTGAACTGGGATATCCTTCAGCCGTTGCTGATGCGTTGCTTGTTCCTGTTGCCACGTCTTAAGCCAGGCTTGAATGTCTTGGACCTGAGTTTTGAGAGCCTGAAGTTCAGAGGTCAGGTTTTGCACCTTTTCTTGGAAAAGAAGCATTTGTTTCTTAAGGGTTTGAATATCCTCATAAATCAGCTCATAGATTTTCTGGGATTGGTCGGGCAAAATTGGGCTTAAAAAAGAGAAACTCAAGACAATTAACAACGCCGCTTCTTTTTTCATTCCCGAAGATTTACCTCTTTCTCCAGGCTTAAATAATACCTAAGCTCGCTCTTTCTGCCTGTTATTTTTCAATGATTGTAAACTGGGCGCGACGGTTCTTAGCCCAGGCATCTTCATTATGTCCTGGGTCCAGCGGCTGGCTCTTTCCGTAGGAGATAATTTTTATCCTGTCAGGAGAGATTCCCAAAGAAACAAGGTAGTCGAGGGTAGCCTTGGCGCGCCTTTCTCCCAGTGCTAGGTTGTACTCTTCGGTGCCTCTTTCGTCGCAGTGACCTTCAATCAGGATTTTAACTGAAGAGAATTTTTTAAGCCAGGCAGCGTTCTGGGCTAAAACAGGCCGGGCATCGTCGCGAATATTATATTTGTCATAATCAAAATGAATCATTTTCAGGTAACCGGCTTTGTTAGCCTCTTCCAGTGATTGGGCCATGAAAATTTCTTCTTCGGTTAAAACCGGTTTTACTGGTTCTTTGGGCGGCTCAACTTTTTCTACCTTGGGCTGTTCTTTTACTTGGGGTGAGGGTGGCGGGGGAACTTCCTTAACTTTGGGTTTGCAGGCCATGGTAAACATCAAACCCAAGATAAGGACTAAGACTAAAATTAGGCCCTTTTTCATAAATCCTCCTTCTCTTTTAATTTTTTTGGGAGAACCTCTCCCATTTACCCGGTCGCAAAATCATTCTAATTGATAGCTTCAAGCTGTGTCAATGAAAATTGTCTCTCTGCGGCAAAAATTGTAGTTTATTTAGCTATCGCGGCCCTAAAAAGTCCAAAAAAGGTTTTATTTAGTTCGGGATTAATTTTTTAATTAGCCCAGCAAGGCAGTTTATTGTTTCCTTGAGAAGTCAAGCGCTTCAGGTTCGCTCCGTCATAATCGATGGAATAGAGCTGGATGGAGCCGCTGAGGCTGGAAGAAAAGACGATGTGTCGGCCGTCCGGCGACCAGGAAGGCGATTCATTCCGAGCGTTACTCTCAGTCAGTTTGTAAATCTGATTGGTCCTCAGGTTGAGCACATAAAGGTCAAAGATGTTATCTAACCTTGAGACATAAACTATTCTTTCGCCGTCCGGGGACCAGGACGGGCCATCATGATAGCTCCCGCCGAAACTAACCCGGCGCACGTTTGAGCCTTCGGCGTCCATGATATAAATTTGGGGTGTGCCGCCGCGGTCAGAAACGAAGGCCAGCTCCCTGCCTGTGGGTGAAAAGCAAGGGGCGGTGTCGATGGCGTCGTTGAAAGTTAATCTTTTGATCGCCTGAATCGTTTCCGAAGCTAAGCTGGCCACGTAGATTTCCGAGTTGCCGTCCATGGTTGAACAAAAAGCCAAGCGCTTGCCGTCTGGCGAAAAAGAAGGAGCAAAGTTAGTGCCCCGCTGGGAGATGGGGGTTATTTTTTTCTTTTCTAAATCCATCAAGTAAAGTCCGGCACTCAGTTGGCGGTAGGAGGTAAAAGCAATTTTTTGACCATCAGAAGAAATGGCCGGCATGTAATCCCGAAGCTTGTTAAAGGTTAGACGGGTTTGATTGGCGCCGTCATAGTCCATGAGATATAACTCGTCGTTGCCGTCTCGGTCAGATACAAAAACAATTTTGGTGGTGAAATATGGCTTTTCCCCAAAGGCTCTCAGGATTTCATCGGCAAAGCGGTGGGCCATCTGTCTCCAAGTCGGCTCATTCCCTTGATATTTTTTGCCGATGATAAATTTAGAGCTGCGAACGTCGTAGAGCTTAGCTTCAAAAGTAATATTTTCGTCGCCACCCGTAACTTCGCCAACGACTAAGACCCGGGCTTGGATCGATTCCCAATCCTTAAAAATAATGTTTTTGGGGTCGAGAGGCCGGATATAATTGTAATAGCTCGTCGGCAGCAACTGGAAGATGCGACTATATCTTAGGTCATCGGCTAAGACTTGATAAATTGTCTCCGCGGCCGCGGCCGGCCGACCGCCGGCAGCGTTGACGATAAATTTTGGCAGAGCCAAAGAAATAACGGGGACTCCCTCGGTTATTTTCAGAACAACTTCTTGCTGGGGGACGAGCTGGGAAAAAAGAAATAAAATAGCTAAGAATAGAAGACGGGCAGACAATTTTTTTTGGTTCATCGCACATGCTCGAAGATAAGATGAATGCCAAGATATTCGCCCTCAAATTCCTTAGGTAAAGGAGGAAAGGGCGAAGCGTTTTGAACGGCGCGCAAGGCAGAGAGGTCAAAGGAACGGAGATTGCTGGAGCTTTCCACCTGAAGGTCGGTAATCCGGCCGTCGCGAAAAATCTTAAAGAAGACGACGCACTGCCATTGGCCGGAGACACCGGGGTCGAGAAGCGAGGTGAACCAGTTAGTTGATATTCGGTCCTGAATGATTTGCAGATAATAGGTATAAGGAAAGCTCGATAGGTCGAAATTACCGCCTCCCCAACCGCCTACTCCCCCGCCTCCGGGACCAGGGCCAACGCCGATTCTAATCCCCGAGCCTGGCGGACCACCACTCCCGCCGGCCGAGCCAGTCTCAGGCTTAGCAGCTGACGTCTCGGGTTGAGGCTTGGAAATAATCGTTTCTTTAGTCGCGGTCTTTTTAGCCCGATTCTTTTTATCGACGGGATAGCGCAGGGAACCTTCAGGCGGCTGGGCAGCTTTTTTTTGAATCGCGGTTAAGTCCCGAAGCGAAGTCCGGCTGGAAGCCGGGGTCTGGGTGAGGACCGGGGAGCCACCCCCTCCGCCACCGCCTCCGCCACCGGGAGGGCCGACTAGGTTGAGCGGGAGGTAATAAACCAGGCCTTTTTTCGCTGGTCTGGGTAAAGAAGGCGAGAAAATAAGAAGCAGAAAAAGGACTGTATGCAAAGCTGCGGAAGTGATAATGGCTCGGCGAAAGCTGCGATTATTTTTCATCCCGAATCGTATCTATTTTTTCTTGACGGGTTCGACAGGCTCAGTGATTAAGCCGACTGTCTCCACACCCGCCTTCTTAATTATATCCAAGGCCTCGACGAAGAAGCCATAGGGGATATCCTTATCGGCCTTGATAAAGACAATTTTTTTGTCGCGACCATAAAAATATTCCTGCAACTTTTTTTCAAGAAGGTTAATGTTAATGACGGTATCACCCAGGTAAATGAACCTGTCCCGAGTGACAGTTAAAATTAGGCCGCTTTCCGCCGGCGCCGATTCGGTTTCGGCCTGCGGCAGATTAACCCCGATTCCGGATTGCATCATTGGCGCCGTCACCATGAAGATGATTAATAAAACCAGCATCACGTCGACGAGCGGCGTTACGTTGATTTCAGCCAGAGAAGTGCCTAAGCGAGTTTTGGAGCTGAGGCTGGCGGCGGTTTTAAGGGCCATAGAGTTTTTCGGCGATATTTAAAAACTCGAGCGAAAAATCTTCCATCTCGGTAATCATGTTCTTAATTCGATGCAAAAAGTGATTGTAAGCGATGACGGCGGGAATAGCGGCAAAGAGGCCAGCCGCTGTCGCCACTAAAGCTTCCGCAATACCAGGAGCCACAGTACTCAGACTGGCCGAGCGGGCAATGCCTATCTTGTGGAAAGCGTCCATTATACCCAAAACTGTCCCAAAGAGGCCGATAAAGGGAGTGACACTGCCGGTGGTCGCTAAGAAACTCATCATTTTTTCCAGCTTTGCCACTTCCGCGTTCGAGGCCCGGAGTAGGGCACGTTGCAGGTTTTCCAAATTGGCTTTCGGAGGAGAGGTAACCTGAGGGTTAGATTTTAAAGGCTGGGAGGTTAGCTCCCTGAACCCCGCCTGGAAAATGGGGACTAAGGGGCTTGACCGGTATTGCTTGGCGGCATCGTTTACTTCAGTCAAGTTTCGGCTGCGCCGGAAATAACTCAGAAATTTAAGGGAATGCTGGGCTGCAGCCCGGAAAGTGTTGCGCTTATAAATAATTACAGCCCAGGAAAAAATAGAAAAGAAAAGGAGAATGACTAGGACTAATTGCACAATTAGGCTGGCTTCGCCAATTAGCTTTATCAGGCTCATTCTTTCTTCTCCAAAGTATCATAGCCTATCTGATATGTCAACGAACCCGCCGCCTAACCTTAAGAAATCGGTTTTAAAGATGATTATAATCTTGGTACAAAGAGAAGTTCAAAAAATGGTGCCATCTCACCTATTTACCCAATTTTATTTCGACCCTTCTTTTCTTTCTCTTTTTTAGGACGGGAGGAGGCTGATTCTGGGATGGTCAAAGCGGCCAGGGAAGATTTAGCCTTCCCGAACCGGGCTTCGAGGGAACCCGTTGGGGCCGATGAGGACAAGCTGAACTGAGCCAAGGGAGAAGCCGAGAAGCCAAGCGGATGTAAATGACACTCATACTCCCTTTATTACCTGCAAGGCGAGTTCTGCCGGCTTGGAGAAGGGCGAAGATGAAACGGCGTCGAAAACCTGAGGGGGAGCAACGCCATCTGGCACCCTTGATTAGCTAACCCACATAACACGGAAGAGAACCGCGGGTAAAGTTTAAAAGTTGACAAAGGTCTAGAAGGAGAATTAGATTTAAAAGAACTATACTTTAGTCAAGTAGGGAGAAGTGGCTATCTTACGGCAGAAACGGTTTCATCCAGCACGGGTCCTGGCCGCAAGCTTTTTGGCGGCAATCTTAGTGGGGACGATTCTGCTTCTTTTACCGGTAAGCACTGTCTCCAAAAAAATTGGTCTGGTTGACGCGCTTTTTACCGCGACTTCCGCGGTTTGTGTTACCGGCCTGGTCGTTGTTGATACGGCTACCTATTTTACCAGGTTTGGCCAGATAGTTATCCTCTGTTTAATTCAACTGGGCGGTTTGGGGATTATGACTTTTTCCACTATGATCCTTCTGGCGGCCGGCCGAAGAATATCTTTTCAAGACAGAATCCTTGTTCAGGAAAGCTTCCTGCCGGCGGCCCCTAAGGATTTTCGGACTTTAATCCGTAATGTTTTTATCATGACTGGGCTCATTGAAATTGCGGGCGCGAGTCTTCTGTTTATCCGTTTTTCTCAACTATTTCCTTGGCCCACCGCCTTGTTCAACTCTCTGTTCCATTCGATTACTGCTTTTTGCAACGCTGGGTTTTCGACTTTTAGCCAGAATTTTAAGGGTTTTACGGGAGATATCCTGGTTAACCTGACGATTATCGGGCTAATCATTCTGGGCGGGCTGGGTTTCTTGGTGGTTCAGGAGATGTTCTATTTTTCTCTGCTGGCCAAAGGAAAAAGAAGTTTTCATTTCAGCCTCCACAGCAAGCTTGTTTTAAGTTTAACGGCGAGCCTTATTATTTTTCCCTTCCTTCTCTTCTTTTGGTTAGAAAAAAGTTCCGGGCTGGGCAGTGTTGGCTGGAAAGAAAAAATTCTGGCCTCACTCTTTCAAGTGGTGACCCCGCGGACAGCGGGCTTTAATACAATCGACCTGCAGAGCTTAAGAACGGCCTCCGTTTTTCTTTTGATTGGGCTGATGTTTGTCGGTGCGTCGCCCGGCTCTACGGGCGGAGGCATCAAGACGGTGACCGTCGGAGTAGTGCTGGCTTTTCTTCGGTCTAAGTTAATGGCCCGAGAAAAAGTGAACGTCTTTTATCGCACTATCCCCGCGGAATGTCTGACTCGGGCTTTCACCTTGATTTTCCTGGCTCTGAGCTGGATTGCCCTCGCTTCTTTCTTACTTCTTGCAGCCCAACCAGGAGCAATGATGAAGGAAGTTCTGTTTGAGGTTTTTTCTGCTTTTGGGACAGTTGGTTTATCCTTGGGAATAACCCCGGAGCTTACCTCCTTAGGTAAAATAATTGTTGTTGTCACCATGTACGTTGGCCGAATCGGGCCTTTAACCCTGTTGGTGGCTTTCAGTCGGGCCAAATCCTGGGGTCATTTTGAATACGTTGAAGAAACAGTCATGATAGGCTAAAATTAGTGGGTATTATTTTTCGAGTAAAAAGGAATGAAATTTGCAGTTATCGGTTTAGGTAGTTTTGGTTCCAACGTGGCCAAGACTTTATACCAGCGCGGTCATGAAGTTCTGGCCGTTGACCGAGATAAAGCTAAGGTTGAAGCGGCTAAGGATTATACTTCTCATGCAGTCCAAATGAATTCGGCGGACAAGGAAAACCTGGAAGCCCTCGGCATTCAGGACATGGATGTGGTTATAGTCAGTTTGGGGCCGGAAATGGAAGCTTCAATTCTCACTGTTCTTTACCTCCATGAATTAGGGGTGAGGCGGGTTGTCGCCAAAGCGCTAACTGAAGACCATGCCAAGATTCTGGAGGCGGTGGGAGCCAATGAAGTGATTTATCCCGAAAAAGATATGGCTGTCCGAACTGCCCTGAAGCTTACCAACCCTAATATTTTAGAGTGTTTGCCTCTAAGTTCAGGCATAAGTATTCAAGAAATCGCCCCCCCAGAAAAATTTATCGGCAAAAGCCTGCGGGAACTCGACCTGAGAAATAAATTTGGCGTCCAGGTAATAGCGGTTAGAGAACTCATCCCTGAAAGGACGGTTTACATTCCCAAGGCTGATTTCGTGGTCAAAGACAGCGATATCCTGGTCGTGATGGGTGAGGAAGAAAAGTTAGAAAAACTGGTCAAACATTAAAAATAACTTCTCGCCTTCATCATAAGCTCATTCCACAAACCGCCAGAAAGATTTTGGACCTGACTTTGTTCCGAACTTATATTTGGTATTTAAAATGCAAAAAAGAAAAGTTCTCCAACTTTTAAAAATGACCGGTTCAGACGTTTAATCTTCTTAACCTTAGGGCATTACCGACTACTGAGACTGAGCTAAAACTCATGGCGGCGGCGGCAAATATGGGGCTAAGGAGTATCCCCAAAAATGGATAAAGCACGCCGGCAGCAATAGGTACCCCCAAGGAATTATAGGCGAAGGCCCAGAAGAGGTTTTGTTTTATATTCCGCATGGTCGCCCGGCTAAGTTTTCTTGCCCGCACGATTCCTCTAAGGTCGCCCTTAACGAGGGTGACCCCGGCCGACTCCATGGCGACATCTGTTCCCGTTCCCATGGCGATGCCTACATGCGCTTGGGCCAGGGCAGGAGCGTCGTTTATGCCATCGCCTGCCATAGCCACAATTCTTCCTTGCGACTGCAGTTCCTTCACCTTCTCTACCTTCCGGTCAGGAAGCACCTCGGCAATTACCTCGTCAATATTTAATTTTTTGGCCACAGCCTCGGCCGTGGCGCGGTTATCACCGGTGAGCATCACCATCCTGACCCCCTCTTTATGCAATTCCCTAATTGCCTGGGGGGTGGTTTCCTTTATGAGGTCGGCAACACCAAGGAGTCCAGCAGGTCTTCCATCAACCGCCACAAACATCACTGTCTGGCCCGCGGCTCTCATTATGTCAGCAGTCTGAATGAGTTCGCCCAGGGTTATCCCCAATTCTTCTTCAAGGAGCTTTGGGTTACCGAGGACGACTTCATGACTATTAACCCTGCCTCTTACTCCCTTACCTGTAATGGACTCAAAAGCGTCGACCTCGCCTGGTTCAATACCCCGTTCCTTTGCTCCCTTTAGGATCGCTTGGGCCAGGGGATGTTCGCTTGCCTGCTCAATGCCCGAGGCATATCTAAGGAGTTCCTTTTCATCCATTCCTTCTGCTGTCCTGACAGCCACCAGCCTTGGTTTTCCCTCGGTGAGGGTTCCTGTCTTGTCCACCACAAGGGTGTCCACCTTCCGCATTATCTCGATTGCCTCGGCATTCTTGAAAAGCACTCCTAAGGTGGCGCCCTTTCCGGTAGCCACCATTATTGACATGGGGGTAGCAAGCCCGAGGGCGCATGGGCAGGCGATGATCAAGACGGCGACGGCATTTATCAGGGCATGCGCCATCTTCGGCTCAGGTCCCAGCCATGCCCAGACAATAAAAGTAATAACGGCCACGGCAACCACTATCTGGACAAAGTAGGCGGCTACCACGTCAGCCAGTTTCTGAATCGGGGCTCGGCTCCGCTGAGCCTCGGCGACCATCTGGACAATCCGGGAAAGGAGGGTCTCAGCACCTACCTTTTCCGCCTTCATCACGATTGAGCCGGTTCCGTTTATAGTTGCGCCTATCACCTTGTCACCAGGGCCTTTGGGAACGGGTATTGGCTCACCAGTCACCATTGATTCATCTACCGAGGTGGAGCCCTCAACTACAACTCCATCAACCGGTATCTTCTCACCAGGACGTACCCGGAGAAGGTCCCCGGGGCTGACATGCTCCAGGGGAATGTCTTCTTCCTGGCCGTCTTTTATCTTCCTGGCTGTCTTTGGGACCAGACCAAGCAGAGCCTTTATGGCGGCCGCGGTCTTGCTTCTTGCTTTCAGTTCCAGAACCTGGCCCAGAAGGACGAGAACCACTATCACGGCGGCGGCCTCAAAATAGACCCCTACTTCTCCTCTTTCATTCCTGAAGGTTGCGGGAAAGATGCCAGGAAAGACTGCCCCAATAAAACTATAAAGATAACCTACTCCCACGCCAAGGCCTATAAGGGTGAACATATTAGGGCTTCTATTCACAAGGGATTGATAGAACCTTACCAAGAAAGGCCACCCACACCAGAGCACAATTGGGGTGGCAAGGAGGAGTTCAGATAACTTTAAAGCCCAGCCGGGGACCATATGGAGTATATCCGAAACCACCGGGACATGCTCTCCCATGGCGATTATCAGAAGGGGAATTGTAAGAATGAGACCCAGCTTGAACCTACGTGACATATCAATTAACTCGGGGTTTTCTTCCTCTTCAGCCGAAACTATCCTCGGCTCAAGGGCCATTCCGCAGATGGGGCAGTTACCAGGTCTATCCTGGACCACCTCAGGATGCATCGGACAGGTCCATTCTCTTTTGCCTGGAGCCGCCACGGAAACTGGAATCAGCGGTTCAAGAGCCATACCGCATCGGGGGCAGGAGTCAGGATGGCTCTGTTTCACCTCGGGATGCATCGGGCAGGTATAGCTCGTGCCCTTCGGTGGTGGAGTCTCTGCTTTGCCCTTGCCAGGCTCTTTTTCGAGGAAGGAGTCAGGGGCTTTTAGAAACCTGTCTCGGCAGTGCGGGCAGCAGAAATAGTAGATATGTCCTTTGTAGACCCCCTTCGCTTTGGCTTCTGTTTCTTCCATCTCCATCCCGCAGACCAGGTCCTTTACTTTCATTTTTGTTTCCCTTTTCTAATATTATCCGACATCGATAGATACTATCTTACCATAAATAATACATTTTTTTTATATTTCTCTAAGCTTTTTTCATGTTGTGAAGCCTTATCAAACCTTCAATGACCATTTTTATGAAGCTTTTCATAAAAAGGAATCCGGCGGGACCATTATCCATCTCTTTCATGAAGCTACAAAACAACCAGGAGAATATCCTCTCTCAGGGGCCAATTAAACTGGCGCCTCCTTCCGGGACTCTCTTCTTCTTTTCTTTATCAAGTTTTCATTTGAAGTTGGCAACTAAAAACTACTAAAAATGGTAACGAAAATGGCCCACCCTCTTTGGGGCCTAAAAGGCACAAGGTTTAATCTTTTACTTATCAGTGGCATCTTTTAATTTAGCCTTCTTTTGTTTGTGATTTTGCATCCAATATCTGTCTCTTAATGACCGTTATTCGGCAATGACGGATTATCCGGTAGATTAGCGCTGTCGAGGAAAGATTTGTTTACCCGTAGAATCAGATTTTAGGCGACCTTTGTTGAGGCCGCTAAAAGACACGTCGACCATCAAGGGTCGGCTCTCCTCATCGTAAGCAGTTCCGTTAACAAAGCCTAAGAAAAGTATAGGTCTGGAATCAATTTCAACGGCCGGAAAGAAAGTTTAATCTAAGAGGCGGCGGAGAAGCTCTGCCGCGACTTTCTTAGCTTGTTCGCCACTCTCTCTGACTGGGCCGACGCACGAAGGACAACCCTCATAACAGGGGCAGGCAGTCAATGTCTCTAAGCAGGCTTGGAGTAATTTTTTTTCTAAATCGAAGAGAGAAGGGCTGAGACCGATGCCGCCCGGATAATTATCGTAAATAAAAATGTTGGGAGTAAAGTTGGCGGTTAAGAATGTCGCCGCCGTTTCGGGGGTAATTCTTTGGGGAATAGTGCGAGGCGGTACTGATTCACCAGTCAGGTCGTCGCCCACCGAAACTCCGACATCATGGAGGTCGCACATCATGAAGAGCGGTGAAACATGGTGTAAAAGGTAGGCGAGGCCGAAGAGACCATTGACTCTGGCCTCAGGCTCGAAGGGCAAAGAAGCAAAAATATCGGCAGGAATTGTCAACCAATAAGCTGTTGTCTGCATTTCATTTTGAGGCAGAGTTAGGTCACCAGCGCCGACGTTCTCCATGGTATGGAATTTGATTTTTTTAAACCCGACCACCTGCGTGGCGACGTGAACCTCACCGTGGGATGCCCGAGCCTGCCCCAATTCTTTGCGGCCAAAGACGTCAAGAATCTTAATCTGGGTATAATCGATGGCGTCAGTAAAGTAATCCACGTCCGTCTTCTTGACATAGGCTTTGCGCTGGGCAAAATCAAGGTGGTCAACAAAATATTGTTCTCCTTCACACATGTAAATAGCCTTAGGATGAAGCGTGGTTAAAGCGGAGGTAAAATCGACTTCCGCTATGACTTTGGTCTTTTCAGTCGTGTCGACGACCACAAAGTTATCCGAACTGATACTCCGCAGGCTAATTTGGTCTGCCGGGTAGGCTTCCGAGGTCCAAAACCATTTATCGCGGGAGTGATGGAGAACGTTACCCTCCTCCAGAAACTTCAGAATCGAGCTGATTTCAGCTCGGCCAAACTTTTCGCCGTCAATAAAGGGAAGTTCAAAGGCAGCACAGCCCACATGACTGATTAGGATAGACGGATTATCGGGGTTGATGAGAGCTTTCTCTGGTGATTGCGAAAAGAAATAATCAGGGTGGTTGATGATAAACTGGTCGAGAGGTGAGCTGGAGGCGACTAACACCGCCGCAGAAAGGCCGGTCTTCCGGCCAGCTCGGCCCGCTCGCTGCCAGGTGCTAGCAATCGAACCAGGATAGGAGGCGAGGACCGCCACATCGAGCGAGCCAATATCTATTCCCAGCTCCAAAGCATTAGTCGAGACAACGCCCAGAATTTTGCCTTCCCGCAACCCCTTTTCAATCTCCCTGCGTTTTAAAGGCAGATAACCACCGCGGTAGCCGCGAATAAGCCCTTCGTCCTGGATTCCCTTTTCGATATCTTCTTTAATGTAGGTAAGAAGGACTTCAGTTATAAGACGGCTGGGAGCAAAGACTATGGTTTGCAGGTTCTTTTGCAAAAAGAGAGAGGCAACCCTTCTGGATTCATTCACATAGGAGCGTCTGATGCCGAGGTAGCGATTAACCACCGGTGGGTTATAAAAAATAAAGTATTTTTCCCCGCGGGGCGCGCCGTTATCATCAATTAAGGTCACCGGCTCCTCAATCATTTTTTCGGCCATTTCGCTGGGGTTGGCGATAGTGGCGGAACAGAGAATAAAACGAGGCGATGAACCATAGAAGCGAGCAATCCTTTTAAGACGACGCAAGACGTTGGCTAAATGGCTGCCAAAAATCCCCCGATAATTATGCAGTTCGTCAATTACTACATATTTTAGGTTCTTAAAGAGCTTAATCCATTTGGTGTGATGAGGGAGGATGCCGGAATGCAGCATATCAGGGTTTGTAATCACGATATGTCCCTGGCTTCTAATCGCACGCCTGGCGTCCTGGGGCGTATCGCCGTCATAGGTGAAAACTTTAACTGGTTCGGGTAGCCGCGAGATGATGTCATCAAGTTCCGCTCTCTGGTCCTGCGAAAGAGCTTTAGTCGGGAAAAGATAGATGGCTCTGCTTGAGGGGTCCTCAAGAATACTTTGCAAAACAGGGAGGTTATAACAAAGCGTTTTTCCCGAAGCCGTAGGCGTCACGATAACGGCGTTTTCTCCTTTGTGCACTGTTTCCCAACTTAGGTATTGGTGGATAAAGAGCTGACTGTAGCCCTTTTGCTGGAGCGCCGCCAAGAGCTGAGGATGGACATCCGGCGGGTAATCGCGATAACGACCGGGTTGAGGCGGAAGATAATGAATGGCCCGAATAGCTTCCGTTTTGAGGCCCATTTCCTTAAGAAGCTCGAGGGCGGCCAGCAAGTTCTCGCTTCGGGTCATCGCTTTAATTAAAATATTAACGCATTATTTTTCCAAAAACAAAATTATTCAAGGCGTTTTCTCTTGACAGGCGGTGCCAGAAGGGATAAATCTTTGGGGGCAAAGAGAAGACCAATTTTAATCACTGATTCAAGTTTTGGCCAAGGCGGAGGCACCTAGTCAGAAAGCTATCCTGGTTAGGTCTGAATTAGATGATTTTCAACTGGGAGCAGTTGAAGGAGGGGTGGAGGGGAAAAGAAATGGGGATTAATTTTAGATAGTCAAAAAGAGAAAAGCTTGAATTAACCACTTAAGGCATGAAAGGCGAGTCAGATATTTCGCGACCCACGCTGCGCCGATCCTTAGGAGTAATCGACGGCTTAGCAATTCTGATTGGCATTACCATAGGCGCCGGCATCTATTCCACGCCACAAATTATTGCTGGCTATTTAGCTTCATTTAACCAGATAATTGTCCTCTGGATTGTGGTCGGGCTTTTCGTTTTTATCGGGGGGCTTATCTATGCCGAGTTGGGAACTAGATGGCCTCAGACCGGAGGCGAGTACGTTTATCTTAGTCAAGCTTTTGGTCCCTTAGCTGGTTTTATGTTTGGCTGGTCCCAGCTTTTTATCATCCGAACCAGTCCGGCGGCTGGTCTGGCTATCGTCACTGCTGATTATTTAGGGTATTTTATCAAGTTAACGCCTCTGACTCATCGCTTAATTGCCGTGACCGTGATTTTAATTCTGGGAGTCTTAAATATTCTCGGGCTGAAATGGGCCAGCGCCTTCCAGAAATTTACGACCACTTTTAAGGTCTTGGGGTTATTAGCCTTAATTATAGGCGGGTTAATTCTTAGTTACGGTCAGACAAGCGGTTTGGGCCAAAGGGCTGAGCCATTGGTAAATATTAATCCTATTACCGGAGTCGTGGCCGCTTTGATGATGGTCTTCTTCGCTCACACCGGGTGGGAAAGGCTGGGTTATTCGGCTGGTGAAATGAAAAACCCCCGGCAGACCATTCCCCTATCCATGTTTTTTGGCCTTGGCGCCATAGTAACCATATATTGCCTGACCAACCTGATTTATCATCTTACCTTAGGGATGGAGGGCGTTAGAGGAAACACCATTGTGGCCTCGGCCGCAGCCGTCCGCTTAGCTGGTCCTGTCGGCGCCAGCTTTGTCGCCATTTTGGTTATACTGTCGGCCACAGGAAGCATTAACGGGACGATGATGACCGCGACCCGAGTTTATTATGCTCTGGCCAGAGACGGCCTCTTTTTCCGGTGGCTGGATTATGTCCATCCCCGCTTTCGGACTCCTTCTCGAGCTGTGTTGGCCCATTGTGGCTGGGCGCTGGTCATCCTTTTTCTCCGCGCTAAGTTTGAAGTTATTGCGGCTGGTATGGTCTTTGGCATCCTGATCTTTCTGGCCCTGAGCACCATGGCGCTTTTTCGTTTTCGTTTCCGCCAAATGGGCGAAACCTCGGGATACCAAGTGCCCTTTTTTCCCGTTCTTCCCGGGATATTTCTGGCTGTGCTTCTTATTTTTATTTTGTTCCGTTCCTTTTTTGAATGGCAAAGAACGTTGGTTGACCTGGCCTTTATTGCCACCGGTCTGCCGTTTTATTTTGTGTGGCGTCGCCGTCAAACCTGACCTTATCCCGCCGCCATTCCTCAGCCATAAATTTTAAAAGAAAAATATAATAAGTAGAAGGCAAAGTCAGTAATAGCAGGAGTGATAAGAAAATTGGTGAAAATTGGTGATATCTCACCTGTTTACCCATTTTTTATAAAGCTGGGCAAAGCGAGATGCCGAGAGGAGGTAGACTGCTTAAAGATTAAGTCAATAAACAGGGAGGTGAGCCCCCCGGCTAGGAGAAGGGCGAAGACGAAACGGAGTAAAAAAACTGAAGGAAGGGGATTCGGGGGCGTCGTTGTTCAATCCGCATAAGACAGAAGAAGGCCATTTAAATTTTCTCGGCCCAGTTCTGTGGCTTGAAGACTCAAGAGGTAGGGCAAAGGTGATTTGTCAGTTAGCTTAGGGCAGGGTAAAATGAAGATATGCTGAAGGAAATCAGGATAAAAAAAGCAGCGCAGCATAACCTGAAGGGCATTGATGTTAATCTGCCGCGGCACCGATTTATTGTTATTACTGGCCCCAGCGGTTCTGGGAAAAGCTCGCTGGCCTTCGATACTCTGTTTGCTGAAGGACAGCGCCGCTATTTGGAATGTCTTTCTGCTTATGCTCGGCAATTCCTGGAAATAATGCCCAAGCCAGAGATGGAATCTATCGAGGGTATTTCGCCCTCAATTTCCATCGACCAAAAAACCATTACGACCAATCCTCGCTCCACCGTCGGTACGGTTACGGAGATTCATGATTTCTTAAGGCTTCTTTATGCCCGGGTGGGAGTGCCTCATTGCCCGCAATGTGGCCGACCAGTTCAAGCCCAGAACCCGGAAAATATGGTTTTGAAACTGAAAGAAGTATTCGGGGGCAAGAGATTGAAGATTTTGGCGCCCTTAGTACGCGGCCGTAAGGGCGAATACTCGCGGCTTTTGGAACGGCTAAGGCGAAAAGGTTTTCTCCGCGTCAGGATAGACGGCTCATGGCGAGACCTGGACGAAGAAATTTGGCTGGAACGAACTAAGAAACATGACTTAGAAGTTTTAGTGGATGAAGTGGTTGTCAGGCCGGCTTCAGAAAAAAGGCTTAAAGAAGCTGTGGCCCAAGCCTTGGAATTGGCCAACGGTGACCTTTTGGTCATCCCGGAAAACGGCGCCAAAATGCTTTTTTCGGTCAAGTTGCTTTGCCCCTTTTGTGAAATAAGTCTGCCTCAGCTCGAGCCCCGGTATTTTTCCTTTAATAGTCCGTACGGGGCTTGCCCTGAATGTCATGGTCTTGGCTATAAAACTCGGCTGGATGAATGGGGCGAGCTGGAGCTAACAGAAGAAGTTTGTCCGGTGTGTGAGGGAAGGCGGCTGAAAAAGGAATCGCTGGCCGTCTTGATTGGCGGGAAAAATATCCACGAACTGAGCTCACTTCCGGCCAGCGAGCTGATTCCGACCATTCTGTCTTTTTCCTTCCCCCCTTCCCAGCAGGTTGTTGCCTCCAGAATAATCAAGGAGATACTTTCCCGGCTTCAGGTCATGGAAGAGCTCGGTCTGGCCTATCTTCAGCTTAGCCGGCCCACTTCGACTCTTTCGGGCGGTGAAGCCCAACGGGTCCGGTTAACTGCCCAAATAGGCGCCCGCCTCCGGGGCGTTCTCTATGTTTTGGATGAACCGACAATTGGCCTTCACCAGCGGGATAATCGGCGGCTGATTTCTTTGCTCAAGGCCATCCGAGATGAAGGGAATTCAGTCGTGGTCGTAGAACATGACGAACAGACGATTCGCGCTGCCGATTATATTCTTGACCTTGGGCCCGGAGCGGGTGAAAAAGGTGGTTATAAGGTGGCTGAAGGACCTTTGGCCGCCATCTTGGCCTCCCCTGATTCGTTGACCGCTCAATACCTTCGAGGCGAAAAGGAAATACCGGTGCCCCGCAAGCGGCGTGAACCGCGCGGCTGGCTCATTATCCGTCAGGCAGAGGAACATAATCTTAAGGGAATTGACGTCCCGATTCCCCTGGGCGTGATGACCGCCGTAACCGGAGTTTCTGGTTCGGGTAAAAGCACCTTAGTCAGCGACATCCTGTTCCGGGCGCTGCAAAGGCAGCTTTACCGCTCCGCGGAGAGACCAGGAAAGCATGAAAGGATCGAAGGGATAAACCAGGTTGATAAGGTGGTCGCCGTTGACCAGAAGCCTATTGGCCGCACCCCGCGTTCTAACCCGGCTACCTACACCGGGCTTTTTACGCCCCTGCGAGAGCTTTTTTCCCGAACACCAGAAGCTAGGATGAGAGGCTACACAGCCAGCCGGTTTAGCTTTAACCTGCCTGGCGGCCGTTGCGAAGAATGCCAGGGAGCCGGGGTTAAAAAAATCGAGATGCACTTCCTGCCTGATGTTTTGGTTACTTGCGACCGCTGCGGCGGCCGGCGGTATAATAAAGAAACCCTTTCTGTGCTCTATCATGGCAAAAACATTGCCTCTTTCTTGGACATGACTGTGGACGAGGCCTACGAGGAACTCAAGGCTCATCCTATATTAAAAAAGAAGCTGGCAACGCTGCAACAGGTTGGTCTTGGTTATATTCGCTTAGGCCAGCCCGCCCCCACTCTTTCTGGTGGTGAGGCGCAAAGAATTAAATTGACTAAGGAATTGTCCCGGAAAGGAACCGGCCGGACTCTTTACATCCTTGATGAACCGACTACCGGGCTGCATTTCGATGATGTCCGCAAACTTATCGAACTACTTCAGGCTTTGGTTGACCGAGGCAATAGCGTGGTGATCATCGAACATAACCTTGAGGTTATCAAGGCTTGCGATTATATTATTGACTTGGGCCCTGAAGGCGGCGAAGAAGGAGGTTGGGTGGTGGCCGCCGGTACTCCCGAAGAAGTCGCCGAAGTGGCCGACTCCTTTACTGGGCAGTTTCTGAGGAAGGTATTGGCCAAAAGGAGAGAAGGGAGAAAATTCGATGCCCTGGGCTGATTTTTATGGCCAGGAGACAGTCAAGAAAACGCTCCAGCAGGGGCTACGTTCCGGGACTTTACCCAATTCCTTACTTTTTGCCGGCCCTGATGAATTAGGAATGGAAAAGATGGCGCGGCTTTTAGCTCAGGCTCTGAATTGTCTGGGTTCAAGTGACGATGCCTGCGGTCGCTGCTCCGCTTGCCGGGCCTTAGATAAGGGTAATTTTCCTGATGTTTTGGAAATTGGCCTCGATAAGGAAGCAGGGAAAAAAAGCGCCGGGATTGATGAAGTCCGGGAAATTAGAGAGTTAGCGCTGCTGCGGCCGATGACCGGCCGACATCGAGTCTTTATTATTGAAAACGCGGATAAAATAAGCCTGGAAGCAGCTAATGCTTTGCTAAAGATTCTGGAAGAGCCACCAGGGCATGCTTATTTCATTTTGATTTCTAAAAATCCGGAGCTCATCCCAGCTACTATTCAGTCTCGCTGTCGGTTAATTTCTTTTAAGCCCCTAAACCCTGAAGAGATTGAAAGAGCCTTGTTAAGCTCGGGGATGCCCGCCCAGAGAGCGAGGCTGGCGGCCATTTTAGCTGAGGGAAGCCTGGACCGGGCTTTGAGCCTCGATTGGGAAAAGGTAATGGCCGAACGACAATTAGCTTGGCACTATTTTTCTCAGTTGGTCACGGCCGCTGAAGCCTCGGGCTTTTTTAAAATTTTATCTTCCTCCCGCCAAGAAACAATAAGGCGAGATTTGGCGAATTTATTTCGTTTCTTTTTATCCTTTTGGCGGGACCTTCTGCTCATCCTGGAAAAAGGAGATGAAGACAGACTGTTGAACCCGGATTTAAGAGAAGGTTTGAAAAAATTGGGTGCCGAGCTGACAAGAGAAGCCTGCCTTCAGGGTATCGATTTAGCTGAAGAAATTCTTTCTGGCTTGGAAAAAAATCTAAACCCAAAGCTATTGGCCGCCTATTTTTACGCTCAAGCGAGGAGGAAAGAAAATGGCTGAGGTTGTTCGACTAATTTCTCTGACCACCGGGAAAATCATCCGAGCCCGGCGAGGGGAAGTTGAGGTTTCCCCCGGTGATATTTGTCTTATCGAATCAGAGCTGGGTGGGGACTTGGCCGAAGTTATCGACCTCGAGAGCGAAGTTTGCCGCTACCACCGGGCGACGAATGATTTGGTTAAAATTATTCGTTTAGCCACGGAAGAGGATAAGAATAAGCTGGCTTGGTTGAGAGAGAAGGAAAAGGAGGCTTTTCAATTCTGTTTGGAAAGGGTCAAAGCTCACGGCTTGCCGATGAAGTTAGTCGCGGTAAGATATTTTTTTAACGAGAAAAAAGGAATATTTTATTATACGGCCGAGGGCCGGATTGATTTCCGGCAATTAGTTAAAGATTTGGCTCGAGAGTTGAAGATGAGGATCGAGATGCGGCAGATTGGGGTCCGCGACGAGGCCAAATTAGTCGGAGGATTAGGCGTCTGTGGTCGGCTCCTCTGCTGCTTTAGCTTTATGAAGACTTTTGAGCCGGTCACGATTCAAAAAGCGCGTCGTCAGCAAATTGTCATCAACCCCACCAAGATTTCTGGCCTTTGCGGCCGGTTGATGTGTTGTTTGGCCTTTGAAGAGGAATCCTTCGGCCGGATGTACAGCGAGGAAGAAAATCTAATCGAGGATTAGACTTGTTGTTAGCCTTAGGCTTAGGCGAAAAAAAGAGAACTCAGGCGGGTTATTGTTGGGTTTTGACCATAAATTGAACCCGGCTGGAAACAGCGATTAAAACGCCGTTAGGGGAATAAGCTTTAACCTGCCAGGAATACCTCTCTCCGGGGACCATTTTTTGCCTGATTTCTTCGGGAACTTGAATCCGTGTTTCCCGGGTGGTGGCTGTCCAGAGAAGTTCGTTATTATAAACGGAGATTTTATATTCGACGTTTTCTCCCTGCTTTTTCCACTCGAAAAAGAGAGGGGGAGTAGAGACGTCGATGATGGGCGAAATGAGGTTTAGCGCCTGACCACGAATGACATTATCATCGTTGAGGACAAAAGTGGGCATTTTTTCCTTAGTGAAGGGTTGGAAGATGAGGACAACGACCAGAAAGAGGGCGGCCGCAGCTGGTGCTAAAATCCAGGGCCGGATGGCCAGCTTGGTCCAGACATCGTCAGCCCAGCTGAAGGCCTTGGGTCTGGACGGTTCGATTCCCTGAACTAAGGCCGCACCCTGAGCCTTAACGGTATTGATTAACGCTTCTCTTTCCTGAAGACGAGAAAAGCACCGGGAGCAGTTAAAAAAGTGCTCCTCAAATCGTTCCGCCTCTTCAGAGTCCAATTTATTTAAAAGGTAGCCATCGATTACTTCTTCAAACCGGCATTTACTCATCGGGGTTCTCCTTGCCCATCCTTTCATTCTTTTAGTCGTCGCTCGGACGAAAAATTGGAATTTTTCTCGGGGAAAAACCGGCGGAGGACCTTGCTCAGGACTTTCTGAGCATAATAGAGACGCTCGCTGACCTGGCGTTCGGATACGCCGAGACGGGCAGCCACCTCTTCCCGGCTTAACTCTTTATAATAATAAAGATAGAGAATCTCCCTAAATTTAGGCTTGAGCTTGAAAAGAGCTTGGGAAATTATCTCCGCCCTTTCTTTTTTCATCAGGGTTTCCTCAGGGCTAAAGGCACTCGTGGCTATCTCGGTCATTTCCACCTTAACTTTTGATTTTTTGCGGATGCAATCGACGATTCTTCTTTTGGTTATGGTGTAAATAAAGGTGCCAAGGCTGCATTCTCCCCTGAATTCGCCAGTCTGGAGCTTGGTTATTACTTGAGTTAGAACATCCTGGACCACATCTTCCCACTCGGGGTAAGTTGGACCAAGGGCTTTTTTGACGCTAAAGCCAACGACTGGCCGATAGCGGCGGATAATTTCTTCCAATTCTTGGGAGGAAAACTGTTTGGACATTACTGACTTATTATAAACGTCGCCCAATAAAAAGCAAAAGGCTTTTTCACTCAGCCTTAAACAGCCAAGGTTAATCAAAAGCCGGGCGAGTGGAGTTCGGAAGGAAGGGGAAAGCGTTAGCCGCCTAACCAACTGGGTGGTCAAAATTAGGTTGAGGTCATTAATCGGTAAGCTAATTCTTTTTCCTGCTTCAGGCGATTAATTTCGACTAAAAAGGTGCCTGGAGTCGGAATGAAGACAAAAAGAAACTTAGAGCGATTGAGATTAGTGGTTCATCAGGAAAGAGCCTTCTTCGCCCTCATTGAGAACTGGATAAGTGAACGGGGGTTTGAAATCCTCAACACCTGCCCCTTAGAAAGAAAGATGAATATTCTTCCCCGCCAAAGAAATTCCGAATTTTCGCCGCTCCTCTCGACTAAACCAATGCCCTCTGAAGGGAACGAAGGTAAAAGAAATGGCTCAGCGAGATAAAAAATCGAAAGAAGGGGCCGTTGATTTTGTTTCCCTGATCCTGGAAGACACTTCTGGTCAGCGTTCGGTATTTAATGGCGGCTTAAGCCAGGGACGGTCTCCCAATTCTTTATCCTTAAGCTCCAATAATTGGGCGTCCTTAACCGGAATGGGGCCAGGAGTTGGCTGTGACCAGGAGACCGGTTTCCCCAGTTTTAACCAATGGGACGGCGCCAACTTCAGAGTGGCGAGGTTGGAGAAAGCCAGAAAGGCTCTCCGGTCCTTAGAAAAATGGTATGAAACCCTCTTGGAGAAAGATGCTGATATCTCTAATTATAAAAATTTTGGCCAGCGAGTTTTTTTCAATTCCCAATTGATTTATCTAATTGCCGCTACGGATGATAGCGAAAATAACGTTGGCCACAGTCAGTTTGTTGCCAGTTACGCTCTTCTTTTGGCCAGAGCCATGGGCATTGAGGATGAAAACTTTCTCGTCGACTTAGAAAGGGGGGCGCTCCTCCATGATATAGGCAAAGTCGGCCTCCCCTCTTCTGTGCTCAGGAAAGAAACGCCCCTCACTCCGCTAGAGCGGGCCATAATTAAAGAGCATCCTTTGCTTGGCTATTTGTTGCTTCAAGATTATGCCTTCCTTGTCGGCGCCATCGAAGTCGTTCTTTATCACCATGAGTGGTATGACGGCCAGGGTTACCCTTTTGGTCTGAAAGGCGAGGAGATTCCGCTGGCGGCCAGGATTTTTTCTTTGGCTGATACCCTTGACGCCATTACTTCAGACCGACCCTATCGCCGTGGTCAGCGCTTCGAAGCGGCCCTCAAAGAAATAATAAAGGGGAGTGGAACCCAATTTGACCCGTCCATCGTTGACATCTTTCTATCTTTACCCCAGGAGAGATGGGAAAAGGCTCGCTCCGAGGCTCTGAGAACTTTTCGCCTCCCTCTAATTCATTGACCCTCTGAAAGAGAAAGACCTTTGTCCTGAGGCAGGACCGTTTCTATTATTTCGGCTAAATGAAAGACCTGAAAAGGCGGGGATTCTTGAGCCAAACCGGCTCGCAGTTGGAATAAACAACCCGGGCATTCAGTTATTATTATCTGGGAACCGCTCTCTTTTATTTTAGGCTTTTTCTTAGCCCAAAGCCGATGAGCTACTTCTGGATGGCGGAAAGAGAAAATGCCGCAGAACCCGCAACAACTCGATTCCTTTCCTTCGGCCACGACAGTTAAACCGGCCTTCTGGAAAAAAGCTATTCTTTCGCCAACTTTTTGGCCATTGGCCACAAGATGGCAAGGGGCATGATAAAAGATTGTTTGACCCCTTAAAAAAGCAGGCGGCACTAAATTAAAACCCGATTTTTGAAGCCAGGTGGTCAGGTCAAATACTCGAGAAGACCAAGCTTGAGTGGCAGGCTCTATCTCTGGATAAACCTTGCTTAAAACATGCTGGCCGGTGGGGCAAAAAGTGAGAATAGCTTCCGGTTTTTCCCTTTCCCAGGAGCCAAGATTCTGACGGCTTAGCTTGATTAAGGCTTTTTTATCGCCGAGGTGGAAGTTGGGCGCGCCGCAGCAAACCTGGTCATCAGGCGAGACTACCACGTAACCAGCTTCTTTTAGCCAGCGCGTTGTTTTTTCTCTGATTTCAGGAAAAAACCACCTTCCGAGGCAACCTTCAAACAGATAAACCTTGGCCCCTTTTTTCGGGTTTGGTGGCTCTTTTTCTTCTCCCAGGGACTTTTTTGAGCGAGGCTTGAGAAGCGGCAGCCTTTTTTCTTTGGTCCAGATAAAAGGGAGGGGTCGGAGATGATTATTTTCGGCCCAGATTTTTTGAGCCAAGCTCAGCACGCGGATGGCTCGGTCCTGGAGCTTTCTCCTTGGCATCAGTCGGGACAGAACTTTTTCCGCCCAGGAGGGGCCTAAATCAGATTTAAGCCGAACAATTAGCTCCCCAGAATGAAGACCCACCGGGCAAAAGGTTTCGCATTTCTTACAATCAGCACAAAGAGAAAGGAGGCGGGAGACCTCCTTTGGCTTTCTGGTCATATACGTTAGCAACAGTCCTATACCGCCAGGATAAACGGGGCCACCAAAAACATGGCCACCTAAGGTTTGAAAAACAGGGCAAACCAGCATACAACCACCGCATTTTAAACAGGTCAGGATTTCTCGATAATCAGAGTCTTCAGCTAAGGCTGTCCGGCCGTTATCCAAAAGGATGATATGAAGCTCGCGCGGCCCATGAGCGCCAGTCACGGGTTCCTTTTCAATATCGGTGGTTGAGCTTGGCCCAGTAATAAAGGAAACATAAGAGGTGAGGCGGCGACCGCTGGCCGAGGCGACAAGGGCTTTGATAAGCGTTGCAGCCTGTTCCATCGTGGCCACTATTTTATCGACCGTGATAAGGGCGATATGAACCGGAGGTAATGAGCTTACTAACCGCGCATTGCCCTCGTTACTAATGATTACCAGAGTTCCCGATTCCGCCACTGCCAAGTTAGCTCCTGTTAGGCCGATATCGGCCTGCAAAAAGAGCGGCCTCATGTACTCTCGAGCCGCCCTGGTTATTTCTTTGGGGTCAGGGGGGATGGGCCGGCCAAGATGCCGGCTTAATAGGGAGGCAATCTCTTCTTTCGTTTTATGCAGGGCGGGGGCAGTAATATGGGATGGTCTTTCCTTGGCTAATTGAACAATCCATTCGCCAAGGTCTGTTTCTATCACCTCAAGGCCGTGTTTTTCTAAAAAACTATTGAGGCCTATTTCCTCACTGACCATGCTCTTGGCTTTTAAAATGAGTTTGGCCTGATGGCGGTCAATGATCTCCTTGACGTGGCTCAGAGCTTCTTGAGGCGTAACAGCTAAATGAACTTGCGCGGCCGCTTCGACGGCTCTAAGGACGAATTCTTTGATTAAAGCGGGTAGCCTAGACAGGCATTCTTCCCTTATGGAGCGGGCTTTAGCCTTTAGTTCCTCCAAGGGAATAGCGGCCTCGAGTTTTTCTACTTGGCGGCGGTGATGATTAGAAGCTCGCTCTAAAGCCCGCTGGAGGTTGGGGTCACGAAGAGCAGAGCGAATCAAGCGAGAGCGACGCCGCAAAGGCCACATCAGGAGCTCTTTTTTAGCTGCTTTAAATAATTCTGGACATCAACCAGAATCTCCCGAGGTTTACTGCCCTCAGAAGGTCCGATAATTCCCTCTCTTTCCATCTGGTCGATAATCCGGGCGGCCCGATTATAACCGAGTTTAAGCCGACGTTGTAAGTAGGAAGCTGAAGCCTGGCCCGTCAGCAGGACCAATTCCACGGCCTTCTCGTAAAGCTCGTCCTTTTCTCCGTATTCCCAAGCCAGCTCTTCGGCTGAACTCTTAATGACCTGGATAAGACGTTCATCATAGGCGGGGGTGCCCTGCTCCCGGACATATTTTACTAATCGCGTAATTTCTGATACCGAGATATAGGCACAATGAAGGCGGATAAGTCGAGGATAATTGGGAGGGAGAAAGAGCATATCCCCTAAGCCTAAAAGTTTTTCCGCGCCGACGGTATCGATAATAATCCTGGAATCAACTTTCGACGGCACCCGGAAGGCAATCCGGCAGGAGAAGTTATTTTTGATGGTTCCAGTGATAACATCTATCGACGGCCTCTGCGTGGCCATGACTAAATGAATGCCCACCGCCCGGGCCAATTGGGATAGCCGGGTGATGCAGTATTCGACTTCTTGAGCCCCGACCATCATCAACTCGGCTAACTCATCGATGATGATGACAATATACGGAAGGGGCTTGAGTTTTTGTTTTTCTTCCTGGCTAAGCCGGCCCTTCTTTTCTTGAAGAAGTTGCTTAATCAGGCTGTTATATTGCTCGATATTCCTCACCCGCATCTTATTCATCAGGTCAAAGCGTTCGTCCATCTTGCGGATGGCATCCAGCAGAATGGCTCCGGCTTTCTTTGGGTCGTTAACTACCGGGCTAAGAAGATGGGGGATGCCGTCATATAGCGTGAATTCGAGTCTTTTGGGGTCGATAAGAATTATTTTTACCTCTTCTGGCGTGGCCTTATAGAGAATACTGGCGATTAAAGCGTTGAGGCAGACACTTTTGCCTGTCCCGGTGGCCCCGGCAATAAGTAGGTGAGGCATAAGAGAAAGGTCGGTTATATAGACTTCTCCATGGACGGTTTTCCCCAAGGCAAACGTCAGTTTAGAAGGGGATTTAATGAATTTTTCTGATTGGAGGATATCGCGCAGGCGGATGATTTCCCGCTTATTATTCGGGATTTCCACGCCGAGCGAGCTCTTGCCCGGAATGCGCTGAATCCGGACCGATTCCGCACCCAGCGCCAAGGAAAGGTCTTCGGCCAAGCTGGCTACCTGGCTCACTTTAATCCCGGGGTTAGGATAAAACTCGTAAGTAGTGATAACCGGCCCGGGGTGGTATTCGCGAACCTCCCCTTCTACTCTAAACTCCCGCAGCTTTTCTTCGATGCGCATTTTCTTGTCGTAAAGTTCGTTTTTATCTACCTCGTCAGCCGGCGTGCCTAACTCCAGGAGATTAAAAGGTGGAAAGCGATAGCCGCCTCTCGGCTCAAGCTCAGGGAAGAGATACTTTTCTTCAGGTCGGGAAACAGGCGCTCGCGGCATTGTGGCTGACGCCGGAGTGGCCTCCCAAGCAGCTTCTTTGCGGACAGGCTCCTTAGGTTTGGGGGTCGGTTCCTTGGCCTTTTCCTGAGGCTTTTTCTCTTCCCTTTCTTTGGGCTTAGTTTTTTCCTTTACTTGACTGGGCGGCGCGTATTTTTCCAAGATTCGTCGTCTCATTTTTTCCTTAGATTTAACTCGCTGAAAACGGCTGACGCGAATATGGATTTCTTTGAAGGCAAAACGGAAGACCTGCTGCAGCGAGGCCGCCAGGTTTTGGAGAGAGAACTGCGTCGTCAGGAGAAAAAACACTAGGAGGCAACAGCTCAGAAATATCAAGGAGCCGGTGCGGTTAAAAAGGCTGAGAAGAAAGAGGGCGACAAGATGACCGAAAAGACCACCAGCCTGAATCTCGCTGCCTCCCCAGCGGAAGGACGACAATACCAGGCTGAAAAGAGGGTTGATAATCAGAAGAAAGATTAGGCCGGTAAGGAGGGAAAGCAGCCAGCGCGACCAGGTGGCTTGGCGGATAACGCGAATAAACCAAAAACCGAGAAGGATGGGGATAAGGAAGGCAGAGAGGCCAAAAAGAACCAGCAGGGAGTCAGCTAAATAAGAGCCGACCTTTCCTCCATAATTATGAATTCTTCCTTCCTCCGAGCTGACCTGAGACCAGGAGGGGTCAAAAGAATTATAGCTAAAAAGACTGATGACGATGAATATGGCTAAAGCCAGGGTGAGGAGGCTGACCAGTTCAATAAAGAGCCGCTTTTTTTTTGAGGTGGAACGGGAAGCACCCTCCCCCTCCTCAGCTAACCTCTTCCTTTTTTTCATTTGCCGTTATTATATCATAGAGGTCTTAATTTTCTAACCTCCTGTTTTCTCGTCGTACCGGGGCTTTAATGTGATTTTTTAATAATTTTTAGGTTAATTATTTGTAAGGATAGGCTAATTATTTAGCTTGCATCATGGCGGCTTAAAACCTAATCTTCCTCCACTGCTTCCAGCTGGACCCGAAGTCTCACCTTTTTGCCCTGGCGAAGAATTTCGAGCTCGACGAAATCGCCCACCTCGTGCTTCTCCAGGACATAGGCTAAGTTGTCATAAGTGGTAATGGCCGTTCCGTCCGCGCTGAGGATGATATCTCCCAAAACATATTCTCCCCTGAGGGTACGGGAAATGCCTCGCAGACCGGCCTTAGCTGCGTTGCTCTGGGGGTAGACTCTGGCCACGATGACGCCTTTTACTCCCAGACGAGCGGCGATGGAGTCCGCGACCACTGAGATTCCTAAACCCGCTCGAATGAATTTACCATAGCGAATCAATTGGGGGATAACTCTTTTCACCGTATCTACAGGTATAGCAAAACCGATTCCCGCCGAGGCTCCTCCCGGAGCAATGATGGCCGTATTAACGCCAATCAATCGACCCTGCGAATCCAGCAGCGGCCCTCCCGAATTACCCGGGTTGATCGCCGCATCTGTCTGGATGACATTATGGATTTTGCGCTCGCTCATCGAGGTAATTTCGCGACCCAGAGCACTAACTACTCCGACCGTTAGGGTATGGTCCAAGCCAAAGGGATTTCCTATGGCCAGCACCTTCTGGCCGACTTGAAGATTGGCCGAACTTCCTAAGGGAATCGGCGGAAGCAATTGCTCTGGCGCATTGACCTTTAACACGGCCAAATCTTTGCTCGGCGCCACCCCGACCAACTCTGCACTGTAGGTTGAGTTATCAGCGAGAGTAATATTAAGCGAGGTCGCCCCTTCAACTACATGATAGTTAGTGACGATATGGCCGCTCTTATCCCAGATGAACCCGCTGCCCGTGCCTTGAGGTATTTCAAAAACGTCGAGGGTGAAAAAGTCTCGCTTTAATATTAAGCTGGTAATGAAAACCACCGAGGCCGCGGTTTTTTGGAAAATTTCAATCGTGTTTTTCTCATCCGGTAATAAAGACGCCGTTTGCGGCCTTAAATTGGGAGCAATGAATAAAGCCCAAAAAAGAAAGAAACTAAATAGGACGAAGAGTTTTCTTTGATTTGTTCTCATTTTATTGTCTCCTTTCACCCTGATTTGGCCAGTTTTTTCAACCCACGAGGGAGAATCCTCTTTCCCGCCCGGTTCATCTCCAGGGCTATCTAATCCCTTCCAAGTATAAGCTAAGCCGCCTCTCTTTGCTATTATGGTTTTGAGAAAACTTCCTGTCCTTGCTTATTTTTCGTCAAATTAAGCGGGGAGATGGGTATCCTCTATTTATCTTTCAAATCAGCCTGACAAAAAAAGAGAATATCTAAAGTAGAGGTCGGTTGGAGAAAAATTGGCGAGAGCGAAACCGTGAGGTTATGGGCCAGGTGTTTATTAATTTAGGTTTTTTAATTCCGGGGGTGGTTCAAGGTGGATTATTCTCGGGCCCCCAGCTTTTTCGGCCAGGTCTAAGTCAGTGTAATAATCATAGCCGATTGAAACCGTAAAGTTAGGCGACAGATTAGTTAGGGCGGTCTCGATTGCGGCGGGAGCTTTGGTTGCGGCCTCGGTTCCTCCCAGAAGCCCAGAAAAGAGAAGTATCCTTTGCTTCTGCTGGGATTCATGGTCTTTAATTTCTATCCAGGGATTAAGAACGGAGTCATTCCCCCAGCGCAATTCGCCGCCATAAATCGAAGCATTCATCAACCAAGTCCCAGAACTTTGACGAAAGGTAGTTTTTTGGAAGTAATCTTCCCCCCTTTCACCGCCGACCCTCTGGTAATAAAAAATAAATTCTAAAGAAGGGTTGGTTAAATCAGAAGTAGTTATTTCGGCCAATTTCATTTCTTTGCGCCTAAAAGCCGTTGACTCTTGAAGCCAGGGCTGGCGGAGAAACTTTATCTCATAGCCTATATATAATTTTAGGCCGGGAGAAATTGGGCCAATTTTCTGAGAGAGCAGGCAACTTACTTTTTCTGTTGTTTTTATTTCCGCTGGATAAAGAGGGACCAGAAAAATTTCCTCGCCTTGCCTGCTTTCTCCTCTAAGATATAAATTCCTGATGGCTTCTTCTTTCTGTTCTAATGGCAAGGCAAGAAGGGAGGCCGTTATTGCCCAATTATTTTCTTCAATTTTTTGAAGACGCAGCCGTTCGGAGAAGGCCTCGAAATTTCCGGGAAAACCGGGGTCAGGGAGGCGGCTCAGGCGGTAAATTTTTATGGTCGGGTTATGTAAGTCCAAAAGATATTCATCCCAGCGAGGTTTAAAGGTTTTGACCAGAACGGCTTTTTCATCCAGGGCTTGGTAGAAGCTGGCCTCAACAGGAAATTCTTGAGGGTAACGAGTAAACCGGGCGTACATGATATCGCTGACGATGATATATTCGATGCGGCGCCGCAGTAACCATTCCAGGTCAGCTTGATAAAGAGCATGGCGGTAGGTGACTCGGTAGCGCTTTCGGGAAACCTGCGGACAATAGGATTCAAGGGCTAAGCGGGTGCCGGCCGGGATGTTAGCCTCTATCCAATGCTTGGCTGTGGTGCGCGTATCTTCCTGGGTTAGCGAGTAATTAAAACGGCTTACCTTCCAGACAGAGGGGAGAAGAATAACTAATAGGGCCGCAGTTGTGGTTATTTCTAAGACAAGACGACCAGAAATCTTAATTTTATTAAAAAATCTTTGGAGATAATCGCGGAGATAACTGAAGCCTATGGCCCCGATAAGGCAAAAAAATGGCGCTAAGGGCAAGAGGTAGCGAGTGGCGCGGGTTTTCCAGGTGCCCGTTAACAAAAAAAGGACGAGCGGAAAAGAAATGAGGATTAGGTTCTGGCGGCGTGGCCGCAGAAAAGAGAAGAGAAGTCCGGCATAGACCAAAAATTGGAAAATAAGGCCAGTGTTTTCCGCCAAGCCATACTGGAGATAAAAAAGCCAGGCAGGCTGGGCCGTGGATGAGCCAAAATGGCCCAAGCTGAAAAGATGGGCTGATTGCCAGCGGAAATCTCGCCAGAAAGTTGCTCGGTCAAGCCAGGCATAGGGCGTACCGAGGGAAAAAACAACCAAAAAGGTCAAACCCCAGAGAAAAAGACCCGGATTCAGGAAAACCTTCCACCAGCTTTCTTTTTTTTCTTGGGTGCGGAATGCCTGGGCCAGAATAAGAGGCAGAACGAGGAAATGGCCGCCGTATTTGGTGGTGAAGGCTAAACCGGCGAAAAGTCCTGACCAGATGAAATGGCGAATCTTCCCTCGCTCATAAATTTTAAAGACCTGAAAATAGCTCAGGACGAGGAAAAAAACCATGGGCGCATCAGGAACAAGATAATGGGAAATCTTATTATGTTCAGGAGAAAAAATTAGAGCTAAGGCAGCTAATGCGCCCACCCAGGGACCAGCCAAATATTTGCCCAAGTGATAAATAGCCACAATTGTTCCCACGCTAAGAAATACTGTCAGTAAGCGGCCGAGGAGTATGTACCCGGTCGGATTACGGCTGAAATGATTGAGGAAATCAGGAAAGGAAGCAAACTGGCCTCCCAGGCCAAGGGCATGGCCAACAAAGTAGTAAAGCTTCCAGAGGCCGGCGACAGCATAGGTATAAAGAGAAGGGACATGGAAGAAATGGGGGTTTAGGTCGCCCCGGAGATAGTTGAGAGAGATTTGGGCGAAGCGCTCTTCGTCGACATGATAGATAAAAGGAAGGCTGAAATTAATCCCCCAAAGCCTGACTCCAAGAGCAAGAATAAGAATGACCCAGGGTAACCAGGGCTCAATTTTCTTTCGCGTCATGATAATCGAAATATATCCGAAGATAATCAGAGGTTCAAGGCAGGTTAGGCTATTTTTGACAGCGCCGCGGCCCCGCCTTAGAATGGGAAGGTTATGAGAGAAAATTTAATTGAAATTTTAGTTTGCCCTAACTGCTCGGGAGAATTCAGGCTTCATGAAGCTCGCCGGGCTAACGGGGAAATAGAAGAAGGGTCATTGCAATGTCTAAGGTGCGGCCAGGCTTATCCTATTATCCGCTTCATCCCCCGTTTCTTGCCGCCAGCCCATTATGCTCTTTTTCGTACTACCTGGCGTAACTTTGGTTTTTCCTGGCGGCGCTTTGCTCATATTTATAGCGACCCTCGGGATTTCCTGGATTGGGTCAAGCCAGTGACACCTGATTTTTTCGCCGGGAAAAGAGTGGTGGATGCCGGTTGTGGGACGGGCATGCATGCACGGTTTGCGGCTCAGTTTGGAGCCAAAGAGGTGGTGGCTTTTGATTTGAGCCCGGCCGTGGAGGTGGCCAGGGAAAATGTTCGCGGCTGGCCTCAAGTCCAAGTTGTTCAAGCTGATATTTATCATCTGCCGCTTAGGACGGGTTTTGATTATGTTTATTGCATCGGAGTTCTCCAGCATCTACCTGACCCCGAAAGGGGTTTTCTTAACTTAGCCCGGCTGCTTCCAAGAGGCGGGTGGCTTTCCATCTGGGTCTACGGGTATGAAGGAACGGCGGCAGTCCGATATTTTGTCGACCCGGCTCGCCGCTTAACTTCCCGACTGCCTCTCTCAATTATTTATGGCCTCAGCTTTCTGCCGACGGCTGTCTTTTTCCTGTTAGCCCAAGGATTGAGAAGGGCACAAAAAGATTTATTTAAAGCTTCCGGTTCCTGGACAAAAAAAATTCCTCTGGCCGAGTATTTAATCTACATGTCACAATTTAATTTCACCTACCTGCATAACTCCGTTTTTGACCAGCTTATTGCGCCGATAACAAGATATTTTCGGCGTCAAGAAGTCGAGTCCTGGTTTAAGAAAGCGGGAATGAGCGACGTCCTCATCACCTCGCGGAATGAAATGAGCTGGAGAGGCTTCGGCCAAAGGGGTTAAGACGCCAAGATTATTGGCGCAAGAGGTGGAAGGCATTGGAAATTGCCTCCCAAAGCTCACGGCCAGAACGAATTTCTTTAAGCCTTTTCCAGACATAGCTCGGCCGCAGATAAAAAGCGCGGTTGGCCTTTTTTCTCAGTCTCCAGATTTCCTCTCGGGAGAGGTCGGGGCTGTCAAAAAGAGGAAATTCAGTACTATCGAAGGAGAGAAGGTCGGCCGGGATTAAACCCCGAGCGATGGCTTCCTGACGGAGCCTTGTCCCCACATCCGGGGTGGCAATAGCAAAGGAAGCGACCTCGAGAGGCAGGTTTTTGGCCAGTTGGATCGTCCGGTCGATTGATTCTCTGGTTTCTCCGGGCAGACCGAGGATAAAATATCCCAGCACCTTGAGGCCAAACCGTTTTATCAGGTCCACCTTGGCGTAAACTTCGGCCGGGGAAATAGGTTTGGAATATTTTTTAAGGATAGCTTCGTCACCGCTTTCGATGCCGACAGAAACCGTGTGGCACCCAGCCCGCCTCATCCATTCTATTTTTTCTTCGTTCAAAGACTTAAGCTCAGCGTTGCAGCTCCAGGTAAAATCAAGTTCTTCGGCGACCATCTGTTGACAGAGAGAGACCACGCGTTTAGTGCTGACGGTCAAAGTCGGGTCCTGGAAAAGAATTTCTTTTATTCCCAGACGCTGAAGATAGCGCAATTCTTCTAAAACATTGCTCAGGCGGCGCTGGCGATAACCAAAGGCTCCGGCTGTACAGAAGGCGCAGTGAAAAGGGCAGCCCAAAGAAGTGATGACCACCGTAAAGGGAAAGCGTCTGGCGATTGGCAGCCGATAGCGGCGATAGGGAAAGAGTTCATGCTGGGGAACGGGGAAGGAAAATTCGAGCGGCGGCCGCTCTTCACTTTTAATTAACGAGTCGTTATGGCGAAAGATGAGCCCTCGCAGCGGCTTATCCTTTTCCCCTTGGAGATAACTTAGAAGGCTTTCTTCCGTAAAATCGAGGAGAAGGGCGTCAAGGTAGGTATGCTGAAGAAGCAGCTCCTGGCCGATAAACTTCAAAATGCCGGCACTGGCAATTATTTTGACCGATGGTTTTTCCTTTTTTAGTCTTCTCATCAAGGCCAGGTCTGATTTCAGCGTGGCTGTTCCGGTGGTAAAAATAAGTGCGGCATAGTCGTTCTTTCTTACCTCTTCGACTACTTTCTCTGGGCTAAGGCCTTCGATAATGGCGTCGATAGCTTCGACCTGAAAAGCCTGGCTCAAAAGGCCGCTCAGGGCCAATAAATCCTGGGGTGGCCAGTAATAGTCAGCCTTAGAAGAAAAACTGCAATAATAATCACGGATATAGAGTTTATCGCCTGGAGGGTTTAGAAGAAGAAGCCGACGTTCCGAGCTCATTTAATTTCCTCAACGAGGGATGAAGCTGAACCCGCTAATTTCTTAAATTCAACCCCCATCTATTTCTTTAGACGCTCCTTTATCCGAATTCGCTTCGGCGGAAGCGGCTGCTTTCTTAAATTCAACCCACATCCCGCAGGCACAGCCGGCATCGGTAGTAATCTTAAAATCGCCGATAAGAGCCCGGCGAAGGATATCGCCCATGGCCTCAAAACTTACCTGAAGGTCCTGGGGCGGGCCGATTTTCTCCTTCTCCATTATTTCCTGGATGCGGGCTCTTTCCTCCAGGGGCAGAAGATTGCCCATGCCGCCGCCGACGAAGGCTACCCCTCCGGGTTTCAGAATTCTTTTTATTTCTTTAAAAGCCTGAACTTTATCTTGCCAGAAAATAAATGAACCCCGGCTGACCACCAGGTCAACAGAATTATCGGGGAAAGGCATTTTTTCGACATTAGCTAAGACCGGTTCAATTTTTTCTTTTAAACCTGCTCTCGCAATATTCCTTTGGGCAATTGCGATGGCCTCAGGGTCAACATCGAGGGCATATATTTTAAGATTGGTAATTTTTGCCAGCTCGATGGATAGATATCCCGGACCAGCACCGGCATCGACACAGACGCCTTCATTTATCCCGTAATCTTGCTTTATTTGAAGAGCCAAATAAGGATAAATATTTTTAAACAATGTTCGGGCAATCTGGTCAAAGGAAGCAGCGCTTAAATGTTCATTCTGGCGGCAGCGGCTGATACCTAAAATAGCGATAACAATAAAAATGACCAGAAGGAGCGACTGCCACTGAGACCGTCCCGCCTTAACGCTTTTTTCTGTCATCTCTTCAATCTCCTTCCAGCTCCAAGGTTTAGCCAAGTCAAACGAACATATTATAATACATTTTCCTAATTGGCCTTATATTTTAAGGCAATTTTTATCCAGAATTTCCTGCGCCCTAAATAAAATCATTTTTTTCCGAAGCCAGGAATAGCAAAAAAGCTCTGCTTCCTTAGAGAGGCCAAGCAAATCCTGTTGGCGGCTCTTGTCCTTACACGGAACTTAGAATTAGTACCCCCTTACATATTTACCTTATTTAGTTCTATTTTTGCGTAGCCCAAATTGGAGCCAACCACGTCTGTCCACTGTCAAGCATTTTGAAATTACCGCCAATTTCTATATTTGCCTTATTTTTGCCTCGCTAAAATTGGTACCATCTTACATATTGACTCCATTTTTTATTTTTCTGATGGAAGAGAATCATTTTATTATTGTTTTTGAATATTTTTTAAGGGTCGAAGGTCAAGATAGTCCCAATCAATGGTTCTTTTCCCGCGAAAAGCGACCGCTAGCCAGAATTCTTCGGCGGGGGATTGTAACCTCGAAGGACCTAATTACCCACTGTCCTTCGGGTCGAAGTTCGCTGGCTTTAATTACTCGGCAGAAAAAAACCAAAATTGATGCCAACTAACATATTTACCTAATTTTTACGAGGGAACTCCTGGCCATAGGGGATATCCGAGTTTAAACGGAACAGAAAGATAGCCAAAAGGGGAGACTTCTGGGCTGCGTCTATGAGCAGGGAGGCGAATGCTGCGGGGTGCTGCGAAGGCGGAAGACGAAGGAAGGTTGAAAAACCTAAACAGAGGCGAGACCATCCGGGACAGGTAATTGGCTAAGCCATGCGAGATAGAACAAAATCAGAGGCTCAAAGAGCTGAGGCTTTAGCGTCGGCAAGCTAAAAGCTGAAGGCCAGGCCGAAGCTTGTTTCCAGGCCGCCCAGCTGCACCTGGCGTCCCTTTTGTTCCTCGGCTTGAGCTCGGGTGTATTTAACCCGGGCGCCAAAAAAAAGAGGAAGCTTGCCAGCTTGGACATAAAGCCCAGCCAAGAGATGAAGGCCGTTGGTGAAATTAAAAACGGTGCCGATGGCGTTGCTTTCATAATAGGTGTAAAAATCGGCTCCGGCGCCGGCAAAAGGATGGAGAATTCCTATAGGAATAATAGCCCTTAGACCAAGGGAAATAGGCAGGAGATGAAACTCTGTTTTTTCCTTGGTGTAGGTGAGGGTGCCCTGGCGCCGGAAATACTTTATTTCTAAATAAAAATTGACGGGCGGGATAAGGTTAGCGGAAAGTGCCAGACCATGAATAGGGCCGCTTGGGGGATAAACTGCCTGAAACCGGGGCTCAGCAACTTTATAGCGACCAGTTAGAAGCTCAACTGTGCCCTGAGGAATTGAAGGCCAGATTTTGGGCGGAAGAAAGAGCATCACTACCCCCAAGATAAGAACCTTAGCCTTAGTTCGAGTTACCTTTAATCTTTTCAACACTTTCTCCTTGG
>Ga0209102_1000039_pt1 | contig 86251 bp, 74 predicted proteins | sample ConPoolayeHmetaG_FD_185483 | JGI IMG/M metagenome (GOLD analysis project Ga0209102, IMG submission 185483) | Hot spring microbial mat communities from California, USA to study Microbial Dark Matter (Phase II) - Cone Pool mat layer H metaG... ... | reverse complement strand
TTGGGGGAAGGAATTTTTGCCCGCCCGCCAGTTTTGGGTGGTGGGTGGGTGTGCGTCGCCGAAGGCGACGCACAAGTCAGTCAAAGTTTTGTTCAAAAAAGGTTCTCACTTCGTCCAATAATTGCGACCAAATGCAACTTTCATCATTTCTGGAGGAGTTTAATTGCTCGCTCGCCTCGCCTTCGGCGAAATACGAAGCCAGTTTTTCACTTTTATTACCAAAGGCGACTTATTAAAAATTAAGGAGTAAAACACTATGAAGATAAAATATTTTCTCTACGCCAGAAAATCAACTGAAGACGAAGAAAAACAAGTGATGTCTATTGAAGCTCAATTGGCGGAGTTGGCAGAATACGCAAAAAGAGAAAATCTTTTTATCACTGAAAAATTTATTGAGTCAAAAAGCGCGAAGAAGCCGGGACGGGAAGTTTTTAATGAGATGATACAGAAAATTTATGACTCAAAAGAACCTGTTGGAATTTTAGCTTGGCATCCAGATAGATTAGCCAGAAACTCTGTTGATGGCGGACAAATAATTTATCTCATTGATATCGGTAAAATTGCTTCTTTGCGTTTTCCCACCTTTTGGTTTGAGCCAACTCCACAAGGATTATTTATGCTTCAAGTCGCCTTTGGTCAAAGCAAATACTATTCCGACAATTTGTCGGAAAATGTTAAGCGCGGGATTAGACAAAAACTCAGGCGAGGCGAATGGCCCGGCCTTGCGCCTCTTGGCTATATCAATAATCCAAAAACCAGAAACATTGAACCAGATCCAGTAAAAGCAAAAATTATCAAAAAGGCGTTTGAAGAATATAGCCAAGGCAAACATACTTTAAAATCTCTTGCCGAACGCTTGAGTTTTTGGGGTATGGTTAGTAAGACCGGAAAACCGCTTTGCAAAGCGACGTTTCAAAGAATGCTAACTAATAAAGTTTATATTGGCTTGATTGTTCATAACGGCGAAAACTACGAAGGGAATTTTGAACCAATTGTTTCCCGAGCGACTTTTGAGAAAGTGCAGGAAATTTTGAAAAACAGAGCCAAGCCGCGCCATTCTAAAAAGAGACAGTATTTTCCATTTACCGGACTTTTGAAATGCGGGGAATGCAGCGCGGCAATAACTGCTCAATGGGCACACGGCAACGGCGGAACATATCGCTATTATCGTTGTACCAAGCGGCTTGGTCCTTGCTCGCAAAGGTATTTAAGAGAAGATTTGTTGGTTAGACAATTGAAAGACAAAATCTCAAAAGTCGCTCTTTGCGAAGACTGGAAAGAAAAAATGCTTGCCAAAGTGGAAATGTGGGAGAAGGAAAATATCCAGTCTTCGCAATCTTTCGCCCAAAATGTTGAGGCGCAGATTAAAGAGGTGGAGCAAAAACTTGATAGATTAGTAAATGCTTTTTTAGATGGCTCGATTGAAAAAGAAACTTATCTTATCAAAAAAGACGAACTCATTAAAACCAAAACCGCCCTTTTGCAGAAAAAGGACGATTTTGGGCGAAAGGGAAACAGTTGGATTGAACCATTGAAAAATTGGATTTTAACCGCTAATTACGCTGAAAAACTGGCTTCGTCAAACGATTTTGATGAAATAAAATCGTTTGTGGAAAAAATTGGAACGAACCGCCGCCTGCTGGAAAGAAAAATCTTTTTTGATTTTGTCCGTCCCTTTGATTTAATCCCAAAATATAAAGAAATTTGCGAAGCGAGCCGAGCCGAAGGCGAGGCGAGCGAGCAATTAAACTCCTCCAGAAATGATGAAAGTTGCATTTGGTCGGGGCGACTGGATTTGAACCAGCGACCTCTTGGTCCCGAACCAAGCGCGCTAAACCAACTGCGCTACGCCCCGCTGAAAATAATATAGGATAATATCTTTCTCAGTCAACACCAAAACTGCGCTTGACTAACGGCACAAAAACCACATCCATCAGATGTCTCTGCACCAACCGCTGATTATGCTTCACCCCCAGTATCAGACTTTGACTACCCTGAGCACCCACCGGCACCACCATCCTGCCCCCCTCTGCCATTTGCTCAACCACCCGATTAGGGATTGTCTCCGCTGCCGCGGTAATCATCACCCGGTCATAAGGAGCAAACTCCCTCCACCCTTCATTACCATCACCCACCCTGTACCGGATATTCCGATAATCCAGCCGACTGAGCACCCGCCTTGCCTGGATCGACAACTCTTCAATAATTTCTACGGTATAAACCATCCCTGCCAGTTCTGCCAGCACCGCGGTCTGATAACCAGAACCGGTACCAATCTCCAAAACCTTATGGCAACTTTCCACCTGCAACACCTCGGTCATTACCACCACAATATAAGGCTGGGAAATCGTCTGACCAAAACCGATAGGCAAAGGATAATCCTCATATGCCTGATGAACAAATCCTTCCGGCACAAAGAGATGTCTGGGCACCTTGCGCATTGCGTTCAGCACCCGCTCGTCCCCCACACCACGAGCAACAATCTGCTCCTGCACCATCCGCAAACGGCGCTGACTGAACTCATCAACCATTCTCCCAATAATAATAGGATGGCCAAAAGACCGGTCAATTAAATCTACCCCAACCTCAAAACAAATGAGCACTCACTACTAAACGCAACATTTCCGCCTGAGTTGTCTGCACAAACAGCCGATATTATAATTTATCCATGCTCTGTAACGTCTGTCCATTTGAGTGCAACGTTGACCGCTCGGTAAAACCGGGCAGATGCCGGGCAACCGACAAAATTAAAGTTGCTCAGGCACAACTCCACTTCTGGGAAGAACCACCCATCTCCGGCACCCGTGGCTCCGGCACCATTTTCTTCACCCATTGCAACCTCCACTGTAAATTCTGTCAGAACTATGACATCTCACAACTCGGCTTTGGCCACAAACTCAGCCCCGAACAACTTCTTACGGTGATGCTCAACTTGCAAAAACAGGGTGCCCACAACATCAACCTCGTAACCCCTACCCACTACACCCTCCAGTTATTACCGATCCTCCAGGCCGCTAAAAAACAACTCCAAATTCCGATTCTCTGGAACTCCAACGCCTATGAAAAAGTGTCAACCCTACGCCAACTTGCCGGTATCGTGGACATCTATCTGCCAGACTTAAAATACTATTCTGATGATCTCGCCCAGCAATTTTCCTCGGCTCCCAACTACTTCCATTATGCCACGCAGGCAATCTTGGAGATGAAACGGCAGGTTGGTAAAGACATTTACAACGACGCAGGCATCCTTCAAAAAGGGCTGATAATCCGTCATCTAATCCTCCCTGGTCAAACTGCGGACTCCCAAAAAATCCTCAACTGGATAAAGGAAAACCTAGGCACTGATACCCATCTCAGCCTGATGGCTCAGTACTATCCGATTTATCGGGCAAACGAACTTACTGAACTCAACCGCCGCCTCCACCCTGACGAATACGAGGAGGTAAAAGAGTGCTTTCTTGACCTTGGCTTTGAACAGGGTTTTGTGCAGGAACTCTCCTCGGCAACACGAAACTACACCCCGGATTTCAAAGGCGAAGGTTTGTAAACCGTCAACCGGGTTAAAACCAATCTCAATACCATCATCCGGAGTATCTCAGCTCCTAATCAAAACCACTGTTAATCCTGGACCATTTTGGGTGCTTACATAATATACCTACGTAAAACTGGGAAAAAAGACAAAAACCCTTACCTCTGAGTCAGGGAGGAACCGTATAGGGAACGGTGGAGTATATGGTTTGGGGATTTGTTTATCGGTGCTAACGGCTGCTATTTCAATGACTTGCGCCATTAAGACAACACCAGTGAATCCTCCCTGTTTTTGCCGATTTTTGCCCGGGGCGTGACGAAAGTGACGGTTATGTTGGTAGCAAATAGTGCAGTTATTGTAGCATTTCAGTTTGCCTTCGGTTTCACTTGGTAGGTGCTTACTGAATGGCATCTTTGGGTTTTGGATATTACAAAACAGCGCTTTAACTGTTATTAAGAACAAACCAATGGTGAGGATGGTAACTTTATACACACCAGTATTGCTTCTGCTTAGAAAGTAATGAATAACTTGTTGACCCGCATAAAAATTTGGCAATAATTGAGGGGTGAAAAGCATTCTCTTAATAATCAATTGCACCTGAACAAACTGCGCTCTTCTTTTCCCGCTTTAGTTAAAAAACACGGGACACCATTATTTATCATCAGTCGGACCCTTCTCCTGGCTCAACTCCACCGCTTCCGTTCTCTTTTGCCTCGGGTTGAACCGTTTTATGCGGTCAAGGCAAATCCGAATCCCGCGGTGATCAAACTTCTTGCCGAGCACGGTTGCGGATTTGACTGCGCCTCAATTCCCTAAATCGAATGGGTCCTCGACGCCCGGGTGTCACCGGCCAGGATCATCTTCGCCAATACCATCAAGAAACCCGCTGACATCGCTTATGCCCACCGGTGCGGGGTTAATCTAATGACCTTTGACTCAGAATACGAACTGGTCAAGATTGCCCGTTTCGCACCACGGGCAAAGGTGTTGTTACGCATCAAGGTTCCCAATGTCGGTTCAGTGGTCGAGCTGTCTCTGAAGTTCGGCGCCGAACCTGCGGATGCCATCCCACTATTGCTGAAGGCACAAAAACTGGGGTTAACGCCGGTAGGCATCGCTTTTCATGTCGGCTCGCAGTGTACTCAGGGAAACAACTACCTTGACGCACTTGAGTTAACCAAAATGATTTTCAATGAGGCAGCAACCAAAGGGGTAAAATTACGCTTAATTGACATCGGCGGTGGATTTCCAATTCGCCACTTTGACACTGACCAGGACTGGTTCGGGGAAATGGCGCCCGCATTGAATATCGAGTCCTCCCGGCTGTTTTCCCATGACATCCGTATCATTGCGGAACCCGGTCGGGCAATCGTTGGTCCAGCCGGTTTCCTACTGCTTTCGGTAATTGGCAAATCCATCCGCAATAACAAACACTGGTATTATCTTGACGAAGGGGTATACGGCGCCCTTTCCGGCACCATCTTTGACCACTGTAAATACCAGTTTCAGGCGTTGAAGAAAGGACCGACCCAGTTAACCACCCTTACTGGACCGACCTGCGATTCACTGGACATCATCTCCACTGCCGAAGAACTGCCAGAACTGGAACTGGGCGATTTGCTCTATGTTCAGAATATCGGCGCCTATTCCGTCGCCCATGCTACCAGTTTCAACGGTATTCTCCCCCAAAAAACCGTATTTATCCAATAAGAAGGAGGTAAGAATGAAAAAAGATTATCGGCATCGTGAGGATTTGAGTGAACTACCGGACTGGTTGCGCAAACGGCGCACCCCGCGCAAGAAAATGTATCTCTCCGGCAAAAGGATTCTGCCCCCGGAAATTAACGGTAGAGAAAAAATAACCGAACTTGTCGACGAAATCTTTCTTGCCTACAACTCCGCCCGGCTCCGTCAGGCTTGCCAACTTTTCGTCAATAAGATGCTCAAGCCCAAGACGATCACCGGTATGTCGTTAGCAGGTGCCTTGACCCCTGCCGGACTCGGCTGTTCATGTATCATCCCCATGATAAAAGCCGGCTTTATTGACTGGCTGGTTGCCACCGGCGCCAATATGTACCACGACCTCCACTTCGCTTTTAACTTCCCTCTTTATGTCGGCACCCCGGCGGTTGACGATGCTGACCTGCGCAAAAATGACATCGTCCGGATTTACGACATCTTCTTAGGTTACACCGACTGTCTCTGCGCCACCGATGATATCCTGCAGAAAATTCTCCTCCGACCGGAATTTCAGAAAGAGATGGGAACCGCAGAGTTCTATCACTACCTCGGCAGATATGCCGCGGAATGGGAGGAGAAAACCGGCAGCCGGGATGTCTCGGTGCTGGCTGCTGCCTACCGTTATGGCGTCCCGGTTCACACCAGCGCACCGGGCGATTCAACTATCGGGATGAATATTGCTGGACTGGAACTCAAGGGGCTAAAACTGCGGATCAATCCGTCAATCGATGTTAACGAAACCACCTCCTATGTGCTCTATGCCAAGCGCTTGGGTGGTGAATCAGGAGTAGTGCTGGTTGGTGGTGGTAGTCCAAAGAATTTTGTGCTCCAGACCGAACCCCAGATTCAGGAAATCCTGATGTTAAGGGATGTCGGACAGGACTACTTCATTCAGTTTACCGATGCCCGGCCTGATACCGGTGGACTTTCCGGCGCGACACCGCACGAAGCGTGTTCCTGGGGTAAAGTTGACCCGAATCGCCTGCCCGATGCGGTTGTCTGCTATCTTGATGCCACGGTTGCTCTGCCATTGTTCACTCATTACGCGCTTGCCAACCACCCGCTACGCAAACCCCACCGCCTTTATCACCGGCGTGAAGAACTGATGAACCGTCTGAAAAAGGAGTTCTTTGTCCACACCCGGATTTAGATCTGCTCCAGTTCCTCGCTGAGTATCTGGCGCTGGTAAAGCCGGTAATACAGGCCTGATTTCGCAAGTAACTCATCAGGTTCTCCCTCCTCCTGAACCTCACCGCGATCAAGGACATAGATATAATCGCTAGCCTGAAGCACCTTAAGCCGGTGCGAAACGACAATTATCGTCCGGTCCGGCAACTCCTTAAACAACTGCTCAAAGAACAACCGCTCTGTATCCGAATCCAGTCCCGCGGTGGCATCGTCAAGCAGAACAAAATACGGCATCCCGTATAGCGCCCGCGCGATCGCCAGCCTTGCCTTCTGCCCTCCTGAAAGTCCAGCCCCCCGATCACCAAGCACCTCATCCCAGCCCGCTGGTAACTCCTTGACATCTTTATCCAATTGCACCAGTTTGAGTACCCAGCGCAAACGGGCCTCATCCTCTGGTCTGCCCATAATAATATTGCCCTTCAGGGTATCAGAAAACAGGGTTGGCTCCTGCGGAACATATCCAAAAAGTTGACGGTAAACGGCAATGTCAAACTCCCGGCGGTCGGTTTGATTTAAAACCACCCTGCCCTCACCCGGCTCCAGAAGTCCGAGCATCACCCGTAAAAGTGTACTCTTTCCCGAACCAACTGTACCCGCAATACCGATCCGCTTACCCATCGGAAAAACCATATTGACATTTCGCACCACCGGCTTTGTATCATAACCGGCGCTAACCCGCTCCAGCCGGAGTTCACCAAACCCGGGTTTCTTATCTCCGGAAACAACCCGGCCTATCGGCTCAGCCGTTACCAGCTCCCGGACCCGAAACCCGGCTCCTGCTGCCCGACGCCCGGCAACAAACAGGTTACCCAGATCAAACATCATCGGCAGAAGCATCAAAAGATAGGCGTTAAAAGCCACAAACTCTCCGATACTCATCCGGCTCCCGATCACCAGTCCACCACCGACCCAGAGCACCAGCAGTGTGGCAAACTCACCAAGCATCATATAGACCACCTGCACCCTGGACTCAATCCGCATCTCCTGGACTGCGACCGCCACCCTTTCATCAAGAGTGGCCCGGAAACTGCGCGCCAATCGGTTGTCCATCAAAAATGCCTTCACCAGTCTGATACCCCCAAACGCTGATTGCAGTTGATTATTGACCTCCGCAATCCGCTCCCGCCATTTCATAAACCACTTATAAATCACCGGTCCGGTGCGCCACCAGGCAAACGCACCCAGTCCGATCACCAAAATAACCAGCAAGGTCAAAACCACGCTCATCCGGAAAAGCATCACCAGACTCAAAACCGCTAAAATTGCCGCATTGACAAACCGGAAGATACCGGAACAGGCAAACCAGGACAGCTCGTGCAAATCATGGTCCAGCCTCTCCATCACATCACCCGCAGGAAAATGGTTGGTAAACGAATGGCTGGCATCCAGCAAACGGCCGAAGACCCCGCTTCTTGTTTCCCACTGAAACCTCTCATTTGTCATACCGCGGATAAACGGCATTATCACATCCACTACCACCCGCAGCCCACCAACCCCGGCCAGAAGAAAAGCGTACCGCACCAGTTTTTCCCGACTTATCTCAGCCTTAATACCGTCAATTATCAGGCGCAAAAAATAGGGATAGGTTACAGTTATCGCACCACTGACCACCGTGAACAAGAAAATTCCGACCGCCAGCCAGGGATGCCGGCGCCAGAAATTAAACACAATCTTTAAACCGTCTATCCGTTCTGTCTGAGCCATAACCTTCTAAACCACAACATCGGTTACAAACTGCAGCCGAAAGAGCCGGGCATAAATATAGTCATTCTTCAGCAACTCCTCGTGTTTGCCAGCCTCCGCGACCCTGCCCCGGTGAATTACCACCACCCGGTCAACCATCTGGATCGTTGCCAGACGATGGGCAATGATGATTGCGGTTCTCCCCCTGAGCAACTCCTTTAAACCATCCTGAATAAGACTCTCGGTCTGCGGATCAACCGCTGATGTCGCCTCGTCTAAAATCAAAATCTCGGGGTCGCGCACCAGCGCCCGGGCAAAGGCTAATAACTGCCTTTCCCCCAGCGAAAAGTTTGCCCCCTCCTCACTTATTACCGTATTATAACCTTTATCAAAACCGCGTATTCTCTCATCAATATTGAGTCGTTTTGCCGCAGCAACCACCTGCTCCAGGCTAATTTCCTCATCAAACATCCGCAGATTGTCCAGCACCGTGCCCGGAAACAGAATGACCTCCTGGGGAACAAAGCCGATCAACCGACGCAACCGGTGATAATCGATCTCCTTTAGGTCTGTCTGGTCAAAGCGAATTCTACCTCGCTGTGGAAGATAGAACCTTATCAAAAGATTGACGATAGAACTCTTTCCGCCTCCCGTCTCTCCTACCAGCGCAATCCTCTCCCCCTTCTTAATCTGTAGGTCAATATCATTAAGCACAAAATCCTCCCCATCGTAGGCAAAACTCACCCGCTCAAAATAAATCCCATTCTGAAAAACCAGCTCCCTTTTATCCTCACCTGCCGGCTCCATTGGCTCGTATAGAACTGTGAGTGCCCTTTCCGCAGCAGCAAACGCCTGTTGCATAGTGTTTATCTGATCAGATATCGCCCGCAGAGGAGAAAAAAGCCGGCTGATATAAGAAACAAACAGCACCAGCGTGCCGATGGTCAAATTCCCCTGTAATGCCCATAATCCACCCAACCCCAGAACCAGACCAATTCCCACCACCTCACCAAAATCCACCAGAAACCATACGGTATACCACAGGATTGACGAGCGAATCTCCCCCTGATACTTTTTACGGTTAAAATCATTCATCTTGCGGGCAAAAATCTGCTGCTGTCCGAACGCCTGAATCACCCCCAGCCCCTTCAATGTCTCAACCACCAGGTTGTTTATCTCGCCGACGGTCTTCCGGACACTCAGATATACCGGCCGAACCTTTTTCTGAAACAGGTAAAAGGCAAAGGCAAACGGTGGCAGGAGCAAAAGCACCAGAAGGTAAAGCCGCCAGTTAGTAAACACCATAACCACACTCATTCCGAAAATTAGCAACCCGCTCTGAATCAGCACAACTGAAGTCCGCGTAAAAAGCATCTTCAGTGCCTCGGTGTCACTTTCGACCCGAGAAACCAGTTTACCGCTCTGCTGCCGATCAAAGAAAGCCATCGGCAACCTCAGGATATGGGCAAAGAGCCGGTGCTTAATGTCCGCTGTCCCCTTTTCGCCCACCTGTGCCAGCCAGATCAACTGAAAATAAGTTGCAAAGAATATTGCCACCTGCACCCCTAAATAAAGAAGTGATGTCAATGCTAGTCCTCGCATATCCCCGCGGGCGATGTTTATATCGATTGCCCTCTTTAGCAACACCGGACCGGAAAGAGAAAGTCCACTCGCAACCAACAGCAAAAAACCCGCAGCGGCTACCTTACCCCGGTAAGGAGCAAAAAATGGCCAGAGCCGGCGCAGGTAATCAATCGCTCTGCCCTTAGCTTTTGTCTCTTCCTCAACTAGGGCAAATTCATCATACCACATAGGGTTTATTTTCGCAAAAAATAACCATCTGTAAATATTAAACATAAATTGACCGGCCCATCATCATCTCTACTATTTCTAAAGTTGACACCCAAAAACTTACCACTCGTGGCATTAAGTTCTGCCATCGGTCGGGGCCACCCCAACTATCTGAGGTCGGTGTTATCTTTCCTGCCGGCGGTACCAGAAATTAACGCTTCGGGATTAGGCTGGACTTTTGCCCGCTGGTTATACCGTACCGGTGCTCAAAATCAAACTCTGATCAACGCCTATAACCGCCTTCGCTTTCGAACAAAAATCAGTCCACTAACAGGATGGCTATTTAAACCCAAAATCCCGATTAAATTCCGGGATTACTCGGGCATATTTCTTGTCGACCATCCGCTCCTCGCTCAATGCCTTGCACCATACTGCCGTACTGCCTATCTTCATGGCGAAATCGCCGCACCCTCAATTGCCGCGGTCCCATCTGTCTGGTGCACCTTTGTACCAATACCATTCACCTTTGATACACTGGTTTCTCTTGGGGTCAACCCTGCACGACTGTTTATCAGCGGCCTGGTAATTGAACCTGAAATTATCTCCGTGGCAAAATCTGCCTACGAACTGCGGCTCAACCGTTATGAATCCAGTTCGCCTTTAACCGTTGCCTTCTTCACATCCGGTGCCTATCCTCTTCCGCACCTGCGGGCAATTAAAAGCGCAGCCCGATCACTCCAGGCTGCCGGACATCGAACCTTAATATTTGCCGGCACCGACCTTACACACCGCAAACTACTGCCTGACGCACTATTCTTCAAATCCCATCAGGAGGAAAATCAAAAAACTGCTGCACTCATCACCCGGATCGACCTCTTCGTCGCTGCAGCCCACGAACGGGTCAACTGGGCGGTAGGCATCGGCCTGCCGATGTTTGCCCTCCTGCCACACATCGGACCATTTGCCGGAGAAAACTTTACATTTGCCTTTCAGCAAGGAGTGTGTCTGCCCTTGACTCACCCGGCTAACTTTGCGACTCAAATTAACCACCTGCGCCGGACTGGTAAGTTAACCACCATGGCGAAATCCGGCTGGGGAAAATTCCCCATCTACGGTGCGGAGAGGATCGCTCAATTCCTCCAGAACAATTTTTCTTGTTGACAAACATCATTCTCTTTTTACAATTGAAGTTGCTATGATTGGAGCGATGAGAAAAACGGGCTCAACCTTTGCCCGTATTCTTCCGGGAGCAGATTAGCCTTGAACCGGAAGTTAACCCAGCAAATTCTGTGGGGCAGTAGCTCAGTTGGGAGAGCGCCAGAATCGCACTCTGGAGGTCGCCAGTTCGAATCTGGTCTGCTCCACCTTTTATTTTAAGGAGGGAAATGATCATTCTACCACGTTATGTCTTCCTTACCAAAGGTGTCGGTATCCACCGGGAGCGCCTCACCAGTTTTGAGGCGGCACTGCGCGATGCCGGTATCGCGCCTTATAACCTAGTTCGCGTCTCCTCAATCTTCCCGCCTTACTGCCGGATCATCTCCCGCACCCGGGGACTCAGCCTGCTGAAACCGGGGCAAGTCCTGTTTGTGGTGATGAGCGATAATGCCACCAATGAACCACACCGTTTGATCTCCGCATCGGTCGGAATTGCCATTCCCAAAGACCCCTCACGTTACGGCTACCTCTCTGAATATCACTCCTTTGGCGAACGTGAAGACCGGGCAGGGGACTACGCCGAAGACCTTGCGGCTCAGATGCTCGCCACCACCCTTGGTGTCCCCTTTGACCCGGCCTTGAGTTATGACAAACGTAAAGAGATCTGGAAAATTGCAAAGGAAATCGTGCGGACCCAAAACATCACTCAGACCGCGGTTGGCAATAAAAACGGACTATGGACCACTGTTGTCGCAGCAGCAGTTTTTATAACTGATGTCCCGGATGACAAAGAGAAAAACATCACTGAAGAAGTAAGCGATTAATACCGCCGTCTGAACCTTAAAACCGGATAATAATGGGCTAAAATCTCTCGGTAGTTGTACCCCCGTTTTGCCATCTCAATTGCCCCTTCCTGGCAGAGTCCAACACCATGCCCCCAGCCTCTACCGGTAAAAACTGCCTTTCGTCCAACAATCTGCAGATCAAACATCGTTGACTTCAATCCCAGAGCAAATCGGCAGTCCTGACCACTGACAGTGAATTTGCCCTGGTTCGTTTCCAGATGCAACCTTCTTACCCTTCTTGACTTCTGGTCCTTTTCTAACTGTATCCTTCTTATTCTCAAGCGGGAAGCCATACTCAAAACCTGAGTAAATGTCTTCTCTAAACTGTCAATAGCAATCGTCAACTGCCAGTTAAAGTTACCACCCTCTGCACAGAAAGACGTTGCCCCGCGCTGGTGATTTGGCGTATCGTAAATGCCCGGCAGATAACCCAGACTGCCATCAGCGGTGATGCCACCGCAGTTGCCGTGATACAGTGTCATCGCAATCTTACCTTGGTACACCAGCACCTCACCCTTTGTCTCGTTAACCGCTTTTATTGCTAAATCTCTTTCCGCAACTGCTCCCCAATACTCCTGATCCCGCAGATAGGTATCGTAGAGATCATAACCCAACCCCCGCCGTTTCCCAATTCGGGCAAGAGCAAAACTTCGTGCTGCTACCGCCTGGGCTTTAACCGCCTGGTAGGTAGCGGTGTTTATCGGTCCGATTTCACACGGCACCACGCTGTAAAGGTACTCATCAACGGGTAAACAGTTAACCACCGTTAACCCCGAGTCAGCAGAGAAGAATACCTTAATTATTCCCCGATACTCTCTGTTTGCCATCCGAATTCGTTCTTGGCTGATAAATAAAACAGTATCCTGTAAATCGCTAACGATTTTTTTGCCGACATCCATCTGGAAACCGGTTCTAGTAGGAAAAATTTTCACTTCTTCCCCGGGGTTCCACTCCCAATAGGTTCGAAAGTTAAAGCTGATCTTACCGCCCTTATTGGTACTAATTTTCACCTTCTCTTTAGGTACACTCAGACGTATCTGAACTAAAGGACTTTTACCAGTTGGTTGAACTAGTAGTGGAGGGCGATAATGATAACAGGAAAAAAATTCTACAGCAAACAAAAATGTTACCCACTGTTTTAACCGCACAAATTATAATCTATCAAGAACTGAAATTCGGTCAATGATTATCCATAAAAATAAAACCCGGCAGCGACCTACTCTCCCACGCCGTTGCCAGCGCAGTACCATCGGCCCTGGAGGGCTTAACGGCTCTGTTCGGTATGGGAAGAGGTGTTTCCCCCCCGGTATCACCGCCGGGAATTTTGACACGCCCAATTTAATAAGGAGAAGAAGCAGACCAAACACTCAAGCCGCACGGCCGATTAGGACCACTCGGCTGAACGCATTACTGCGCTTACACCTGTGGCCTATCAACCTGGTGGTCTACCAGGGGCCTTCAGGGTGAATCGCCTTGCGGCGATTCACGCGGGAGACCTCATCTTGGGAAGGGCTTCCCGCTTAGATGCCTTCAGCGGTTATCCCTGCCGTACTTGACTACCGAGCGGTGCCCTTGGCAGGACAGCTCGTACATCAGAGGTACGTCCACCCAGGTCCTCTCGTACTATGGGCAGTTTCCCTCAAGTCTCCTGCGCCCACGATGGATAGAGTCCGAACTGTCTCACGACGTTCTGAACCCAGCTCACGTACCGCTTTAATGGGCGAACAGACCAACCCTTGGGACCTTGTCCAGCCCCAGGATGCGATGAGCCGACATCGAGGTGCCAAACCGGGCCGTCGATGTGAACTCTCGGGCCCGATCAGCCTGTTATCCCCGGAGTACCTTTTATCCGTTGAGCTATGGCCCTTCCACGCAGAGCCACAGGATCACTAGGTCCGACTTTCGTCTCTGCTCGACCTGTCGGTCTCGCAGTCAGGCCGGCTTCTACCCTTGCGCTCACCACACGGTTGCCGTCCGTGCTGAGCCGACCTTTGAGCGCCTCCGTTACCTTTTGGGAGGCGACCGCCCCAGTCAAACTACCCGCCTGCCAATGTCCACCGCCTGGCTAAACAGCACGGTGTTAGAACCCCAACAGAACAAGGGTGGTATTTCACCGACGGCTCCGCCCGAGCTGGCGCCCGGGCCTCAAAGCCTCCCACCTATCCTACACATGCCCAGCCAAGGTCCAATGACAAGGTGTAGTAAAGGTTCACGGGGTCTTTTTGTCCAATCGCGGGCAGGCGGCATCTTCACCGCCACTACAGTTTCGCCGGGCTTCTCGTTAAGACAGCGCTCCACTCGTTACACCATTCGTGCAGGTCGGAACTTACCCGACAAGGAATTTCGCTACCTTAGGACCGTTAGAGTTACGGCCGCCGTTTACCGGGGCTTCGGTCAGGAGCTTCGCCTTGCGGCTAACACCCTTCCTTAACCTTCCGGCACCGGGCAGGTGTCAGTCCCTATACTTCGCCTTCACGGCTTAGCAGAGACGTGTGTTTTTGTTAAACAGTCGGTAGAGCCACTTCACTGCGGCCACCTTGCGGTGGCACCCCTTCTCCCGAAGTTACGGGGTTAGATTGCCGAGTTCCTTAACGAGAGCTCACCCGAGCGCCTTTGGATATTCTCCTCGCCCACCAGTGTCGGTTTACGGTACGGTCACCCTGATATCTTGCATAGAGGCTTTTCTTGGCAGTTGGTCCGGCTCAGTTCCTATGCCTGACGGCAGAGTCCCCATCACCACAGTGAATTTTGTGCGCGGATTTCCCTACACACCATCACCATAGCTTAGACCCCGATCCAGCGCGGGGCTGAGCCATTCCACCTACGTCCCCCCATAGCTAGTAACGACACCAGGGTGGTTCCGGAATGTTGACCGGATTTCCATCACCTACGCCTTTCGGTCTCAGCTTAGGCACCGACTAACCCTGGGCGGATTAACCTTCCCCAGGAACCCTTGGGCTTTCGGCGAACAGGTTTTTCACCTGTTTTAACGCTACTCGTCCCGGCATAATCACTTCTGCCTCGTCCAGCTGGCCTCGCGGTCAGCCTTCAACCTACTCCAGAACGCTCCCCTACCACTCCGGTCTGTAAAAACCGAAGTCCACAGCTTCGGCGGTATGCTTAAGCCCCGATAAATTTTCAGCGCAAGGTCGCTCGACTGGTGAGCTGTTACGCACTCTTTAAATGATTGCTGCTTCTAAGCCAACATCCCAGCTGTCTGAGTAACCTCACCTCTTTTCCCACTTAGCATACACTTAGGGGCCTTAGCTGGTGGTCTGGGTTATTCCCCTCTCGGCCATGGACCTTAGAGCTCACAGCCTCTTTCCCGCAATCTAAAGTTACGGCATTCGGAGTTTGGTCGGGTTTTCCCCCACATTGTGGGGGAGCGCCCGTCCAGTGCTCTACCTCCGCAACTGAACTTGCGAGACTGCCCCTAAAGGCATTTCGGGGAGAACCAGCTATCACCCGGTTTGGTTAGCCTTTCACTCCTACCCACAGCTCATCCGAGACTATTGCAAGGGTCACCGGTTCGGTCCTCCCTTGGGTGTTACCCCAAGTTCAACCTGGCCATGGGTAGATCACACGGGTTTCGGGTCGAATGCGCGCGACTTGACGCCCAATTAGGACTCGCTTTCGCTCCGGCTCCGCCTCAGAGAGGCTTAACCTCGCCACGCACATTCACTCGCCGGGTCATTATGCAAAAGGCACGCGGTCACAATCGCCACCAAACCTTGCGGAAAGGCGGCAAACTGCTCCCACTGATTGTAAGCACATGGTTTCAGGTTCTATTTCACTCCCCGCCAGGGGTTCTTTTCACCTTTCCCTCACGGTACTGGTGCACTATCGGTCAGTTGAGAGTATTTAGCCTTGGAAGGTGGTCCTCCCTGATTCCCACAGGGTTTCTCGTGCCCCATGGTACTTGGGATCCCAGTCGCGGAAGAGTCAGTTGTTTTCGCCTACGGGACTTTCACCCTCTATGGTGACCCTTTCCAGAAGTCTTCGGCTAACGACTGACTTTGTTCACTCCCTCGCCTCACAGCAGTCAGCGTGACTGGTCCCACAACCTCGTTCCGACAACGCCTGCTGGCTTGACATCGGAATCGATTTGGGCTGTTCCCCTTTCGCTCGCCACTACTCAGGGAATCGCAGTTGCTTTCTTTTCCTCCGGGTACTGAGATGTTTCACTTCTCCGGGTTAGCCTCCCGGGACTATGGATTCCTCCCGGGATGTGTGGACATTACTCCACACGGGTTTTTCCATTCGGGTATCGCCGGGTCAAAGCTTGTGTGCAGCTCACCGGCGCTTATCGCAGCTTACCACGCCCTTCATCGCCTTCAACTGCCTAGGCATCCACCATGCGCTCTTAGTAGCTTGAGGTGAATATCAGCCTGCCTCTTCTCCAAATTGTCAAAGAGCAAATCAAATTTTTTTTCGCTAACATAATCATAATAAATTTTACGTCCGTTGTCAAGCAGAAAAAACAACCACTGAAAGAAAATTCTCAAATTTATAACCCTGTGATAACAATATACTTAAAATAAAAACCAAACCTTTATAAAAATGATTATAAATAAGGCTGAACCCCCGAAGACCTGGGGGTTAGCCTTTTTCTACTCCGAGCTTAACGGTTTAGAACAGTTGGTTCTTGTTGATATAAGCCCAGAGCAGTTTCATCATTTCGCCGACCTTGACCGAGGCTTTTTTCCCCATAATCGCCTGCAGTTCTGGAGTCAGCTTGATTGAGCGCTTCATCAACGGTCCGGCTCCGGTCATTAACTTATGCTTCTTGATATAGGCCCATAGTTTCTTATTGATATCCCTCACCTTGATTGTTTTCCCGGGTCCGAAAACTGGCTGCATAGCATCGGTCAGTTTGACAGTACGAGTCATCAATACTTGACCACGAGGCATTGCTTACTCCTTTCTGCCCCGAAGGGCGGTTTTAGAAACCATCTTATTCCTGTTACCCGCCTTAAAGGTAACACTAAAATTGTGAGCAAAAAAATCCTCCTGTCAAGCGAAACATTCACCCTAAAATTGGCTGATGCTCGCACACGGTAACCACAATTTAATCCTGACATCCCAATCCACCACCACCACCAGAACCCTGCTACCGATCCCTTCTCAAACCATCGCCACAACCCTAATCCTAACCCAACCACCCACCATCACCCAAACCCTCAACCAAACCCTCACCACCACCAAAACCCTAACCGCAATGGAAACCCAGTACACCACCAACCCCATCACCACAACCTAAACCCCGCCCAATACCCATCTTATAACCCACACAGAAACCCTACTGGATACCGTCCCCAATACTGCCCCCGGAGCAGAAAACAAAACCTGTTTTAAAAACGATAACATACGACATTTCAAGACCTTAACCGCAAATCAACCGTTAGAAAAACTCCCCTGTTAACCCCGGCACATTTTCAAGCTCTTCTTATATACACATATCATAATGCATCTTCAACCGTTCTCGACCCCAAGCCAGAAATCTCTTAATCTTGATCTGTAAGCATTGCTCATAACTTACTCAACCACCTCACCCTTGCTTTAATCCTTGACAATAGTTTTTTGATTTATTATCTTTACCTATGCCTGAAGCACCGTTAATCAAAAGGGGAAAGTATTACTTCTGTCCGGAATGCGGACATCTGATGCCTAAAGAGAAATCCTCGTGTCCCAAGTGTCAACTGGATTTCAAAGGCGTGATAGTTGAAGATAAATTGCGTCCTCCGCAGGACCCGGCGAAACTTGTTGAGGTTGAAGAACAATACGAGGAAATACGTCACCAGAGTTTTATCTGGATAAGCATTGGGGTTACTCTCCTCTTGGGAGTTCTGGCGATTGTGATACTGCTCCTATTGCGACGTAGCGGTTAACATCCCTCCCCTCCTTCTGTCTGGCTTGACTCAATAGCTTTATCTCTTACGCTTTATGTCTATGTCAACTGTTGTGATCATCGGGCGGCCCAATGTTGGCAAATCCACGCTATTTAATCGCATCGTCGGCGGCCGAATTGCTATCACATTGAAAGAACCGGGCATCACCCGCGACCGACTTATCCATCTGGCAGAATGGCAAGGGAAAAATTTCTGGGTGGTTGATACCGGCGGATTCATCCCCGATTCCACCGAAGAAATGACGCGGGAAATTGCCCGTCAGGTGGAAATCGCCCTGGCAGAGGCAGTGGTAATCATAATGGTTGTTGACGGCACCGCCGGACCTTTGCCGCTGGATCAGGAGATTGCCAGCCATCTCCATCAGGCAGGCAGAAAATTCCTTCTTGCGGTAAACAAATGTGATGTTCGACGAAACTTTGACGAAACCGAATTTTACCGTCTGGGTGCGGAAAAACTGTTTAACATCGCGGCTGAACATGGCATCGGTGTCGCTGAACTATTAGATGAAGTAATCAATCGACTACCGCCGGCAAAAATCACTCCCCAAGAAGGAATTGCCCTTGCTATTTTGGGCCGACCCAATGTTGGCAAATCCACTTTGCTCAACCGTTTGACAGGAAAAGAACGGGCGATTATCACCCCCATTCCTGGCACCACGCGCGACACGATTGAAGAAACCTTTGAATTTGAAGGTGAAACCTACCGAATTATCGACACCGCCGGGATCCGACGTCGCGCTCGGATCGAACAGCCCGTGGAATACTACTCTGTCAGCCGGGCAATCCAAACGATCGAACGGTGTGATATCGCCCTAGTGATGATTGACGCTACCGAAGGTCCTACCGCCCAAGATAAAAGGATCATCAATCTCACTGCCGACCGAAACAAAGGACTGGTCATTATCGCCAACAAGGTAGATCTGGTACCACCAGAAATCAAAAAAAGGGTGGAAGAGTACATAACTACAAAACTACAGTTTGTCAACTACGTTCCGTTAGTCTATACCTCTGTGCTGAAGGGAAAAGGACTCCACAGTATCATCCATCAGGCAAAAGCGGTTTATTACTCGGGTGCACTGCGCGTCAGTAGTAAATTCCTTAAACCGGCAATTCTCACCCTGCTCCAGAATAACCCACCCGCACCCCGCTGTCGGGTATTGGGTTTAACCCAGATTGGCATCCGACCACCGGTTTTCCGCCTGCGCGTTTCCCAGCCGGATGCGGTCACCGCTCAGTACCAGCGTTACTGCATCAATCTCCTGCGTAGCCAGTTCCAGTTCACTGGCTATCCGATTCGTCTGAAAGTTACCAACTGAAATGGCAAAAATCAAACTCTGGCGGCTAATTATACTCTCTCTAACTATTCTTCTAATGATCGCTGTTGGGATTTTTACCTTCCTCCCGCGTCCGACCCGCACCCGACCCTCAAGCCTAACCGACTCATTAACCACTCTAAACATCCTTTTAATTGGTAAAGATGCCCGTGCCCTTAACCCGGCACTTGACAACGGCGGTAAAACCCGCATACCACGGGAAACAAATGCCCATTCGGATATTGTCATTATCGCCCATCTGAACCTCAACCACCCACGTTTAAATCTCGTCGCCATTCCCCGCGATCTACTGGTTATGGTTCCGGGCGTTACCACTGCCGAAAGCCGTACCGATTTCCATCATATGGAAAAACTCACTCACACCTTTGTCATCGGCGGCGAACCACTACTGCGACAAACAATAGCAAACCTACTGGGTATCAAGATTCACCGCTCAATCACTCTGGATTTCGACACCTTCCGGATGCTCTTCCGGTATCTCACCCGGTTTCTGGGTCCCTTACGTCTGGGAAAAACCGTGCTTAATGACCCGGACCAGGCGCTGAAGTTCGTCCGTCAGCGCGACGGTCTGAAGTACGACGATCTGGATCGGTGCCGTAACACCCTAAATCTAATCAAAACCGTAGCGATTCGCCTCTGGCCACTGATTGGTACCCGGATAGGGGACTTCCTGCTCGATCAGACTTTTACTGTGCTCGGCACTGACATCGACCTGACGCCAGTAGAAGCGAAATACCTGCTCGGTTATCTCCGGCAAAAACAGTTTTCCCCGCAGAAGATCAACCTCGCGGTTCTGGTCAGCGAAGGCCGGCCGGTAACTCTTGACCGATATGAGATGACACTATCCTGCTATCTACCGATCTATCCGGAAATCGCCCGCCAGGTAGAACATTTTCTTATGGGTAATGATACAGTCCCAGCCTTAGACTTTATGACTCAACAACACTATTCCTGGCCCGCATATATGATGGCTAACTACAACCTCCTGCCGAATATCGCTAATGACACCTTAGAAAGAAAACAACTGGTCAAAAGAATTCTTCAATCCTTCCCTCTTCAGGATAGCGCTCGTAATTAATTACTCGTAAGTAATGTCTCTATCTCCCGGCGAAATGCCACCTGCCCGTCATTCAGTCGTTCTACCATCCCCCCGCCTTCTGCGATATCCTGTCGACCGCCACCCCCACCAGCAAAAGCACCACCTACCAACTTTGCCAGTTTTCCCGCGGGCAACCTCTCCTGAAGTTCCGGGCTGACGAAAATCACATACCTGAATCTTGAACCACTTACCGCACCGGTTAAAAGACCGGCATAATTACCACCAAGCAACTCCCGCATCCGGTCGCCGATCACCCTCAACTCATCAACCTCAAAATGAGGATAATGTCCGATAACTACCCGGATATCGGCTATTGTCTCGGCGGTGCGCACCAACACCTGCGCCTCTTGCTGGGCAAGTTGTCTTGACAACTGCCGTGTCCGATTCTCCAGCCGTCTTATCTCCTCTTGTAAAGCCAAAACCCGGTTAAAAATTACATCCTCGCTAACTCCTAGCTCCTCCTGCAGTCGATCCAAAGTCTCCCGCTCCCGACGCAAAGCCTGAAACGCCCGCCGTCCCACAACCGCCTCAATCCGCCGGATTCCGGCTGCGGTCCCGGTTTCAGCGATAATTCGGAGCATCCCGATTTCGCCGGTCCGGCGCAGATGGGTTCCACCGCACAGTTCAATTGAAAAATCGCCGATTTTCAGCACAGTTACCCGCTCCCCATATTCCTCACCAAAAAAGGCTAATGCCCCCATTCGTTTTGCCTCTTCAATCGGCACATCGACCAGCCTTTCCACTTTAATATCATTTACCACCTGCTCATAGACCAACTGTTCAACCGCGGTAATCTCCTCCGGTCGCAAGGAAGCAAATGCGGTAAAATCAAACCGCAACCGTCCGGGCTCTACTAAAGATCCCTCCTGCTTCACATAATCACCTAAAATCCGGCGCAGTGCTGAATGCAAAAGATGGGTAGCGGTATGTGCCCGTTCAATCTCCCGGCGTCGCTCCTTATCGATCACAGCGAAAACCGGACCATTCTTCGGCTCACCCGACTTCAGCACCGCCCGTAAAAGCCTTATTCCATGCCGGTAATAACTGTCCTTCACCTCAAACTCAAACCCTTCACCGATCACTCTCCCGGTATCACCAACCTGCCCCCCCTTCTCCGCATAAAACGGGGTCTGCCTCAAAAGCAGTTCGTAACTACCGTCATCAAGTTGGAAAAAACTCACCAGTTCCGTCTCAGCCTCATCCTGCTCATAACCCACAAACTCCGAACTCACCGGCAAGCCGGTTTGAACCGGCGCTGCCTCCTTACCGGTGGCGATAAATGTGGCGCGCCTGCTCCGCTCCCGCTGCCTTAACATCTCCTGCTCAAAACCGTTATAATCCATCTTTAACCCTGCCTCATCTGCCAGTTCCTTTACGAGTTCAATATGAAAACCATAAGTGTCGTGCAGACGAAACAGCTCCTCACCCGGTACCATCCCGCTATCCTTATATCGCTCCTTAACCTCATCCCAGCGCTCCAGTCCGGCTGTCAGCGTACGCAAAAAACGCTCCTCCTCGGACTTGATGATCAACGCTGCCTGCTCCCGCTTTGCCCCCAGCTCCGGATAAAACTGCCGCATCAACTCCACTACCGCACCTGAAACCTTATACAGCAACGGCTCAAAAAAGTTGTGCTTATGGGTAAAAAGCAAAGCCCGGCGCAGGATATTACGCAGTATGTAACCCCGCCCCTCATTAGAAGGAATCGCGCCGTCAGCGATCGCAAAAGTCAGTGCCCGGGTGTGATCCGCTACCACATAAAACATCTGGCGATTCTCCACATTCAAATCCAGCCCCAGAATCTCCTGAATCGCCCTGACAATCGGCAGAAACAGATCAGTCTCAAATATACTCTTCTTACCCTGGGAAACCATTGCCAATCTCTCCAGACCCATACCGGTATCAATGCCCCGATTCTTCAAAGGCACCCTTGTACCATCTGCCAACTGATTGAACTGAGGAAACACAATATTGTAAACCTCGCTTAACCGATCGCAATCGCATCCCGGACCACAACTCTCCTTACCGCATCCAAACTCCGGACCCAGGTCAACATAAATCTCAGAACACGGACCACACGCACCAGTCCCGCCCGCGGGTCCCCAGAAATTGTCCTCCTCACCCAATCGGTAAATTCTATTCTCTGCCAGCCCAACCACATTACGCCACACCTCGTAAGCCTCCTCATCCTCCTGAAAAACCGAAACATAAAGTCGTGCTGGGTCCAGTTTAACTACCATTGTCAGATACTCCCAGGCCCAGGGAATCGCCTCTGCTTTAAAATAATCGCCGAATGAAAAATTGCCCAGCATCTCAAAAAATGTGCAGTGGCGCGGGGTTTTGCCGACCTTCTCCAGATCCGAAGCCCGCAGACATTTCTGAATCGAACAGGCACGCTGATAAGGCAACTCTACCGCTCCTGCCCAGAGCGCCTTAAACTGCACCATTCCTGCACTGGTAAACAAAAGTGTCGGGTCATCGCGCGGGATCAAAGAGGAACTGGGCACAATCTTATGCCCGCGCTCCGCATAAAATTCTAAAAATGTCCTTCGTAACTCACGATGGTTCATATTAGTTCGCCAAAGTTGGATGAGATATAGTTGGCGAGGTGATTTGGAGAATCGGTCCAGTGTTCAAGTGTCGTTACCAGACCATAGGTTTTGCTTTTACCATTCCGTCCAATCTGCTCAACCTCTACTATGTCAAAAGGGTTAACAATGACCCCGTCTCCCAACCAGAAACTAAACTTGTCAGATGTGTTGGATGAACGGTCGGTCGCCGAGGTTTTACCGACAAATTTTTGCTCCTCATTCACGAAAACCTCCTTGAATTTGCTGTCATTTTATTGCCCATTATTACTTCCTTGGAAAAGAAACTATTTTTTATAGCCTGTTCTGCCATATGAATTGGATAAATACAGCAGTGCCAGCGCTTATCCAAACCATAGGGACAGACACTACGTTCCGCAACCAGTGCCCGTGAGAGTAAATCCAGTAGTTCCGCATCCACTGGATTTCGGTCGGGCGTCGGCAGTTCCACCTTCACAACCCCCATTATTAAAGGATAATCAACCTGCCGCTGTTCTCGCATTCGGACATACCAGAAAGCCACCCGCCCATCATAAGCACTGAACGCCACCGTGCGATAACAATGTGGTAAACCGGCAAGTATTGATGTTACATCCCTTTTATCTTTAACCCCACCAAATTGGAACTCTGGTTTTGTGGAAAATGCCTTTGCTACTCCAATCAGATAGGGTACCTGAATGAATCGGTCAAATTTGGTTGCCCCGTCCAGTATCAGCCATTTGTCTTTATCCCTTTGGCCATCGGTTCTATTTATAAGTTTTGCCTCCAGTTCATGCATCTCTGCCCGCACCTTACCACCCGCCTTATCCCGTGGGTCTTTTTTATCTTCGGAAAGGAGATCGGGCAATTCATAGTTGACTATCCGGAAAAAACCGGGGCGGTCAATACGCTCTAATTGTTGCCAGACGGTGTCAGAAACACCATCGCCTTGTGCCGGCAATAATAACAATAACTGCCGTTCATTGTGAAAAACAGAAAGAGCACCTTGATCGCTTCGGCGAATAACCGCCGCACCAATCTGGGCAATCATAATTGGAAAAGAACGACCGGCTTCTATTCCGGTGCCGAGAAAATAGGTGCGGAAACTACCATCGATAAAAAAACGAAACAGGTGATTTTCGGTGCGAAATAGTGGCGGCGTCGGACGATAAATGTTATCAACTCTTGGTGTTGGTGTTTCGGCAAATTCGGTTATTCTGTTAATTGCTCTGTTAATAAGTGCATCATCTATTTCCTCCTGATCAGGCCGGACCAATTCTTCGCTGGCACCACCAGTGGCTGGTAGTATCTTTACTGAACGGCTCAACGTATCAAAAATTGCGGTAATTTTTTTAAGAGGATTCGCCATGGCTTTATAACGGTAATGTTAACAAAAAATTCTAATGGCGTCAATATGCAATCGATTCAACCATTTAACCTGAACTGGTTAGTTTAATCTCTTCGCTCAAATCTAAACAGCACCCGTTCGATCGTCTCCGGGGAAAAACCGCGTCTTGCCAAAAGTCCGTATAACCGGCGCAAACGGGTCTTCTCATCCAGCCGTGCGTAGCGGGGCAGAAAATGTTCCAAAACCATTCTTGCTGCCTCGGTCTCATCGGGCGACTGTTTCACCGCCTGTTCAACCTGTTGCCGGGAAACCCCCCGTTTCAAAAGTTCCTGTTTAACCCGCCACCTACCCTTATGACCAATCGCAATCCGGTTCTGAACATAATCCCGGGCGATTTTCTCATCATCAACCAGACCCAGTTCCCGCAACCGGTCAAGCACCCGGTTGATCACATCAGTTGAATAACCCTTTTTCTCAAGCCGACCTTTAAGTTCTTTTTCGGTCCGTGCCCGGTAGGACAATAACAGAAAGGCATAGTTCCGGCACTGACGAAACTGCTCCTCAAGTACCACCCGCTCCAGAAAGTGCCGGTCAACCCCTCTGCCCTCCTTAAGTCCGAACTCCGCAACTGTTTCCTTGTCTAACGAGAAGGCAAACTCACCATCAACAAATATCGAAAGCCTTTTCTTACTTCTTTTTAACGGTTTGAGTGCGGTTATCCTCATCCTTCACCTTTGGCTTGGGCAATTTCAGTTTTTCCCGCAATGCCAGTTCAATCTTCTGGGCAACATCCTTGTGAGTTTTTAAGAACTCAATTACCGCGTCCCTGCCCTGTCCCAGTTTAGTTCCACCAAAGGTATAAAAGGAACCCGCCTTATCAACCACGCCCAACTCTACCCCCATATCCACCAGTTCTCCCGCCCGGGAAATACCCTCGCCGTAGATGATGTCAAACTCGGCCTCTCGGAATGGTGGCGCAATCTTATTCTTCACCACCCGCACCTTGGTGCGCGAACCAACTACCTGTTCCCCCTTCTTCACGGTATTCACCCGACGCACATCCAGCCTGATCGTCGCATAAAACTTCAATGCTAACCCACCGGTGGTGGTTTCTGGATTGCCAAACATCACTCCGATCTTCTGCCGCATCTGATTGGTAAAGATAGCGCAGGTTTTGGACTTAGAGATCACTCCAGCGAGTTTGCGTAGCGCCTGCGACATCAACCTCGCCTGAACCCCGACAAACGAATCCCCGATTTCGCCTTCAATCTCTGCTCTCGGCACCAGTGCCGCCACTGAATCAATCACAAACAGATCAAGCCCACCCGAGCGCGTCAGCGTCTCCGCAATCTCCAGTGCCTGTTCACCGGAATCGGGCTGGGATACCAGTAATTCCTTTAAATTCACACCCAACTTCTCGGCATATTTCGGATCCAGCGCGTGCTCCGCATCAATGAATGCCGCGGTTCCCCCCATTTTCTGACACTGAGCGATAATCTCCAGTGCTAAAGTTGTCTTGCCGGATGACTCCGGTCCAAAGATCTCTACAATCCTGCCTTTGGGCACACCGCCGATACCTAATACCGCATCAAGCCCGATTGAACCGGTAGGAATTGCTTCAATCTCCACCACCGCACCCTCTTCACCCAGCCGCATCACCGCGCCTTTGCCAAACTGCTTTTCAACCTGACCCAGTGCGTTACTCAACGCCTTAATTTTTTCTTCCTTAGCCATAGCTCCTCCGTTTTAACTATTTTTTCTTTGTTTGGGGCAGAAGTATCGGACCGTCGCTTGACCGGTCAAGACCCTTTGCCCGCAATTCCAGCAGTGCCCGCTTTTCCAGTTGGTAAAGCCGAAAACGGACCGCCTTAAACCTCCTTGCCCATTTTAGTTCCTGTTCACACTTCAAAACTTCCTCTAAGACCCGTGCGGATTCTTCTGCTCGCTTGAAATTGGCAAACAGCACATCCGCAATATTTTTTCTTTTCAACCGATCGAATTGGTCACCTTTTCCCAGGTCCCTTTCGCTTTCCCGGTACTGTATTACCGCTTTCCGCAGGGGCACAATCTCTTTTCCCAATTTGATCCGTAACGACCGGACCGCACTCAATAACCGCTTACTCTCGAGTCCGAATCTGACGATATCCTCAATTACCTTCAGTCCCTCCCATAAACGGTTAAGATTAACATCAACCAGCCTGCCGACACTCCGATTCACAAATGCTTAAATAATATACCAACCGCCAGGTTAAATCGTCCGCTATTTAAAACCCGTGCGTTAGTTACTCAATGTCCGCCACAACAGCAGGAGGAGTACTTCGGCTTATCGTCCCCTCTTTTCTTCATCGGCTTCTCACAGCAAAAGATTTCGCACTCCTCATAACCGCACTCCTTAGTAACCATCACCTCAATACCGCACTTCTCGCAGTAATAGACATCGCCGGTCTTCTTCTTTGCCACAGTTACTCCTTTTTAGTTTATCTAACTTCACTCAATCACCACCAGTTTATAACCGGTACACTCCTTCCCGTTGTCCAGCTGCAGGATGTACACACCGCGCGCCAGGCTTCGCAGGTCAACCTGCCGGGTGCGCTCCGCAAATTGCACTAACCCACCTGAAATATTGTAAATCCGGATCAGGTGGTTGTCAAAGATTGCTGGCAAAGTCAGCATTCTCCTTGTAGTGATAGTGGGCAATCTGTTGAACCCTGTTTCTAACTGCGGTTCATTCTCTGTAACCCCGAGATAAGGTGGATAATAGAAAACAACTGAAACCGAATCATCAACAATATGACTTGCGGGAACACCATTATAGCAGTATTCGTGATACCAGTTATTGGCACCAAGTTGCCCCTGAATACCGACGGTATTGGAGTTAAGCGTACCGTTCATTGACAGGTAGTTAAACCGGATAACACCGCGGCGGTTAAGTACAATCTGAAAGGTCTGAGTCTCTGATGGCGCATTGTATCTTGGCACATTGACCCAGGCAAAAACCACATAATTCCCTGCCGGGTCATTATACTGATAAACCGTGCCCGAAGTCCGCAGGTCCAGGTCATCCCACCAGCCCGCAATCTGGTTGGTAATATCGGTCGGGAACTGGGTGTTAGAAAAACTGGTCGAGGTGCCGGTCTGAAGAAAACCGTTGGTGCAGATATTGATTGAATTCAGGTACTGGTCATAATACCGGAAGGTGAATGGCAAAGTCCGCACCGAATAACCATCATCCGCATTCGGCGTCCAGTCGGTTATCGGCGTGCCTGTACTCGGGTCAATCCAGAAGAAACGCACCGTATCCCCGGGCACCTGGGTGGACTCATAGATATAACCGAATCCATCCGGATCACTGCCAATTCGCACCTCAATCCGGGAACGCAGGGTATCATTCAAAGGATTCTCATCACCGGCAAGTGCCACACTCGCGGTCAAAAGATAGACATTGCCGGACAACGGAACAAGCGAATCGAAAACCACCCAGAGCGAATCACCTGCACCTAAACCGGTGATCGTGGAATCCGCCTCAATCACATTTCTGCCCGCAATTGAATCAAAAACCGTCATTCCCACAGTAAAATCCTCGCCGAAATCACCGTTGTTTTTCACCAGCATCTTAAATACTGCGGTCTGTTCTGGTGGAGTCCGACGATAGGGTGCCACTCTAATCACACCAACATCATGGCTTGCGATAGCGGCCACCTCATTAACCGTCAGATAGGTCGGGGTCGCACAATCAGAGCCAAAGCAGGCGTAAATCATATTGCCCAACTGATTTGCCATCAACCAGCCGCGTCCGGTGGGCATCGGAGTAACAGTTGACCAGGTATCTGTTAAAACATCATAACAATACACAGTGTTATCTGCCGCTGCCGCGCCATCCAGCGCACCACCCAGCACAAATATTACCGAGTCGTTAAAGGCAACCGCGGTATGATAAATCCTTGGTCCGGGCATCGATGCCTTCTGGGTCCAACTGTTATTTACCGGATCAAACTCCCAGCAGTCAGAAAGCGTATTACCACTCGCATCACTACCGCCAAAAACATACACCTTGCCCTGGGCACCGGCTGCTGCTGACCAGCCTCTGCCTACCGGCACTGATGCTTTCGTGCTCCACTGATTTGTCCCCGGGTTGTATTCATAGACCGTACCGCCATTACTCTCATTACCGATGATATACAGTTTGTCATTTACTACTGCTGAAGCACATGCCCAGCACCCTGCAGGCATACTCGCCTTCTGGGTTACAACCTTGCTATCAACATCAAACTCCTCGCAGGTGTTAAGTGTATTGTGGAGTGAATCCCTGCCACCTGCCACATAGATTTTATTACCGATTCTGCCACCACCCCCGGCTCTTCTGGGCACCAGAAGCGTTGGCAGACCGGTGGTTATCCAGGTATCGTTTGCCGGCACGTAAGCCCAGATGGTGCGGGTGGAGTTGGTATTACCCCCACCGTAATCAATCCTGCCACCAAGAAAGTAAATCGTATCTCGCACCACACCCGAACCCGGACACCAGTATCTACCGGGCGGTGGTGCACTCTGACGAGTAAACCAGTAAAAGCCGAAACTTCCTTCATCGACTTTCTCCAGGAGTTGGCTCTTTACCGTTTCGGTTCTCTCTGCGGAAAAATGGCGCGTATCTGCATCTGAATGATGGTAACCCTGCCCCCAAACCAGGCAGAACATCAGGGCAATGACTACCATACATTTAAGCATACTACCTCCTTTCCTTTTATCTACCATCAGAAGTATATAAACCAGCCGACTTATGTCAATACCCAGTGTTTCAAATGGGCTGGTGGAGGTGACAGTCCGCTCACAGCATTTCAGCGCCCAACCCGTTACGAAATACGAAAGAGGTAGGGAGAAAATGAAAAACTGGAACCGGATCGAGACTATCAGAACTGGGATCAGCCGAATTATTGTGCCGACGCAAACCGGCTATTTGCCAGAGAACCTCCCAGTTTTTCTGCCTTTTTGCGGTAACCATCTAATGTCCTCACCAACTGTTCAACCTCCTTTGGATCAGGATCACAGCCCGCCTTTCGCTTGCGTTCAATTGAAAAGGTAAGTTTCGCGATAATCTTTAACACCTTTGCCAACTCCAGTCCCTGAAGATGATAACGATAATAATCCACCATCTCCTCATCAAACCCAAGAAAACGGAGTTCGCTACCTGCTCTCTCCTCTTGCCCGCACCACCACCATTTACCTTTTTCGCCCCAGATAAACCGGCTATTACCTACCTGTTGAGCAAAATCTGCCGCGGTTTTTTGCGAAACAGAGAAAATAATAATAGCACGGATAAAAACACCATCCGCGATAAGTTTTAGCGGATAGCAGGTATAACCCTCCCTGCGCAATCGGTCAACCAGTTCTGCCTGCGCCTTTAGACTGGCAAAGTTGTGCCTGCCCGGCTCAAATCCGGAGATGAACGCAAAACTGTCTCCCTGGAGACCGAGTTTTATGTTAATGAGTTTAAACCGAGAACACATGTCGCTTATCTCCACCGGCAGATCCTTTATCCGATTAGAAATATCCATAATTACACCTCCTTGATTGCTCATATATTATATATATATTATAATACCTACTTTCAAGTTTAGTAGATAAAAAATCTGCTTGACCTTCCGCCAACTACAGTTAAAATTCAAGAATTTATGAGTGAAAAAGGATTTGCCTGTGCGATCAACTGTATGGACGGCAGGGTCCAGCTGCCGGTGATTCAGTTTGTAAGGCAACTCAGCGGTGCAGAGTATGTGGATATGGTTACCGAACCCGGACCGGTGCGGATTCTTTCTGAAGGCAAACCCGAAGAAACCGAACAGATCAAAAAACGGGTGGCAATCTCGGTGCAAAAGCACCAATCCCGCCTGGTTGCGGTGGTGGCTCACTATGACTGTGCAGGCAATTCGGTTGATAAATCCCATCAGTTGACGCAGATTAACCGGGCAATTGAACAGATAAAAAACTGGGGTTTCCCTGTTGAGGTGATCGGGTTGTGGGTGGACGAAAACTGGCAGGTTAGCCTTATATAACTCCCAAATCCCCTAAAAACCATTATCACACCGGCAACTTAACCACAAGAAAACCTGTCTAATTATATGATATGAATATTGAAAAATTTACCGAAAAGGCACAGCATGCACTTTTTGAGGCGCAATCTCTGGCACAAAGATTTTCTCATCAGGAACTGGATGCGGAGCATATCCTACTGGCACTACTGGTTCAGGATGAAGGTCTGGTACCCGAAATCCTCTCCCGTCTCGGCACCAATCCCAACCATATCCGTCAGCATCTCGAGACCGCGCTTAAAGACCGCCCTAAAGTCTCCGGCACATCTCAGATCTACCTCTCCGCCCGTGCCCAGCGGGTATTAAGCGAGGCTGAACAGGAGGCAGAGCGGTTTAAAGATGATTTTATATCCACCGAGCATCTATTACTCGGTCTTTTAAGTCTGCGCGATGGTGCGGTAGCCCGGGTTTTCCAGAATTTCGGGGTTGAACGCAACCGGGTGCTCGCTGTCCTCAAGGAGTTGCGTGGCACCCAGCGGGTAACCGATCAGAGTGCTGAAGACCGTTATCAACCGCTGGTGAAGTTTGGCAGGGACCTGACCCAGTTAGCCCGGGAAGGCAAACTTGACCCGGTAATCGGCAGAGATGATGAGATCCGCCGGGTTATGCAGGTTCTATCCCGGCGCACCAAGAATAACCCGGTTCTGATCGGGGAAGCCGGTGTTGGTAAAACCGCGATTGTCGAGGGACTGGCACAGCGCATCGTCAAAGGGGATGTACCGGAGAGTTTGCGCGATCGGCGCCTGTTTGCACTGGATATGGGGGCGCTGATCGCGGGCACCAAATACCGGGGTGAGTTTGAAAGCCGGCTCAAGGCGGTTTTGAAAGAGGTGGCTGCCTCTGAAGGCAGAATCATCCTGTTTATTGACGAACTGCATCTGATCATCGGTGCGGGCAAAGCCGAGGGTGCGATCGATGCTGGCAATCTCTTAAAACCGATGCTGGCGCGGGGTGAACTCCGCTGTATTGGTGCCACAACACTGGATGAGTACCGGAAGTACATTGAAAAGGACAAGGCACTGGAACGGCGGTTTCAACCGGTGTTTGTTGACCAGCCGAGTGTTGAGGAAACAATATCAATTCTTCGGGGACTGAAGGAACGGTATGAGGTGCATCATGGAGTAAGAATTTCAGACCGCGCGCTGGTATCGGCCGCGGTCCTCTCTAACCGCTATATCTCGGACCGCTTTCTACCGGACAAAGCAATCGACCTGGTGGATGAGGCAGCAGCCAAACTGAAAATGGAGATCACCTCCAAACCGGTAGAACTAGATAACCTGGACCGCAAAATAATGCAACTGGAGATGGAAAGACTCTCTCTTCAGCGGGAGACCGACCAGATGGCACGGGAACGGCTGGCTGAAATCGAAAAGGAGATCGCCAGCCTGAAAGAGGAGGAAAAACGGTTGACCGCCCAGTGGGAAAAGGAACGGCAGGAGTTGGAACGGCGCCGGAAAATAAAAGAGGAAATCGAACAGGTCCAGCACGAAATTGAGATTGCTAAAAGCAAATATGACCTGAACCGGGCAGCAGAACTGGAATACGGCAAACTTCTGCAGTTAAAAAAGGATCTGACGGGAATGGACCGTCAGAACCGAAATCACCAGCTCCTGCGCGAGGAGGTGACTGAGGAGGACATAGCAGAGGTGGTAGCCAAATGGACTGGCATCCCGGTTAAGAACCTCCTTGAGTCTGAACGGGAGAAACTGTTGCGCCTGGAGGAAGAGATTCACAAACGGATTGTGAACCAGGAGCGTGCGGTCAGCGCGGTTGGCAATGCGATCCGCCGGGCAAGGGCTGGTATCGCGGAAAGGAAAAAACCCATCGGCTCGTTTATCTTCCTCGGTCCCACAGGTGTTGGTAAAACCGAACTTGCCAAAACCCTGGCACAGGTGCTGTTTGACAGTGAGGATGCGATGGTCAGGCTGGATATGTCCGAATATATGGAGAAACATACGGTCTCACGGTTGATCGGTGCACCACCCGGCTATGTCGGATTTGAGGAGGGTGGCCAGTTGACCGAGGCAATAAGGCGTCGCCCCTATCGGGTAGTTCTCCTGGACGAGATTGAAAAGGCGCATCCGGATGTGTTTAACATCCTGCTTCAAATTCTGGACGACGGACGGCTTACCGATGGCCATGGCAGGGTGGTGGACTTCCGCAACACCGTAGTGATTATGACCTCAAACCTTGGTACGGAGATGGCACGGGCAGGCAGGTTTGATCAGGATGAACTGATGCGGTTACTCAGACAAAACTTCCGGCCCGAGTTTTTAAACCGGATCGATGAAATAATCATCTTCGAACCGCTAACCGAGACGGACATCAAAAAGATCGTTATCCTGCAACTTGCCCGGTTAAAAAACCAGTTGACAGAACAGGGAATTGAGGTTATAATTGATACGGGCTTAGAGGATCTACTCGCTAAGGAGGGTTATGATCCGGAATTTGGAGCAAGGCCTCTGAAGCGAGTAATTCAAAAGCAGATTGAGAATCAACTGGCGCTGTTGATTCTCAAGGAACGACCGGAAAAGGTCAGAATAAAAGCCCAGAATGGTGCGATAGTGATTTTGCCTGAATAACAGGCAGACAATTGGGAGTTTGGTAAAATTCGTCGGGAGCAGGTATCCCTCCTTCCCAACCCACCAAAAACCCCCTTGTTTTCCTGCTCCCGACACCAGTTTTAGCCGGTTTTTTGACAAAAAGAATTATCTTTATTTGTGCACTATAATTAATGTTGAGAAGAAAATCTACCGGTATTGATGGTTACATATGCAGGGAAAATTGTCACACTTACCTGCAACTCCCCTGCAATGACAGAAGAAAAAAGATGAGGTTACTCTCTCAAGAGAGAGATGTTTAAGCCACTACCTGCCGGCAGAATGCCGTTTAACGGGTGATAAACACTTTGCTTGCCTTTGAACCCCCTGTCTGACCGCGGACAAAATAAACCCCGGGTGCAAGAGAACGGACATCATTGGCACCGGGCTTTAGTGCAAACACCATCCTGCCAGATATATCAACCAGCTCTGCCGGACAATTCTTTTCCTCAACCTTCAACACACCACGAACAACCGTTGGCACAAACCTCTCCCTTTTTATTAACTCATCTCTATTTCCCTTTACCCCGGCTCCATAAAACTCAATGATACGTAAACCTTCATTTCCATCCGCAACATAGATATAGTTGCCTGATAACGCCACACTGTAAGCATAGCCAGGAGTATCATAATAGCCCACCTCATAAGGACTTTGCGGATTGCTAACATCGATAATCCGCAAGCCAGAACGATTATCTGCTACATATGCATACCTACCTGACACCACTAAATCCCAGGATGTATCCGGGGTATCATAATAGCCCACCTCATAAGGGCTTTCAGGATTACTGACATCAACGATACACAACCCATCAGCATAATCCGCAACATAGGCATAATTGCCTGATAACGCTACAGCACAAGCATAGCCCGGGGTATTACAATAGCCCACCTCATAAGGTGCCGCAGGATTATTCACATCAATAATACACAAACCAGACCAATAGTCTGCAACATAGGCATAATTGCCTGAGAACACCACATCACGAGCCCAGCCACGGGTGTCATAATAGCCCACCTCATAAGGGCTTTCAGGACTGCTCACATCAATGACCCCCAATCCAACACCATCCGCAACATAGGCATAGTTGCCTGATAACGCCACACTATAAGTCAAACCACGGGTATCATAATGCCCCACCTGATAAACACTTTCAGGATTGCTCACATCAATGATCCGCAACCCATCAGCATAATCCGCAACATAGGCGTAATTGCCTGAGAAAACCACACCATAAGCATCACCCGGTGTGTCATAATAGCACACCGGATAAGGTGTCGCGGGGTTATTCACATCAAAAACACACAATCCAGACACTCCGCCCATAACATAGGCGTAACTACCTGACACCTGCACACCAAGTGCCGTGTCTGGTGTATCATAATAATCCGCCTCATAAGGAGTTTCCGGATTGCTCACATCAATGATCCGCAACCCATATGTATAATCCGCAACATAGACATAATTGCCTGACACCGCTACATCCTCAGCATAGCCCCGGGTGTCATAATAGCCTGCCTCATAAGGGCTTTGCGGATTGCTGACATCAATGATACGCAACCCAGCAGACCCGTCCGCAATATAGGCATAATTGCCTGAAACTACCACACCAAGAGCATAGCCCCGGGTGTTATAATAGCCTGCCTCATAAGGGCTTTGCGGATTGCTGACATCAATGATACGCAAGCCAGCAGACCCGTCTGCAACATAGGCATAATTGCCTGACACCGCTACACCATAAGCATCACCCGGTGTGTCATAATAGCCCACCTCATAAGGACCTTGCGGATTGCTGACATCAATGATACGCAAGCCAGCAGACCCGTCCGCAACATAGGCATAATTGCCTGACACCGCTACATCCTCAGCATAGCCCCGGGTGTTATAATAGCCTGCCTCATAAGGGCTTTGCGGATTGCTGACATCAATGATACGCAACCCAACAGCCCCGTCCGCAACATAGGCATAATTGCCTGACACCGCTACACCATCATAACGGCGTGGCGTCTCATACGAGCCCAGTCTTACTGGTGAAGAGGAGTTTGTTACATCCCAGATTTCCAGACCGATGTAACCGACAATATAGAGCAGATTGGCATTATAGGCAAGATCCCTCGGCGCCCCGACGGTACGAATTCTAACTGGTGGTGAGTTATGGACCACATCTAACACAACCACACCACTACCAGAACCAACAAAGGCAAGGTTTCTTTGTGAATCAATCGTTACCGCATAACTCGGACCAAAGAGCCAACTGCCAACCTCCCGGCAGTTTAATGAGTCATGGGGCAAAACAAGGCCGCAAAATAGGCACAAAAGTGCAGAAAGTATTTTAAATCTCATAAATCCTCGCAAGAATCGGTTCAAAATGACAAGGGGATGTTATCAAAATCAACGGGTTATCACCACCCTGGTTATCCTCGAATCCCCAGTCTGAGTTCTGATAAAATAGACCCCAGGAGCGATGTGATGGACATCATTTGGACCGGGCTTAAGGTCAAGCACCTTGCGTCCGGTTACATCCATCAGCACCGCCTGATCTTCTGGTCTTGTTTCTGGAAGAAAGAGAATATTCCGGATAAACGTTGCCACCAGTGGCTGGCTGACCTGTGAACCAATCTGCCCCTCTGCTATCCCCTGCAAACTGTCTTTGAACACATAAATCGCCAGATCCCAATACACCAGAAGATAAATTCTTTTGTCAACCGGGTTGGCAAAGGCACAGTCGGGGAGTCTGCCTTGAAATGCTCCCTGCCCGATAACTGAATCGGTACGGCAGTCAATAACATAAACAATAAAACTATCACGAATCTTGGCAAAGGCATAAAGCCGGTTACTCCATTCTGCATAGGCGGAACACCAGGGATCTCCCCTCGGGAAAGTAATCAGATTAACCACCGTATCCCTTTGACCATCAATCACATAAAAAACTGCTTCGGTAGAGTCGGGAGCAAGCCAGTAAACCTTATCCTCTCTAACACAATATACATGTCCACGAGGGTCTCCAACTTGCGCAATTGGAAGACGGCGGATAAGGGTATTGGACACACAATCAATAATAGAGAAACCACCATCATTTGTGCTACCAACATAAAGTTTGCGACGCAATGGGTTATAAACGGCACAATCGGGCCACCAAATCCTGCTTCGAATCAAAGCAATTATTGAATCCGTGTCGCAGTCAACAACCGTAATAAAGTCAGTAGGCCTCACCAAACTCCGCCAGCCAAAATACATCTGATTTCCAACCGAATCCCAGATTGCAAAATAAGCAGGAGTGTGTGATGTCGGCACAATGACTTTAACCACTGTGTCAGTGGAACAATCTAAAACTGTAATTCTCCCCTCCCCAACAGTATAAACCTTATCTAAAGTTGTATTTAGCGCAATACCCAACTCATCAACCGGAATGGGCAGATACCGAATAACCGAGTCGTTCCTATTGTCAATTACCGCCAGCCCCATTGTGTCCCGGGAAGAAACCGCCCTCCTTATTGCCTGGTAAATTTTGTTGTGTCGCTGGTTATATATTGCAGGATGGAAATTGTTGTCACTGCCATAAAGATTTATTACCCGACGAATCGCCATAGCACCGCAATCTACAACAAAGACACAGGCTGAACCGCTACCTCCTCTGCCGATAACGTATAATTTATTCCCCACAGGAATGTGATAAAACTCGCTCACCAGATTAGGAAATCTCAGAACAGTATCAAGAATCTGGGCCGGAAGGGGAAGGAAAACAACTAAAACAAAGATCAATATGATTTTTCTGTTTAACATCCTTATCCCCAAACTGCTACTACCATACCGGTATTTTAATCATACCCCTTTCTCCGTTTATGTCAAGAGATATAAAATACACACCTCTACTACCAATATTCAAGTTCAAAGTATGCTCACCAGCAGATTGCCACCCGTTAAAAAGCGTCTTGATCCTTCGTCCCAACTGGTCAAAGATAGCCACTTTCACCAAACCATCCCGTTTAACAGTATATATCAACTGCGCACCTCTGTTTGACCTTAATAGACGAAAATCACCATACATTGGTAAAAACTTTGATTGCGCCATCTGCCCCTCATCTACACCCACCACCCACTTGTAAAAGTTTGTCTCCTCATATTCACCAGCAATCACCAGCACCAACGGATAATCATTGTCACCATCGCAAACACAGGAACCATACCGGTAGTAATCCCGAGGCGGCAGTGTGTCAGCCCTACGCCATGAATTATTGGAAATATCGTAGGTGAAAAGGTAGTTTGTTTCGCCTCCCATTATCGCGCGTAGTTTCCTGCTTCCCGCTCCATGCCGAAAATCATCAGAGGTTATTGAAGCACCTCCTTTCTGAGCACCAGGGGTAGAATTCAGTTGTTCCCAATTCATCGTTTCAAGGTTGAAACGCCAGAACTCATTACTGTTTCCGCCGAGCATGACATAGAGCGCCTCCACGTCATCACAAAAGGCATAGCACATTGCACCGCCTTGTTCAACCGAATTACTTGTGGGAATATCAGGCAGTCGGTGCCAGCCGTAGTCAACTTGAAATGAAATTGGAGTGCTCCAGTTAGTCCAACTACCACCGGCTCTGCGATAACAGACCCGCCAGTAATATGTCCCGGACTCAATCGGCTGGTCAGCAACAAATTCGCTTCTCTCGGTTCTTACATCAATTACCGGCTGAGCAAAGTCGGATGTCGGGGCAACCTGTAGCCAATAAAAGGCTGCATCAGGAACACTCTGCCAGTCAAATACCGGTTCATCTCCCGCTATCAATACCCCTTCATCAGGAAAAGGATGAAAATTAACCGAACCACTACCGGTTGTCAATGTGAAACACCAAGTCTCTGACCAGTCTGAAGGGATACCCGAGCGAATTCCTCTCAACCGCCAGTAGTAAGTGCCAGTTCCAAAAAGAACATTAGCCGGGTCAAATTCACCACAGAAAACGGTGGTATCAATAATGAGATTGGTAAAATCTTCAGAGGTTGATACCTGCAGATTGTATTCTGTCCATCTCGGATGCGGTAGCCAGTCAAAGTAGAGATTTCCAGCGACCACCACGCTGCCGTTTCCTGGATACCGACCATCCACCGCAACAGGGAAGAGACAAAAAGCCCGTCGCCAGAGATGTCTTGTTTCGTTTCCAACAAGGAGATAGAGGTAGCCCTCAATATATTTTCCCCAGCCGGGGTTGGGAGGTGAGAAGAGCACGGGTTGATATGCCAATGCCACACCATCTCCAATAGTATCCGGAAGTGAAATCGGATTATCCTCATTCCAGTAGCCCCCGAGACCTTGAGACTGATGGAACGAGTAAACAAACAGGTTATTGCCCTCGTCGGTAGCCACAAACAGTCTTGTCCCGTTTCCGTGTGCGTAAGTCATTGCGCCAGCCCTATCGATAACTTCCGGCATATCATTCTCTAACTCACCCCAAGTATCAGCACTGTGATCAAATGCGTAAATCTCAAAAGATCCGTCACCAATTGCGACAAATGTGTATCCTCTTCCTCTTGCTGCATAGCCACCAGGACCAACCTCACATCCGTTTCCAACCGGGGGAAGGGGCATCCACTCAGCGTTCAGCGGCACTGCTCCGATCACAAACAGTATGATTGCTGTTAATGGTTTCCACATAATTCCTCCTTTCTCAAATTGCAGAAACAGTGCACTCCAGCACCAAAGTGCACAACACCCGTTTTTCCGCTCGGTGCCGCGGTTGCCGGATTGAGTTTTCTCCTTCTGCTGTCCGGCTCCAGCAGAAATTGTTTTGGAAATTGCTATGGCTGTCGCTACCTACCAAAGGTAGCATGTTATTCGCAACAACCTAAAGTTAACTGTTACTGGATTCAGGCTCTACCTTTTTCAGGTAGGTAATCGCAGCCAGGCGGGCAAGTCGCCTTACCCGGGCAATGTAGTTCTGACGCTCCGAGACGCTGATCGCACCCCTTGCCTCAAGCACATTGAAGATGTGAGAGCATTTGATCACGCAGTCATAACCAGGATAAACCAGCCCCATATTGAGCAACCGCTGTGCCTCTGCCTCCATCCGTTCAAAAAGCAGGATGTGCAGTTCAACATCTGCCGCCTCAAAATTGAACCGGGAAAACTCCTCCTCATTCTGCCGGTAAACATCACCCCAGGTTAAAGAGTCGTTCCAGCGGACATCAAATATTGACTCCACATCCTGAATAAACATTGCAATCCGTTCCAGACCATAGGTTAACTCCACCGGAATCACCTTCAGATCAATTGAACCACACTGTTGAAAATAGGTAAACTGGGTGATCTCAATACCGTTTAACTCCACCTGCCAGCCCAGCCCCCAGGCACCGAGCGTGGGTGACTCCCAGTCATCCTCGGTAAAGCGGATATCATTTTTCCTTAAGTCAATCCCGATCGCCTCCAGGCTTTTAAGATACAGGTCCTGAACATCGGCCGGTGCCGGCTTTAAAATCACCTGTAACTGCCAGAACTGCTGAACCCGTAAAGGGTTCTGGGCATAACGACCATCCCTGGGCCTTTTTGACGGCTCACAGTAAACCACATTCCAGGACTTTGAGTCCAGAACGCGCAAAAAGGTCGCCGGATTAAATGTCCCCGCCCCCACCTCAGAGTTATAAGGTGATAGCACCGCACATCCCTGCTTTGCCCAGTAACTCTGCAACCCGAAAATCAGATCCTGAAAGTAATACACCTGTCTCATCTTCCCTAAAGCCCTAACTGTCTGGATATCTCCTGCATCGCCTTCAGGCAGATGCTGGTAAACTCCTCAAGACTTAGCCCCAGTTCGGTACACTTAAGTATCTGCTCCCGGTTCGCACCCGCGGCAAACCGTTTGTCCCGAAAGCGCCGCAGAACAAAATCGGTATCAACTGCGACAAGTTTCTTTGTTGGGTGCATCAGCACCGCCGCAACGATCAATCCGGTAATCGGATCGGTGGCAACGATCGCTTTGTCCAAGAGCGACTCTGCCGGCACATTGCCCGAATGTGCACGGACCGCCTGGATTATTACCGGCTCAACACCCTGTGCCGCCAGTATCTCCGCTGCCAACTGGGTGTGACGTGCGGTCTCATCTTTGGTCTGTTCGTAATCAAGGTCATGGATCAACCCCGCCAGCCCCCATTGCTCCTCATCTTGATTCAGGCGACGGGCAAGGGCACGCAGACAGGCTTCGGTAGCCAGCATATGCTTGATCAAATTTTGGTTTTTCACTAATCGGTTAGCTAACTGCCAGGCGGTTTCACGATCCAATTATGCCTCCATTTTATCGGTAATTATATTCGGTTCGGTAAATGTGTCAAGAATTGCTAAGTTACCATTCGAACAAATTTTCCCAGTTTTTCTCTACCGCATTGGGATTAGTTGACAGCGGGAGGCTTTTTTATTATGCTAAATACAATAAAAGGAGTTTTTCTTGGTTAGAATAAGGCTTACACGATTCGGTGCACGGAATAATCCGGTTTATCGGGTTGTCGCGATTGACTCCCGGCGGGCACGCGATAGCCAGTATCTGGAAGCGGTGGGACATTATGACCCCCGCCGTAAGGTACTAAAGATTAATCTTGAACGGGTGGATTTTTGGTTGTCGAAAGGTGCTCAACCTTCCAATACCGTTAAGGGGTTAATCAGACGATATCGCAAACAAGTGCCAGTTGCTCAAACGGTTGAGGAACTGGTAGAATCAGACGCATCCCGAATCGAAGGTCGGGAGGCTGGTGAATCTAAAGAGACTGCATCGTCAAACTAAAAAGGAGGAACGATGAAAGAACTAATCGAACACATCGCGAAAGCGCTCGTTGACCATCCTGACAAGGTCGAGGTCAAGGAGATAGCGGGTGAAAAGACCCTGATATACGAACTCCGTGTAGGCCAGGGCGACCTGGGAAAGGTCATCGGTAAAGAAGGACGGACCGCGAAGTCCATCCGGGCAATCATCTCGGCAGCCGCGATGAAGCAGGGGAAACGGGCGCAACTCGAAATCCTCGAGTAGCCCCCGTTTTCATTGCGACCGAAGGGGTATTTTGACCCCGCGACGGTGAAATAACGGTGCGTATCGATATCGTTTCGATATTCCCGGAGTTTTTTGTTGGACCGTTGGAATGTGGTCCAACCAGAATTGCCCGGGAAAGGGGAATACTGGAAGTCAAAATCACCAACCCGCGGGACTTCACCACCGACTTTCATCGGACCGTCGATGACTATCCGTTTGGCGGTGGTGCGGGAATGGTGATGAAACCAGAACCGATCTTCCTGGCGGTGGAAAGTATTAAACTGCCCGATTCCAGGGTGGTTTTACTTTCCCCGCAGGGAAAGCGGTTTGACCAAAAGATGGCGCACCGTTTTGCCGAACTTACCCAGTTAATTCTGATCTGTGGCCGATACAAAGGGGTGGATGAAAGGGTCCGGACCATGCTGGTTGACGAAGAGGTGTCAATCGGCGATTATATACTTGCCGGCGGAGAAGCCGCAGCCGTGGTCATTGTCGAAGCGGTTGCCCGGCTTCTCCCCGGCGCAGTCAACGATGAGGAGTCGGTAGCCAGCGACTCTTTTGACTGTGGGCTGTTGGCATCACCAGTGTATACCCGCCCGCGCGTCTTTCGTGGAGTAAGCGTACCAGAGGTGCTGGTGTCCGGCAATCATTCCGCGGTAGCAAAATGGCGACGAGAGCAGGCACTTTTGAACACCGCGCGACACCGGCCCGAACTGCTAAAGAGTCTGGCACTCAGTACTGAGGAACAGGAATTTCTCCGCCAGCAACTGGCGCATTGTTCTGCACCGAACAACAAAGCATGAAAGTAGCCGACGATTGATAAGTTTGTCTTAATAAAGGAGAAACCAATGGCAGGAGTTCAAAAGGTTAAGCAACCAACTGATATTAAGTCAGCTGAACCGGTCATCCTTCCGGAACCTGGTGATTTAGTGGATGTACATATCAGAATAAAAGAAGGGGAGAAGGAGCGCATTCAGGTCTTTCGGGGTACAGTGATCGCGATACGAGGAAAGGGTACTGGTAAGACTTTCACGGTGCGACGGGTGAGTCAGGGTATTGGGATCGAGAGAATATTTCCCTTGCAAGCGCCAGTTATCGCCAAGCTCGATATCCGGCGAAAAAGCAAAGTCCGACGGGCAAAACTTTATTATCTAAGGAAAAAAACTGGCCGCGAGGCAGTACTGGAAGAACGCAAGATCGGTGCGAAATCAGGACAGGGAACTGGCGCAAAATAGCCCCCTGGTCTGCGGAGTTGATGAAGTAGGCCGGGGCGCGATCGCTGGACCAGTGGTTGCTGCGGCAGTAGTATTACCAACGGATTTCCAAATACCAGGTGTTAACGATTCTAAACTACTAACCCCAAAACAGCGCGCCGCACTTTTCCCGGTGATTAAGCACCGAGCACTGTCAACTGGGATTGGCGCCGTGGGCATCCTAATGATTGAACGGGAAAATATCGCTAATGCGACCTTTCAGGCGATGCGCCGAGCGATTGACAAGGCTTTAGCAAAGTTAAATACCGTTAAAACTCAAAAAGTTGTGGTACTGGCAGATGGATGGCAGATTCCAGATTTGCATCTGCCCTGTATCGGAATAAAAGGAGGCGACCGGCAGAGTCTGGCAATTGCCTGTGCCTCAATCGTTGCCAAGGTCTTTCGGGACCAACTGATGAAAAGATATGACTACCGTTTCCCAGGTTACGATTTTGCTCGCCATAAAGGCTACGGCACACCACAGCACCTCGCCGCATTGCAAACTCTCGGGATCTCGCCGATCCATCGCCGGACATTTGAACCGGTGCGTCGGCTCCTGACCCAGAACCATCAGTTCCTGCCAACGAAACAGTCAGAACTGTTCAGTAAAATCAATACTCGCCACAGTATTTAGATGGACAAGAAAGAATTAGGGAAAAAGGGCGAAGAATGGGCAAGAAAATTCTTGCTCAGGCAGGGCTACAAAATTATCGCCACCAATCACCGTTCCCGGTTCGGCGAGATCGACATCATCAGCGAAGACAAGGGAACGGTAGTCTTCATTGAAGTTAAAACCCGCAGTTCCATCGCTTTTGGTACCCCGATTGAAGCGGTTACTCATAGCAAGCAAAAACGGCTATACCGTCTGGCTGAGGATTTTCTAATCACCCATCACCTGGAATCAAAACCGGTACGATTCGATGTGCTGAGTCTGACCGTTCAGGGGAATGATATGAAGGTTGAGCATGTCATCGGGGCATTCTGATGCTTTCCCGGATTCTCGCCAGCGCGGTTTACGGTGTCGAAGGATATCTGGTAACGGTAGAAACTGATATTGCCCAGGGTTTACCGGTGTTTAACATCGTCGGTCTGCCGGATGCCGCTGTCAAGGAATCCCAGCACCGGGTTCAGGCGGCAATCAAGAACTCCGGACTGGCATTTCCCAACCGGCGCATTACGGTAAACCTGGCACCAGCTGATATTAAAAAGGAGGGACCGGCATTTGATCTGCCAATCGCACTCGGCATCGTTGCCGCTGCAGGTAACATCTCTCCGGAGCTGCTCGCTGGTTATGTGATACTGGGTGAACTGTCGCTTGATGGTTCACTCCGTCCGATAAGGGGTGCGGTATCAATGGCAATCGCTGCCCGTGATGCCCATGTGAAGGGAATGGTTGTCCCTGAGGCAAACGCCACTGAGGCAGCACTGGTCAAAGGATTACCAGTTTTCGGTGCGAAGTCGCTAGTGGAAACGGTTAATTTCCTAAAAGGAGGGATACCGCTGACACCGGTGCAAACCGATGCGGAAAAACTGTTTAAACAGGCAGGGATTGCCGGTGTTGATTTTGCCGAGGTGCACGGTCATGAGCATGCCAAAAGAGCGCTCGAGATAGCAGCAGCGGGTGGCCACAATGTGCTGATGATCGGTCCTCCTGGCAGTGGCAAGACGATGCTGGCAAGACGCCTGCCAACGATCCTGCCCAGTTTAACGCTTGATGAAGCACTGGAGGCAACAAAGATCCATTCGGTTACTGGCACACTACCTGCAGGGCTACCGATTGTCGCGGTCCGACCGTTTCGTTCGCCCCATCACAACATATCAGAGTCTGGGATGATCGGCGGCGGAACCTTTCCCCGTCCGGGCGAGGTCTCACTCGCACATAACGGTGTGCTTTTCTTAGATGAGTTACCGGAATTCCGGCGGGATGTCTTGGAGGCACTGCGTCAGCCACTTGAGGATGGCGAGGTAACGATCGGGCGCGCCCGTTCCACCCTGACCTTTCCCTCCCGGTTTATGCTCGTCTGTGCGATGAACCCCTGTCCCTGCGGCTTTTTTGGCGACCCACGCCACAGCTGTACCTGTACTCCCCAGAAAATCCGCCGTTACCGCAGCAGGATTTCTGGACCACTGCTTGACCGGATTGACATTCATATTGAGGTACCAGCCCTGAAATATGCTGATGTGGCAACGAAAAAGTCTGCTGCCAGTTCAGCAGGAATCCAGGAACGGGTGATGCGGGCAAGGGAACTACAATTAAAACGGTTTTTCGGATTGAATCTGCGGCGGAAGGTTTATGCCAACGCCCAGATGACTCCGGCGTTGATCAAAAAGTTTTGCGTTGTTACACCAGAAGGCGATGATATTATGCGCACCGCAATCGACCATTACGGACTTTCCACCCGCGCCTATCACCGGGTGTTGAAAGTAGCCAGGACAATCGCGGACCTAGAAGGGGTGGACCAGATCCAGCCCTGGCATTTAAGCGAGGCGGTGCAATATCGTAATTTTGACCGTAATGTTTGGTAAGGAGAAAAGATGAAGATGAAAAACTTAGAAGAAAAGATCCAAAAACACCAAGCGAAAGTTGCAGTGATTGGAATCGGTTATGTCGGACTCCCACTGGCAGTAGAGATTGCCCGCGCCGGTTTTGAGACGGTAGGGATCGATGTTGATCAAAATAAGGTTGCCGCAGTCCATCAGGGTAAGAGCTTCATCGGTGATGTGCCCAGTACTGATCTCGCCGAGATGGTGCAGGCGAAAAAACTCCAAGCGACAACCGATTACCGGGTTTGCCGGCAGTGTGATGTGCTCAATATCTGCGTGCCGACCCCGTTCACCGCTTCTAAAGACCCGGATGTCTCCTACATCATTAATGCGGGAAAGGAGATTGCACGCGACATTCAGCCCGGCCAACTGATCATCCTGCGCAGTACCACCTATCCGGAGACCACCGAAAAGGTACTCCTGCCAATTTTGGAACAGAGCGGTCTCAAGGTCGGCAAGGAGTTCTTTCTTTCGTTTGCTCCGGAACGAATTGACCCGGGCAATAAGAAATGGACGATCCGCACCACACCAGTGGTGATCGGCGGCGTTACCAAACGCTGTACCGAACTGACCCAACTGTTCTACGCCCAGTTCGTGGAAAAAGTGGTGCCGGTCTCATCGCCGCGTGTTGCCGAGATGTCCAAACTCTTAGAAAACATTTTTCGCAGCGTTAACATCGCGCTGGTCAATGAACTCGCCCGAATGTGCGACCGGATGGGTGACATTGACATCTGGGAGATAATCAATGCTGCCTCATCTAAACCATTCGGGTTTATGCCATTTTATCCCGGTCCCGGGATCGGCGGCCACTGTATTCTGATTGACCCGTACTATCTCGCCTGGAAGGCCCGGGAGTTTGACTTTCACTCCAACTTCATTGAGCTGGCAGCTGAAACCAACGAGGCAATGCCTTTCTTTGTGGTTGACCGGATAATTGAGGTGCTGGGTGTCAACGGCATACCAGCCCGGGATGCTCGATTGTTGCTCATTGGTGCCGCATTCAAGCGGGATGTCGACGACATTCGCCACTCTCCTGCCATCAGGGTAATGGAACTACTGATCAACAAGGTAAAGAAAATTGAGTATGCGGACCCCTATGTGCCGACAATCACGATTGACGGCAAAATCTTTAGGGCACGACCACTAACCGCGCAACTGCTGAATAAAGCCGACTGTGCGGTGATCTTGACCGACCACTCCGTCTTTGACTATGACCTCATCCTCCGGAAGAGCAAACTGATCATGGATACCCGTAATGCGATCAAAAAACGGGGTGTAAAGAAACTCTATACCCTCGGTTATCGGGTCAACCGATAGTTCTCAACCAACGCTTACCCAGCGCTGTATAAAGCCGACAATTGCTGGCAGGGCAGACACGAGCGCCGGTGAAAGTTGGTAACCGGTGTTAAGCACATCGGGTTGAATACCCATTAGATACACCTCTGCACCGGTTGCTTCCCTTATCAACTCGGCAAACAGACTTAACGGTGGAGTATGGGTCGAAAAACCAGCAATGGTCAGGTTTGCCAATGCTGTTCGGTCAAACAGCCGAAATTCACCTGGTGCGCCATTGAACTGACAGGCGTCAACCAGAAGCACCCTTTCGGGTTGAAATTTCATTATCGGTCCGAGATAGTTCTCCGGAACTACTCCAGCATCAATGACCGCAACATCGTCCGGTGTGATATCTTTCAGCCAGCGCGCGACCTCACCACCCACGCCATCATCACCCTTTTGAGGATGGCCAATAGTAACGATTACCGTCCTCAACCTCGCCTCAGTTTTCTCTTCAAAAGTTTTGCCTCACGGACATAATTACCCAACCAAGGAACACAATCAACATAACTATTCCAAGCAATGATCCGTTCCGCATAAATGCAGACGCTATCCGGCTCATCCATCCCCTGCCAGGCGTAAGCCATTTTTAGCCAGTTCTCTGCTCGGCCATAACGGTTCTCTGGAAACGTCGTGGCGATATCGGTATCCAGTTTTCTACCAAGTTCAATAGCCCGCTGGTAGTTACCCATATCCAGATAGATGTCTCGCAAAAGCCGTCGGGCAGCCCGGTTATTGGGATAACGACCTAATAGCGACTCCCCCCACTTCACCGCTACCGCATACTCACGGTCCTCTTTGTACATAAAACCGAGCATAAACTCCGCCATAGGTTGCAGTAGTTTTGCCTCGGACTGGGCGGTTTTCATCAACCGGTATGCCCGTTCCCGCGAACCGAAAAGCCCGAGCCCGAACCAGTAGCGGTCCGCGGTCGCCTTAAAATACTCAATGACCGCTAAACCGAACTTAGCATCAGCCAGTTGTGGGTCAAGTTCTAAAGCGCGGTTGAGATGGAAAGGCACCCTAAGTAGCGTCATAAATGCGTTAAACTTTCTATTCTGCCAAGAGAGAAGGTTGGCACGATTGAGCAGAGCAAGCCCCAGATAGAGATGGGAGTGGGCGTCAGCGGGATTCTGCTTTAGTTTTTTTTGGCATTTTTTTACAACCAGGTCGCAGGTCTGGTAAAACGAGTCAATAAGCGCGGTGTTGCCCGAATCGTAAATTAAGAGTTGCAACAAACAGCAATGCCAGAAAAAACCGGGAATCTCGTGGTGGTTCTGGCAGGTGATTTCTGACACCTGAGCACGAGCAAGAGCGTAGTTCTGGTGATAACAGAGGTCCCGGGCAGTGAGTAACTCCTCGGTAATGCTCGGTTCAGCGTAGACAAGGGAAAGGAAAAGTAGCAGAAGGCTAAATCTCTGCCACCGCCTCAATCTCAACCCTGGCTCCTTTCGGCAATGCTGTAACCTGCACGGTAGAACGGGCAGGATATGGCTCCTGAAAGTAACGGGCATACACCTGATTAACTGTTCCAAACTGGTTGATATCGGTAATAAAAATCAAAGTCTTGAGCACCCGATCAAGACCGGCGCCGGCAGATTTCAGCACCGCGGCGAGATTCTTGATAACCTGCTCGGTCTCCTCAGCGATACCACCGGTAACCAGTTCCCCGGTTTTCGGGTCAATACCAATCTGACCGGAGGTAAAGACCAGATTGCCGACAATTACCGCCTGACTGTAAGGTCCAACCGGCTTCGGTGCCTCCTCAGTATTGACGATCCGTTTCATCTTTCCTCCTCTCAGCAACCGTAATAGATATTAAACTCCCAAGGATGGGGATGACGCGCGATTGCCTCCACCTCCACCATCTTCAAATCCAGCCATTTGCGGATCACCGCCTCGCTGAAAACACCGGGTTCGGTAAGGTATCGATAGTCGGACCGCAAAGCGTTCAACGCTTCGTTAAGGGTCGCGGGTATTACCTGACTGCGGGATTGAAGTTTTGATGTATCATTAACCTCCGCCGGCAGTCCCGGCTCAAGACGGTTATTGATTCCGTCAAGACCGGCAAGGAGTATAGCGGCGATTGCCAGATAGGGATTGGCAGTTGCATCCGGCACCCGATACTCAATCGCCATCTTTTTGGGACTGCGGATATAACCGGGAATACGAATGGCAGCGGTGCGGTTTGCGGTCGCAAAAAAGGCTTTTGTCGGTGCCTCGTAACCCGGAACAAGTCGGCGATAGGAGTTGGTACTGGGATTGGTAAATGCGCACAGGGATGGAAGGTGAGTTAACAACCCGCCAATGTAGTAAAGACCGAGTTGTGACATACCGGCTGGCCTCTTTGAATCACCGAAAAGCGATCTGCCTCTCTTCATCAGAAATTGATGAAGGTGCATACCCGACCCCGGTTCATTGTAAATCGGTTTTGGGCATAAAGGTGACGCTCTTCCCTTTACGGAACGCCAGATTGCGCACCAGATATTTGGTTAGGACAACACTATCACCGGCACGGCTTGCGGGTAGATACCCGGGCTCAACCTCAACCTGAGCAAACCTGCCCCCTTCGTGATGATGATACTTAACCGGAATACCACAGGAGTTCATAAGTGTGGCAAGTTCACTGCGAAAATCGACATTGCGGTCAAAGGGCGGCGCCACGTGATAGGCGTTACCCTTAAATAAGGCTACCCCGCTATGGTCATCGTGCCTCAACTCATCGCTCTCTACCCGATAAACTGCCGAACTCTCATCGGTCCAGAACTCAGCGGAACTAAACAGATAAAACTCAAACTCGGTCAAAACCATTATCTCATCTGCACCGGTTGCGGATTTTACAACCGCTACCGCCTTATCCAGAATATAGCGTGGGTCATCCTCGTATCGCTCACCGGTAACCGGATCATAGATTTCGGCAAAACAGGAGATAGTGGACTGGCTGGCAAAGGGCTCAACAAATGCACTGTCCAGATCCGGCTTGAGAATCATATCACTGGAATCCACCTTGCCAAACCCAACAACTGAAGAACTGTCAAATCCCACACCATTTTCCCCTACATCTTTTAGCCGCTCAATTGGAATGGTAACATGGCGCAGCCTGCCCCATAAATCGCAATATTTAATATCTACAAACTTTACCTGTAGATTTTGTTTTTGGGAAGTTTCTCTCATAATTAACAATAGGATGCCGAAAAATAGCGCCGATGTCAAAAATATCCCTGATATTCCCGGTGCTCACATCAGGATATCAAAGATGAAAACACTGGCCCTGACCAGCACCTTGCGGACAAGGAAGCGCGCTCTTCTTCCAGTCATTACGAGTCCGTCAAACGAAGGAATCTATTTGTGGGTATCCAGATTTGTCACTTGGAGATTGCCACGCTCGCAATGACAGGAAAAAGAAAAGGCAGAGCGCAATGACAGAAAAAGGACTCGGTGCGGTCAAACTGATGATCATTACGACCACTGCCGCAAAAAGATCTTCCACTAACTCTGAGTCTCGGAATATAAAAGGCAAATTTGACAGTTTAATATGCCGATATAGATTATCATTGAAACGATGTGCTGGCAAACTATGCTTCAGACAGTGCTACTCTTAGGAACTGTGCCGCTATTTTTATTTTCTCAAACACTACCAGAAACTACCCTCCACCCCTTTGGCAGACCCAACACCGCCACTCCTGATTGCCAGACCCTGCGCTATCAGGCATTTGAATGCGGTTATCTCCAAAGAGTCAAACTCTCCCTCTGGGTTGCCTACTGTTATTATCACAACCCCTACCTGCGTCTTCCCCGTTATCAGGGCAAATTTATGCCGGACACCTTCAAATTAAAGAAACGGGCTGCTGTATTTCCCACGGTCTACGAAAGCGTTCCAGCAACCATCCGTTTTAAAATTGACCGGGGCCATCTGGCACCAGATGCTGCGCTAAAGACATTTGGCAGAAACGCGCAAAAAGAGACCTATTTTTTAACCAACATCACCCCGCAGTTTGCCAATACCAACCGTTACATCTGGGCAGACCTGGAAAAAAGAGTTCGAAGATGGGCAGGAGAAAACGACACCGTCTGGGTGGTCGTTGGACCACTCTTCTATCCCCAAAAAGAGACACTCTGGCTGGGCACAAGGAATGTGCCTATTCCTCATGCTCACTACTGCGTGGCGTTCCGCCTTAAACCCTTTCGCCTGCTTGCCTTTATTGTTCCGAATGACTCTATAAGACGGTACGGTCAAAGCCTAACCAGATTCCTGGTGAGTATTGACTCAATTGAAAAGTTGACCCAAATCAACCTGTTGCCGGCGCTTGCCGAGAGCCTTGAGCAGATATTACCCCGTAGACTACCAGCGGATTTTAAATAAACAACAGAACATTAAAATAGTGTCAGCCTTGACTAAACAAAAATAAAAACTATCTTAAAAGTTAAGAAAGGAGTAGAAAAATGAAAAGGTTAAAAACCCTATTCATTGCGGTAGCGCTGGCGACCGCGCCGTTAAACAGCACCCCGTTAATTATCCGCACCGGCACCATTTTAAAAACCTTTCAGGTGCTGGGCTGGGTAAACTTTACCTATAACCAGACAGTTAAATCTTATAACTGGGATACTAACGAATTTATCAAACCCGAGGGTTTTGAACCAACAACCACCGCCGGTGCTGATCTTCTGGCATCAGTTGGCCTACCCGGCAAACTGGAACTGGGTGGGGTTCTTCCGGTAATAATGATGAAAAGCAAAGGTGAAGCAAGTTCCAGTGGCATCGGTGATCTGCTTCTGGTTGCCCGCTACGGTGTTCTCCAGAATCCGCTACTGCCGGTGCGGATGGCGCTTTCCGTTGGTCTCTCGTTACCAACCGGTAATAAAAATGCCAACCCAGCATTAGGCGATGGTTCAACCGATTTAGGGGCTGCTCTGGCAATTAACACGGTAAAACTGGGATTTATCATAGGCCATCTGCGCGGGGCATACTGGCTGAACGGCAAGACTGATGACACCACCCGCCTGGGCAATATGCTCCAATATATGGCAGGACTGGACTTTCCGATTCTGCCGAAACTCACACCCCAGATTGCCTTTACCGGTTATAATCAAGAGGCAAAACTGGTCAACGGCACTCCTCTACCCAACAGCGAAATCGATCGGGGATTTCTGGGAATTCTCCTCCTCTGGCAACCGATTCCAAATCTGACATTAAGGCCCAAGGCATCATTTCCGATACTTCCCGTGTGCAAAGGTGGAGCACTTGCCGATTACAACCTTGGACTGGACGCCTGGATAACCCTGCCGTAAGAAAACTACGGGTGATGTCTAAAATGTAGTAATAACTGCTACCGGTTGCCGGAAACGAATCTCTCACTGCGTAACGGTAGAGGATTTGATAACTTTTTCATTTGACATAGCAGGATTTATTTTTTATCCTTAACTCAAACAGTTGAAAACAGGAGGACAAATTGGCTAAGCATTGTGAAATCTGTGGTAAGGTTGGTATGGTCGGCTCCAATATCAGTCATGCCCATAATGTTACCAAACGCCGCTGGGAGCCGAACCTACAGCGGGTAAAGGTGAAGGAAAATGGCGCAACCCGCCGTATCTGGGTCTGCACCCGCTGTCTGCGTTCCGGCAAGGTGCAGAAGGCATAATCCGGTGTGCCCGCAAAAAAGGAGGCGATTTGGCTAAAATTAAATGTCTGATCACCGGCATAACCGGCTTTGCGGGTAGCCATCTGGCAGAGTATCTGCTCAGTTTAGAAAACTATGCGGTCCACGGTACGATCCGGTGGCGCTCCCGAACCGAAAACATTGAGCATATCAGGAATAAAATCCAGCTTTACGACTGCGACCTGCGCGATGCCTATTCGGTTAAGCAACTGATAGATACCCTCAAACCTGACCGGATTTATCATCTTGCCGCCCAGAGTTTTGTCCCAATGTCCTGGGCTGCACCTGCCGAAACATTTATCACCAATGTCATCGGTCAACTCAACATCTTTGAAGCGGTGCGCGCCAACGCCTGCAACTGCCGGATTCAGATTGCGGGTTCCAGCGAAGAGTACGGTCTGGTCCTGCCGAATGAAGTGCCGATCAAAGAGACCAATCCGTTAAGACCGTTAAGTCCTTATGCGGTGAGCAAGGTAACGCAGGACCTGATGGGCTATCAGTATCACCAGAGTTACAAATTATTCATCGTCCGCACCCGCGGTTTCAATCACGAAGGACCGAGACGGGGCGAGGTGTTCGTAACCTCCAATTTTGCCCGCCAGATTGCTGAGATGGAAAAAGGCAAACGTCCGCCCATCCTTGAAGTAGGCAACCTTCAGGCAGTGCGGGACTTTACCGATGTCCGGGACACAGTGCGGGCGTATTATCTGATTCTGGAAAAGGGCATTCCCGGTGAGGTCTATAATGTGGCAACCGGCAAGGGCTATAAAATCGCCCAAGTGGTGGAGATTCTGCGCCGGTGTGCGAAAGTTAATTTTGAAATTAAGGAGGACCCGAAGCGTATGCGACCCAGCGATGTGGAACTCCTGATCGGCGATCCGAGCAAACTGAAGCAGGCGACCGGCTGGGAACCGCAGATTCCATTTGAAAAAACACTTGAGGACCTGTTAGAATACTGGCGCAAACTGGTCTAATCCGTAATGAAAAGGGTTCTGATCACCGGCATTGAAGGTTTTGTCGGCACGCATCTCGCCCGTTATCTGAGTGAACTGGGTTATGAGATATACGGTATTCACCTTACTGAACCGACGGCAAATCTTCCCGCCGAACTTTTCTGCGTGGACATCTGTGAGTTCAGCCGGATTAAGGCGGTGCTTGAAGAGTCAAAGCCGGAATGGATTTTTCACCTGGCAGGTATCTCCTCGGTTGCTGAAGCAGAGAAAAACCCATTACCCTCTTATCAGATCAACACCCTGGGCACCCTGAAACTTTTGCTCGCGGTTCACCAGTTTATGCTCCCGGCAAGACTCCTTTTGATCTCTTCGGCTGATGTGTATGGTAGAGGCGAAAAACTTCACACTGAAGATGAGCCCCCCAACCCATTGACCGTTTACGCCCGCAGTAAATTCCTTGCCGAGGAACTGGGCAGGATTTATTACCAGACCTGGGAAATGGACATTGTGATCCTCCGCCCTTTCAGCCATACCGGTCCAGGACAATCACCACACTTTGTTTTTCCCAAGGTCGCCCGGCATATCGCGCTGGTAGAGAAGGGCAAGGCAGAGCCGGTTCTGGCGATGGGGAATCTGAATGTCTGCCGGGACTATACCGATGTCCGGGATATTGTCCGTGCCTATGTGCTGGCGATGGAGAACTGCATTAGCGGTGAAACCTATAACATCACCTCAGGTAACTGCATCCGTCTCCAGGATGGGGTTGACATACTTTTGAGAATGGCAAAGGTGCCGATAACAATAGCGCCCGGGGCAACCGAAATCCGACCCTACGATATTCCTTATCTCAGCGGCAGTGCCAGTAAGTTCCAGGCAATTACCGACTGGCAACCCACGATTCCCTTCACCCAGACCCTTGCCGACCTTTTGGACTACTATCGCAACCAAGTTTAGTTTGAAACTTTCAATCATCATCGTTACCTACAACAGTGCCCGTGATATTGAACCCTGTCTGGACTCCATCAAATTCGACGACACTTACGAAATCATCGTAATTGACAACGCCTCGAAGGATGAGACTCAAGCCATCCTCGCCCGGCGCAACAATCTAAAAACCGTTTCAAACAATCAAAATCTCGGTTATGCCCGTGCCAACAATCAGGGACTGGAACTTGCCCGTGGTGAGTATTTACTGCTGTTAAATCCGGACACGGTGCTGACACCGGCTGCACTCAACCTGCTGGCTACATTTTTAGATCAAAATCCGGATGTTGCCGCGGTAGCGCCAAGACTACTAAATCCGGATAGCTCTCAACAGTTGTCCATCCGCTCCTTTCCGACATTCAGTTCGGTTATGTGGGAGTTAACTGGTCTGGCTCGACTCTTTCCCCACTGCGGCTGGCTAAATAAATGGCGCCGCCGCGATTTTGATTACGAGCGGTTTCAGTATGTCCAGCAACCGATGGCATCCTGCCTTTTATTTCGGCGCGCGGTGCTGTCCCAGCTTGGTGGCTTGGACGAATCATTTCCCATTTATTACAATGATGTGGACCTTGCCTTTCGGCTTTACCTGGCAGGTGAGAAAATCGCCTATCTGCCTACCGCACGGGTCTACCATAAATTGGGGGCAAGCACCAGCCAGATGAAACCAAAGATGATTTACGAAAACCACCGCTCCCTTTTCCGTTTTCTGAAAAAATACAACTCTGGCCTGCCCTTCCTTCTCAAAGCGCTCATCCTCTTACCACTGTTAGAACTGTCTGCCCTTTGCCGGGTGATAATTTACAGGCTAAAAAAATGGGGCGCCACCAGGGGGGCTTAACCCCTTACCCGTATCCATTTCCATCTCCTCTGGCTCATTCTGGCCACCGTTCATATCCTGGCCCTGGGCATAAGCACTACCACCTGCTCATCCGTATCTCCAGCCCTAACTGCCATCCCGATTAAAACCATCTACGGAACCGAAAATAAAACCGCGCCAATGACCCCTTTCTGAAGTACATCCACAGCGATTTTCGCAACTCTTATGGGGACGGTTCCGGCGATGGGTTCATAAATCTTGCAAAATCATTATAAGCCACGCATTAACGAAACTTAAACCAATTATACTGTGGGCAAAATTTAACATAAAAGTTAAAAAATTTCCGGGGCTGATCAATTTTTAACTATTCGGTTCAACTGTTGTGCCAGCCATTCTGCCTGATAGCGTCGGGAGAGCCGATTACGTTCTTTCTGGCTAAACCGATGCGGACTCTCCCTGATCTCAGCGATAAACTCCATTAACTGTTCAACGGTTGTGCACACCCTACCCGCATCAAACTCATTAACCAGTTCCCCTGCCTCCCTTTCCCCTTCACCCCAGACGATAATGGGACGGTTGGTGCCCAGATACTCGTAAAGTTTAAGCCCGACCGGCTGGGCCGGTTTGCCGAGATAAAGCAGGGCATCTGCCCCTTTCATTATGGCAATCGCCCTCCTATGTTCAACCCTGCCTAAAATCACCACCTGCGGATGGGATTTAAGCAGTTGATAACCTTCCTTTTCCACTCCCCCCACCAGATAAAAACGGACAAAAGGCAACTGGCTAATTGCATTGAGAAACTCGTTTAGTCCCTCCTGATTCTGATAGAGATTGCCGACATAGACAATGCTGAAACCGGTTAGTTGCTCTGAGGCGACCGCCATATCCTCCGGATCAAACCCGTTCTCCAGCACCTCAACTTGCTGGTCCAGAGCGGAAACTTCCGGTTTCAGTGTTGACGCAGTACCCCGGTTCACCGCTAACACCAGCGCCGAACTTTTAACAATCCGGTTAAGCATCCGGCGCAAAAACCACCACTGACAAAACGGTGGCTTTTGAAAACCGGCAGGATAAGGATCACGGAAATCACAAACCAACGGAACTCCACCCGCTCGGGCAACCGCCTTGCCGATCAAAAGTGCGGTCCAAGGAGGCGCGGTGGCAAAAACCACCTGCGGTTGATAATCTCTAAGCAACCTTTTACCGACACTGGCCCCAAACGGATACCAGCCAATTTTGGCATCAGGTAATAATATGTGGTTTAAAAAACTTACCCTGCCCGCTCCTGCCAGCCGGCTGACCCCTTTATACCCGAGATGCATCAACAGCCGGTTCAAATCCAAACTCTCGGTCCGGATGGTCTTAGAACGGGCTAAATCAGCCAGCAAACCCGGGTCATAAGCATAATAGACAACCGGCTTGACCGTAAGGACGATTGGCTCCCAGCTGAAATCGGGCAGATACTTGCACAGCTTGGTAACCCGCATTACCCCGGAAAGCCCTAACGGCGGTGTGTAATAGGCAACAACCAGGACCCTATTCATCGCCCACCATTTCTGGCAGATGTTCGGCAATCTGCGCCCGCACCGCCTCCGGTCTCATCAGCACCAGTTCCCAGGAATCAAGATACTCCCAGAGCCCGTCAACATCCAGTGTTAGCAGGTGGTCTTCAACGCGCAGATTTTCGGGCAGATAATCAAAGAACGCACCTGAACCTAAGCTGTCCTGAAAGGCATCAAGATGCTCACTGACCACCAGTTTAATCGCATCTCGACCCGGCAGGGGAAAGTGGTCAATTCTTTTCTCCCCGGTTGACGGCCGGGTTATTATCAGCACCTTGCCCGCATAATCCTCCGCATCCCTGCCTTCGTGCTGAAGTGCGGCAGCAAGCAGACTACCATAGGTTCCGCCGAGAAAATGGAAGATATACGCCCGGTTATTTTCCCAATAATAGGGAAACTCTCCCTTTTTCAAACCTGGAAACAACCGCTGCTTCAGCACCTCAGCCAGATGGTAAGAGTAACCGCCGGTGCCGGTGCCTTCAAAGACTTTGGTGCTGGTAGCAACATCAGTCCGCGGTTTTACCAGAATCTTCTTCTCGGACTCCCGTCTTTCCACGGTCTCCCAGGACCTACCCGCAAGCACAAACCGCTCCAGCACAAAGAACACCGTGCCGATCTGCTGGCCGCTATTAATGTCAATTACCTGGTACTGACCAAAACTCTTCTCCTGAATATTGGAGTGGACCCTACCACTCGCCAGTTGGGACTCGAGCACCTCACTGAGAAAGAAAATCCCGCTCTTTGAAGCACGTAAAATATCCCTTTTAAGCAGATGCTCGAACACCTGCTCAATCAGTTTATGCGGACCGTAAACCGGCTGAAAAATTCGTCTGATCGCGTCCAGCGTGGTCCCGATCCTACGCCGCTGAAAACAGTAGGAAAAAATCTGCTGGGGAATGACCGCCAGGCACGGGGTATACCGCTTCTCGTACAGTTTACCCTGACGCGCACAGTCAATAAAGGTCTCAAACAAAAGTTTCTCCCAGGAGTCCAGATAAACACCGAGCATAAACAGCCCGTTACCCAGACGGCGGTTGCCGCGGCCAATCCGCTGTAATAGCGAACTGACATTAAAAGGCGGCCGGAAAAGCACCACCGCATCCACATCGCCGATGTCAATTCCTAACTCCAGCGTAGAGGTACAGCATAAAAGTCCGCTACTTTCCTGATTCATCTTTGCCTCCACCTCTTCACGCACCGTTCGGGTCAAACTGGCGTGATGCACCCATACCCGGCCCGAAAATGGCACGCGGTCAAAGAGTTTCGCATTCGCTTCCGCAAGTGAACGGGCATTGAAGAAGACCAAAACCTTGTCGCACCCCTGCTCGCTGAGGCTCTGCAGCACCTGTCCCTGCCAGTCCGGCCCTCCCTTGAGCAGTCTTGCGGTAATCTCCCGTCGCTTTGCCACCTTGACTACCACCGGCTGGGGAAAATACCGTTTACCAAGCTCCTCATCATCAACTGTGGCAGACAGCGCATAGTAGTTCAAATCCGGATTGAGCAGACGCAACCTTGCCAGCAAAATCCGCAACTGGTCACCCCGGGGGGTATTGTCCAGAAGGTGAATCTCGTCTAAAATCACCGCCCGGAGCGAAAGGAAAATTCTGGGGTGCCGGCACAAAAGGGAATCAAACGACTCCGGCGTGGTCAGGAGCACAAACGGTGGCCTCCGCTCATCAATTGCTGGATGGTCACCGGTTTTTCGCTCCAGTCTCAACCCTAAATACTCCAGCGGTTCTAAAAGCCGGCGATAAAGATCATTCACCAGTGCCCGGGTCGGAGAGATGTAGAGAACCGCTAAACCCTGACATCTCTGCGCCAGAAGCCTTTCCACCACTGGTGCGATAACCGCCTCGGTCTTACCCGATGCCGCGGGCGAGATGAGCAGGACATTTTGCCCGGACAGAATCTCCGGTATCGCCTTAACCTGCACTTCGGTCAGGGTGCCGAAACGGGCAAAGAACGGTTGCCAGGTGCGGACCAGCGCCTGTTTGATCTGACGCTGAAGTTCAATGTCCGTATCCATCTCTACCGCAGAGCGATTGCTTCGCTAACGTTCGCAATGACAGGGCAAAATCCGCTCCCAATGACTAAGCCACCGCCACCTTTTCGGGCAAAATTCCTGCCTGACGCAAGCGCATCATATCCAGTTTCTCAACACATCCCTTGATAAACAACCGGATTCCGCCCCCACTTTTTTTACTTACTATGGTGAGTAGTCTTTTCTGCTCCTCAATCGTCAGGTGAAAATCAGGGTATGCCCGTTCATAAATCTTGACCATCGTTGCGAACGCATTGGCAAGTGCCGGTTCAGAAAGTGGTGCTAACTCCAGTTTATGCCGGACTGAATTTGCCAGCCGTAGATACCCGTATTCCCCGGGTGTTGGTGTGGTGGCAAAGATGATCAAAATATACGGCTCCCGGTAGATGTAGGGAACCGGTCTTACCTGATTATGAACCAGCCGATCCGAAACCTTTAGCAACTGCTGGTCAAAAAGTGCAACCCGCACCAAGCCCTCCATAAAATTGATGCTCTTAGAGAGATAGACCACATCCCAGAGCCGGGTAACTGTCTCCGCCTCATCAATTAACAAAACCATACCTTTAAAACCCAGTTTTCGGGAGATATAAGATATGCCGGAGATAATATTGCAGTAAAAGTCCGCCGCGGTGGAAAAGTCATATAGCGCGGGAATGCCCTGCGCACCGCGCACCCGGTAAGGGGTGCGCATCTCAATTGCATACTCCTTGGTGCTTTCCCCCTCTACCCACTGCCAGAAAACCTCACTCTCCAGTGTGGTGGTATCCAGCCGTTTCAGTTTGCGCAACAATGGTCCGAAAAAGATATGGTCCGCAAGTTCCAGTTGGGTCGCCATACGCAACAACTCCCGAAAACCGCACTCTTTACCCTCATAAATGAACCGCAGATTATGCACCAGCTCCCGATAAACACGTTTGGGACGATGGGGCGAGACCTCAACCGGGTCAAACTGCACCAAACTGGTAACCATCCCCCTGCTCAGCGCCCGGTGATGGATCAACTCCAGAATATGAGTCTTGCCACTACCATACTCCCCCTGAAACATATAGACATCACCATTGCCCTCTGCCAGTCCATTCAGCGCCCGCTCAATGGTCTTCAACTCCTCATCTCTGCCAAAGGTAAAAAGTTCCACATTCTGATGCGGCACAATCCCCAGCCGGAACGCCTCAATCATCCGGCAGGCGCTCACCAGGTCAATCGACCTTACCCCAGCGACCGCCGAGTCCAGGATATCCTCATCAACTGTAAACAGAAACCGCACCCGGCTTTTCGGTAGCCAGAGGCGCAGACCGGTCTGAAATCTAACCAGAATTTCGCTCCCCTGCCACCGGCTGTCAAGGATCTCACCCTCGCCGAAGACCGGATGCGAGACCAGTTTAGAACTCCTCACTCTCCACTATCTCCCTTTCCCTTTTCTCTAAACGCTGGGTGGTAACCTTGAGCAGTTTCTCCGCATCGGTGCTCGAAAAACTACTACCCGGGCTGGCACGGAAACGGTGCAGGACCTCAATCGCCGCAACCACAAAAAGCCGCCGGTAACTCACATCCAGCACAAAACTTTTTACCGCAACGGTCGCCAGCGTTGCCAGCGCCCGCTCCACATCAGGCAGATTGGCATCGTAAGCCACCTCAAACAGCCATTTAAGACGCATCCCCAGTTGGGTCAGAAATGTTACTGGCTCCACTCCCAGGTCCTCTAAGTTGATCTTCACCCCGACCGGATTGGTCTCAGAGAACACGCTCCTTAATCGCTGTTTCAGCGCCTCATAGACCGGACCTGAACCCTCAAGGAACAGATTCTCATCCGGCACCGCATAGAAAAACATCGCTCCGGGCAGGCGGGAGTTGCCACACTCATCAACCAGTTGCCGGAGATTGTCCAGTGCCCGACGCTTATCCCGCGACGAGGAGATTGACATTCCCCTTTCCGCTTCGTCAAAAAGCAAAACCAGCCCGCGATACCCGATTGAATGCACCCACTGGATTAGCGAGCGCAACATCCGGAATGCGGTGGACTTGTCAATCCGCTCTGAAATCCGGAACCTCGCCCGCGCCTCCTTCCCGACCTCCTCACCCTTCAACCACTGCACCGCCTCCTGAAAACCGTCAAAATCCTCTGCCAGCAGAGACTGGAACGCACCCCGCACCGCATTAAAGAAACTGGTGGAGTCGGTCATCGGCAGATCCAGTAGATACCCGCTCAACCGATCAACCTTCTCCTCCTTTTTCCGCCACTCTCCAACCCAGCGCCGGATAACCGATTCAATCCCTTTTTCCACCAGCGGTGCGATCCCGTCAGTCTTCTGCGGTGCGGACAGGTTCAACGCGATCGCCTTGTAAACCAGTTCCAGTTTATCAAAAGGACACTCAGTAGGGTTCAGCGCCACATAGGCAACGCAGTAACTGTGCTTGAATGCCAGATTGCGCACCGAATAAAGAAAATGGGTCTTGCCACCACCATAATTGCCGGTGATCAGTTTAAAACTGGAAAGGTTATATTTCAGCATTCCGTTCAGATACTCATCCTCAATCACCTTCAGATACCTTTCCAGCCCGACGGTAAAAGCCTCAATGCCAAACTCCGGCGGAGTCCCGGTTGAACCCAACTTATTGATTATTGCCCGTGCCAGTTCCCTCTCCATAAACGCCTCCATTTCTCCTCTCCGCCGGCACAAAAGAAATATAAGAGTAATATGTGCCCTCCCCTTCCGGAGTATCCGGTACCCAAAGCGCCTTTGCCTTCTCCCCGGTGGCATCAAAATTGGCAACCGACAGTTTAATCTGCCATCCCTGGACCATCCGCACACTGGAACTCCTCAGCAGATAAAGGTCATAACTGAACCGGATCCGCGGATACTCCTTAAAATTGTCCCGGGTTGGGTTCACCCGAAAACTCTCCGACTGCATCAGGATCACCAGTTCACCCAAAAGGTCCACAAGAAAAACCCTCTCCCCATCATTTAAACCTTTTGCCCTTATCACCCGCTGATAAGCCTGCCAGAGATTAAAAAGAAATCTCTCCGGTTCCCTTATTCCACCCTTAACCAGGCTCTCCTGATAACCCCGCACGGTCTTTGCCAGTGCGAAAGGCTCAAGCGGCACTCCGCTCTTTAACCGCTCAATCTCCGGACCCCAGAAAATCGTTGCTCTGCCGGTCGTAAAATCTGCCCGCACACTGAAAAACCCGATCCGCAAAAACGGCAACTGCCCCTTAACCACCAGTCCGCTTCCCTCCAGTGCGGTAAACAGTTTTCTACCGAACTCAAACCGGAACTCCTCAATCGCCTGCGCCACCAAAGCCCGCTCATCATTCAGCCAGTTCAGCAGCCGTTCCTGCAACTCTCCCGGAGGAAAAGCTTTGACCTTCTCCTCGATCTCACCCAGCAATTTTTCCCGCTCATAGGCATTGTCCACCGGCGCGGTCAAAAAACGCTGATAAGCAATGAGCCGCTTGCTGAGCGCCTGTGCCTGAACCGCAACTTCTTTTAAACCTCTGATCAGCCCTTCCATAATCCTAACAGTATAATTCACCTCTCCCAAACTGTCAAACCCCTTCAACACAGAGTTAACGATACCCCCGGTCCTCGCGAGGTGGCAATCCGCCTTTTCCTGTCATTGCGAGCGAGCCTTTGGCGAGCGTGGCAATCTCTTTGCGTAAAACAACACCTTTACCCGCAAAGAGATTCCTTCGCCCTTCGGGCTCGGAATGACAGAAAAGGAAACGTCATTGCGTTCTGCTGTAGGCAGGTGGCAATCTATAAGCAGGTAAACTGGCATCACACGCCAAGAGATTGCTTCGGCTTCGCCATCGCAATGACGAATGATGACGGTGCGGATAACAGGAAGAGGCAAAGTAATTATCTTCAGTTATGTATATCAATATGAATTACTTGACAAAACAGTAAAAAATCGTTATGTTTAACTAAAAGAGAGGAGGATAACGTGGAATGTCGTAAGGAAGAGCCACACTGTTTGCTGGCAGATACCTCAGTGTTTGTTGGTTTTACCTCAGCACCACTCGGGGAGGAAAAGGAGTTTATTGAGTATATCAAACAACTCTTCATCACCTACCGGGAAGGACGTGTGGAGAAAAACGGCAGGAAAATTCAGGGGCTTGCTCACTACCTGCAGAGTGATGAGGAGGAAGGGAAAAGGCAGTTTAAAAAATATTTCTATCAACCTGCGGTCTACTATCTTTTGGGTGCGTTTGATTTGGCGATCCTTTCGCTGATTGAGGATTTTGAGTTTCCGGTCCAGGCATTTTCTCCGGGTGATCCGAACCTTCCCCTTTGGGAAAACAACAACCCGCATCAGGACAACAACCTTTTACAGCCCCCGCTTAACTTCACCTACCAGATGCTTGTCGGAATGGTGCCCCGCTGGGATAATGATGAGACACCTAACAACAGCCGCGGACTGTATCAGCGCAAGTTACTAAAACTGGCAGATAAAACATTCCTCAACGACAACCCCGGCGCCAACCAGCAGTTTCTCCCTTTAATGGGGATATTTCAAATCAAGTTAAATACCAGTTTTCTGGTTGGTGCGGGCACCGGGTTAATTCGCTCCATGGTCAAGGCAATGGACTCCCTTTTCACCCTGCAACACCGGGAGAAAAACCCTGACCCTAAAATCCAGATCATCATTCTCGAAAGTTACTCCTGGCATGAGTTGACACTGCTGGTCTTTACCGACTCGTATCAAAAAATTGTCAGTTTTATCAAACTGCTCAGAAATCTTGACCTTGCCACAATGGGCTTTCTCCTCTTACGCACCCATAAACAGCAGAAAAACCGCACCGTTACCTCCCATACTGAAAAAAACAGTTCTTATCGCGCCGACTGGGAACATCTGTTACAACTACCCAATCTCTATAAGTTGGTAAAGGACTACAACTGGGACAAAATCCAGGTTCCAGCACTGCTGGACCCGGCAAAGATAAAGTCTAATCAGAAAAAAATTGATGAGGTCTGCGCTGACCCGGGATTCCCCTTCAACATCCCGGCTGAATGCCAGGCGGTTCCACCGTTTGGCACCCATATCCTTTTCAGCACCGCCAGCCACTTCTGCTTTTCCGCAGAGTTACTTAACGAAACAAAACAGAGCGCGCTTCTGAATACAATTGCGGACGATGACCGGACCTACCTTTTTTGGCGCTGGAATGTGAAGGCGGGACATGACACCACTGCCGCTCAACTCTTAAAACTGAATAAACACTTCCTGAGTATGGTGGGTAGAAGTGATATGCTCGCACCGTGCGAACGTGCTGATGGAGAAATCCGGCTCGGACCGCTTTCTTCACGCCAGCTGGTGCAGACCGGCATAAAAATCCTCGAACAGTTGCACAATTACCGGCAGTTTGTAGTCGAGTGTATTGAAAATGAAGGGGTCGCCCGTGCCGAATGCACCGAACATTCTGCCGGTGTCTTCTCCCGCTACGCAATCGTGGGTATCGAACTGGAAAAGGGAGAGCCCCAGTCTACCCCAAGACTACCGGCAGGCCATATCAGTGGTGATCAGGTGCGGAAGAAGTTTGCCTTCAGTAAAACAGAGATTGACGAGGTTTATCAGGATCTGAGAAAACTGCAGATCCACAAAGTAATCACCGAGCGGGTGCTCAACGCCTTCAACCTCTTAAACGATGGTATTGTCGACAACTTCACCTTCTCCACATTCCTTGAACTGAAGCCCTATCTCGAAAAAATCCGGGAGATAATTAAGGAACCACCAACCCGCCAGCCAGACGAACTCGGTGCCCGGCTGAACCTCCTGCTCGATAACTTTGAAGCGGGCTGGCGTAACCGATTTTACGGTGGCTGGCACCTGGGTGAGGTTACTGACTTCAACATCGATTTTAAAGGCGGTATCCAGCAAATCCTTTCGGCGATCAGCACCGCCTACCGGTTAATCAGTTGGGCTCTGAACGGTGAGGACCGGACGATCGCAGTGGTAACCGGCGAACCGGGCATCGCAGTGGATAAAGACTGCCTGCGCCTCTCATTTTTTGACATCTTTGCCCCGGAGTTCTTCGCTGCCCGGGTAGGTCATGAGGCATCAGAGCAACTTCTGGAAATCACCACTGATGAATTAGATGAGGAACTATTCCGGATAGTAAAAAGATACATCTGGACCGAAACCTATCAAACCGAAAAGCATTTTGACAGTATCATTACCAGCTCATTTGCCCGATTCCGCCGGGATATTCGGGAGATCCTCCTCTTCCCAGACCTGGAACCCGCGGTCTGCCGGGATTACACTGGATTAAAAGAACGACTGAAAAAAATCCGCAACTGGCTTGAGCACTACAAGAAGTTGAGGGATGCCGCAGATAAAATTCATATCTCTCACCATCTTTTTAAGGAAAGATGTAAAAATTTCTTAGAACAAACCGACGAGGGCAAATCCTGCTCCCATCTGAGTAAGGCATTCCAGGACTATTTGAAAAACAACTTAACCGTTGAAGAGGCGGTTGCCCACTGTCAGGCACTGGAAGTAACCGCCTGCCGGATAAATCATGCGGTTAACGAAAAAGGGCTTGATACTCTGGTGCACCTCATCGACAGTTTAAGTGATTCCCGACTCTGCCGAGGAGGAAGGAATATCTACCAGGAGATAAAGAGGTCCGCCACTGCCTTTTACCTTTTCACCCAGCCCTTGCCCTATCAGGAGGAGTTTCTCTTACCCTTAAGGGTGGTATGTAAGTTAGAACCGCTCCTGGAAAGAGTCTTCAACTACACCCAACGGCACAACCTTTTTAATCAGATTTTTGCCGACATCTGCAACTATATGATTATCTACGGTGAAGATGCTGAGTTGTTTACCTATCAGATGCTGGGCAATTTTGTCGTGGAACCGAGCAGTTGGAAGCCTGATTATCAGGTTGACAGACTGCGCCTGCAGGAAACGGTCCTCAGGACATTCCTCACAATCAGTTCCGCACCTGAAGCGATAGGACGGTTAAACGAGATAAAAAAAATGGTGAAAAGTTATTTTCTGGAACTGGGGGATGAGACAATAATTGATGAGGCGCTCAGTATTGGCGAGAGGACGCGCACCCATCACTTTGCCCGCTGGTGCAAGTCCGCCTATCAACTTGCCAGCGTTCCGCTTGCTTTCCGGCGCTGTCGGGATGACTGGTACGAATTCACGCGCCAATACCGGAATATTAACACCGTTTTTGCGGATGACCGGGAAGCGGTAAGGTTTGACTTAAACGAAGCCTACGAGCGGGCACTTTTCTGTCTGGAACAGGGCAGGGTCTGCCCGAGTGGCAAATTACGCCCCCAACTTAGAAAATTCTTTCAGGACAAACCGAAAAAAAAGTGCCCGATTGAACTTGACCACTGGTTTGACTTCTGCTCGGTGGCCGGAGTATTAAGGGCGTATCTCACTTTGACCAAAAAATATTCCGGGGCAGAACCTGGGAAAAATGTGCTAAAATTAAAACAGGGTGCACCGGACACCCCCCCGGGAAAACCGTTTAGCAGATTCCATCCCCGGGGTGGCTTTTTCACCAACCAGGACCGCTACCGCCGGTACCTGTTTATGCTCCGGGCAGCATTCACGATGTCCCTTCAGGATATCGCCGAGAAGGTAAAATTCAGGCAAATCGAATACGAGTTAAAAGAAAAGGAACTGCTCGCCAAGAAAAAAGAGGAAGGTGAAAATTGGCTGAAAGAGTTAGGTAATTGGTGATGTTACCGCAGGCGATACCATTCCGTATCTTTAAGTGTAATGGCACGACTTTCTGGCTCGGTCCTCGGTCGGGGTTTAAATGCAGTAAAAAGCCTGTTTGAAACCGAAATCCGGACCCCGACTGAGCAATTTATCCGTCAGCGCATCCGTCAGCGCCACATTTTAACCAATTCTGAACTGGACGAACTCGTTGAAAATGTATATCAGCGCATCGCCCGGGCAATCCCGACTTATGACCCGCTCTGCGCTCAGAACCCATTCTCCTGGTTGATGACGATCGTTGACCACTGTACGGTTGACTATCTCCGTGCCCACCGCCGGACAGTTAAATATCCGGGCAGGAACCGCAAAAAAAATAATAACGACACCACCGAGTATGAGCCTTATGACCCTGATACCCCTACTCCGGAAGAGTCCTACCAGATTAAAAGGGCGCACAAAATCCTGATTGATGCCCTGCCGAAATTACTACCGGATGAGCGGGAGATGCTCTTGATTATCTCCCTTTTTCCGGACATGAACTACCGGGAGATAATTAATATTACCGGGCATAAAACCCAGTCCGCAGCAAAACAGTGTAAATACCGGATGGCAAAAAAGATGCGGCAAATTCTCGCTGATATGGGATATCGCTGGGAGATGTTTGGTGAAGCATTTAAGATTAAAAAATAGCATCATTTCCCCTCTCCGTGTCTGCCCGAACATTGGAGAAAGGGTAAAACTAAACTTGGTGAGCAATTTCGGGCATTTAAAATCCAAACAAAAGGAGGTGACTTGAATGGATAAAAAAGAGCGACTCCAGTGGAACAAATGGGTTGCTGAAGCAACCGACTACTGTCTGAAAAGGCTCGGTCAGGCGATAAAGTCGCGCCGACTGCACCAGTTCAAGCCCGGTGATTTAGTGCGCGAATGGGCAAAAAAGCACAACATCAGCCGCGCAAATATGAAAGCCTTCATCCAGGAGGTCAAAAGTGCGGTTGAAGGTGCGGTTCTTACCTATGGACTGGTAGAAGATATCCAGAAGAAACGTCAGATGGTAATCGCCCGGTCAAAAAGGCTCTTTTACAGCGGGGTCTATACCCTTTATGAGCCGAAAAAGGCAGACTGGCAAGACGAAGAGGAAGAGTAATAAAATAGATTGTTTGGCTAAGGTAGGGTAATCAGGGTACTCAAGTAGCGGTAGAAGAGAGTTGTCCTGAAACTGCGTCTCTGTCTGAACTCAGGGCAGGACAACAACCCGAAAGATATGGGGCGGGGTAGCGGTCTGAACAAAGTAAACACCGGGTAACAAATCAGACCCGCGCTCAATCTGGTAACTCCTGCCCAGCGAATCAAAAAGCCTGACATCCGGTATCGGGGATAAAATCCGGTACAGGTTTTGCCGGCTGACAACCGTAGGGAGGTTAAAATTCATTCTGGATACCTCCGGTGCCTCAATAATCCCGGTACTAAATATCTCCACCGGAACCTTAAGGTAAACAACCGGATTTTCCGTCATCTCGCCTTCCCCTAATTCCCAGGTTCCTGCACACTGGTCAGCAAAGTAGATGATGTGCAGGGTGTCATTGACCACTTCTGCCAGATATGGAAAGCGCTTGCTGGTCTGATCCGGCTGGGTGAGCCTTATCCGCGGGCACCAACTTCTGCCATTGTCCGGGGAGAATGAAGCCCAGATATCTGCCCGGGCGATACCGGTTGCCGGGTCAATGTTATCCGGCTCAAACTGCTCCCAGATAACATATAACCGGTTGGAATCTGAACCGGTGCCATAGCGGGTGATGCCGATTGAAGCCCGGTCAATTCCCGCGGTGTGCCTGCCGAGTTTTGTTGTATCCAGAAACTCAAACTGGGTAATAAAACTCCACGCTGGCGTCTGATACTGGCAGTAGTGCCACAGTTGAACCTTACCCCGGTCAGTGCCGTCAAAAAAGTCAATCACCAGATGGGGCTGGATTGAGTCGTAAACTCCACTGGCACCAAAAAGGGCGCGGTTGAAGTTTGATGGCACCGAGTCGGATAAACTGCGGGTTGCATACCAGGTGCCTCCACCATCCGGGGTTTCCCTGAAATACAGTTTCTTGCTATGATATTCGGTCCAGATGAAGCCGAGCCGGGGAGAGATCTTGCTGGCAATGATGTTGTGCAGGGGAAAGGGTCCAATTGGTCCTAAGTTGCGCCCTGACCACAGACCGTTGTAAATCAGACTGTCATTTCTGATCGCGGCGAATCGGGGATAACCGTAACGGGCACAGGCAACTAAATTGTACTGCAGACCGGCAAGCACATCGGTCTCCTGAAAAACACCCGCACCACAGACCGAATCCCGAAAATAGGAACTAACCCGCTTACCCCGGCTCAAATAGTCACTGCTGATGATTGCCTGACCGCTGGTGATATCAACATCCATACAGCCGAGGTTGCGCTGATAGTGGTTGACTAAAAATCCACTGTCCGATTGCCAGTCGCCGTCTCTGGGTTTGAAATTGTACCGGATTGCACCGTAACCGTCTTTGTAAATCGCATGCACCCCGCGCTGCGGGTCATTATAAATGTAGCGGAGCGCTGGTCCCAAAAACTGCCGGTCTCGAGTTGTCCAACCGATGGTATCATAATGAATCTGGCTCAATGCGGTATTCAGCAATAAGAATAAACTCCTCGTTACCAAACTGGTGGTTTTCATCCTGACCTCACTCTAAATATACCCCTGGGTATTTATTAGTCAAGGTAGGAAACCGTTGGTTGCCCGTTTTGCCGAAGCAAAAATTAGACCTGCCGGACTTGACTGGTTAACCCTCTATAATATAATCGCTTGTGCCTGAAGAAGCGCCGTTACAACGCAGATTAGGCATTCAAGCCCTTTTTGACTTCACCAATATCATCGAGGCGATCAATTTTGCCCGGCAGAATGGGTTTGGCGTTTTAGAGATCAACCTTGGCAATATCCGTTTTGGTGAACAGTTACGCCGGTCTGCCGAAAGAAAGAAAATTAAAAAATTCGCCGCTTCAGCCAGGATACTGCTGACAATCCACGCCTTAGAAGGACCGTCGTTTTTCATCCCAAGTGAAAGAGTCCGGCGCTGCGCGATTGCCGAGTTAAAGCAGACCATTACCTGGGCAGAAGAGATTGGCGCTAAAAATGTCATTATCCATTTGGGATTTGATATGCACTACGGATTCGGCAGGACAAACCGTTTTACCCACGAGGAGTTTCCAGAATATTACGAAAAAGCACTATTTTCCGCCCTTGCGGAATTAAAAAGTTATGCCCGCAATCGGACCCGGCTGTGCGTTGAAAATGTCGGTGGTTTTCGTTTCCTGCCGAGCAAGAAAACACTTAACAAACTGTTGGGTGGCAGTCTCGGGCTATGCTTTGATCTTGGGCACATCACCATTCTCACCGAAGAGAAAAAAATTGAAGAGTTTGCCTTCTTTCAGCGCTTTCAGAACCGGATCTATCACGCCCATCTCCATCACAACAACGGCCTGAAGGACCAGCACCTGCCCTTAGGCGAAGGCACGGTTGATGTCCTTCCCTATCTGCAACTGGTGGTAAACAGCCAAGCGACATTAGTATTTGAAACTCGACCCAGAGAGTCCGCACTGGCAAGCCGGGATTATTTCTGTCAGGTCCTGCTACCCCAAATCAGGACAGGATGAAAGGATGAAGGTGCTGGTAACCGGTGCGAACGGATTTATCGGTTCCCATCTCTGCGAATTTCTGCTCCAAAACGGCTATCAGGTCCGTGCCCTGGTAAGGAAAACCAGCAATCTGGAGTGGATTAAACACCTGAACTTAGAACTGGTCTACGGTGATCTTCTGGATCCGACATCAATAAAGTCCGCGGTCAGTGGAATTAATGCGATACTCCATACCGCGGCGGTAGTCCGGGCAAAAAGAAAAACCGACCTCATCCGGGTAAACCAGGAAGGCACCAGCGTCCTGGTAGAACAGGCAATCCTCGCCGGTGTGAAAAAACTGCTGCTTTTCTCATCAATTGCGGCGATTGGTCCGGTGCGCACCGGTGAACTAATAGATGAAACAAAAACTCCTGCACCGGTCAGTAACTACGGCAGGGCAAAACTCGCAGCAGAAAATACCCTGCTCGCATTGCAGGAGAAAATCAATGTTGTAATTTTGCGTTTTCCCGCGGTTTACGGACCGCGTGACCGGGATGGTCTTATGCTGTGGCGGACAATGCAGAGCGGGTGGGCACCAATGCTTGGGGGGACATTTTCCTTGATTTATGTAACCGATGCGGTGCGCGCCGCATTGCTGGCATTGAAAACCGACTTGCCTTCCGGGACAACCTATTTTATCTCTGACGGCAGATGTTATACCTTCCGCGCGCTCGCAGATACCTGGGAAAAAATTACCGGCAAAAAGGTGCGCACCATCCGGGTGCCGTTTTTAATTGGCTTGGTCATCGCCCTGTTTTATTCCTGGCTGAAAAGAGAAGGGACGATCTTTAATCCGGACAAAATCCGGGAGATGTGCCAGATGTGCTGGGTCTGTTCCAGTGAACGGACAAGAAAAGATTTGGGTTTTGAACCCGAGTACGATTTATGTAGGGGTGGCGAAATAACGCTCAGGTGGTATAAGGAGAAAGGATGGATGTAGCGGAAGAGGAGAAAAATAAAAACAAGGGTAAAAAACCGACAGGTAGCAATCTGGAAAAGGTAGCAGCAGAACTGAACTCCCGCTGCCAGGAACTGGGACTGCGGGTAATTTACGATGACCTTTACGGCGAAGGCGGCATCTGCCGATTGCGGGATAAATACCTGGTGATCATCAACCAACGTGCCAGCATCCAGACAAAAATCCGCCTTCTCGAACAGGCGCTGAGAAAAGCGGGAACAGTCGCTCAGAGTCAAAAAGAAGCCAAGCCACAACTGATTGATACGCATCTTAGCCAACTACACTCCAGTCCGGGCAAGCCAGAAAACGCACGGTAAGATTACGGATCTGGATTCTGCGGTTCACTACTGCTGGTACATCTCCGCAATCATCTGCTGGTAAACCCGGGAGACCTCCTTACGTCGGGTCTTCAGCGTCGGTGTCAGTAGACCGTTCTCAACCGTAAACGGTTCTGGCACCAGCCGGAACTGACGCACCTGCTCGTAGGAAGCAAAGGGCATAAGTGCCCGGCTGATCTCCTCCTGATATAAGCGGATAACCTCCGGGTGCTTTAGTAGTTCAGAATAATCCTGAAACGGTAGCTGGCTCTTGCGGACATAATCGGTTAAGGTTAACCGGGCAGGAACAATCAGAGCAACAAGATAGGGCCGGCGATCACCGAAAACTACTGCCTGCTCAATATACTTGGAGGCACAGAGCGCCTGCTCAATCGGCACCGGTGCGATGTTCTTACCATAGGAGTTGACAATTAACTCTTTAATTCTACCGGTGATGATCAGGTTGCCCTGGGCATCAAAACGCCCCTGATCACCGGTATGAAACCAGCCCTCCTGATCGATCGCCTGAGCGGTCTCCTCCGGTTTGTTGTAATAACCGAGCATCACATTCGGACCCCGCACCAGCACCTCATCATTTTTACCGATTTTGACCTCCACGCCAGGAAAGGGTTTGCCCACAGTACCCACCCGCTCTTCACCCGGAACCGCCGCACAAACCACCGGCGCTGTCTCGGTCAAACCGTAGCCTTCAATTAAATTAAACCCGAGATTCCGGATCGTCCGGGCAAGTTTTCGCTCCAGGGGTGCCCCACCGGAAACAATCAGCCGAACCCTGCCCCCGGCCAGTTTTCGCAATTTGCTCACCACCAATAAATTTAGAATCTTTCTCTTCAGTGCCAGACCGAACGGGATCTTTCGCCCGCTCGCCTTCAGAGTAGCATAACGGTTAAAACTCCGGATCGTGGCAACCATCAATTTCCGCTGTAATGCGCTACCCGCCAACACCTTCTCCTGCACCGTATTGTAAACCTTTTCCAGCACCCGGGGCACCACGATCAACAGGGTCGGCTTCACCATTGCCACATCCTCGCGGATCGTCTGGATTGATTCCGCATAGGCAATGGTTGCTCCGGCAAAAATCATCGTGTAGTACCCGCAGGTCCGCTCAAACATATGGCACAGTGGTAAAAACGAAACCAAAGTATCCTTCGCCGAAATACTGAACCGCTCAATTGCGGATTGGACATTGGACAGGATGTTGCGGTGCGAAAGCATTGCCCCTTTCGGCTCACCGGTTGTCCCGGAGGTGTAACAGATAGTCAAAAGGTCATCTGGTACAGCCGGATAGGGCACAAGCAGTTCCGGACTCTTTTCAATCGCGCTGACACCGATTCGCTTCAGGTCGACAAAGGAAATGACCTTTATGTGGTTACCAGACTCAACTCGCTGGTCAAAGAAAGTAATGATCGCCTGCAGTTTGGGTAAGTTATTCTGACGGGAAAGCAAAGGAGTCAACAGTTCTGGAGTCTCCACGAACAGCACCGTAATCTCCGCCTCATTCAGAATATACTCAACCGTGGCTAACGGCATCGTATGATAAATCGGCACCACCACCGCACCCAGTTTGATAATTGCCAAATCTGCAATCACCCACTCTGGACGGTTATAAGAATAGATACCAACCGCACTCTTCGGCTTCACCCCCAGTTCACTCAACCCCGCTGTGGTCTGATCAACCAGTTTGCTCAATTCGCCGAAACTGATCGCCTGAAATCTGCCCTTAACTTTGTACTGCAACGCCGGTTTATCTCGCCAGCGCTCTGCTACCGCGGCAAACGCCTGGTAAACTGTCGCTTGCATCACCATATATTGTTTACGATAAATCCAAAGTCAATACCCGACGTATCATTGACACCACTTATTTTCTGTCTATATTATCCGTTGTATGGACTTAAATCGTGCCCTTTTTGCCCATCTCCCCGCCAAACTCGCCGCGCTCTTCTCTGCCCTGTTTCTCTGGACCATCGCGGTTCTGGATCGCACTTATGATATCCAGATTGAGGTCCCGGTTGTGGTAACTGAAAAGGGCAGAGAAGAAAGGGTCATCACCGATGTCGACACAAAAACCGTAACCGTCACCCTATCTGGCAAGGGCAAGGAACTGCTACGGCTTCCCCGGAAAAAAGTGCTGTTTAAGCCGACTGTCCCGGAAGGCAGATTTGGCTCAAGACAGATAAAACTCAACCCGGCAGATTTAAAACTCTCCGGCAGTCTTATCGTCCGGGCAATTGAACCGGAGATAATTGAGGTCAAACTCGGTCCCGCATCTGCCCGGGAAGTCCGGATAGCGGTTCCAACTAAGGGACAACCGGGCAGTGGTATGATGCTCAGTGCCATCCGGGTAAATACCCCGGTTCGGCTGATCGGACCTGCCACTGAAGTAGAGAACTATCTCCAACTGCCCACCGAAACTCTGGACCTGAGCACAGTAAGGACCAATGAAACAAGAAAACTATCTGTAATACTCCCGAAAGGACGCGGTTTCTCCTGTGTGCCGGAATCGGTCGAGGTTGAAATTTTGCTCAGAAAAGAGTCCGCACGGATATTTTTGGGCATACCGGTAAAGGTTCAGGCACCACCGACCATTGATGTTACCGTCGAACCGGCTGAGGCACAGATTGCGGTTGCCGGACCTGCGGAACTGATTGACACGCTCAAACCATCAGATATCACCGTCCAGATCAAAATTGCCAACCTGAAACCGGGTGAATACCGACTCGGCGCTGATGTCACACTCCCCGAGCATTTCCGCCTGGTAAAAATTGAACCCGAACTGTTTGACATCACGATCCGGTGAGAAACCTGCTCTGTTTAGGTGTTGAGACCTCCTGTGATGAAACCGCCGCCAGTGTCGTTGCGGATGGTGTCAATGTCCTGTCCAATGTTGTCCTGTCCCAGATAATTCACTCCCTTTACGGCGGTGTGGTGCCGGAACTTGCCGCCCGCGCCCATATCCGCCACATCGTGCCGGTTGTCAACCAGGCATTAAAGAACGCTCAAGTTCGCTATCAGGACCTAAACCTGATTGCGGTAACCTATGCTCCGGGCTTGCTTGGCGCCCTGCTTGTGGGCTTACCCTTTGCCAAAGGGTTGAGTTACACACTCCATATCCCTTTTGTCGGTGTCAACCATCTGGAAGGACACATCTTTGCCCTGCGCCTGGAATACCCGGATTTAAAACCGCCATTTTTAGGTATGGTCATCTCCGGTGGCCATACCGAACTGCTGGTCGTCCATGACTGGTGCCATTACGAAGAACTGGGTTCAACACTTGATGATGCCTGCGGTGAGGCATTTGACAAGGTGGCTAAACTGCTCGGCTTACCTTATCCGGGTGGCGCAGAGATTGAAAAACTGGCACAGGTGGGCAAACCGATGATCAATTTTCCGGTTGCAGGTGCCGGTAATTTTAACTTCAGTTACTCCGGACTGAAAACCGCGGTCCTATATTACCTGCGCGACCACCCTGACGCAAGTAAACCGGATGTTGCCGCCTCATTCCAAGTTGCCGCGGTGCACCAGATAACGGGTAAGATTGAAAAGGCGGTGAAAAAAACCGGTTTGCAAAAGGTGGGGGTGTCAGGTGGAGTCGCCGCCAATCGCTATCTCAGACAACGGTTAGAAATGCTCGCCCAGCGACTGGGGTTTCAGCTACTCATTCCGAGAATCCAGTACTGCACAGACAATGCCGCGATGATCGCTGCGGCAGGTACCGAAAGGTATCAACGGTTCGGACCTTCACCGTTTAACCTGCCGGCATTCGCCCGGCTGTCTATCACTGGATAACTCGCCCCTTCAAACCAGAGAGTTATCCGATTCCATAAATTTAGTCCTTGACTACCACAATAATACCGGTATCTTAAAACTCAATGCCCGTAACCTCAAAACAGCGTCTACTCCTAATTGGGACCGCGATATTTTTTCTCACCCTCCTGACGATCTTCTTCCTCGTGATGAGAAAATGGGGCAACATCCTTCAGAACCCGGAAGAGTTACGGCAACTGGTCAGGTCAACCGGCATCTGGTCGCCCTTAGCTGTCATCAGCCTGCAACTCTTACAAATCATTTTTGCTCCGCTACCCGGTAACATTATGTCGTTTGCCGCCGGTTATGCCCTTGGCTTCTGGCCCACGATTCTCTACCTGATGCTGGGTGTTTTAGGGGGTGCGACGGTTGCTTTTCTCATCGCCCGCCTGTTTGGACGCAGGATATTACAACTATTTGTGCCTCCAGACGCGCTCAGACGGTTTGACCAGCAGGTCATCCAGCGCGGGACATTTTTCCTGTTTTTACTTCTGCTGGTTCCCAATCCGCTGGGTGACTGGATTTATTACCTCGCCGGAATCACCGCGATCCCGTTTCCGCTCTTTCTGACTCTGGTGCTCGTCGCCCGTCTTCCTTCCAACATCATTGAATGTGGCATTGGTGCCAGTGCCATCCGCTTCGGCTGGCGCGAATGGCTGATCTTTGCCTTACTGGTGGCTGGATTATCTGCACTCTACTTCCTGAATCGGAACCGGATCGAAAAACTCCTTGCCCGCATCTCAAGCAGGGTAGCCACTCGTTGACAGCACAACCCCGGTAGTTAATATACTCTCACAATGATAAAAAAGGTCCTCATTGCCAATCGGGGTGAAATCGCCCTGCGGGTCATCCGCGCCTGCCGGGATTTGGGAATAAAATCGGTTATTGCCTATTCTGAACCGGACCGGGATTCACTGCCGGTGGCACTGGCAGATGAGAGTATCTGTATCGGTCCAGCAAATGCCCAACTCTCCTATCTCAACGCCTCAAGAGTAATTTCGGCGGCGATGGTGAAAAACTGTGATGCCATCCACCCGGGCTATGGCTTTTTGAGCGAAAATGCCGACTTTGCAGAAGCAACGGGCGAATCCGGACTGGTCTTCATCGGACCCAAACCAGAGACCATCCGTCTCCTCGGTAACAAGGTGGCGGCGCGCGAGCGGATGAAATCCACCGGAGTACCGGTTGTACCCGGCTCAGATGGCGCAGTCGACAACATCAAAGCGGCGGGAAAAATTGCCCGTGCGATCGGCTATCCCGTAATACTAAAAGCGGCTGCCGGTGGCGGAGGCAAAGGGATGCGGGTGATAAAAGATGAAACCGAACTGGAATCAGGCTGGAATTTGTGTCAGGCAGAGGCACAAAAATCATTTGAAGATGGCCGGCTCTATCTCGAAAAGTTTATTCCTGAATCCCGACACATTGAAGTCCAGATTCTCGCTGACAGTTACGGCACCTGCATAACTCTCGGCGAACGGGACTGCTCAGCCCAGCGCCGGCACCAGAAACTGGTTGAGGAAAGTCCGGCACCGGGTATCACACCGGAGTTAAGACAAAAACTTGCAGGCTGGGCAAAATCCGCCGCGCTTGCTGCCGGATATGTCAATGCTGGCACTGTTGAGTTCATCTGTGACCAGTATAACAACTGCTACTTCTTAGAGATCAATGCCCGTCTGCAGGTTGAACACCCGGTTACCGAACTGGTCACCGGTATTGACATCGTTACCCAGCAGTTACAGATCGCCGCCGGAGAAAAACTAACCGTCAAAGAGCAACCAAACTGGCCCAGAGGACACGCAATTGAATGCCGGATCAACGCCGAGGACCCGGACAACGACTTTCAACCCTCACCCGGCTTGATAACTGATCTATTTCTACCCGCTGGACCCGGTGTCCGCATTGATACCTATATCTACCCTGGTTACACGGTTCCACCCTATTACGACCCGTTGATTGCTAAATTCATCACCTGGGGGAGAAATCGGGAGGAAGCAATCCGCCGGATGGAACGGGTGCTTTACGAAACCACTATCACCGGCATTGTCACCAATCTGGAGTTTCACCGCCGACTTCTCTCCAGCCCGCGCTTTCGCAAAGGCAATATCACCACCACACTACTGGACGATGTCTGGTAAAATTACCGCCCGGCACCTGAATGTAATAAAACCTGACTTACACGGCAAACAGACAAAACTCAGCGGGTGATTAGCACCTTGGTTGTTTTTTCTCCTTTGATGAAATAAACTCCGGGTTTGATACCTCGCACATCATTTAGACCGGGCTTGAGTTTCAGCACATTTCTGCCGGTGATGTCAAAAAGTTCTGGGGATTGGCTCTCATCTGGTAATTTTAACACCTGACAGACAACCGTAGCGACCGGCTCTTTGTTCTGCGTTATCTCCTTTTCCTCCACTCCGCTACCGTAAAACTCAATCACCCGCAGACCCGCACTACCATCTGCCACATAGGCATAACTACCTGACACCGCAACATCCTGAGCATCGTCTGGCGTGTTACAGGCACCAAGTTTTACCGGTAAAGATGGATTTGCCACATCCCAGATCTCCAGCCCGGCAGGACCATCAGCAATATAAAGGAGATTGCTGTTATAGACAAGATCCCTGACAACACCCCGGGTCCTAATCTCCGATAGTTTTACTGGCTGGTTAGGGTTGGAGATGTTAAGAACATAGACACCACCACCTGAGCCCATAAACGCAAGACCTCTCTGGACATCAAGCGCCACCGCATAACTTGGACCAAAGGGCCAGGTGCCGACCTCCCGGCAGTTTAATGAGTCCTGTGCCAGGACAGGTCCGCAAACCAGACACACTACTACAGTTAGCACCAATTTGATCTTCATAAAACCTCCTGGTTAAGTTTGTGATAAATATTACTCCAATTTTTTTCTTTAAGCCAACAGGGAATAGATTTTAGCCGACTGGCATCCGCGACAGAAAAAGCCATTGCGTTGCCACCTCCTGTCATTGCCCGCTTCTCCTTTCTGTCATTGCGCGGTCCTCCTCATTTCTGTCATTGCGAGGCACGCAGTGCCGTGGCAATCTCAAAGCGGATTAAACAGGGTTACCCGCACAGAGATTGCTTATTGCTTCGCTACTGCTCGCAATGACCGGGGAAGGGAGACGGTTCGGAATGACGAGTTGAAGGGAAGTCAGTGTATTCTGCGGAAGACAGGTGGCAATCTACAACTTTGGATTAACAGGTGTTTTTAACTTAAGGGTTAAATTTCGGTAACTGTTTGAAAAATAGCGTGTTATCTTCAAGCATGGCTCTTGGATCCTGCCCCCCCCTGGGCAGTATCGGGGAGGGCATTGGTAATCATAAACGATATGATTCTAATTAGCACACAAATAACGGTTTGAAAGGCGGTGGCCAATATGGCTATGACCTGGGCTTGAGGCAAGGTAACTGTTGGACTATGCTCGTCGGTGCTGTTAAAAGTGGTAAGTTGGGTATGGAATAGGATTATCGGTTTGGTTTGAATAACGGCTCTCTGTTTGCTAACCATACCGATAACCGTTATCCCGCCGGAAATCGTTTTTACTGCTCTGCTTGCTTTTATCCGGATTAGCGGTATGATTAAATTACTATGAGTATTTTTATCATCATCAGTTTAATCGGTTCACCACTGCGCGGTTCAGAGGCAAAAAACCAGCCTATAAATTTAGCACCCATCATCAACCAGTTTGGCTTTGAACTGTGCCGTGAACTGTTTACCACCCAGAAGGACAAAAACCTGCTTGTCTCCCCGTTCTCCATTGCCATCGCGCTGACGATGACCACAAATGGTGCAAATGGTGCAACCAGAAAGGCGATGGCTGACTGCCTCGGTTTTGAAGAGGCGAATCTGACATCTATCAACCATCAGGCACAGGCCCTGACACAGGAACTTATCCAGCGCGACCCGCAGTTGGAGATGAAAATCGCCAATTCACTCTGGGCAAGGAAAGGGGTAGAGATTAGGCGAGACTTTATCCAGCGCCTGCATCAGTTTTACGATGCGGATGTTACTGTCCTGGACTTCAACGCACCGGACGCGGTGACAAAGATCAATAACTGGGTAAGCAAAAAAACCGGCAACCTGATTAAAGCGATTGTCAACCGGATCAATCCAGAGCATGCCCTGTTTGTCATTAACGCCATCTATTTCAAGGGAAAATGGCAGCACCAGTTTGACCCGAAACTGACCGCTGATGGTAAATTTCACCTACCGGACGGCACGACCCAAAAAGTCAAAATGATGGCTAACTCGGGCAAGTTCAACTATCTCGCAGGTGACGGCTTTGAAGCGGTAGAACTGCCTTATGGAAAGGGAAAAATGAGTATGTTTCTGTTTCTGCCGGCAGAAGGGATAAAGTTAGAGGGTTTTCTCCAAAAATTCACCATGGACAACTGGCAGGCCTCTTATCTGCCATTATTTGAGTCCCGTCAGGGTAGTATCAAACTACCCCGTTTTCAGATTGAGTATGAACAGAGCCTAAAAGAGGTTTTGATAAGGATGGGTATGGGTATCGCCTTTGACCTGGAGCGTGCCGATTTTAGCGGTATGAGTAAAAAGGCTCAACTGGCGATCGGCGATGTCAAACACAAAAGTTTTATTGAGGTCCAGGAGGAAGGCACAGAAGCTGCGGCGGTAACCTCGGTGGAGATGGTGATGACCTCAATTCCTGTCCAGCAACCTCCATTTAATCTGGTGTTTGACCGGCCGTTTCTCTTCCTGATTCGTGACAACTCAACCGGCACCATTCTCTTTCTGGGTGTGGTTAACCAGCCCGCGGGTTAAAGGCGCATTACCTTCTACCGCGGGCAAAAATGTCATTGCGAGGAGTCCTCCTTTCTGTCATTGCGAGGCACGCAGTGCCGTGGCAATCTAAAAGCGCAAAAACCGGTCTACACGCACAGAGATTCTTTCGTCCTTCGGACTCGGAATGACAGTAGGGGTCGTCATTGCGACTGAGTCGAAGGCGAACGGAGCAATCTTTATGTAATAAGACCACCTGCAAAGAAATCCCTTCTGCCGAAGTTAAAGGTAGTATTCGGGTCGCCGATCCAATAGGATATCGTTACGACGGGTAACCGATTTATCAAGCGCCAGTGCCGGATTCATATCCGCCACTCTCAACTCCTCATTCTCCCTGCTTGCCCGGACAATGACTTCGCCGTTGGGTGCAATTATCTGGCTCTGGCCGGTAAAGGTTAACGTCTGTGTGCCCAGACTTTCTGTGCCGATGCGATTTGCCAGAATCCAGAAAACCCGGTTTTCCTGGGAGCGGGTGATGGTCATTGTCTGGGCATAGTTTAAGATCAGATTTGCCGGATGGCAGATAATCTGGGCACCCCGTAACATCAGGGTGCGAGCACCTTCCGGAAAGAAGTAATCAAAGCATACCAGCATCCCGAGTTTAATCTCTCCTAACTGAAAAACCGGAAAACCCGCATCACCGGGATCAAACAGATCCTTCTCATCGGTAAAAAGATGGACCTTACGATAGGTGTGGATTGAACCGTTAGCGGTAAAAAGCAGGGCAGAGTTAAAAACCCGGCTGTCTGACTTTTCCGCGATACCTATGACTATATTAATATTTTTTTCTGAACAGAGATTAACTAACCTGAGACACACAGGACAGTCCGGCACCTTTAAGGCATATGACGCCAGCTCCTCTCTTGAGGCAAAGAGATAACCGGTCAGGGCCAACTCGGGCAAAACAAGCAAATCCACATCCACCTTTTCCGCAACCCGAAGGATGTAATTCAGATTCTCCTCAATCGCCCTGGGCTTGGGACAGAACTGAAAAAAACCTACCCGCATCGACCCAACCTCATCCTTCAACAAACCCAAACCGGCTCTTAAAATGTCGCAGGGTCAGATCCTTACCGTAAATCACCTCTACCGCAGGTATCAAATCACGATGCTGGTAAAGCAGTTTGATCACCTCAGCGCAGGCAAACAGGTCCTGATCCTCATAGGTGAGCCTGGGCACCGCTGCCCGGACATAGTTATTACGCGGGGGAGATTGACCCTCCATTTCAAAGGCGTAAACACCCAGTTCACACAGCCGGTGACCGGCAATCAGAACCAGGGCAACAAGCGCTATTCCTTTATAATCACTATCCTTGCACGGAACGCCCTGGAAAAATCGGTCAATATCCAGGTAAACCGCATGACCACCTGCCGGGAGAACAATCGGAATTCCTGCCTTAACAAGATAGTCGGCAAAACGATGAACCTGGTTGATTCTGGCATCAAGATACTCCTGCCTTATAACCATCCTCAACCCTTCCGCGATCGCCTTCAGGTCCCTACCTGCAAGTCCACCGTAACTAGGATGGCCCTCGGTAAGAATCTGATAATCGGTCATCCGGGCTAAAAGTTGCTGATAGACCGGATTGGAGGCAAAAAGCCCATCCTGCCGGACAATCAGTGCACCACCGATATTTGCCAGACCATCCTTTTTAAAACTGATGTGAAAACCATCTGGATACCCAAACATCTCCTGCACGATCTCGGAAACAGACCTTGCCGCATATCCTGGCTCGCGCTTTTGAATAAACCAGGCATTCTCGGCAAAACGGCAGGCATCAAGGAAAAACGGTATCCCCTTCTCCCGCGTTATCTGATGCACCGCCCGAATATTCGCCATCGCCACCGGCTGACCACCTCCGGTGTTATTGGTTACCGTCAGGTAAACAAGCGGAATCCGCTCCGGAATCCTATCTAACAGTTCAACCAGTTCAGTCAGGTTGATATTACCCCGGAAGGGATAACCGGTATCATTACGCCGATGCTCCTCACAGTTAAGATTTAACGGAACAATACCGGCATCGGCAATGTTTGCCTCGGTGGTATCAAAATGGCCATTGCTCGGAATCAGATAAACCGGCTCCTTTTTGCCCCGGCGCCGAAACCGCTCAATCTCATACCGGATCCGGGCAAAAATCCAGGTATCAGCACCAATCTCATCAATTGCCTTTGCTAAAGGTGGTAGTCCTCTCCTCTCAAGTTGCTGACTCAAGTTGAAAAACAGACAGTGCTCTGCTGCCCGCCCCTGATGAAATATAAAAAGGGTCTGAACCGAGGAGTTTAAATCCTGCTGCCAACTTTCACCAAAGGTGCTACCGATCACCTCATTCAGTTCGTAATACCCTTCATTTGAACCGTAAGCCTCATCACCTAAAAGTAGTTGCGACCACTGCTCCATCGTCATCGTAGTCGTCCCCGAATCAGAAAGCAGGTCACAGCCGGGCAAAAGATGGGCAGGATAGAAAAACGGATTTAAGCCGATCCTCTCCACCAGCTCTGTCCGGGCAGCAACAGAATGGAGTGGACACCCAGCGGTGTTGTAAAGTCTCCCCGCGGTATCGCAGTTATGGCCTGTATGGGCGCGAAACCGCACCACCGCATTACGGTACGCCCGGGGTGAATAATACCTGCCCGCAACTACCGGCTGCTGAAGCAGTTCTTCAAACTTACGGATAAAAAATTTAAGACTCCGGCTCATAACCCTGTTGACAGTAGTGACTCCTGTAACGAGCCGGCCTGACCTCTGCGCTCACAGAGATAAAAATTAACCGAACCGGTACCAAAGTCAAGTTAACAGAGAGCCGGTCGTGACTATCTGGTAATAATTACCTTCTGGGCCGTTACGCGCCTCTGGTTTCTAATTTCGGTCAAAAAGTAAACTCCAGGTGCCAGATTACGCAGGTCATTAACACCCGGCTTCAGGTTAACAACCTGGCGTCCGGTGCAGTCCAGAAGGGTAAATCCGGCATCGGAATGGTAAACCAGTGGTATAATCAGATGGTTACGGACAATCGTCGGGATTAGCTTGTGCCTGCCAGTTGCCCCCTGCTGTTCGGTAATGCCAACTACCGTTGAGTCCCGGATAACCGCAACTGCCCCATTTAACGGTGCGGCAACATACATCCGCCGGTTTGGCGGACTGAAGGCAAACCGGCTTGGTCCACCGTAAACGGTAACCTCGCCCACAATCCGGTTCGTCTGGCAGTCAATAATCTGCACACAATCCTGATGATCGAAGGCAAGGTACAGTTTACTGGCAATCGAGTCCAGCATCATATCAACCACCCAACCACGAATCAGTATGGTATCGGTAATAGCCATCTCCACTGGATCAATTACAAACAGGGTATCAGCGTAGGTTGCACAGTAAAGGCGGTTGTTAACCGGGTTATAAACCATTCTCCTCGGATACTGGGAAATGAAAAAAACATCCTGAACCCGGTGGGTTGCGCAGTCAATTAATACCAGCAGTTCGCTGTATTGAACAATACAGGCCAGCAGGTTTTCCCGGCGCAGATAACAGACCTGCTCTGGTGCGCCACCAAGCCCGATCTCGTCAACCACCCGGTGATTAGCCACATCGTAGATAATCAACGGCCGGTAATCATAACCCGCGGTGAAATAGAGCAGATGGTGCTCTGGAACATAACCGAGAACCACCGGATTTTCATCGGTAATAATCTCACCTGTAATGGTATCCCTGGCACAATCGAGGACCGCAATATAATCATCATCAAGGCGATGAACTGCACAGTAGATCTCATCCATATCTGGAGCATAAACCGCACTGCGGGGAAAACGGCCCAGACGGATAATGGTGCGCACCGTCTCCCGGGCACAGTCAATTACCGCGATCGCACTATCATTCCGGGGAATTACATAAGCGCGGCTAACCCCTGCCGAATAAATAATTGCGGCAGGATTGAAGGGCAGTTGAAATCCGGGACGAATACGATTGTTTGCACATTCCACTGGATAAACCATTCTCTGCCCGAGATCCGCACAGTAGAGCCGGTCGTTACCGCTAATATAGGTAATAAGCCCTGGGGTGAACCGTAAAACATCCACCCTGCCTCGCACCTGACTGGTTGGTGCATCGTAATAGGTTACCGTATTAGAACCGGCCTCTGCGGAGTAAATCAGATTTGCCCGGGGATTGTAGGCAGGACCCATTGGTGAACTGCCCGCAGCAGGAATTGTGCGCAGTAGTTGGTCACTTACCCCATCAATTACCGCGATACTGTCGCAACCGGTCAAAGCCACATAAACCAAATTGTCAATTGAATCAAACACCAGCCCCCGCTGTTCGCTCCGGAGAATAAGCCACCGAATTAAACTGTCACCCGCACCATCATAGATGCCAAACCAGTCCCCATCCCAGTCGGCAACATAAAATTTGTTATTTACCGTATTGAGGCAGATCAGATTCGGACTATAACCGGCAACTAGATATCTGATCACCGTATCCTGTTCGCAGTCCACTACCGCCACATCCTCATCATACTCCTCCGCGATGTAAAGCCGATTGCTGAGATGGTTGTAAAGCATTCCGTAGGGTCCTCGGCCGGTATAGAAGGTCTTGATGACACTGTCGGTGGCACAGTCAATCACCGCTACATCTTCGTTATTCATTACACAGTAAACCTTATTGACCCTGGTGGCACAGGCGATGTTCCCGGCTCTGCTCGGCAGAACAACCCGGTTCAGTACCGTATCCACCCGGCAGTCAATTACCGAAACTAAGTTTTCACCCACCGCATAGACCCGGTTGAGACTGGGATTGTAGCAGACATCTTCAGTGAAATGGGACAGACTCAATACCCGGGCAACACGGTTAGCAGCCGCATCAATAACTGCCAGCGCCGACCCGGCAACATAAATCTTGTTCTCCTGCGGATTATAACAGAAACCACGCGGAGAACCGGGCAGATCCAGCCGGGCGATCTTTCGTTGAGTAACACCATCCAGTACCAGGACCGCACGATCCTCACCAAAGATAAACACGGTGTTGTTATTCGGGTTGTAAAAGATCCTTGACGGTGAATTCGGACCACCTAATGAATCCGGCAGATAGATGGTGGTTTCCAGCCACTGGGCTGAAAGCCGCAGGCTAAAAAAGAGCACAAATAACAGCCACTGTCTCATCGCACCTCCTTAGTAATTAATTCTAACCAGATTCCGATCATCTGTCAATACCCGATACCGGAACTCCCCCCAGTGGTTGACACCCAATAGTAATCTGATAATATGGGTGCTGTGCGCTGGATAATCCCTGTCTTGTGGATTACCTGCCCAACCTACCTGCTCGGTGTAGGTATCTCTTCTGACTTCAGCCTCGGTTATCAGGGTGAGCGCGGAGTGCTGGCACTGGGACTGGTTACTGCGGGCGTAAATCTCCGGTTGGACAACTCCCCATCCATCGGCACCGCACTCAATTGGGGGTTTGGCCAGCATCCCGGATTGAACGGTGCTACCCTGTGTGGTAGTTTTTCATTAAAACCGCTGAACTTCGTACTTGGTTATCAGTATCAATACTGGTCTGACTGGCAGATAGGAGAAAACCGGGGATATGGCTTACTCCTTTTTTCCCCCACCAACCAGTTGACTCTGGGGCTGGGCATCTGCTGGCGTCGAATGTTTTACCGATCAAGCACCGCTCCGCGACTCCCTTTCTATCCAGAGTGGAATCTTATCTATCTGTTGCGTTACAATCTTCTTAATAAAACACGATTTCGCCTCTGGGCTGAGTTGAGTAATTACGAACGACTACAGATCAAAAATCCCCAGCAGTTTCCCTTGGGTGTTAATGGCAGTTACCGGTTGTATCCCCGCTGGCAAATATTCGCCTCCTGCCGGACTGCACTCAACGGCCTCTCCACAAGTTTAGTCTCATTCACCGCAATCAAAGTGGAGTTGGGCGTAAAATATGGCAACTAAATTCCACCGTCGGAACTCCATCCTGATCCTCCTCCTGATTCTGCTTTTTATCCGCTGCGAAATTGATCTGCGTCAGATCATCCTCTGCCCGGATGTTGAAACCCGTGTTAAACAAAGCCAGAAATTAGCACCACCATCAATCCCCGTATTCGGCGACACATTCCAGTTTGCGGTATTTGCTGACCTCCACATCGGCAAACAAAGTGGCGGTTACCTCGATCGATTCCAGCGTGCGGTTGAGTCGCTCGGTATCAGTTTCTTCTGTGTTGCCGGTGATCTGACCGAGCACGGAATGGATAGTGAGTACGATTCGGTTAAGCTCCTGCTCCGTGCTATCGGACCCCACCTGGTTACCCTCGGCAATCACGACCTTTACCGCCCCAACTCCTGGGAGAAATTCAAGGAGTGCTTTGGTCCCTCCTGCTATTCAGTTGCCCTATCTCCCAGACTACGGCTCATATTCCTTGACACTGGCGAAGGCAGGCTGGGTGAAAACCAGTTTACCTGGCTAAACGAAGAGTTGCAGAAATCCGAGAGAATAAAAATCATCATCACCCACTTTCCGATTTACGACGACCAGACACCGACAATTTTTCGTCTCGCCTCAGATGCGGAACGGGCAAGACTCCTTGGACTTTTAACCCGATACCAGGTTTATGCCTACTGTGCTGGCCATATCCATGGCTACCGTCACCAACTTTTGGGCAAAACCAACCACTTTGTCTGCGGCACGATCTCTGGCTCGCTTGATTTTGGGAAACCGGGGTTTCTCCTGTTTAAGATCCAGGGCGATTCCATTGGATATCAATTTATCAACTGGTAGCACCGGGCCCCTCCTTTTTCCCTATTCTTTTTATTACAGCCGTAGCAAAACAGGCTTCGCTCCTCGCAATGATACCCTCCCTGCTCCCGGCACCTGCCCGCAGAACCCCAAACACCACAACCAGACTCCTCTACAGACCTCTACCCACAACCAACCACCTAAACCTGACCCCAATC
>Ga0209102_1000038_pt1 | contig 86440 bp, 89 predicted proteins | sample ConPoolayeHmetaG_FD_185483 | JGI IMG/M metagenome (GOLD analysis project Ga0209102, IMG submission 185483) | Hot spring microbial mat communities from California, USA to study Microbial Dark Matter (Phase II) - Cone Pool mat layer H metaG... ... | reverse complement strand
CAAACCAGTTATCGGCAAGACTTCTGATGATGCACCATATCTTCTATTCTACTTAGATACTGACGAAAAAGCCAGTCCTTTTGACATTTGCATGGCATATGATGCAGGATATAACGCAGTTATACCTTATGAAAATGTAACCCCAGAAGATGCCAAACGCATAGTTCAGGACGCAATCTTTTCAAGAGGACCAAAAGGCGTTAAGCACACATGCTTTTTCATTGGAGGAAAGAATGCTGAAAAAGCTCAAGAAGTTTCTGAAGTTGTGATGAATACAATGTTCCCACCTTTTAAGACAAGTATAATAATCGACCCGGGTGGTGCGTACACTACAGCAGCAGCTATGGTTGCAAAAGCTGAAGAGGCTTTATTGTCCCATAAACTTGGTGATTTAAAAGACAAAACATGTGCTGTGCTGGGTACTGGAGCTGTGGGACAGATAGTGGCGGTTCTCTTAGCTAAACTTGGGTGTAGAGTGATACTTGCTAGTCTTAACCCAAATCGTGTAGATGGAAAGGAACATGCTGAAAATATGGCTAGGCTTCTTGCCAATGAATATGGAGTGCCAGTGCAAGGTGTTTTTGCCCCAACATCAACAGAAAAGCTCGAGATTCTAAAGAAAGCAGATGTTGTATTTTGTGCAGGAACAAGAGGAGTTCGAATTATAGAAAAAAAATTACTAGAAGAACTAAAACTCATGAAAGTTCTTATCGATGTTAACACTATCCCCCCTTTCGGAATAGAAGGAATAGAGCTGAAAGATGAAATGAAGGAAATAATACCGGGGATTTTTGGAATCGGAGGATTAACAATTGGTGATTTGAAGCACAAGTTGGAAAAAGAGATTTTGCGTGAAGCTAGGGGTAACGGAAAAGATGTTTATGACTACAGTTTAGCCTTGCAACTTGCCAGAAAGCTGCTTCAGAAAGAGATTTCCCCCGCTAAATTGACATTGACGTTAAGCTACCCTTCCACCAAGAAGGATTCTAAATAGCACTCTTGTGAGCACGGTTTATCGCTATCTCTGCTATGTCTGCTGCACACTCAGCAATTCTTTTTATGTTGTCACGTAAAGAACATATTGCACAAACTACCAAGGAATTTTCTTGTTTGTTCGTAAATGCCTTTGAAGCTACTTCTTGGTCCAATCGTTCAATGTATTTCTGCTGTTCCAAAATTTTGTCAGCATTGGCTACATCCTTTGAAAAGAAAGCACTAATGGCTTTTTCATACAAGCTAACAGCTTCCATTCCTGCATTAAACATCATCGTTAACAAATCATCTGAAATTTTTTGGTTATTTCCAGCCAGCATTATCACTTGCTTTGCTATGTTTGCTGAATGATCTGCAGCATGTTCGACTCGGTATACTAGAATTTGGTGGTCCATACAATCTAGTGGATCGACATCAAGTTGGTTTGCCAGAACTGAATCTTGTGCAGCATCACGGATTAGTCGAAGAAGGAAAAAGCAAAAGTGGTCGACATCATCATCTAGAGAGAAAACGGCTTTCGCTAGCATTGGATCCTGATTCTTTAATGAATTTAATGCATCCACACACATAGAATGAGAAATTAAATGCATTCTATGGATAGCTAACTCAAGTGAGGCCTTTGACTCATCTATCAACGTTTGAATATGCATACTTTTTGTGTCGGATTCCATAGTTCGCATATAAAGCATTCTAACAATGTTTCGAATTGCTTTTCTTTGAGCAACAGAAAATATTGCCTTTGATAAAATTTTGATACTAGAGTAACCATTCAGATAACAACCAATTATTCTCCGAACAATCAGACTTTCTCTTTCGTCAGCATCAACATTGAGAACTACTTCTCTAGGCTCTCTCTTCTTTTCTGCGCATGGAAAAATTGTCAGAGAACGGTCGCGTTGAACAGCAAGGGAAATCACATCACCTTTCTTTAATTTGTTCAACTCTATCCAATGCTTTGGAAGGGAAACTACAAGAGACGACCTACCTAACGACATAATTTTACGTTCCATTTTTCTTCCTCCAAATATATTAGCAGTTTAGAATCTATAAATACATGTAAAATCAAGTATATATTTGAATTGCAACAATTTATCCTTTAATTTTTCGTATTTTTAGATAGATTAGATACGCAGGAACTATGTTAATCAACGCTTGTGTAATGTTGAATAGACCTATGAAAGGAAGTAAACCCATCACGACAGGCGCACGCATTTTGTAGAACATTTGAAGCAAATAATAATTCGCTATAGTCATAACAGCCACTCGTGATGTGACAGCCAAAATTGATTTCAAGACAACATTTTTTCTTAATAAAGCAAAGCCTAACAATGTTGCCAATTCAGCGATCAACTTCAAAGTTCCTCCTGGGATGTTGCCTCTAAAAAAAATGATAGAACAGCCAATTAGGCACGAATAAATTCCACAGAGAGGTCCAAAAAACAATAAACTGACCATCATAGGTATTCCTGTAAGATCCCAAGAGATTTTAGGGTAAAGCGGAAAAGTGATGTCGAAAGGTGGTCCAGGTATAATCTCCCACAATGCTGAAAGAGCTCCAAGCATGCTAGCTCCTGCAATCTCTCGTGCTCTCATCTTGTGCAAGTCATCAGCCACCTAAAGAGAATGTGAGGCTACAAAAAATGTATATAACCCTTTCTAGATTCCCTTTTTCTCTATTTAAGCCAAATTTTTTGGAAAAGTTGTAAGTTTTTCTCTTTTCTTTTTTGAGAGTTTGTTCAGTAAGTTTAATGCATTTGTTTCTGTTTCCACAGTTTTAACATCCAGAAGACCAGCTTTCTCTGCGCTTGAAAACAATTCTTCGCCTTTTTCAGTTCGGATAATAGTAAATGTCCATCCGTCTAATCCTAAACCTCCCACTGAAATGTCTGATAATTCGGAACTAAAATCTTCGCAATAACTGCAGCTTTTTCGAGCATACTGTTTTATCTCTAGCAGAGGAATTGTTGTAACTCCTGAATCTGTTGTGACCAGCATTTTTCCTTTAATGTTCATTTTTCTTATACTGCCCAAATCAATGCCCATTTTTCCGTGAATATGTTTTTCCATCAATCCTTCATACGTGAAACATTCGGAACACATAAGTCCAATCAAAAACTTCAGTGGAGCCGTATACTTCTTTAAGTTAGTTATTTGAATCTTTCTGATAGCGCGGATTTGGCACGGCGTTCCTACAAACGCTACATTTGTATTTTTCTGTTTAATTGCCTCAGCAAAGGCAAGAATGTTAGGCGAGTAAGAATATTTTGTTCCAGCGCAATTCAGAATGTCTTCTGAAGTTTTAGCCAATTTTGGAGTTGAACAAAAAGGTTTTTCTTTGCTGATCCCAGCAACAATTGCACAATCAATTAATTTATTCTCCAGAGCAAAAGACAACAGTGCAGTAACAACGCCTCCGTCCTGGCAGACCTTTAATATTTTTTCATTTCTTGCTTTTGCTATAGCAAGTTTGCGAAAAACTCCAAAATCTTCTTCGGTTTTCCTTTCTCTGCCAAAAACTAAATTTTCCACCTTCGAAAGTGCCCATTCGTTTTGAGGACAAACTTGCGCACAGATTCCGCAGACTTCACATTTCTTTATCAATCTTGGTTTTTCTTCCACATAGTCTAGACAATTAAATGGACAAGTAATAATACATGCGCCACAACCAAGGCATTTTCCAACGTCTATAACATGCATAGCCAAAGATTCTTCGAAACTATTTTTATTGAAACTCATTATAGATAGCATAAAAGAGTAATACTATATAAGCTTAAGTTTATCCCAAAAAAAGAGTGTATGCACTACTGAAACTGGGGCATCTTTAAAATGAATATCATTAAAATAATTGGAATTCAAAAGTTGCCGATCATAAAGACTGGAGACAACATAGCTGAGCTTATTTGCGACGCAGCAAAAAGACAGGGCAATCCTATTGAGAATGGTGACATAATTGTAATTACGCATGTCATTGTCTCTCGCGCCGAAGGCAAAATTGTAAATCTAAATGACATTGTACCATCTGAATTTGCAAAAAGCATCGCTGAACAGTATGGAAAAGATCCCGCTTTAGTAGAGGTTGTCCTCAGAGCATCCAAAAGCATCAGTCGTATGAGTGACGGAATAATCATTACAGAAAGTAAGCATGGTTTTGTTTGTGCAAACTCTGGCGTCGATAAGTCTAATGTTCCTGGTGAAAGAAATGTAGTTTTATTACCAGATGATCCCGATAGATCTGCGAAGAGTATTAGACGTGAGTTAATGAGATTAACAGGTTGTGATGTCGCGGTTATAATTTCTGATACGCATGGGCGACCATTAAGGCAGGGAGAGATAAATGTGGCAATTGGAGTGGCTGGTATTAAGCCTATTAGAGACAGAAGAGGAGAGAAAGACTTGTTTGGCTATGTTCTTATGGTGAAACAAACTGCAATTGCTGATGAGTTGGCTTCTGCTGCTGAACTAGTGATAGGGCAAGCGGATGAAGGTGTTCCAGTAGCCATAATACGTGGCTATACATATCCAAAATCTGAGGATGCAAAGGCAACTGAATTGATAAGACCTAAAGAAAAAGACCTATACCAATAAGAAATATTGTTTGGTCTGGATTAAAGCGAATAAATATTTTAGGACGAAACGAGTTAGATGAATTCGCCTTTTACTGCCGGGATGGCGGAGTGGTTAACGCGCGGGCCTTGAGGCGAAGGAGTGATGCTTAAGCTAAAAGAAAAAGCGTTACAGAATGAAGAACTAGCATATGCTATAGTTGGACAGGCAATGCTTGACGAAGGCAGTATCCTAACGAACAAAATCGAAATATTTCACAACGATGAAGAAACCGCTAGATACCTTTTTGATATAGCAAAACAATGGAACCTAGCGGATATATTCAGAACAAAAAAAGCCTTGAAACAAATCAAATATGGTTTCACCATCAAGGCTGAAGCAAGAACAAGATTACACGAAAAAATTGGCGATCTACCCGATAATATCAGAAATGAAGCGTTTCAACACCTTTTACGGCCTCTTCCGGAAGGACCGAAGTACTCTCAAGGAATAGCTAAAGACGGAATAATTGCTTCTTTAGGAAAAGCCCCCAAGACAATAAGGCAACTATCTTATGTGTTGGGATTATCAGGCTCAACGGTCAAACAACATTTACGCGACCTAAGAGAAGAGGCACATGTAGCTGTTATCGGCAAGAATTTGACCTCTTCGAAAGGAAAAAGAAAGTGTGCCTTCGTCTGGAGTGTTGCTCATCGCAAGTAAGCCCGTGGACCTTTTTGGTCCGCATGGGTTCGAATCCCATTCCCGGCGCTAAACTCTGCGAATTACGTTAAATTCTTGATTTTGAAATTATTGGTTCGAATTTTTCTGCTTAACTAGAAAAAGATTTGATTTTATCGTCTTTTTGGTGCTATGTTTGACATAGTCGCTACAAGATTGCAATCTGGCTTTGTGTGCAAGTTTATGTTGTGCTTTCGATTTGCTTCCATACTGCCTTCTTCATATCGAATGGTGCTTCATGTTTGCGCTAAGTTTATAAACTCGGTGGTTCAATTTGAAGAAGGTTCATAAAATCTGGAGGGAAAACAACACATGGAGTGGTTCTTTGTAACTCCTATCGCAGGTTTAGCTTCTATTGTATTTGCAGCCTACCTATATCGTTATCTTAACAGACAAGAAAGTGGAACAGAAAAAATGCATGATATAGCCCAATCAATAAAAGAAGGCGCTAAGGCATACCTACGTAGACAGAACATCACTTTAACGGCATTTGCTCTAATTATGGCGACAATACTAGGAGTGCTATTTAGTTTTATTCCAAACGATTTAGGAGTTCCATCGGAGCACCTTGGTCCAAGCATGGCAATGGCTTACCTATTTGGTTCTTTGTGCACAGCAGTAGCTGCATACGCTGGAATGATGGGGGCTGTACAAGCAAACGTAAAAACAGCAAATGCTGCAAGAACAGGTTTGAAAAAATCCTTTTCAATCGCATTCTTCGGCGGGGCGATAATGGGTCTATCCATTGTCGGATTGGCGCTGCTTGGAATAAGCATATTATTCTATACGTACTACCACATTCTAGGCTGGACTGAAGCCGCCGCAGCAAACGTCGTGTTAGGTTTTAGTTTCGGAGCAAGTGCACTTGCACTTTTTGCAAAAGCAGGAGGAGGAATATACACTAAAACAGCAGACATAAGCGCAGACCTCGTTGGAAAAGTGGAATTAGGCATTCCAGAAGATGACCCAAGAAACCCAGCAGTAATAGCGGATAACGTGGGAGATAACGTTGGCGACGTGGCTGGCATGGGCGCAGACCTAATTGACTCGTATATAGCGGCTGTCATAGGCGCAATGGTCATAGGCTCAGCTATCACACTTGCGGGTGGTGAAGTAATCTATACAACACTGCCACTATTAATCGCAGCAGCTGGGCTCTTCGCGTCGATTATCGGAACAGTTTTCGCTAAAATAAGCATAAAGACAAGTCCGGGAGCAGCGCTGAACAGAGGCGTTTTCTCAACTTGTCTTTTCTTCTTGATTCTGCTCTTCATAGTCACAAAATTTTCTGGAATAGGCGAGGATAAATGGCTCGGCGTCTTTCTTCCAACAGTTGCTGGCTTGACTGCTGGAATGGTTATTGGAATTACAACCGATTATTACACATCAATAGACAGATCGCCAACACAAAAGGTTGCCGAAGCATCAAAATCTGGAACTGCAATAAACATACTTTCAGGCTTCTCCTACGGGATAGTAAGCATCGTCCCGTCAATACTTGGAATTTCTGCAGCAGCTCTCGCTGCTTGGTATCTTGCAAAGATGTTTGGCATTGACCCCTTCTACGGAATTGCAACGGCAGCCTTAGGAATGCTCTCGATCGTTGGAATGATAATATCAACCGATGCCTATGGACCAGTTGCTGACAACGCAAGAGGAATAGCTGAACAATCTGGCTTAGGAAAAGAAATAATCGAAGTAACAGACAAACTCGACGCAGCAGGAAACACTACCAAGGCTATATCAAAGGGATTTGCCATAGGCGCCGCTGCCCTCACGGTTCTGACACTTTTCGGAGCATATACAGCACTGGTAAAAATTACTAGTATAAACTTGATGACGCCAGAAGTTGTTGTAGGCGTCTTCATTGGAGCAATGATGCCTCCACTGCTTTCGGCATTGCTAATACTTGCTGTTGGCAAAAACGCTGGGAGAATGATAGCTGAGATAAGAAGACAATTCAGCGAAATCCCTGGTCTAAGAGAAGGCACCGCGAAACCAGACTATGCCAAATGTGTTGACATCGCCACAAAAGGAGCCCTAAAAGAGCTTATACTTCCATGTACTCTAGCAATTATTGCACCACTCGCGACACTGCTGACTCTAGGAAAAGAAGCTCTAGGCGGTTTCTTGGCAGGAAGCATCGTAACTGGAATAATCTTTGCACTGCTGATGGCTAACTCTGGCGGGGCATGGGACAACGCTAAGAAATACATAGAAGCTGGAGCTTTCGGCGGCAAGGGCTCAGAAGCGCATAAAGCAGCCGTTACTGGCGACACGGTTGGAGACCCATTCAAGGATACTGCCGGACCATCTCTGAACACTATGATTACGGTGATGTCCTTGGTTTCATCAGTGTTTGCACCGTTAATCATTTTAATCTTGGGCTAGCCAAAAATAACTTTTCTCGTCTCCTTTTTATGTAAACCGACTGAATGTGAATAAGAGATTTTTTATAATAGTTATTTTATTTTTACTTCCTATTCGGAGCAACTAAAGGGGGCGCGACAACGTCAAAGCCTTGGCATGCAATGAAAACTGAAGAAGTGTTACAAGCTTTAAACGTTAATAAAAATGGTTTAAGCCAAGAAGAAGCGCAAAAGCGCCTACAACAATATGGACCGAACGAGCTTAAAAAAGAGAAAGGGATTTCTCCAATAAGACTTTTCATTGAGCAGTTTAAAGACATACTCATCGTAATATTATTAATCGCGACAGGGCTTTCGTTATATTTAGGCGAAGTAACAGATGCAATTGTCATATTAGCCATAGTCATGGCATGTGCAGTGCTTGGATTTGTCGAAGAATACAGATCAGAAAAAGCTTTAGAAGCCCTTAAAAAAATGACAGCACCTACAGCAATGGTTTTGCGTGATGGAAAGGAAGTTAAAGTTGACGCAAGTAACATTGTCCCAGGTGATTTTGTTCTTTTATATGCAGGTGATAAAGTGCCTGCGGATGCCCGCCTTATTGAAGCTTATAATGTAAAGGTAGATGAAGCACCACTTACCGGAGAATCTTCACCCGTAAACAAAGACACTGCCGCTTTATCTGAAGAAACTGGACTTGCTGAACGACGGAACATGGTTTTTACTGGCACAGTGGTTGTTTATGGACGTGGAAAAGCTGTTGTGACCTCTACAGGAATGAATACGGAGTTTGGCAAAATAGCGAAAATGGTTCAAGTAACTGAAGAGGAGGAAACACCGCTTGAAAAGAGGATGGCTTCTGTTGGCAAATGGATTGGAATATTGTCAGTTGCAGTATGCCTTATCGTGGCAACAATTGGCATCATTGAAGGACGTGAGATCCTCTCGATGATTTTGTGGGGAGTAAGCCTAGCAGTCGCTGCTGTTCCAGAGGCTTTACCCGCAATAGTGACTGGTGCATTAGCGGTTGGCATGTATCGCATGGCAAAAGTGAACACTATTGTTAGAAGGTTGCCAGCAGTTGAAACTTTAGGCTGCACAAGTGTCATCTGCGCTGACAAAACTGGAACAATGACAAAGGGCGAAATGACTGTTCAAAGAATCTATGTAAATGGACAAGCGATAAAAGTTTCGGGCGTAGGCTATGAGCCTAAAGGTGAATTCTTACTTGAAGATAAAAAGATTAACCCTTCAAGCGAAGAGCTTCAAACTCTTTTGAAAATTGCTACTTTATGTAATGATGCTAAACTGGAAAAAGAAACTCAAACAGAAAGATGGATAATCAAAGGTGATCCAACAGAAGGCGCACTAGTGGTAGCTGCAGCCAAGGCTGGTTTATGGAAGGAAGAATTGGAAAAGGAAGCTCCACGCATAGGTGAAATTCCATTCTCCTCTGAAAGAAAGTGCATGACAACAGTGCACATTGTCTCTGGAAAACGCAAAATAGCCTTCATGAAAGGTGCACCAGAAATCGTCCTAAAAAAATGTACAAAAATTCTTGCAAATGGGAAAGTGCGCAAAATAACTGAAGAAGACCAAACAAAAATACTTAAAATCAATGAAGCTATGGCACTTCAAGCACTAAGAAATTTGGGCTTCGCCTTCAAAGAATTATCTGAATCGGTCTCCACTTTTGACGACAAAATTGAAAAGGACTTAATTTTTGTTGGAATAATGGGAATGATTGATCCGCCTCGAGAAGAAGTTAAAAATGCAATCAACCTTTGTGGAAATGCTGGCATTAAAGTTGTTATGGTTACTGGCGATCACAAGCTAACGGCTGTTGCGGTTGCTAAGGAACTCAACTTGCTTGGCGAAAACGAGCTAGAGGGCAAAGTGCTTACTGGTGAAGAACTGGATAAGATGAGTGATGAACAACTGAAGGAAATTGTTGAAAACATCGTAATTTACGCACGTGTCTCGCCAGAGCATAAAATGAGAATTGTCAAGGCTTGGAAAGCCAAAGACCAAGTTGTAGCTATGACGGGAGACGGAGTAAATGACGCACCGGCTCTCAAGATGTCTGACATTGGTGTGGCTATGGGAATAACGGGCACCGAAGTCACTAAAGAAGCATCAGACATGGTTTTAACAGACGACAATTTTGCATCGATTGTTAAAGCAGTGAAAGAAGGCAGAGAAATTTATGACAACATCAAGAAATATTTGACCTATCTACTACGCTGCAACATTATGGAAATACTTGTGATGTCAATAGTAATGATTAGTGTCCCATACATCGCTGGCTTTCATGAGACAGAAGCAGTTGTTGCCCTAACGGCGACACAGATTTTGTGGATTAACTTAACAACAGATGGTTTGCCAGCCCTAGCTTTAGGCGTTGATCCAGGCGATCCAGATTTGATGGAAAGAAAACCTAGGAATCCCAAAGAGAGTGTGTTTACGCGCGATGTCATAATTTATTTGACTGTGATTCCAGTTCTCATGACAGCGCTACTTCTGTTTGGGTATTTCTTCTATCAACCTTGGAGGGGAATAGTGCATGGAAAAGACATGCTGACGGAAGCGAGGACGCAGTTGCTGACTGCAATGATTCTGATGGAATTGGCTAACGCTATATCTGCACGTTCACTGAAATACACGGTTTTCAAGGTTGGCGTATTCAAGAACAAGTTCCTATGGTATGCGATACTTTCATCGCTTGGTCTTCAATTATTAGTGCTTTACACACCATTACAGTCAGTCTTTGGCGTAACTTCACCTGAACCTCTTGATTGGGCGTTTGCTATATTGTTCACCGCAATAGTTTTCGGTTCGTTGGAAATAGGTAAGTACATCGCTAGCAAAAGGCGTAAAACATAATCAATCGTCTTGGAAAAACTTAAATCTAATGATATGCGAAAAACCGCCAATAACAGAAAAAAGGATGAATGAAAGAGATGAGCGAAAAGGCAGCAAATCCAGCACCGCTTGGACTACTAGGCTTTGGCATGACAACTGTGCTTGCAATGTTTATCCACAATGCTCGATTAAGTCCAATCGATGGTATGATTCTGGGAATGGGCATATTCTATGGCGGTTTAGCACAAATTATTGCTGGCATATTGGAATTCAAGAAAGGCAACACTTTCGGGACAACAGCTTTCACATCGTATGGATTATTCTGGCTATCTTTTGTAGCTCTAAATTGGCTAGGAGTGGCAAACGTAGCCGGTAGTGGAATCTGGCCTTTCTCCTCTTACGGTCCCTTAATACCTCAATACAACACACCATGGCTTGTTAGCTCAGAAGCTACTATGGCATATTTCTTGATGTGGGGTTTTTTCACTCTCTTCATGTTCTTTGGCACTTTGAAAACTAATCGTGCATTACAATTTGTCTTCGCAAGCCTTGCTATATTGTTCTTCCTACTTGCAACCAGAGACTATCTTGTTACATTACAAGTCATACCCAGAAATAGCACACACTGGAACCTTTTTACCCAAATAATCGGCATTGAAGGAATCATCTGTGGATTAAGCGCATTTTATCTAGCCATAGCTGAAATCTTAAACGAAGCCCATGGAAAAACCGTGCTACCCACATGTCCAGTAGGCTAAAAATTCCTTCATTTTTTTGTCTTTAACTGAAAACATTTATATTTTCGAAAGAAGGTTCATGCACTACTTCATGGAAGGTAAAAAGCAATGTCAGAAGCAAGTTTACCATTTAACGAAAAAGTGTTTCCAACAAAAACTTTAAAAAGTGAATGGGAAAGGTCAATCAATAATCCCGAAGAGTTTTGGGCTGAAAAGGCAAAGGCTATCGACTGGTTTAAAACATGGGACAAAGTGCTTGACGATTCAAACCCGCCGTTCTACAGATGGTTCGTCGGCGGCACATTGAACATATCCTACAATGCATTGGATAGACATCTTAAAACTCCTAGAAAGAACATGCTTGCCTACATTTGGGAAGGCGAAAACTTCGAAATAAGAACCTACACATATTATCAGCTATACAGAGAAGTAAACAAACTTGCAAAAATCTTCAAAAACTTTGGACTGAAAAAGGGCGATAGAGTTGCCGTTTATCTTCCCATGATTCCAGAACTACCAATAACATTACTTGCAACAGCAAGAGTGGGCGGGATTCACACTGTAGTCTTTTCTGGATTTAGCGCCGAAGCTCTTTCTGATAGAATAAACGATTGCCAAGCGAAAATTCTTGTAACCGCAGATGGCGCTTATAGGCGTGGAAAAACTGTTCAATTAAAAGAAACAGCTGACCGCGCATTAGAAAACACGCCAAGCATCCAAAAAGTAGTAGTTGTAAAAAGAACAGGACAGAATGTGCCAATGAAGGATGAACGAGACTATTGGTATCATGATTTGATGGCTAAAGTTGAACCTAACGCTTATGTTCCACCAGAATCAATGGAAGCAACAGAACCACTTTTTATACTCTACACTTCTGGTACAACAGGAAAACCAAAAGGCGTCCAACATAGCACAGGTGGCTATTTAGTATGGGGTTACTGGACACTTAAATGGGGTTTCAACCCTAAGGATGAAGACATATGGTGGTGCACAGCGGATATAGGCTGGATTACAGGGCACACATACAATGTTTACGCCCCATTAGCTTTAGGAATAACATCCCTCATTTTTGAAGGAACACCAGATTATCCAGCGCAAGACAGATGGTGGGACATCATTGAGAGGCATGGAGTAACAATATTGTACACAACACCCACAGCCATCCGAATGTTCATGAAATTTGGAGAAGAATGGATAAACAAACATGACTTGAGCACACTCAGACTGTTAGGAACAGTGGGCGAACCCATAAACCCCGAAGCATGGAGATGGTACTACCGCGTAATAGGAAAAGAAAAACTGCCAATAATAGACACATGGTGGCAAACCGAGACTGGAGGTTTCATGATAGCGCCACTACCAGGCATAGAACTTGTACCGCTGAAGCCAGGTTCAGCCACATTTCCATTACCAGGTATTAAGGCAGATGTCTATGACGAAAAAGGGCAAGAAACAGCACATGGCGTAAAAGGCTTTTTGGTTATCAAGACACCATGGCCAGGTATGCTCGAAACTTTATGGAAAGACCCAGAAAGATACAAGCAGACTTACTTTGGAAGGTTTCCCAGCGTTTACTACGCTGGTGACTATGCAGTGAAAGATTCGGAAGGTTACTTCTGGCTTCTTGGAAGGGCAGATGAAGTTTTAAAAGTTGCTGGTCACAGAATCGGCACAGTTGAACTTGAAAGCGCTCTTGTTTCACATCCTGCTGTTTCAGAAGCTGCAGTGATGGGTAAAGAGGATGCAGTTAAAGGTGAAGTTCCAGTAGCATTCGTTGTTTTAAGAAGCGGTTTTTCGCCATCAGAGGAATTGCGTGCACAACTCGTGCAGCATATTAGAGCAACAATTGGTCCAATAGCGACGCCGGATGCAATAGTCATCGTAAATAAATTGCCGAAGACACGTAGTGGGAAAATTATGCGTAGGCTTCTGAAGGCAGTATTATCTGGAGCGGCTTTAGGCGACATTTCAACATTAGAAGACGAGGCTTCAGTTGAAGAAATAAAAGCGACGTACGAAGAATTAAGAAAACAATTAGGGCAAAAGTAATTCAAACTTCTTATTTCTAACATAGATAAATCTGGATTCTAAAATTTCATAGTATCTTATTTGCGGATAAATTATGTTCACAGATTAGGATAAATCAAAATTTACTTTGGTAATTTCTTCGTCAACTGGCTCCATCTTGAAACCCTTTTTGCTGCACAAATGCATCATTTTTGTGTTACTTGAAATTACATAGCCATAGATTGTTTTTAGATCCATATCCTTACCAATCTCGATAATATAATCCATTAGTTTCGATCCCAGTCCAAACCCTTGCCACTGGTCGCCAACAAGCACAGCAAACTCTCCTCTTTTTCCACCAGGCTCTACCATCAACAGCACTACACCTATAATTTTCTTTTTATCTTCTTGTATCTCCGCAACTATGGCAATTTCGCGGTCGTAGTCTAAATTGCAATACCTACTTAAGGTATCATGGGTTACTTCTCTGTATATTTGGAAAAACCGAAACCGCATCGTTTCTTCAGAGAGTGACTTATAAAGTTCATGCAACAGAATCTCGTCTTCTGGTTTTATAGGGCGGATAACAACAGGGGTGGCATTCTTTAGCATGCAATTAGTAACGTACTTTTTTGGGTAGGGAGCAATCACAAGATGTTCATGGGGCTGGGTTTCTTGCAAAATTCTCTTCTCATCTATAACTATGCGAGCGTCGACAGCAACAGCATTGTTTTCGTTAACAATTAAGGGGTTTATATCCATTTCTTTTATTTCTGGAAAATCTATAACTAATTGCGAAAACTTCACTAATATTTCCTCAAGAAGCTTGGTGTTAACCTGATAGCCACTAGACTGTAAATGTTTACAAATCTCTGTTTTTTCAATAAGCCGTCTTGCGAGTATTTGATTCAAAGGCGGAAAACCTATGCTTACATCCTTGAATAATTCGGTGGCGATTCCTCCCATGCCAAACACTATTACCGAACCAAATTGAGCGTCTTTCTTGGAGCCTATTAACAATTCACATGTTCTTTTCTGGATCATTGGCTGGATTATAACGCCTTGAAAAACTGCATCTGATTGGTATTCCTTGACTTTTTTAGCCAACTCGTTGAAGAATGTTTTAACTTCTGATGGTGACCACACGTTTAGAATAACTCCTTGAGCTTTTGTCTTGTGAGTTATTTGTGGCGACAATGTCTTCATGACAATGGGATATCCAATTTCAAGGGCTTTAGCTTCTGCTTCTTCGGGAGTTCTTGCAATAAGAGTTTTTATTGTTGGAATTTTGTATGCTTCAAGGAAATGTAGAGATTCAATCTGATTTAGAACGGTTCGCCCTTCGTTAAAAGCTCTTCTTAACACTTCCTTAAGAAACGTTGGAATGGACACCTCTACTGAGAGTTCCTCGGGAGTTTGATAGAGAAGTTCCAAGTTCTGTGTGTAGCTGTACATATGCATAAATGTGGAAACCGCTTGTTCTGGTGTCGCAAATGTTGGAATAGCATTTTTTTGCAAAATTCTTCTAGCTCCGCGACAACAGCGGTCTTCACCGATGAGTGATGTAAGAATAGGTTTTGTAGTTTTTTTGGAAAGCTCTACTATTATCTTTGCAGTTGTAAGCGGGTCAGTGGCTCCTTGTGGCGTGTATATGATTAAGAAACCGTCACTGTTCGGATCTTTGAAGCAAATGTCCATAACCTTCTTAAATCTGTCTGGTGTAGCCTCCTCTAAAATATCAATAGGGTTCGTAATACTGCAATAAGAAGGTAAAGCATCCTTTAAGGCTTGAACAGTTTCTTCACTTAACTTTGAAAGCTTTCCACCTTTGATTATTAAGAAATCAGTAGCCATAATTCCTGGTCCGCCTGCATTCGTGATTATCGTCAGATTTGAGCCTTTGGGATTGGGTTGCATTGCCAACGCTTCTGCACAGTTGAAGAGATCACTTATAGCTTCAACGCGAACAATTCCTGCACGTCTAAATGCTGCATCATAAACGGCATCTTCTCCGCACAGAGCACCAGTGTGAGAAATGGCTGCTTGCATGCTTTCTGGAAATCTTCCGCTCTTGACCACAACGATTGGTTTAGCTCTGGCAAACCCTCTTGCGGCGCTCATGAATTTGCGTGCATCTTTAATAGATTCCACATAAAGTACAATGCTTCTTGTTTGGGCATCAACTCCAAAGTAGTCAATCAAATCTCCAAGGTCTACATCAAGCATTGAACCTGTTGAAACAATAGCGCTGAAACCTATGTGCGCCTCTGAGGCCCAGTCCAGTACTGATGCGCATAATGCTGCACTTTGGGAAATGAATGCTATTTTTCCTGGGTTTGCAGTTTTGTTTGCAAAAGTGGCGTTAAGCCTTATTTTCGGTCTCATTATTCCAAAACTGTTTGGTCCGATGATTCGCATGCCATACTGGTTTCTTAGCTCAAGAATTCGCTTCTCAAGAGCTTCTCCTTCTTTTCCAGTTTCTTTGAAGCCAGCTGAAATAATTATTATTCCTAACACGCCTGCTTTTCCACATTCCTCGATGATTTGTGGAACAGTATGTGCTGGAGTCGCTATTATCGCAAGGTCTACTTGCCATGGGATTTTGGAAATGTTTGGATAGGCTGTTATGCCTTGCACAGTAAGTCTAAAGGGATTGACGGGATATACTGCACCATTATACCCTACACCAATCAGATTTTGGAGAAGTTTAGCCCCAACAGAACCTTCTTTCTCACTGGCTCCAATAACAGCAATTCTATGAGGGTTAAAAATTTTGTCAAGATTTTCGATGCCCACGCTCGAAAAATTCCTCCCTTTCCACAGAAGATTATCTTCACATATAGTAATACGTATTACATGTTCTTTAAAGTATTCCTAAAAAATCGATTAAGCTTGGTAAATATTATTTGAAGTTAATTCATTCTTCTATGGATATATCCGTGTTATTGTTCTCGGAAATGGAATTGTCTCACGTATGTGCTTTAGCTTACAAATCCACATCACAGTTCTCTCAATTCCCAATCCAAATCCAGAATGTGGGACCGACCCATACTTTCTCAAATCTAAATACCACTCATAAGCTTTTTTTGGCAAACCGAACTCTTCTATTCTTTGTTCAAGTAATTTTAAGTCGTAAATTCTTTCACTTCCACCTATAATTTCACCATATCCTTCTGGAGCCATTAAATCCGCACAAAGGGCAACTTCAGAATTTTCTGGGTCTGGTTGCATATAAAATGCTCTGACTTTTGCTGGGTACCTATGGACGAAAACGGGTTTTTCAAATTTTAAGGAGATGCATCTTTCATGTGGTGCTCCTAAATCTTCTCCCCATTCTATTTGGTATCCAGCTTTTTGCAGCATGTCTACTGCTTCTGTATAGCTTATTCTATCGAACGGAGGCTCGACTTTTTTCAAAGGTTTTACGTCTCGATTCAATACTTCTAGTTCTCTTCTTCTTTTTTCCAGAATTTTCTTCAATATGTAGGTTACCATCTCTTCTTGAAGTTTCAAGTTATCCTCAAAATTATAGAATGCCATCTCTGGCTCAACCATCCAAAATTCCGTTAGATGACGTGGAGTTTTCGACCTCTCTGCTCTAAAAGTTGGACCGAAACAGTAAACTTTACCGAACGCAGCGATTGTAGCCTCAACATAAAGTTGACCACTTTGAGTTAGAAACGCCTTATCGCCGAAATAGGGCACTTCAAATAGAGTTGCAACACCTTCAACTGCGGCTGGGGTGAGAATTGGCGAATCTGTCAACGTAAAGCCTTTTTCATCCAAGAAATCTCTGCATGCTTTTATGACTTCTGCCCTTATTTTTAATATGGCGGTCTGCCTTTGGCTTCTTATCCATAATTGCCTAAAACTCATTAGAAAATCGATGCCATGGTCTTTCCTTTTACTTATAGGATATTCTTGCTCTGCTAAATGAATAAGCTGTAAATCTTTAACTCTTATTTCGTAGCCGCCTGGTGCTCTTTTATCTTCTTTAACTGTGCCTTTGATTATGATAGATGACTCTTGCGTTAGCTTATCTGCATCTTGAAAGATTTTTTTGACAACTTCATCCTTGTGAACAGTAGCTTGTACAACTCCTGTTCCATCTCTTACCATTAAGAATTGGACCCCGCCACTAGAGCGTTTTGTCACGAGCCAACCTTTTATTTCAACTTCTTTTTCTGCAAGTTTCCCATCTAAAATATCACAAATGCTCATCTTCCTACACCTTCTTCCAAAATTCTATAGAGGAGATGCTTATAAAGTCAAAAGGATGCTTGAAGAACTTGGCTAAAATTAAAGCCTTCACCTAGCATTTTAAAGCACCTTCATATTTAAATGTGGTATTTAGTTTTAAACGTTTATGTTTTCAGATCGAAGTATATGATTCAGACAAGTAAATTCTTAAATCCGTGATTCTTAGCAATGTATACGAAGAAATAATGGATAATGCACTAAAAGGCAGCTATAAACTGAGAATTCTGAAAATTTCAATAATTGCAATAGCAAGCGTTTTTCTCGTAGAAGTAATTATTGGTTTTTTAGTAGGAAGCATGGCAATACTGAGCGATGGGGCTCATGCGTTGCTTGACGCTTTAACTATGCTTGTGTTATTAATCACCACAAGTGCTTCTCTCAAGCCTCCAGATGAAGAACATATGTATGGGCACGAAAAGTTTGAGTCGATAGGCGGATTGATTGGTGGAATCGTGCTGATAGGCGTAGGGGTTTTAATAATGTATAAATCCCTTTTGAGGTTTATACAAAATGTGCCAATTAATCTGGAATTACGCTCTGTTGGTTTTATTGCAATTGGTTACACGTTCTGTGTAGACTTCTTTAGGGTGGGAATCTTTAGAAAGGCTGTTGAAAATGAAAGCTCTGCTATGAAGGCAGGATTTTACCATGCTGTAGCAGATTTAGGCTCAACAGTAATCGCACTTTTCGGGTTCAGTTTGGCGACTATAGGATTTAACAATGGTGATACTTTGGCATCCATGGTTTTGAGCATCTTACTGATGTACTTGAGTGTTAGACTTGTTTGGAGTAGCGGAATGGAGTTAAGTGATGCAGTATCCAGAGATGATGTGAAGAAAGTTCAAAGTGAAATAGCGAAAGTGGGAGCTGATTGTAGATGCGAGAATCTTAAAATCAGAAAGTCGGGTGAGAAATTTTTTATTGAAGCAGCACTTAAAGTACCTGAGTATATTAACCTTGAAGAGGCTCACGAAATAACGGCGAGAATGGAGAAGAATTTGAGAAATGCTTTTGGAAATGTTGACACGACTTTTCACATTGAACCTTCAAGAACCCAAGAAATGTCAACGAAAAATATAGAAAAACTCGCTACTGAAGTAAATGGTGTCAAAGAAGCCCATGAAATAAACATTGCTTACACAAAAGGCAAACTTTACTTAACATTACATGCAAGAGTGGACCCGAATCTGTCTGTTCATGAAGCCCATGGGATAGCTGAAAGAATTGAAGAGAAAATAAATGAAAGGATAAAAAATATTGAAAACTTGACCGTGCACATTGAGCCTTTTGATGTTGAAGTGCAAAAAGGATTGATAGTGAAAGAGGATGAAATAAGAAACATAATTAATGAAACAGTGGAGAATTATCCACAAACTCTTCAGATAAAAAGAATAGTGACTTATATTGCTGATAAAAAGCGTTACATAAACATAGACTGCTGTTTTACTGGGGAAACTTCGATAACAGAGGCTCATAGGATTGCTTCCCGAATTGAAGCAAATGTAAGGAAACATTTTGTAGAAACGATAGTAACCGTCCATGCAGAGCCTTACGACAAAGAAAAAGAAGAAGGTGAGGGTTAAGGTAAGTCAATCTCGTTCATCAGCACTAGAGTTTCCAAGTTGTTCATTCTTATTTTCTTTTGGGACAATGTGTAGAGAACGTTTTCTATGTAAAGCGCCCTACTTATCCAGAATCTACTGTCTCCATAAATTCCGTTTTCTTGATGGGTAACATTGCCCTTCAGAACAATCCCGCTGTCTAATGTTATGTTAAAGACATATGCGTTTTGCCTATAGTCTATCGAGGTTAATATTGGAATCACTAACAAATTCTTAGCTCTATCGAAGAGAAATGCCTTATGCTCTCTAAAAACAGGCGTATCAGACCATGCTGCTTCAGTTATCTTGTACTCACTCATGTTTATCGGAGCATTTACATTTGTGACATTGAAGAGCGTTATTTTCACATTACTTCCTTCAATTCCTACGCCAATCACATAGTCTTCATCGTATGGATGTAGATATCGAGTGAAACCTGGAATTGACAAGTTGCCTAAAATTCTTGGTTCGGTGACATTTTCAACATCTATCACAAAGAATGGGTCTTTTCTTGGGGTCGAGGTTGATAGATAACAGCGATTCCCAATAAATCTTGCTGAATCCATTATTTCTCCAAGCGGTGCAAAGTCTTCCAGATTTCCAACAATGTCAAGGCTCATGTTTAATATGTACAAATTGTTTTGAGGAATCCCATTTACCCATGTGGTGGTCGCTATTCTAAAATAGCCATCATATTCGTCCATTGAGAATTGGTTGATTTCGCGTCCTTGCACTTTTCCCTTTGCTTCCGGATTGATAGTAGTGTTTTCAATGTGTATCCTATAGATTGAGGTCTGTCCATCAAGCTCTGGGAACGTTATGTAAATGTTGTTTAGCGAAACGTACATGCTACTTGTGCTGCCCATCATGATTGTCTTAAAAGTCGGCTCTTCAGAAGCGTCTCGAATATTTAATGCCACGATTGTCGTGTAAAGATAATAGTCATCAGAAACGTCAGAGTAGTAAATTTCCGTAGCCTTTATTTCCTTGATTCCCTCGTCGGTGTAGATTTTAGGAAGGACAATTGTGTCATAAATGATGTAGGCTGGTTGACTTACAACAAAATAGACGTAATCGCCAATCATTCTCGAATCAAAGTAACTGCCGCTTATCGTGAAATTATTCAAAAACGTAGGTCTTGTCTTATTTGAAATGTCATAAATGTTTATTGACGTTTTGATGTCTATGAACACGCTTGGATAATAGCTCCATGGATAAGGCATGTATTCAATTATATATCGGCATCCAAGCACTGCTAACCTATCACTGTAACTGTCGACAAAAATTCCAGCAGGATAAGTGTTGCTAAAGGTTATGTTTGAAAGCACTTCTGCCTCTATCGTTGGATAAGCTTTCAAGATTAAGACGCTACTACCTGAAATCAGATAGATAAATTCTCCATCAGTTTTTACGATGTCTGCTTCATCAACTCCAGCAACTTGAATGTTCGTTGTCGAATGGACATTTAAGCTCGGTGCGGATTCAACATCTTCTTTAGATATAGGTATTATGGAAAGCAAGAGATTAGCATCCACAGGGCCGAAAAATGGAATTATTCCTTGTCGCTCAGAATTCCTCATCAAGAAATTTCGAAGTTCTTCGTCTGATGAAAATCTCTTCAAAAGGGAAGAGTACAGAGGAGGTGAAACAGAGCCAAATTCATGGATTACTCCAAGGTTATAGCATAATGCACCCAACACCGTGGCTAAAAGAACTGCGACAACTCCATAGATCTTTATACGGCTCTTGATTTCTTTTTGCATAAGATGACACCTGCTTTGCATATCAAGGTTTTTCGTTTATTTTATCCTAATCTTTGGTACGATTAGTCTAAAAATTAGAACGGTCTCAAAGACCATACACGTATTGTCTCGTACCAAAATATTGCTGAAACTATTGCTCCGAACAATAGAACAAATGGGTTTTCACGAGTAAGGCCTTCTATCAGCAGTAAAAGGTAAATGATGTAAAATGTTGTTGAGAAAACTGCATAAAAGAAATATCTTGGAAGCATAAGTCTTCCAAGTTTGACAAAATGTCGAAGTACGCCTATTTTAACTTCGCTTATCAGAGAATAATGCCCGCCGACATCTTGTTTCTGGACAAGACCCAATTCACGTAGCTGTTCAAGATGGTGTTGTGCTACGCTTGGACTGCTGAAATGTAAAGCTCTTTGAACCTCACGGGCGCTCATAGAACGACCGCTTTTTAGGAGAAGCCAGTAAACCTTCCAATCTTTGCCACGAAGCGCATATTCAAGTTTAGTCTCATCTTCTGTATTCAATGTAACAACACGCTTCTCCAAATAAACTACTAAAACTATGAGGCTTATAAGTCCAATTTTTAGAACATAATTGAGTTAAATGTTATGTGAAAATTTCATTGCTAAACCTAAACTTTCCCATATGCACCGAGAATAAAGGCTAACAATCCAATTATTGACCATAAAAGAACAGTTTTCTTGATTTTTCTGGCATTCTCCCTCGAATAATCTCTAATTAGCATAAATGAGGAGATAACAAGTCCAAAGTCGGTTATGACTACAAAAGGAATAAACCAAAAAGAAACAAGTTGCAAGAACCAAGGTATAGGGCTTAACGAAACTGCGGAGAGATAAAATGATGCGGCCGTCACAGCCGCTGTTCTTTCTCCATAACGTACAGCCAAAGTTTTCACATTTTGCATCTTGTCACCTTCCACATCCACAATTCCCTTGGTGATTTCCCTGCCAGTAATGGAGAGAAAAACCATGAAAGCAAAAATCAAAACTTTGGGTTCAAGCGCACTAATAACAATATAACTACCATAAATTAAAGGAATCGCAACGCAGATGCTTACAAGAAAATTGCCTGGTAGTCCACTTCTTTTTCCCACAGTGGTGTAAGCTGCAAAGATTATCCATGCAATTATAGCTATTGCAAAACAAAATATGTTTGTTAAATAAGCAGCCGCAAAACCAATTGCAGTGAGAATAAAGGCGAAGGCTAAAGCTTCCTTTGGCTTAATTAAGCCACTTGGAATTGGGCGTTTTGGCTCGTTTACAGCGTCGATTTCTCTGTCATAATAGTCGTTTATAGCCATTGATGCGGCAGTCAATGTAAAACCAGTAATAAATCCATAAAAGTGATTTAGCCAAGGAGTGCTTGAGAATTGTGGGTTGGCAAGCACTGCACCAACTACTACGGCGAAGCCCATCATCAAGCAATTAACTGGACGCATCAAACGAATATATCCGACCACTTCGCTCATAACTATTCGAACCTTGCAATAGCCATAAGCAGAATTAAAGTTATAAAATTCACGATTAGACTCGAAAGTTTAATACGTTAAATGTTAAATAATCATTTTAAAGTTTGCTGGTGGCAACTTTTGCGCGACAATTATGCACCTGAAAGATTAAGAGTCATAATCCCAGTTGGAGGAAAAGCGAAGCGGTTGCTTCCCCTTACAGAAGAAACTAGTAAGGCTTGCCTTCGCCTATTAAACAGACCATTAATAGAGTTTTCCTTGTTATCTCTTGCACGTCAAGGCATTCGAAACTTCATTTTTGGAGTGAAAGGTTATACAAACTATAGAGACTTGCATGATTATTTTGAATCAGGTTACGGATTTTCGTCAATATATGGTATAAGCCCGCGTGTTCACATAAAATATCAGCCAAACGTAAACGACTTTGGTAGCGCAGATTCTGCAAGGATAAACATGGAATACTACAATGTTAAAGACCCGGTTTTCGCTGTGCAAGGCGACAACATTTTCGACGTAAACTTGAAAGAACTTGTCGAGTTTCATCAGAAAAAAGGAGCAGTAATGACTATTGCACTGCGAGAAGTGGAAAACGTTGAGGGTTTCGGAATTGCAGACATAAACAAGGACATGAAAATCTCTAGATTTGTTGAAAAACCTACACCCAAAGAAGCGCCTTCAAATCTTGCCAACACAGGTTTATACATGGTTTCACCAGAAATAAAGAAAATCTTCAAAGAAAAAGGTGTTAAAGAGCTAATCAAGGAGAGAAATCGCTTGGATTTTGGTTATGATTTCATTCCCTACGTAATAAAAACTGGGAGACCAGTATACGGCTATACTTTAAGAGGAAACTGGTATGATGTGGGTACTCCTGAACGTTATTTGGAAGCCATGCAAGACATGCTCAATGGTCGATTCTCTTCTTTGACAGATTTTGGCGGGAGAATAGACGAAGAATCGAGGATATGGGTTCAAGGAGAAAGCTCAGAATCGCAGAAAAGAAGGAAAGAAATCGTAAGAAAGATAAAACAGGGAAAAATAGAAGTTGAGGGTGCTGTTCTCATCGGAAGACACTGCAAAATAAGCGACAACGTAAAAATAGTGAACTCATGTATTGACAACTACACAAAAATTGGCAAAGGTGTTTTGATAGAAAATTCTTCAATCATGGATAGAGCGATAATTGAGGAAAAAGCGGAAATAAAAAAGAGCATCATAGGAAGACATGTGACAATTCTTTCTAGTCAGAGAAAACAGACAAAAATAGAGACAGTTTCTGTTATTGCTGATGATGTAACAATAGCAGAAGGTTGCAGACTAACATCAACAAAAATTTTTCCACATCAATATGTAAAAGGAGAATTCTTGAATCAAACGCTGTTGCCAGGCTAAAGAATGAACATCAACTTATCAGAAATTAGAAAGAAAACTGTTTTAGTAAACCATTATATCAACAATTTAGAACAACCATTCAGAGAGAAATTCTTAATGCGAAAACAGACATACAAGTTAAAAAAAGAAGTAATAAACCAGCTCAAAAAATTCGCAGATAAATATATAATAGTGGCTTTTTCAGCTGAATGGTGCAAAGATTGCACTGCAAACATTCCTGTATTAGCATTATTTTCCAAGGCAACAGGCTTAGAAATTAGGATTTTTGGAGGCTTAAAGAAAGACCTTTTAAGTCAAACCAGCAAATGGAGAGTTCCACCGTCGCCGCCAGAAGTGAAAACATTCAATGTAGATAAGATTCCGCTAATAATAGTGTTCAATATGGAGGGCAAGGAGCTTGGAAGAATCATAGAGAACCCACAAGAATCTTCTTTAGAAGAGGAATTGTTAAAAATTATTTTAGGAAGACATCTGCACTAATTACTGGCTTTTATGGAAGAATCGCCTTTTGTTGTATCTAACTTTCTTCAAATATTCTTCTCCCAAATTCATGTTTAACGCCATGCAAGCTTGCATGAAATAAACAAAAACGTCAATAAGTTCATGTTCTAATTCTTCAACAGTAAAAATCGCACTTGTCTCGATAGTATTGCTTTCGGATTCTGGATATTTCGCCTAGTTCCTCAACCATACAAGCACAAAATGCTGTATAAACCTTAACACATCATCAAGCGTATGACATTTCTCGTATACGTTCCATCCCAATTTTCTGTCAAACTCTCGTTGCACTTCAAAAATTTGTTTCAGCTCCAACAGAAAATCCTCTGGGAAAAATTTGATTTTACAACTATTTAGGCTTTAAACCATTTGAAAATTAGATATCTTATTTTTCCGTTCTCCATGTCTGGAACTGCTATAATGAACCTTTTTCGCACGGTTGTTGCAAGTCTTCCAGCCTTAACAATTTCCGTCGCTGTTATTTCAGACTTAGCACTCTTGACAGAAACCATGTAAGGTGCATGCTCAACACCTGGTCCATGCTTGTAAACGGCAAAGTCGCATCCAAACTTTATCCCTGGTGTAACGATTAAACCACTTTCTCTCAAGTCCCGGTAAACAGCATATTTCTCATTAAATTCTTCGTATAATTGTTTCGTTTTTTGTCTCAGTTTCCTTAGGCTGATTTTTTTCTTTTCTGGTCCTTCATAAACGGTTATACGTCCCTTTTCTGCAAGATATAAGCCTTCCATCAAATCCAAAATTAATGGAACATTAAATTCTGGAATCTTAGGTTTAGCGATTCCCAAGGGTTTTCCATAAAACCCCTTTTTATAGAGTTCTGAGCCACTTGCTGAATCCCATACTACGAGAAAATTTTCAATAAATTCCACTTCGATTTTTTTAGGCATTGGATTTTTCGTCCTACATAATAAAGGATAAGATTCGAGCTGCATCAGCAGCGTCTTCTGCTTTGTCTGCAGAATCCTCTAGAAGTTGCAGAACATCTCTTAATAGGATTAAGGCTGGGAATTCAATTTTACTGCTGAGCAGTTTTATTTCAAGTCCGCGATAAAGTTCGTCAACAGCTCTTTCAGCAATTTCAACTTCCTTTGCTTTCTCCATCGTTTTTGTTGAGCCGTAACTTAGAACCATAGCTGTCTCTCTAAGCTTGAGCACAGCATCAAATACGGTTTCAGAGAGCTTCAATAAATCCTTCTTTATATCCATGGGGACACTCCAATTATGCTCCATAATTTCAATTAAGCGAAAAGCTATGCCCTCAGAGAAATCTGCAATCTCACTTGTTAAATTTGTAAACCTTAGAAAGTCTTCTCTGCTTAGCAAAATGGCGCCTATCTCGGCAAGCTCTTGCGAGACCAATCGTCGAGCTTTGTCAACTTCGTCTTCTCCACTTCTGATTTCGGTGAAAAGCTGCTTTGCCTTTTCTTTATCGTTTCTTATGAAGCAATCTAAAACTTGAGGAACCTTTCTGGTTAACTCTAACACCTTTCTGAGATGGTCTTGGCAAACGCTTAACGCTCTTCGTTTTACACGTTCTTCGGTTTCTGCTGGGAGCACCAAACTTTTCCCCACCCGCAAAATAGGGCAATTTTCTTGAGCATTAATAGCGTAGAAGTATTAAAAAAGTTAGCGAAAACCTAGCGTTCTAAAGGCTTGCCTAAATCTTCAAAATTAATTTTCCACTTGAAATAATTGTGTAAAAGTTGTGGGAGATCTTTGATTGGGGTTCTAACTTGTTTCCATGAATCACGGTCGCGAATGGTAACAGTATCATTCTCAAAAATGTCGTAATCCACTGTTATGCCTAAGGGTATGCCTATTTCGTCTGCACGTGCGTAGCGTCTACCAATAGAGCCTGCCTCATCATACTCAGCTACAAAGCCTTCGTTGAGCAACATGTTATGCAATTCTAATGCTTTTTCTGGTAGCTTGTCCTTACTAACTAGTGGATAAACGCCAATCTGTATGGGTGCGATGTCTCTTGGAAAGCTAAGCAGGGTTCGCTTATCCTTAGTGCGGTAAGCGTACTCAAAAGCTACATAGAAAAGTCTGTCTAAACCGAAAGTCGGCTCAACAACATGAGGAATGAATCTTCTTCCACGCTCCACAGTTTTCTCATGTCTAACATCTATATGATCTGGCAAAATCTTGTACTTTCCTAGCATGAAATATCCATCTTTCTTCAATAATACTTCTACTTCCTTTGTGTCTATTTTAGAAAGTAGCTCGGCAACTTTTGTTGCGTCATTCTTGAAAGCTGGTCCTATCTTTGCCATAATAGGCTTTATAATGCTCTTTTCTTTCTTAACAGGCTTCTCATACTCTTTGAATACGTACATGTCTTGACCACTGAATTCGCTGTGCCTTTTCAAATCATAGTCTGTTCTGTATGCGCATGCAGTAACTTCAAGCCATCCCCAACGTTCAACAATAACTTCCTGATCGAAAGTTTGAAGTGAATAATGTGCTCTTTCCCATGGATGTTTTTCGATGAAACGCTGTTTTTCGGCCGGAACCCCTAAATCAATTAGGAGTTTCTTTGCATAAGCCATGAAGACTGCTTGCCACTCGGCTTTAATATAGCCCTTTTTCAATGCCTCTTTCACAGTAACCTCGGTCAATTCCTCTGAATTCTTCAATCTTGTTTCAGCCAAAAGGAGTCTTAGCTTTTCGTTTTCAACATTTTTAAGCAAGTAACAGTTCGGCTCTTCTGGATCGAAGAAAAACTCCAAATCTCCAATCGTGAACTCCCTCAGCCTCACCAATCCTTGTCTGGGTGAAATCTCGTTTCTTAAAGCTCTACCTATCTGGATGGCGCCAAAAGGAAGTTTTTCCCTTGCTATCTCATAGAGACGCTTGAATTCCACAAATATACCTTGAGCAGCCTCGGGTCTTCCATAGCCCACAGCATCTGAGTATGGACCGATGGTTGTCTTGAACATTGTTAGGAAATATTTAGGTTCGCTAAATTCGCCGCCACATTCTGGGCAATGGACTTTTTGCTTCTCAATGATGTTCTTCAGTTCTTGCAAGCTTAGCTTTTCAGCTTCTGCTTGAGCAATTTGTGTGCATTCTGCTATTAGGTGGTCAGCGCGGAATCTTTTCTTGCATTCTAGGCACTCGATCATCGGTTCTTTAAAGTGTTCAATGTGTCCAGATGCCTTGAAGATTTTTTCAGGGGCTATTATTGGCGACTCTATTTCTAGAATTCCAAGTTTGTAAACGTAGAGCTCTCTTAGTTTTCTCTCTATATTTTGTTTCAATCTTGCTCCAAGATGACCATAAGTCGGGAAGCCACCTACCCCACCATATATTTCGTATGATTGCCAGAAGAAGCCTCGTCTACGAGCTAACTCGTTAATCATTGTGAACTTATCAGAGGCTTTGATTTCTTTAGACAATTTTTGCTCAGCTCTTTCAATTGAATGTCAAAGATTTTAAGTCTTACTTAATAATAAATCTTCAAATCAAATCATGGTGAGGCTTCAAACTTGAAAATATTAACCCATCAAGACTTAATGGATCTCGTTGATGGGGCTGCAATTTTTTCTGCTGGCGGAGGAGGAAATCCTGAAGCTGGATATAAAATAGTGAATGCACTTTTTTCTCAAAAATACATTGTGAAACTTGTGACTTCTTCTGAAGTGCCCTTTGAAGCAAAGGTTGTGAACTTTGCATGTGTTGGTGCCACAACCACTATTGAATATGATTCCGAAGCTGCGGTTAAAACTTTCAAGGCTTTGAAGGAACATGCAGGATTTTCCGTATTTGCAACAATTCCAGTTGAGCTTGGCGGTTTTAACACATTAGCCGCAGTTGATGTTGCTGCACGGAGTGGCATTCCTGTAGTTGATGCTGATGGAGCTGGCAGATCAGTTCCAGAGGTTCATTTAAAAGTTTACACAATCGATGATATTCCCTTGACTCCTATGGTTGTTGCAGATTTGCATGCAAAAAACATTGTTATAGTGAAGGAGACAGTTGATTCGAAGGCTGCTGAGCGGATTGCTCGCATTCTTGCGGCTGAATGGAATCAAAGCGCCTATACAGCCAGAAGAATTCTCACGGGTGGCCAAGTTAAGATGTCGCCTATTCAGCATAGTTTGTCGAAGTCTATGCGAATTGGAAAAATACTAAGAAAAGCCGTTGAACCTGTAAAAGCAGTGCTAAAAGAAACTGGAGGCTTCAAACTTTTTGAAGGCATTGCAGATTCTGTTGAACGAAAAACTGAAGCTGGATTCACTTTTACTAATGTAAAACTCCGTGGAACACAAGACTACGCTAAAAGCACATTCGAATTTAAAGCTAAAAATGAGGTGCTAATCGCCTACAAAGATGAAAAGCTTGCTGCTATTGCACCAGACATTATAACACCAGCAAATCCAAATACTGGTAAGTGCATAACCGCGGAAAAGATTGAAAATGGTGACAAACTTGCTATTTTAGGTTTACCAGCACCAGAAAAATGGAGGACAAGAAAAGGATTAGAATTGTGGAAGGATGTCCTTCAAAGGTCTAACATACATGAGAAATATATGCCAATTGAGAAATTGGCATTTCGCAAGCGCCACTGAAAGACCTTACTTTATTCATTTTTCTTTATTGGCAGTTGTACCTCAGTGAGGAGCTCGCTCTCTTTGACTTCCGCTACGTCATTTAGATATATCTCAATAGGGCAACCAAGTGGAATACAGCCTTTTTCTTTAGCATACTGGAACAACGCGACATAAACAAGGCCCCACTTCTCTACATGATCCTTTATGCATTGTATAAAGCACTTCTTTCCTACAGGACAATTATTATAGCAATAGCCGCATAACATTATTTTCCTCTCAGTCTTTTCCCGAATCTGATAAACAAATTTCACACAACGACTTCTTTCAAACCCTAACGCAAATGTCACATTTTTCGCATGGATTAAAGCCTTTCAAGGGTATGTCTGGTTTTATTGAGGCGTCTGTGAGAACCACGCCTAAATTGACTCTTGGTCCATATTCTGGTGTTATTAAAATGCTTGATCTTCCAAAGACTCCAAGTCCAGCTTCATATGCAGCTAACTTAAAGGATAGGCGAGCAATCTTTTCTTCATCTTTTAAACCATATGGAATAATCGCGTCATAGCCCTTGTCCTTGAGAAAGTTGGCAAGCTGAAGCAAACCCAGTCACGATAAATATTAAGTATTCTCGATTCGACATCGCTCTCTTGATGATAATCTAAGGTAGTGTAATAGTCCAAGCCAGCGTGCAAGGCAAAGACAATCACAGAATTGCATGTCTCCATAACATTTTAGGGGTGGCAGCCACTTTTTGCCATTTCAAATCCTCGTCCAGGGTCAGCAATTCCCACCATGAAGGCACCAAATTTCTTTGGAAATCCTTCTAATTCATCCTTTATTATCATCAAATATCCTCCTTTTAAACTACCCAAAATAATCATCATTCTAATTTTAAGTGTTTGGAAATTTTCACTGTCAGCATTTTTCCATTTTCATCTACTTGAAACTCTAGCAATACACGGTCTTTTACGTTTTTCTTGCTGTTAAATTCTATTCCACAACTTCCACATTCAATATCAGACTCCATTTCCATAACATACCATGACACATCCACATAATAACGTCCACAATTTGGGCAACACAATAGCGTCGCATCTAACCAAGTCTTCATATAGCATCTCCATTTCAGTCATAAAACCGCCTACACTTTATAAAGCAGTCGTAAAATATCAAATGCCAACAAGAGGGAAAAACTTGCCAAAAATAAAAGTTGCGTTAGCAGGTGTTGGAAACTGCGCATCCTCCCTTCTCCAAGGTATACAATATTACAGCAATTGTGAAAAAGAGGAGGAGTGTATAGGATTGCGTCACCTCTTTATTGGCGGTTTTCATCCAAAGGATATCCAGATTGTCGCAGCATTTGACATTGACAGTCGAAAGGTTGGAAAAGACTTGTCCGAAGCTATTTTCTCACCGCCAAACAACGCCCCAAAAATAGTTGATCTTCCACCATCTTATGTAATTGTACAGAAAAGTCTTGTTTTAGACGGTCTCGGCGAGTACACAAAAAATATTATTCAGATAAGCAGTCAGCCTGAAGTGAATGTTACAAGAGTATTGAAAGAAAGCGATGCTGAACTTCTACTCAATTTGCTTCCAAGCGGCGCAGTTAAGGCTTCCCAATGGTATGCTGAACAAGCATTAAGCGCCGGTTGCGCCTTTGTAAATGTCACGCCAACTTTTATTGCCAGTGATGCTGCATGGGCTAAGCGCTTTGAAGAGGCTGGGCTTCCTCTTGTAGGCGATGATTTGATCGATCAAGTGGGCGCAACAACCTTGCATAAAACCTTGCTAAAACTGCTTTCTTTACATGGTGTTCGCATTACTGAAACTTATCAACTTGATGTTGGTGGAGGCACTGAATCCTTAGATACTTTGGAAAGGACGAGGGATGTTAAACGAACTGTTAAAACAAGGTCAGTTGAGGCTGCTTTGCCCTATAAGGCTGAAGTTGTAGCTGGTTCGATGGACTATGTTGATTTTCTGCAGAATAGGCGAGATAGTTACTTTTGGATTAGGGGATTATACTTTTGCAATACACCAATGCAGATTGATTTGAAACTTTCAACTCTGGATGCGCCGAATGCAGGCTCGGCTCTGTTTGACGTGATAAGAGCAGTGAAAATTGCTCTAAACAAGAAAATGAAAGGAGCAATATTACCAATATGTACTTACGCCTTTAAACATCCACCGCAAATTGCGCCGCTTGAAACTGCAGAAATGCTTTTCAAAGAGTTCATAATGGAAAAAGCATAAGGCTACAAAATCTATTTCACTACAATCTTCTGCAATTCACTTATTATTTCTCTTTTCATCCCGCTCTGTTTCATTCTTTCCTTTAACAAAGTTATGCTTTTCACTGGCGTTGGGTCTATGCCTCGTATTATAGCTAAATAAACACTCGTAAAGTCGCCTATACAGATTACGGAGGACATTTTTGCTAATCTGCTTTTGCCAATGCTCTGAATCTCGAAGATTTTTCTTGATTTTTTGCTTATCAACTCTTTTGTGATTTCTATTCTTTGCCGAATTGGTTTTGTTTCCTCATTGTCTCGGATGAAAATTAGTGAAAAATGCTTTGCCAAGTCATTTTCAACTTCCCAACCAACAATCTCGTTATGATTAAGTTCTGGGAAAAACTCCCATTTTGCCGGAACCTTGCTGTTCTCATTGAACTGCGTCTTAAGCCGCTGAGCAACAGCACGATAAATCCCAAATCCATAAACAACTGGGATTGTGCTACAGATTTTTGATGCTAATTGTTTACAAAAATTTTCTCTTGAAAGTTTTTCAGGCGAGTTTGAATCACTAATTTGCTTTAAAATTTTAATAGTTTCAGAAATTTCCGAAGCTACATTTGAGACTGAACCAATTTTTTCTAACATTATGGGTAAGGGTATAAACAAATAGGGAATCGCTGCACGGGGGGTCATCCCTTGAGGAATACACGAATATGGAATATTCAGTTTTTTAGCAAACTCTTGCAATATTCCTCCAGAACTTAAGCAAACAATCATACATCCTCGTTTCAACGCGTCTAGAAATACGCTTAGAGTTTCTTCAGTCTCTCCAGAATAGCTTACAACAAAAACTAGAGTGCTTTTTTCTGCATATTCTGGTAATGAATATTCTCTGCAAACTTCTATTGGAACAGCTATCCTGTCTCTTGCCCAATCTTTTAAGAGTTCCCCGCCAATGGCGGATCCTCCCATGCCCGCTACGACAATTGTTTCTGGCTTTGGATAATCAATGGAAATGGCATTGGCTAATCGTGCAGCTTCTTCATAGTGTTTTGATGCCTCGACGCAAGAATAGAGCATATTGCTTTTATCGACTCTTCTTATCTCGAGGAGATTATCTAAATCTCTTGTTTTTACCATTTTTCTCACTTTGATGATTTGTAAAAACTAATATTGTGTTTTTTAACTTTTAAGTTGAAGTTCTATAATAATCATTTTGGACAATTTGGGGCGGAATTAGTTTGATTACGAGAAAGTTATCCATAGCAATACCTGCTTCTGTTGTTTCTGACACTCCGCACTTACGCGAAAAAACTTCGAAAATAGGGTTGATTGGAAGAGCTGCAGCAATTTTTAGAGTTAACGAAATTATAATTTATCCAGACAATCCGAAAATCAATCAAAATGCTGAAATTGAATTAATAGCCACTTTGCTTGAGTACATGGAGACTCCGCAATATCTGCGAAAAAAACTTTTCAAGCTTAAACCAGAACTGCAGTATGCAGGGATACTTCCGCCTTTAAGAACGCCGCATCATCCATTAAATCGTAAGATGAAGAACCTAAAAATTGGCGAGTATCGAGAAGGCGTGGTCTTGTCTAATATAAAAGAAGGTGCACTTATCGACATTGGAGTTGAGAAACCCGCATTAATACCAAATAGACAATTGCTGAAAGGAAATAGAGTTACTGTCAAAGTCTCAGCTACTAAAAAGCATGTTGAGGTTGAAGTTGCAAGTTATGAAGAAATATCAATCTATTGGGGATACAAAGTATTAGTGGAAAAAAGTTTTTTCGAGAAAATTCGGAAAAGAAATTTGGACTTAACCGTTGCCACTTCTAAGCATGGTGTTCCATTCGAAGATGTGAAAGAAAAGATGGCTGATGAATGGAAGAGGGCAAACACCATTCTTGTAATGTTTGGAGCACCCACGAAGGGATTATACGAAATATTCAGAAGTCAAGGATTTAATTTAGATGACGCTGTAGACTTTGTTGTCAACACCATTCCTAAGCAGGGAACGGAAACTGTTCGTACCGAAGAGGCGCTTATCGCTTCTTTGGCGTTATTTAACATACAATTTAATCTATAAAGTTGAATATTTCTTTTAGGCTGCTGATTGTTCTTAAATTTGTTGTTCGAGGAGTTTGTGCCTCTGTTCTTTGAATCAATATTGCTTTCATATCTATCTTTTCAGCTCCTTCATAGTCCGCGTCCACTACATCTCCAATAAACAGAGCTTCTTCTGGTTTAACATTTAACTTTTTTAGGGCATATCTGAAAACATCTGGATGAGGTTTCGCCTTTTTTATGGTGTTTGCCCCAACTATAATGTCAAAGAAATCTTTTGGAAGGTGCACTTTGTCCAAAATAATATAAATGTCTTCTTCATAGGCTCCAGAGATTATTCCTATTTTCAAACCCATGTGTTTAAGCTTGCGTAATATGTTCTTAACTTCTGGATATGTATTGCATTCTGCATAATCAAACCATTTTGTCAATATGCCTTTAACTACCCTATCGTCTTTTGGGAGTCCTAGAAGTGTTAGAACACGCGAATTCCATTTGTTCCAAAACTCTTCGTAGGAGACTTTGCCATAGGATGGTTCATATTTGATGTTGCTAAAATCACTTTCAGTTTTTTCAATCGCCCTCTTTATTTTCTCAATTTGGACATGTATATTAAAGGATGTTAAGATTTTTTGAAACACTATTTCAGGTGCAAATGACTTAACTAAGGTATTTCCTAAGTCAAATAATACCGCTTTTATCTTCAAATTATATCTTCCTTCTGATTCTGGTAAAGCTTGCATCTGTTTATGTTTCAGCATGCAAAGTAAAAAGATAAATGTTTGTTTCGTTTAACTGTGTTTATGTATTTCGACGTAGCCATGCCGATAACACTTTTCACTATAACTCTAGTAGCTATGCTTTTGAACGAAAAAGTTGAGAATAAACTGAAGAAGGTTGTAGAAGATAGAGAATTCAGCACACGAAGCGCTGTTCTGCTGGTTGCAGCTATGAGCATAATCATTTCACTAGTAGTGTTCATTCCACAAAAAGCCATTATGCTTATTTTTCTATTCGCCTATTCTATGTTGCTCTTCACATTTACGTACGTCTTCTCAGATTTTCAGAAAAGAAACGCTAGACTTTTCTGTGCAGCCTTTCTTATTGTCAGCTTTCTGGCAACTATAAGCATCTTTTTTAATTTCGTCGAGAACACTACGATTGCTTATGGTGTTCCGGCTTTTTTTGGGCTGTTCTGCTTTGCTTTTGGAGCGTTGCTATATGAAGAACGTAGAACAAGTATAGGGGAAAGATGGTATCTGGCAGTATTACCACCCGCACTTTTCATATTGCTTTATTTATTTTTTAATCTGACTCCTTTATGGTTCCCTTATCTTCTGAATATGTATGGAATAGTCTTTGCAATCTTAATTGTTCTTTATCTTGGCAGCCTATTTTCATGGAAAACAACATTGGTCTTTATCGCTCTTCTGACAATAATGGATATTATTCTGGTCTTGTATACTGGCACAATGGTTTCCGCAGCAAAGCATGTAGCTGGTCTTAAACTTCCAATTTTAATCTCTCTTCCAACATTTCCAGCAATTGTAGAAGAAGGAAAGTTGCTTTACATGTCTTTAGGTTTAGGTGACTTTTTCTTTGCAGGGCTTATTGGCATACAAAGTTTGAAAAAATTTGGGAAAAGTTTTGCGATTGTATCATTGGTTGCGACGGCTATATCATTTTTCATTTTTGAAGTGTTAATGCTTAACTATGGACTTGTTGCGCTTCCAGGCACATTGATGATAATATGTGGATGGCTACCATTAGTACTCTTAAAAACATTATCAACAAAAATGAAATGAACAGATTCTCTAACCAAATAGTGCGCCTAAGCCTTCAAGCGCTGCCTCTTCCTTGGCCTTCTCTTCCTCTTCCTTCTTTTTCTTTTCTTCACCTTTCGGCTTGGCTTCTGCCGCTGGCGCAGCCGCTGCGGGTGCAACTACTGGCGCAGTCATAATTGTGGGAGCAGATTTAATTGCCTCTTCAATGTTAACCTCTGCTAAAGAAGCCACTAACGCTTTAACTCTTACAGCATCAACATTTATACCTGCGGCATTCAGAACTTGCATTAGATTTTCTTCGTTTATCTCTTTTCCTGCCTTGTGAAGGAGCATCGCAGCGTAAACGTATTCCATATTTTCCACCCCTGCATTCAACTACTACTTTTGCTTGAACTAATCAAGCTTACAATATAAACTTTTACTTATCATTTTTCATTGCTGTTAGAAGATTTTGCTGTGTTAGCTAAATTTAGAACTGTATTTTCTACATATTGCCAAAATTCCTTTTCTAATTTAAACAATGCTTCATCTGATTCTGCTTCCTGCTTAAGCAAAATTCCTCCTCCCAACATACCTAGCAAGAGACTACCGAATCCTGAATATCGTTTTCTCCTTTCTTGCAGCTTCATTTTTATAGTGAAATCATCAGGTTCTCCTTCAATAGTTACATTAACAGTGCCAAGAAGCTTGAACAAAGAAGAATTGCTTGCTGTAATTTGATAATTTGTAGGTGTCTTTTCTCCTATGACTTCAAATTTTCTTTCTTTAAAAAAATCTCCCAACTTTACCGTGAGCAATTCCAAATCTACATTGCTCTTAGACCATTTTCTCTCCATTTCAACCCGAATCAAAAGATTCTCAGACTTATTTTAAAGGCTATCGGATGGCGCGTCTAAAACAATTAGATTATGGAAAGTTTTTTGTGAACAAAAAGCTGTCTCATCATTCAGTTTCGGTTTTGACAAGTCTATTCAAGTTTGACATTTCCATATGAGCCTTTCTAATCAAGTCCGCTATAGTTTCCTTGGTAGGTATTGCAGCATTGAACGAGAGTGTATAGGCTTCTTTATGGGCTATCTGAACAAGTAATATTATGTTTTCCTTCGTCGAATAACATGCATTCAAGGATAATGTGAAAGCATCCATGTGAGCCTTTTCGACTTTTTGTCTTGTTTCTTTTATGTCTATAACAAGTTGTTCTGGGGTTATAATTAATCCATCATCGTATGCAACCTTTATTGAAAGCCCAGTTTCAACAGGTTTTATTCCCAGTTTCGACAAGATACTCGCAAGTCTTTCAGGAATAACTTCACCTTTTCTAGCAACTAAAGTGTCCTTATTTATCCAGACACTTCCAGCCTCAATTCTTGTAGGCAAACCAACAGCATTTAACTGGCTTATTATTGGACCTGGAGGCTGTCCTGTGTTCCCTGCTGGGACAATGACATCAAATGCAGCTATATCTCCTGCTTTAGCTGTTGTTTTTACCTTTCCTCTTTCTAGAAGTAGCACTAATCTAAATGGATTTAAATCGGTGAAAAGATAAGTGTTCGATCCTGATAGGTACTCTGTAAGCTTTTTCAGCTCTGCTTTTTCTTGGCAGTTTTCGATTGCTCTCTTCATAAGTGTATTTTTTATTACCCTTATGTACACTTTTTCTGCTAATTTCTTTTTTAATTCTTGAAATTGAGCAGCTCTTACTTTCTGAAGATTGGCAATTCCGATGACTTTATGCTGTTTTATTAGCTGTATTATCTCTTCAATTTGGCTGATTTTTTCTTGTAAAATCTGTTGTGATGGCATCCTGTTTTCCTCTCTTACGGTCTAATACTTATTGGCTTGCCCATAGACGTTTTTATGTAGATCTGCTTGATGTTTTTAATCCCTCTTCTAAGTTTTCCTTCTACAACCCTCAATACAGCTTGAATATTTTCAGCTATTTCTTCCTCTCTCATGTTTTCTGACCCTATGCCACACTGCAAGATAGGTTGATTACGCATTCTCACAACAACTGTTTTGCGATGTTTCACTATCAAACTTGCTATATCTGCAGTTGGCGGTACTGGTATAGGCATTTTGCCTCTTGGACCTAACACAGGACCTAAAATTTTGCCAACCAAAGGCATTAATGGGGCCTCAGCAATAAAGAAATCATAATTATTGGCAATTTTTCTAAGCTCTCGCTTTTTGCCAGCAAATCCTTCAAGTTCAGCTCTCTCGATGACGAGGTCTACATTTGCTCTTCTTGCCTTTAGAGCTAATTCTCCAGAGGCGATTACACATATTTTGTTTTGTTTTGCTGGGGAATGAGGTAACTCTACAATTTCTTGAAATTTGCCTTCGGGAGATTTCATATCTATATCTTTCAAGCGTATGATAAGCTCTATGGATTGATTGAAGTTTCTTTTTTCAGATTTTTCTTTTGCCTCTTTGACTGCATCCAATATTATTTTCTGGTCTAAGGACATTTTTAAGACCTCGTCTCAATGAGGGAACGAAATGCGATTATAAAAGTATTCTCTTATGCTTCACTCTTACTAAATATTCCGTCATACTTGCCTTCGTCAATTTCCTTTTGAACTTCACGGGGGTCTTTTCCTTCGATTGTGACTCCCATGCTAATGCAACTTCCTAAAACTTCTTTAGCGGCTAGCTTCAGGTTTTTTGCCAAAAGTTCGTGATGCTTGATTTTCGTTATGCGTAAGACTTGTTCCATGTTGAGGTTTCCAACTTTCGTCGTGCTTGGTGTTCCGGAGCCTTTTTCTATTTTTAGTTCGCTGACAATTAAGGCGGATGTTGTAGGTGTTCCAACACTCACTTCAAACTCTTTTGTTTCTGGGTCAACAGCGACTTTCACTGGAACTTTCATTCCTGCATAGTCCTTTGTAAGCTCGTTTATCTTGTTTACAATCATCATAACATTTACGCCTAATGGACCTAATGCTGGACCCAGTGGTGGTCCCGCTGTTGCTTGTCCTCCACTTACAAGCAATTCGACAATTTTTTTATCAGCCATTTATGTTTCCTCACTTTTGGTTTTTGTTTTCTCTACTATCTTCACATAATCGGAATGAACAGTTATTGGCAAGGTGAAAGTTGCTTCCAGTAGCTCAAGCGTGACTTCTCCCTTAGTTTTGTCAATACGCGTTATTTTCGCACGCATGCCCTTGAATGGTCCTCCAGTCACTTCTACTATGTCATCTTCGCTTAGTTCTTCGATTATGGGTTTCCTAACAATATATCTTTCAACCTCGGAAAAGCTTACAACTCCAGGAACCCTAGATCGCACATGTCTTATGCCTCCAATGGCTTCTTCTATGAAGTGTGGACCTTCAGCTTCTATGAAGATGTATCCTCTTAGACTTTCTGGCACAAGAATGGCTTTTATTGGTATTTTGTTCATTTCGATTTTTGCGGCAACAAGTTTGGCTACGTTTCTTTCTTGTCCCGTTGTTGTCTTTACAGCGAAAATCTTTGTTGATGGCTCTTCGTTTTTCTCCATGGCTTCTTCCTTCTAAGCTCGGGGTGCTTGCAGAGTGTTAGATACCAATCTAATAATGAACCCTATTAGTCCAATTGCGCCTATGCCGAGAAGGCATATTTTAATTGATAACCAAAGCTCGCTTCTTCCCGGTTTTATGGCTAACTTTAATGTTTTTGCGCATTGAGCTAGGAACGATCTCAATCCCATTGTTTATCGCACACTCGGTATTTTAATGTAGTATAAACGTTTTTTAGCTATCAGGCTTCGATAGATAAATCTGAACGCTTCTATTAACTTTTCTCTATTTTTATATTAGACTTTCTTCAATGAGATGTCAATTTTTTTAAGCATTTCAACAAGTTTGGGTTTATCTTCACCTTTTATTCCTTTCCAATCCAAAACTACAAATTCAATTTTTTCCAACGTCTTTTCTATACATTGGCGAAGAATTTCTGTATCTGTCCATGGAATAGCGTATTTTGGAATTATGTGTCCAAAAGCAATTTCGCTTTCCAGAGCTATTCGCGTAAACTTCATGTTATAGTGGGGTCCACCTATGCCAAGTACAGCCTTATGTTGGGATTTGCCGAATTCTGTAATAGCTTCTATGGTTGCATGGGCAACAGCCTCAGCAGCATTCAAGTCATTCCATTGTTTAGGCGAGCTTCCCAGCTCAGCAAACATAGTAGGCGTGTTCAGAGAAGGACCGTGATGGGTGCATTCATAAGAAACTTCGTATCTAAGTTGCATTTCCTCTTTAAAGTGCACCATCGCCTTTAAGACTTCTCTCATGGCGCTTGTTGGTGAAACAGAAACTTTTCTGGCAAACCCGCCAAGTTCCGCCTCGCCTAGATTACCCGGAGTGTGAACAGAAAGCGTAGGAGTACCGCTTACACTGCTATGCCTAGAAATGAAAACTACAAGTTCCAGATTGCTAAAGAAATCGGGTAAGTTTTGCGCATAAACAGATTCTTCACTCAAAGTTACGAGTCTAACTTTTCTGCCTCCAACATTTGCTTCATACATCGGGTTTTCTTGAAAATTGGCAGCCATTTTTTCGAAAGAGTAGTGGCTCAAGATTTGTCTAGCAATATTTAGGCTTGCAGTATCCTTGTTCGAGGCGACAAGCAAGATCATGTTTTATGCCTTCCTCGCTGATTTTGTAGTAACTAATAAATAGTCATGACGGTAATGAAGTTGCTGTTGATTTTGAAGCGAATCAGCCAAGCAATGCTTGAGGGACAGTAAAATGAAGGATGAATTTAGCTTAGAAGCAAGATTCTATGACAAGATTTGGGGAAGACGAGATTACGATTCTGACGCAAAGTTTCTGGCTGACTTCTTTCGAAAGTATCATTGCAGAAATGTGATTGACATTGGATGCGGAACAGGAAACCACGCCTTAAGATTGAGCAAAATGGGCTATCAAGTGACAGGAGTTGACGTAAGCTCAACCATGCTAGAAATTGCCAAAGCGAAGGACAAAGAAGCGAAAATCAAATTCATAAAAGGAGACATGAAGAAACTTGAAAAGGTTGTTCCAAAAGGTCAAAGATTTGATGCCGCCATTTGTTTAGGCCAAGTTTTTTCTCATTTAATGACAAACAAAGACGTACAGGCACTACTTAACAGACTGCATAAGATACTGAAACAGAACGGTCTCTTCGTGTTCAGCGCCAGAAATGCGAAGAAAATCAATGAAGAATATTTGAATAAGCTTCGCTTAGACCATATGATAAACGAAGAAAAACTGCAACTTCTGATATTGACCTACAACACACGAGATTTACAAGACTCAAACATCATAGTATGGAATCCTATCTATCTAATAAAACAAAACAGCAAAGTGGACCTGCAAATCAGAGAACATAGACTAAGATGGTTCGAGTTTTCAACGCTTAAGAAGATAATCACAGAAAATGGCTTTAAAATAGTGGCAATTTACTCTGGACCCATGAAAGAAAAATTCAAGGAAGAAGAACATACTGATATGTGGTTTGTAACAACTATCAAGTAAAAGACTCTGACAAATTCCATAAGCAGCCGTCATCTCACCTCGGAAAAGTTTTATAATACAAACCTAATGGTTTTGGTCTGACAAAGGTGGAAACATGCATTTAATTAACTTTAAAGAATTGTCTGGTCAACAGCTCATGGAAATAATTGATAAGGCTATAGAGGTTAAGCGTGATCCTGAAAAATATCGAACTGCCCTAAACGGCAAATCGCTGGCTATGATTTTTCAGAAAACTTCCACAAGAACTAGGGTCGCCTTCGAAGTTGCCATGACCCAACTTGGCGGTCACGCTTTATATATAGATTGGAGGACAACAAATCTTGCGTTGGCAGATGTTTATGATGAGATACAGTATCTGTCGCGTAATGTTGATTGTATAATTGCAAGGTTGATGAAGAATTCTGATTTGCAGGTTATGGCTAAAGCGTCGCTTGTTCCGTTAATCAATGGATGTGACGAAAAATATCATCCTAGCCAAGCAATTGCTGACTTAATCACTATGAAGGAGAAGAAAGGTAAGCTGAAAGGGCTGAGTCTTGTTTACATAGGCATTCATAATAATGTTTGTAATTCGCTTGTTGAAGGATGCACGAAAACTGGGGTGAAGATAACGGCTGTTACGCCTATTTTTAATGAGCCGTCAAAAGATGAAGAATTGCTTAAGGCTGCTAAGAAAACTGGGTTATATGAGACTACGTTGGATGTTAAGAAGGCTGTTAAGGATGCGGATTTTGTTTACACTGACACTTGGATTGACATGGAGTTTTTCTTGGACCCTAAATTTGCTGAGGAAAAGGAGAAGCGCATTAAACTCATGATGCCTTATCAAATTAATAAGGAGCTGTTGAAGGGTAGCAATGCTTATGTCATGCATGATATGCCTATTCATAGAGGATATGAAATAAGTGCTGATGTTATTGAGAGTCCAAAGTCGGTGATATATGAGCAGAGTGAGAATAGGCTTTATTCTGCGAAGGCAATATTGCTGACGCTATTGGGAAATTGACTCTCTCTGGCTGTCTTGACCCCCTATTAATAGATCGAAGCAAAAGTTGAATTAGGGCTATTTTAGTATCATTTGGACGAATTTTTCTGGGTTAAATTCTTCTAAATCCTCATATCTTTGCCCAGTTCCAATAAACAGGATAGGTTTCTTAGTAACATAAGTCACGCTTAATGCTGAGCCACCCTTTACGTCGGCATCAACCTTTGTCAATATTGTTGCGTCTACGCCTATGCTCTTGTGAAATTCTTCCGCTTGCATAACTGCATCATTTCCTGTAAGAGAATCCACTGTCAGAATGGTTAAGTCTGGTTTTACTATGCGTTTGATTTTCTCAAGCTCATTCATCAAGTTTCTGTTGGTTTGCATTCGCCCAGCCGTGTCAATTAAAACCACATTTACTCCATGAGCTTTTGCATGACCAATTGTATCGTAAGCTACTGCTGCTGGGTCTGCACCATACTTGTGCTTAATCATGCGGATTCCTAAGCGCCTTGCATGTTCTTCTAATTGTTCAATTGAACCTGCCCGATAAGTGTCGCTGCAAGCAAGAACAACAGAGTAGCCATTTTTGCTTAAGAAGCGAGCAACTTTTGCGATGGTTGTAGTTTTTCCTGTGCCGTTTATTCCAACAAAAACTATGACGAAAGGCTCATTTTTTTTGCGTTTCTCTGTCACATCCTTTAGCAAATCAATTTTGTTGTTTGTGAGCATAACCTCCAAAAGCACTTCACGCAAGTTTTCTTCTATAATTTTCTTGCGGTCTTCGAGTCTTTTCACTTGAACTCCGTTTAAGCGTTTTTCCATGCTGTCGCATATTTGTTCGGCCACTGGAAAGGCAACATCGTTTTCTGCAAGATTTATTTTAAACTCTGAAAGTAATGGACGCAGGTTTTCAGCCTTAAGCTCTGTTGTTGTAACCTTACTTACAAGTCCCTTTAATCCAGCTTTCAGCTTCTCAAACATCTTTTACGCTCTTCTCTTCTCTCATCTTAGCCACTAAATCTTCAAATTTTTCTCTGTCCTCATTGATTCGTTCTGCTACTTGATTCAACTGTTGCTGAAGTGACAGTCTAGTTTTCTCCAAGTTTTCTAGGCGTTTTTTGAGAATTTCCTTTGCCTCTTGCAGTGTTTTTTCGATTGAAACTCCAGCTCCCATTCCAACGATTACTTTATCTCGGCTTTCAAGTCTGGCTTTGATGTAAGAGTTGCCGCCTATGGGAACGAAAAGCTCAGAGTTTTCTTTTTCTTTTTCTAAGCCTTCAAGCGTCATACTCGCATATGTTAAATCTGTTATGACAGCGTTTATCATGTTTACTCTGGTCTGGATTGTTTCGGCAGTTTGTTCAAGATATCGCAATTCGACGCTTAGTCTGCGAAGTTCTTCTTCATTTTTACTTGCCAACTTCCTATTCTCCAGTGACTATTTTCTTAAGTATTGGATTCTTTATGTCTTGAGGTTGGACCTCTTCAATGCTGAGTATTTTTATGTGAAAGCGTTTTACTCTATGTTTGCTTCCTAATTCAGCGTAAACTTTTTCAACTGCGTGCTCGGGCTTGAGTGCAATGACTTCTTTTCTGAAAGGAGTTTTTAAGTTTGGTTTTCTTATTTCACCTGTTACTTTGAATATTTTCATTTGTATCCTCTTCTTTTACAACATCCAAGGCGTTCCCTATTATAAATATCTCGGGTCCCGTCGTCATGGAACCAGCTATAGCTGCATAGCTATTGCCAATTAAACCCGTGCCAACATATGGTATGCCACAATTGATTGTGCCCACGTCAACTGGAACTTTAAGAACTTCTTCCAAAAGTTTTCGCTCTGAATCCTTTAGCAACGGGTGGGCAATGACTCCTTTATTTGTAGCAACGGCTAATGAACCAACATATGGTAAACCTGCAATTTCGCCTGGAACTGCTTCAACGCCCAAGATGTCAGAAATTTCTCTTAAATCTTGTTCCTTCAATCGGGGGTCAACTATGGCACCGTAATCATTGGCTAAAACAATGTTTCCGTGTGCTGTTTTCTTTTTCTCCATTATTGCAATGTTTCCTTCGAAAATGCTTTTTATAGCCTCAATTTCTTCTTCTTTGACAAAATGTGGAAGAAGAATCCCATTCGAGTTTGCACACGCAAGTGCTCCTATGAGAATTGATTCGCCAATCGTTGTATGGATTAGCTTGACTTTTAGCCATTCACTTGCTCTCTCAGCTTTTTTAAGCGGAACCAATTTTGGAATTATGACCACTTTGTCTGTTGCAAGCGAATATACTCCTATGCTTGCACTTCCAACAAGGCTACATAAGTAAATCGCCAAGACCAGTCTCCTTTTATGTTACTTTTCTGCAATAATATCAGCCAAGCTTATAGTTTTTGCTTTCCACTTTAAAGCCTATTAAAGTTAACCTTCAAGCTTAGCATTCTGCTCAAAAGATAGACGCACTTCAAAGACTTTGCAGACATAAAAGTTCCTCCGCTAGTTCCAACATCACTCTCCACACCTAAATTCGCATTTGGCATTTAAATTCTTGTTTTATGCCATTCACTTTTCTTATATATGACGAGAATGGCGTTTGATGAGGCACCATGATCGTAAACATTTGAGATAACTTTTTGTTGCACTCTATCCACGGGTTGTTTCAACATCATTTCTTGCAGTTGACCAAAATCAAGTTGGCTTTCTGGATCAAGTATGAGAAGTTTGCCATTCTGCTTAAGAACACGTACACACTCTGAAAGTAAAGGCTCATGTTCTTTTATTTTTATATCATGAAGTGTCCAGCTTAAGACTACATAATCGAATTTGGCTGAGTTGAATGGTAAAATATTTGATTCCGCTTTCTGAAAGGCGCAATATTTGCTAACATTTAACATTTCCGAGAGGCGTGTGGCAACTTTAATGTTCTGCTCTTCGATATCAGTGCCGTAAACCCGACATTTTTTCTTTGCCAAAAAACATGCGAGGATTCCTAAACCACATCCTATATCCAAAACTGTTGATTTCGACCTTATTTCTTTCTCGAGAACTTCGTGGCGATTGACAAGAAAATCTAAGCTTTGCTGACACTTGTCTATTGGCAACTTACTTCTCAATAGAACTCTTAGCAGAGAGTATTCGCTTAAAAACCAAGAATAGTTCGCCATCAATGTTTCAATTTCAAGCGCATTGTAGCCTCTTTCCTCAAGTTCTTTCTTCAAAGCAAGAAATACAAATTCATAAATCCCTTTTTTCATAAATCTTTCTTTACAGCACCCATGATATAAAGAAATCCCAATAATTTAAACTGGGCTTAAACTTAATCCTCGCATTATATTCAAAAGATTGATTCGCTCAATTTTCGCTCGTTTTGAGCTATGGAACAAAGTTCAAGATGTAAAATGCTAACTTTCACATTCCATCTTAACTTGTTTCACCTAAATTTTCAGAATGAACTCAAAAAAGAATACGTAACAGCATATTTGGCTCCAAATTAAGGGGCTAGAAAGTGATACACATGCACTGAGCCTAATCAGTCTCCTTCAGCCAAATAAACAGTAACATTACCCTCTTTATCCTTCGCAACCCTCACCCGAATATTCCGCGGAGGCTTCTCAATTCCTTGCCTCCAAACCCTCTCATTAACCTCATTACTAATAATAAGCCTCTTAGGCTCCTCTTTTTCCCCTTCCTCACCCCCACGAACTTCCAACTTCATGTGCTTCACCACGAAATCCCTAATCATCCTCACAGCCCTCGTAGCTCTCCTATTAGGAGGCGCAATCCAAACTTTACCCAACGGAATCGTGTAAACCCTCTCTTCAACAATCTCCTCTTCCTCTGCCCTCTCCTCACGGATTGGTGGTTTAGCCTCCTCCTCAGCAGGTGCTGGTAATTCTTCCTTCTTCTCTGCGACTTCTACAGCCTCTTCTGCAACAACTTCCTCTGCCTTCTCTTCAACTTCTTCTCCTTCTTCAGTTGCCTCAACTAATTCTTCCTGTTCTTGCTCAGCTATTCGCTCTTCTTCCTTCTTCTCTTCTCCTTCCATAGTACAACTTCTCCTAAGCCTTTATTTTTCTGCTTCTCCACTGTCTCCTTTTAGGATGAGCCCTAAATTTTCCAGCAGTTTTCGCTATGACCCACGTAGGAACAGCCTTTTTCTCTTTTCCAGCCTTCGCCAATCTTCGTTTTTTTGCAGCTGGTTTATTTCGAGCCATAATTATATCCTTCTAATTTTTGTTTCCCGTTTCTGAGCCTGCAACTGAGTTAATATTTGTTTTAATTGCTCATCCGTTAGAGGTATAGGCAACTTCCCTTGCTGAGCAAGCTGGATTAATTGTAATTCCAGCTGTCCAGTGAATTCGGGTCTAACCATTTTCAAATTCGCTAATCTCTGTCTAGCTTCTGAACTCAAAATTTTCCTCAGCAACACTTGCTTTTGCAGTTCCATCTGTTGCTCCATTTGAGCCTGACGTTGCTCCTCAGCAAATTTCTGCTGTAAAGCCAAAAGTTTTCTTCTGCGAAGTTCTTCCAGCTCGTCTTCTGCCACTTTATTCTCCCTTCTGATACTTCTCCAATTGAGGATGCTCTTTCACCAATTCCTTATAAATGTCATCAGCCAGTTCTCGCAGAAGCTTTCGCCCCTCCCGTGTTATTCTTCTCCCATTGGGTTTCAAAGTTTCAATTAAACCAGCAGCTTCCAACTGTTGCAAAGCTTTCCTTATTATTGTACCACCAGCCTTAACTCCATGTTCCGGTCTAACACCAAAATCTTTTCTTCTCCCATACTCAGCTCTTAACTTTTCTACACCAACTGGACCGTGAACGAAAATTTTGCGCAACAATGAGGCACAACGAACATACCACCAATCTGGGTCTTGCGGTTGCCTTTGAACATGACAACCAGTTTTCACAATACTAGCCCACGGAGGCGGATTTACCTCGTCCACGTTCTCTTTCAGATACATGGCTATTTTTTTGATGAGTTCAGGTGCTGGGACATCATGAGGTGTTACCAAGACAACTTATCCTCGCAGCTTTTCCTTCAGTAAATCTTGAAGCCAAATATAAAGGCTTTCACTTTTTATGACGCTTATAAAGCATGAAAGTGTGTCCTCTAACCTCCACTAATGAAGCTTCTGTTTGCTTACTAATTCGCAAGGCAATTTGTTTTGCTTCATTTTCGCCTAATGCACTTTCCAAAATTTTGATTTTAACCATTTCCCTTTTATCTAATTGTTTGCCAATTTCCTTAACTATTTCTTGCGTAACTCCACTTTTGCCAATCCATATAGTAGGATTTTCTCCACTAAGCCTACGTTTAACTCGACGTTTTGTTCTTGATGTTATTTCGCTCACCAATTAAACATCCTCTTCTTTCTTTTTAACGGTATTCTCGTTTGCTTCCCACATTCCAAACAAGTGATTACCACATGCGGTTCTCTCCGCTGCTTTATCCTCACCCGACAATTCACGCCAGGTAAAATAAAGCTTTTACAATACCTGCAAACTTGACGCTTGTACTTTCTTGGTAATTGAATTCTGGCAGCCATAGCTATTTTTCTGGCAATGTCAACATAGCGTTGTGCCAAATTAGGGTCTTTATTAAAAGTTTCTTTTGCAAGAGTGAAAAGTGTTTGAATACGTTGCTTTGCTATCTGCTTGGTAGTGGAGTCCATTCTTTGCTGATCACGCTTTAAGTTGAGTGGCTATTTTCTTTCCTAAATCTCGGCATTTCTGCAGTTCTCCTTCAACAATGGGGCCCTTCACTCCTTGAACCTTTATTGTCAAACCCGACGTAAGCTGTTTCATTCCAGAAACTTTTTCGTTTACTTGCTTCTCCATTTTCTTTACTGCTTTCCCAAAATCTCTTCCGAGATAAGTGTCAAAAACAGCAAACATTTTTCCCTTTAACTGCAACTCGCCAAGCTTATTAATAAAGCCTTTAATACTTCTTGTTGGTTCACCCATGTGGTTTGGAGACCCTATCAAGATGGCATCATATTCTAGAATTTTGTTGAAATCAACTTCCTTAACTTCGCTGATAGAAACTTCAACTCCTCCGACTTCCTTTAATCCTTGTATGATTTTTTCGGCTACAATTTTGGTGTTACCATACTTTGATTCATAAATAACTATTACCCTTACCATTACTATTCATCCTTTACTTCGTCTTATCTAGTTTTTATGAGTTGTGGAAGACGCTAATTTTTAGAGTTTGAGCCTTATTGGAGTATAAAGTACATCAATCAATAGTAGTTTAACTTATGGAAACTAAATTAAGTATCCATCTTATTGAGTAAATATTATTTGGTGCTAAATATTCGTGGAACGCAGAAAACTAGATAGGGAACATCTGTTAGCAGTTTGCACCAAGCTTGAAATAGAATTGCTGTGCTCTTGTTTTTATTTTTCATTATTGATGAGTCATGTATAATGGTTTTGAAGCGTCCTTTTTCCTTTGTTCTCTAAGTCCTTTATCTGTCAAGCATTTTCCTCCTGCTGGGCAATATTTCTCGGCGTGGTAGTCAAATATTTTGAAGAGTGGGTCCATGGTTTCTTTATTCAAGGTGTAGAAACGTTTCTTCTTTTTTCTTTCTGAAAATACAAATCTGCATCTTTCTAAAGTTCGAAGATTGTGGGAAACCATGCTTTGCTCTTGCCGAAGAGCCTCTGCAATTTCAGTTACATTTTTTCGTCCATTGCGGAGAAGTTCTAAAATAGCCAGTCGTGTTGGACTTGCCAATGTTGAAAAGAACATGTAGCAAGTTTCACTTAAATTCTGTTTCATAAACGTCACTCAACTGAATATTTCGTCATATGAAAAATATTTCATATAATAAATATAAAACTTCCGCTAAGAAACCTTTTTTCCCGACATAAAATCGCCAGTTCATAAATCACCCAAGAACTTTATCCAAAACTTTCCTTCCAATGTCATCTTCGCCTATTTTGAAGGTTTCAGGCTCCTCAATCTCTAATATAGCCTTCAACGCTTCTGAATCAAGCTCATCGACAAGCCGCAAAATTTCTCTCTTCGCCGATTCAAGATGATTCTTCCAAACCCCTTTATTCGCAAAAATCACGCCAGCAAGTGGACAAATCTTTTTCATCTTCAAAAACCACTCGATTCTTCCGTTTTTTATATTTATGTCAAAGGTTATCGGTCCAGCAACACATGTTTCTGGCTTCACTGGATGGATTTGGCATTTTCTGGTTTTTTTGTTATAAAATATGCAATAGCCTTCTAAATCTTCTCTTGGAAAGGCGTATTTTGCTTGGACAAATGGGCTGTCAAAGCGTAACTTTTGCTTCTTCAAATACGTCTCTATTATTTGTCTCCGTTTAGAGGTTAATGGAGGTTTAGCATTTTGACAGCAACTTATTTTGCATCTGCCACAGACATCGAAGAAATTGTTCTGCCTCTTACTTTCTTCTCGCATAATAACCCTCATAGTTTTATCAGAAGTAAGGTTGATTATTTTCAAGATTCTTTATAAGCGTTGAGTAAACGCTTATTACTGCCTCTCTGAAATCTGTTTTCTGCTTTTTCCTGAGAACTCTTTCTTTTATAATTTCCGATATGTTACCGTACTCTATTCTTTTCTGTATTATTGGGAGATACTTTTTCTCCTCATTCGTCGCGTTTTCCAAAGCAATCTTGAAAAGGTACTGACAAACTTTGCGAGCAGTTGACCCATGCCTATTTAGAACTTTTGCGTTTAATCCGTCTGCAACAATCGAATTATAATCTTTTACAAGAATTTCGTAAGGCAAAAACTCAACCTCTTCGCACATAAATCCTCTCAACACTGCTCTGATGAAGCAGCTTAATGCTACATCCGATCTCACACATTCTTGCTCATCCATAACTCGTATTTCCACAGCCTTTCTATCAAAGCGAAAAATAACGCCTCGAGAATTAACCCAATCTTGATGTAGAAGATGTTTCTTTATGCCTGCCTCAGCCAAATCCATCGAGTACCTTTCAATAATATCTTTTCTATATTGTTTAAATGAAGAAGCATATTCAGGAATAACGTCTCCAGTGATTGATGGCACTTCTTCTTGGTTTAACATATAAAAGTGCAGTCTATTATCAATTTTATTCCCTATTTTTCCTTCATAAATTGGTGATGAAGCTGAAATTGCGGGTAAATACGCGCATATATTTGCAAGCAAATTATGTAGTAAAATGCCGTCTTCTTCCTTCGAGTATGGAAGGTTTAGCTGAAAACTTTGGATGTTAAGCCATCCATGCTTCTTAAGGTTAAAAACTTTGCTGTATTCCTCATAAACTTGTCTATGTCGATGAGACCATACTTCTGTTTCTTCAAGCCTTAGCAGGGGATGCATCCCTGTTCCGAGCAAAAAAGCCTTGTATCTGCTTTCTAAAAAATCGAGAAGTGACAAAACTGCTTCATGCATAGTTTCGTCGAAGACTTCTGGCGATTTGAATGGAGCGTTAGGCTTAACTTCTATCACGTGCAATTGCAGCTCCTTTCCAAAAGTGAAATTTGACTGTTTCACAAAGTTTACAATGCGTCCACAGAAATCCTTTATAATTTTGTCTGCAATAGGTAAGGCTTTCAATTCTTCGTTGACAATTGAAAACTCGTGTTCTGGACCTAAAACTGTCAAAGGTTTATACGTACTAGTTTCCTCTTTCATTATGCGATTATCAGATTTAGATATAAAAATTGCAGTTAATCTTAAATATAGCTACTGTAATATCGAGCATTCAATTATCTGGTGTTACATGCTTGCTGGTCGTTTCAAACATCGACCTGACAATAAATTTGCCTTTAATGAGTCCGTCGACGTTCCTTGGATCATCAATAAAAGATTTTACTCTCAACATCAATAATGATTATAGGTATCTTAAAACAGGATACTACGTTTCATTGCATGCAGAGATTCTTGGGAACTCGGTAATTCCGTCAAGCGAAAACATTATCGATGCTTATAGAACACCCCTTTTGTTGCTTAGAGCTTCTAAGGCTGGGGTTCCAACAATGCCCTATTTAGTAACGAGTTCTGTGAGACAAATGATTTCAGAAGTTGGTTTTCCAATGGTTGTTTTTGCTGTAAACCCCTTCTCTTATGAAGGCTTTATAATAGCGAAAAATAGAAGCGCTCTTTACAGAGCTGTCAAAAGTTTAGGCATGAACTACAAGTTTGCAGTATGTGTACAGCCCTTTCGAGGTGAGATATTTTCATTCAACTCTTATTTTGGGAAATGTGAATTGGAAGAAGATGTGCAAAAAATTTCTGAGAAGGTTTATGAAGTGTTCAAGATTCCAGTCTGCAAACTGCATGTCCAACGCATTGAAAAAAGCATTCATCTTTGCGGTCTTCAACCTGTAAAAAAGGAAGAGATTTCTCCATTAGGTTTAAAGATGATTTCCGAAGGAGTTTCTCAATTTTCTAAAAATGGTGAGAGCCTTATTGGCTAATATAGCCTGCTTTGTCGAAAGATACAATTTTACAGACCCAAAAGAAGCTTCGGCACTCCATAGCTTCAAGGTTACAGCGGAAAAAATGAATTGCAAATTTGATTTCATGTTCAGAGAGCATCTTCTGGAACTTCCAAAATACGATGCCGTTTTTATTAGAGCAACAACTGATCCGCTTTTCACAGCCTATATAGTTTCTAAGACAGCATGGGAAATGGGCTTAAAAGTTGTTGACGATCCGAAGTCCATACAGATCTGCGGTAACAAAATCCACTTATATGCGCTTTTCAAAAAATATAACATTTCTCATATTCCAACAATATTCCTGAACAAAGAGGAATTGCACCATAAACGGATTTTGGACATCTTCAGAACTTTTGGAAGACCAGTCGTGATAAAGGCACCTTACACAAGTTTTTCAAGATACGTGGAGAAAGTAGCTTGTGAAACAAGTTTTCGAGAAGTTGCCAAAAGATTCTTTAGAAAATCTGATGTTTTGGCTGTGCAGAAGTTTGTGCCCACAGCCTTTGACTGGAGAGTCGGAGTATTAAATGGCGAAGTCTTGTATGTATGCAAATACATGGTGCCTAAAGGCAGGTGGAAACACGGCGCTAAACGTAGAGGCAAGCCAAGTTTTGTTTGGGGCAGAACGATATCGTTGAAGAGAGAAAATGCTCCAATGAAGCTTAAAGAAATGGCTTTGAAGGCTTGTGAGGTTGTTGGAAATGGGCTTTATGGAGTGGATATTAAAGAGGTTAATGGCGAGTATATTGTGGTAGAAGTGAATGACAATCCAAGCATTTATGCGGGTTATGAGGATCTTAGAGCTAAGGATGTTTACAGCAAAATTATAGAATTTCTAATTGAGTAGTGACGAGATGGCATATTGAAAAAGTATTGGCTACAGTAATTCTACAATTATATTCTGACGCAAGGGTTCTTTGAAATATCAAGAACATTATGTTGGCTATTTCACGGGCATTAGGCGCCATTCTCTATAATCTGTAATTACTCTAACATATCCCATTAGCATCTTATCTACATCCGCATCCCCTGTGTCAACCCGCAAAACGCCACCATCAATATTCTGAAGCTTACTTTTTGTCGCAGCTACAATAATCTTTTCCTTTCCAACCCGCTTAACAATCTCTGGGCTTACTTGCTGATTCCCTCTACCCAATAGGATTCCTTGATGTCCAATCGGCGAAAGAATAATCCAAGTGTTCCGCCAATTCCCTATCTCTTCCAAAATTCTCTTTTCATCCACATCAAGTATAACCTTGCCCTTTCGATAAATATCAACGCCCAAAACAGTTTTATCTACACCCAATAATTCTGCTATGCACTTAACTGTTGTTCCTGGACCAAGAATGTATGTGGCGTTTGGTTGCATCTCTTCGATTATGAATCGCGCTATTGCCATCTGATTATCTCTTTCGTCAACTGTTTCTGGACTTGCTTGCTTGCTTCCTTGAATTCGCATAGGAACGAATGGTCCCTTCAGAACGCCATATAGCTTTACAACGAAAATGTCACTTCTAATAGCCGTTTCATCCGCATCCATAACCTCAAATTCCACGATTTCAGCTTTTTTCTGAGCAAATGCTAAAACTACTTCTGCAGCGTCTGAAGGATTTACTGCAAAAACACCACTATACATTTTCACGCCTGAAGGTACACCCAAAACTGGCACCTCATCGCAACCTTTCATGGCGTCAAAAATGTCCTTAGCAGTGCCGTCGCCGCCAACAAAAACTATTAAATCCACATGGGCTTCACTTAACAGCCTAACAGCCTCTTTCGTATTTTCAGCGCTTGTTTCCTTTCCAACATTCATCGGCAGAATTTGAACAGTAAAATCTGCTTTCTTCGCTTCCTCCGCACCCATAATATCGGGGCAAGTTAAAATTTGGATTTTTTTCTTCTCCATACTCTCTTTTAATTTTTGCAGAAATTCTATTGCTCTTTGAGGTGCTACTGGTTTTGCACCTCTGGCAATTGCTTCCTTCAAAATTCCATCTGTTCCTTTGAGTCCTACTCTTCCTCCCATGCCTGCTATTGGATTAACTATAAAGCCCAGCCGCATAATCTTTCATCTAAATAAAGATTCATAAGCATGCTATAAACTATTTCAGCAACTTAATTGCTAAAATGTTAATTGCCAAAGTTCAATGTGAAAACAGCAGTTTTTGCTAAAAATTCTTATATCTTAAAATTTAAAACATCGTCTTCTCACAACAAATGAGGCTATTAAATGTCAAGAAAAAGCATGAAAAAAATTCTTGTTACGGGAGCTACGGGGCAAATTGGTTCTGAACTAACAATAGAGCTTCGAAAAAGGTATGGAAAAGATAATATTGTCGCTGCAGGCCACAAGAGAGCGCCAAGTGACAAACTTTTACACTCCGGTCCTTTCGAATACATTGATGTTACAGATAGGCAAAGCATCGAAAGAGTTATTGAAAAATATGATATAGACACTATTTATCATCTTGCTGCTATTCTGTCCGCAATAGGCGAAGAAAATCCACAGCTTGCTTGGCATGTAAACATGGGCAGTCTATACAATGTACTGGAAATAGCGAGAGAACATCAGCTAACTCGAATCTTTTGGCCCAGCTCCATTGCCGTTTTCAGTCCAGACGCCCCTCGCATTAACACTCCACAAGACACTGTTTTAATTCCTCGAACGATGTATGGCGTGACAAAAGTTGCTGGTGAACTCCTATGTAATTACTACTTCAACAAATATGGCTTAGACGTTCGAAGCGTTCGCTATCCAGGCATAATAAGCAGTGAAACGCTTCCTAGTGGGGGCACAACAGATTATGCTGTAGAAATATTTTATGAGGCAATTAAAAATAGGCAATATACATGCTTTGTGAGGGAAGACACTGTTTTGCCGATGATGTACATGCCAGACTGCATCAAAGCAACAATAGACCTTATGGAAGCTGATTTTTCCAAAATTAAACACCGCACAAGCTATAATGTTTCTGCAATAAGCTTTTCTGCAGGGGAGCTTGCGGCTGAAATTAGAAAGTATATTCCAAGCTTCAAGTGTGACTACAAGCCCGACTTTAGACAGCAAATTGCAGATTCATGGCCGATGTCGATAGACGATAGTGTAGCCCGCAGAGAGTGGGGTTGGAACCATACATATGATTTGGCTTCTATGACGAAAGATATGATAGAAAAGTTGTCTAAGAAACTTGTTAGCTAATAGCTAGAAAGAGTTAAGAGAATGTATGAGAAATAATGGAAAAAGAGATGTGGTTAGAATGCGAAATCCAACAGCCTTTTTACGAGAAGAATATGAAGAACTGGTGAAAAATGAACTAGACTGGAAGCTTCGTGTTCTGCAGGGTCCAAGCACACCATGGTGCACTGTTGACGGTAGAAAAGTGCTAATGTTCTGCTCCAACAATTATCTGGGGTTAAGCAACCATCCACGATTAAAGGAAGCAGCAGCTAAAGCAGTTCAGACATATGGGGCTGGTTCTGGTTCTGTCCGTCCAATCGCTGGAAATATGGACTTGCACATAGAACTTGAAAAACGACTTGCAAAGTTTAAGCATGCAGAGGCATCGCTTGTGTATCAGACCGGTTTTGCAGCGAATTCAGGTTTGATTCCGCAATTAGCTGGCAAAGGCGACTTGATAGTAAGCGATGAGCTTAACCATGGCAGCATAATCGACGGTGTTAGGCTTTCACACGCGGAACGTGCAGTCTATAAGCATTCTGATTTGCAGGATTTGCAGCAGGTTTTGGAGGAAGCGGAAAAGCATTCGCCTCCTTATAGGCGGATTCTGATTATCACTGATGGCGTTTTTTCAATGGATGGTGACATAGCACCTCTTGATGGTATAGCTAAACTGGGTGCTGAGCATGGTGCAATGGTTTATGTGGATGATGCTCATGGCGAAGGTGTGCTCGGTGAGGGTGGAAGAGGTATTGTTTCTCATTTCAAGCTTGGTCGAGACAAGGTTCATGTTGAAATGGGCACTTTCTCAAAGGCTTTCGGCGTAGTAGGCGGACATGTTTCGGGTTCCAAAGATTTGATTAACTTTGCTTATAATAAATCACGAACATGGCTTCTCAGTGGGTCGCATCCTCCAGCAGTTGCTGCTGCTTGCATAGCAGCAATTGATGTTTTAGAAAGTGAACCGCAACATGTGCAAACATTGTGGGAACACACGAAGTATTTCAAAAAAGTTATGAAAGATTTGGGCTTCGACATTGGTAATAGTCAAACCCCAATCACTCCAATCATTGTTGGTGAAAGTGGTGTGGCGAAGAAGTTGAGTGCGCGACTTTTCGAAGAAGGTGTTTTTGCCTTGCCGATTGTTTATCCGATGGTTGCGCGGGATAAAGCCAGAATAAGGACAATTATGAATGCTGCATTGACAAGAGAGGACTTAGACTTTGCTATTGGCGCCTTCGAAAAAATTGGAAAGGAATTACAAATAATCTAGCTTATTGTTTTGTATCTTTATACCTAACTTTCTATAGGCGTCAGTTTAAGTGGAAACATGATGAATATTAAAACTGCCAAGAAACAGTTGCGTGAAGAAATTTGGGACAAACTTGAAAAAAGCGGCGTTGCAAGGTTTCCGCTTCCATGCTATGGGCGAATTCCAAATTTTACTGGGTCAGAAAAGGCAGCACACAAAGTTAGACTTCTTGAGGAATGGAAAAAGGCGAAGGTTGTTTTTGTTAATCCTGATTATGCTCAGCAAAAAATTAGAGAATATGCACTTTTAGATGGCAAAACTCTCGTCATGGCTTCGCCCAGACTGAAACAAGGCTATATTGTGATTAATCCTAATAATGTTAAGGGTTTAGAAAACTTTGCCTCCACGATAAAGGGAGCTTTCAAACATGGAAAAATCGTTAATGTAGAAGAGATGCCAAAGCCAGACCTGATTATTGAGGGTTCTGTCGCTGTGGATGTGCATGGGCGTAGACTTGGAAAAGGATGCGGATATGGAGACATGGAGTTAAGCACTCTAAAACAAATGTTTGGAAAAGTTCCCATAGTGAGCACTGTTCATGAAATGCAGATTGTTGAATCCGTTCCTTTCGAAGAAAAAGATGAAAAAATTTCGATAATTGTCACGCCTACACGAGTAATCCATATCCCATCTTAACGCATTCATCAGCTTTTCTATCAGAAACTGCATATTTATAGCTATCCAAAATTATTGCAGAAAATCTAGGGGGTGTCAGTATTGATTGTATAGCAAATCAAAAACAACATGTTTATGTTTCTTATCCACCGCCTACTGGTGGTATTATAGCCAAAATATCATTATCGGCAAGCTCCGTATCTAATCCTCTAAGTGTTGATACACTTCTGCCGTTTATGAGAAATTGCAGAAAGCCTTTGACATTGCCGCTCTTATTGTCATAAATGTATTCCACAAAGTCTTTTCCATAATTTTTAGCCAGTTTTTTAAGTACAGTATTCACCGTTACTGGTTCATTGTTTGGAAATTCTAAAGTTTGTTCTTTTTTACCCACTATCTCTCTAAGGCTTGTAAAGAAGCGCACTGTAACTCGCAAGAGGGTAACCACCAACACTGAAGATTCTCATGCCAAAATTTAAACTATAACATACCTAATATGCTATTCGGATAAACTGAAGTAAAAGTTTATATTTCTGTGCTTTTTTTGCTTACTCCGAAAGATAAAAAAGATTTTAAACTTGAATGGAGGATTTGTATGGCTTACTTAACAACAACAGCATCTGGACAACCAGTTCTAATACTGAAGGAAGGCACAAGCAGAAGTAGAGGAAGAGAAGCCCAAAGAAACAATATAATGGCAGCCCGTGTAATCAGCGAAGTCCTAAAGAGCACTTTGGGTCCTCGTGGCATGGACAAAATGCTCATCGACAGCTTAGGAGACATAACGATAACAAACGATGGTGCAGCAATCCTAGACGAAATTGAAGTGGAGCATCCAACAGCCAAAATGATGGTTGAAATCGCAAAAACACAAGACGATATGGTAGGTGACGGAACAACAACAGCCGTAGTTTTAGCTGGCGAGCTACTCAAGAGAGCAGAAGAACTTCTTGACCAGAACATTCATCCAACAATACTAGTGAGTGGCTACCGCAAAGCAGCACAAAAAGCGATAGAAGTTATAAACAAAATTGCAACACCAGTAGACATAGAAGACCGCGAAACCTTGAAGAAAGTTGCTTTAACATCTATGGCGAGCAAAGCCGTAGGTGCAGCAAAAGAACACTTCGCACAGATCGCAATAGATGCTGTGAAACAAATAGCTGAAAAACGCGGAGACAAAATAATCGCTGACATAGACAATATCCAACTGATAAAGAAAACAGGAAAAAGCCTCCTAGAATCACAGCTTGTAAGAGGTTTAATAATCGATAAGGAAGTTGTTCACACTGGGATGCCTAAAAAAGTCGAAGATGCAAAAATAGCATTATTAGACTGCCCATTAGAAATTGAAAAAACGGAATTCAGCGCCGAAATAAGAATACGCGATCCAGTTCAAATGAAGGCTTTCCTAGACCAAGAAAACAAAATGCTCAAGGAAATGGTGGACAAAATCAAGTCGTCAGGCGCCAACGTAGTTTTCTGCCAGAAAGGCATAGACGACATGACACAGCATTTTCTTGCAAAAGAAGGAATATTGGCTGCCAGAAGGGTGAAGGAGTCAGACATGGAAAAACTAGCCCGCGCAACGGGCGGAAGAATAATCACAAATCTTGCTGATTTGTCATCTCAAGACTTAGGCGAGGCTGGCATCGTCGAGGAGCGCAAAATAGGCGAAGACAAAATGATTTTCGTTGAAAAATGCAAAGACCCTCGTTCTGTTGCTGTGCTCATACGGGCTGGACTTGAAAGAATGGTTGACGAAGCAGAGAGAGCCATGACAGACGCTTTATCCGTCGTCTCAGACGTCATAGAAAACAACAAAATAGTTCCAGGCGGCGGCGCAGTAGAAGTTGAAGTAGCAAAAGAGCTTAGAGATTACGCCACAAAAGTCGGTGGAAGAGAACAACTCGCAATAGAAGCCTTTGCTGACGCTATCGAGGTAATACCCAGAACCTTAGCAGAAAACGCTGGACTAGAACCTATAGACATAATCGTAGAACTTAGGGCAAACCATGAAAAGAAAGACAGCGCCCACATGGGTGTAAACGTCTTCACTGGAAAAGTTGAAAACATGCGAGAAAACGGCGTAGTCGAACCGCTTGTCGTAAAAGAACAAGCAGTAAAATCCGCCGCAGAATCCGCGTCAATGATACTGCGCATAGACGACGTGATAGCCGCAACAAAGCCAAAAGAAGAAAAAGGACCAGAAAAACCGCCAGGAGAAGGCGAAAGCGAAGAATACTAAACCTTAAACCCCAATTTTTCTCAAAAATTTAACCATTTTTTCTCGGAACACGGTTTTAATAGGCATTTTGGAGTACAGGTACGTAAAGCATATATAATGGAAATTTTGAACAAAAGGGAAAATGGTAAAAGGTGAAAATATGAAAAAGTATACTGTGCTCTTTGCCATTGCATCTTTATTTTTGTCCTTGATGATTACTTTGCACACAAATGTTCCGTCCGTTAAGGCTGGAGACATATTCCATGATGGAGACTTGATACTTGGCGGAAACAACGTAACCATAATTGACAATCAAATTTTACACATAAACGGCAGCATCATCATCACAGAAAACGCTACGCTTATAATACGTAATAATGGAGGCATAAACCTCACACAACAACACAGTAACCAATTTAACATAACTCTTAAAAATCCAGCTAATGGAAACCCACGACTAATAATGGAAAATTATAGCGGTGTAACGGGAAATGGCTATTCTCTATTTTTGGACTTTTACGGCAACAGCACGATGGAGACAAATCTAGCAGCTACTCCCGAAAATGTCATTTTCCGATTCTTTGACTACTCTTATGCCAACATCACGGAATCCGAGTTTTGGCTCATCTACCTTTACAATAACGCAATCCTACACGTGACAAATGCTACATTAAATTACGTTTTCCTTTATGGTAATTCGAAGGCTACTGTAAGCAACGCAGAAATCTATAATGAATTCTTCGCTGGCGTAAACTCTGAAGTCACGATTTCAAATTGCGAGATACTCAAGGCAGAAGCGTATGGCAATGCGAAGTGTTACATTTACGATTCAGTTATTACTAATGCAACATTATATGATGATGCAAAAGCATGGCTCATTAACACAACAGCAACTAACGGAGCAGCATACAACAATTCAATTGCCTACATATACTACTACCTTGATGCCCACGTGACAGACCTCGTTGGACAAGACATTCCATCAGCAAACGTGACTGCCTATGACATTGAAAACGCTCTAGCCGATTCAAAACTAACTGGAATGGATGGACGCGCTAGATTAACGCTGATGAAGGGTTTCGCCAACGAGACAGACTTCTATTGGACTGGAGCATATACAATTGTGACTTGTTACGCTGATTGCTCGAACTCAACGTCAGTAGAAATATACGACAATGCGGAAATAGAAGTAACACTAAACATATTCTGCAATTATCCAGCAAGCTATGATGGGGACATAATCCTCAAAGACAACGAATGCCTATGCATTTATGGACTGCTCAACCTCAACGGAAGCATAATCACCGAAGAAAACGCGACCTTGATACTGCGAAACGCATGGATAAACCTTACACAAACATACCCCGACCAATTCACAATTACATTTCGAGGAAAAGCTAGACTCATAGTGGAAAACAGCAACATAACATCAGATTATCCATTCATGATAAACTTTGAAGGCAATAGCACAGCAACAATTGATGGCCTATTAACAAATGCCTACATACTCATTTTCATGCACTATTCATCGGCAGACATCGCCAACTCAACACTACTAAGGAACTTGTACGTTTATAATTTCGCGAAAGTTTACGCTTCAAACTGCACAATAGATAGAACTGTTGCACTTTTTAACAATGCAGAATGCATCTTATCAAACTGCACAGTAAACGATTGGATAACCATAACGGTGTCTTCCGTAAACGCCACAATATTAGATTTAAAACAAGGATACATAAACCACTGGAACTTTATAGAAAACTGCACAGTAGAAGTTGGCTCTGCTGGTTATGCCCCAAACATAACAATAATCGAAACACATGTTGACAGATGGCAACTGAACACCTATGGCTACTCAAACATAACAATCTTAAGGTCCGAATTCTCTTCCCTCTACTTCTACGGTTCAACAAAAGCGGCAGTTTACAGATCAAACATCGCCATTTCCACAAGCACACAAGAAAACGCTAATTGCTATCTGGAAGACACAGAAACATTTTACCTATACTTGGATGGCAACTCAAGAGTTCAAACAACCAACGTCACAATCACGGTTGGAAATGCAAACGTTTATGGCAACGCTAAACTCTATGTTGGCTGGTGGCTAAACATAACCGTGACAGACCATGAAGGCACACCCGTGCCAAACGTTACATTAAATATAAAGGATAGTGACGGAAACACTGTTACTTCTGGAGAAATAGATGGATGGACAAAAGTTAAATTACTCGAAAAAATTGTTAACGCAACTGGCACAGAATACGAGTTTGGAGAATACACAATAGACGCAGAATACGAAGGACATTTCAACAGCGCAACCGTACTAATGAACGGAAACAAAGAAGTAACAATAACACTGCCCTTCGTATTACCAGAATTCACCCTACAAATAATACTAACAACACTAATCACGCTGACACTCACAACACTGCTATACAAAAGAAAACAAAAACGAAAATAACAACCCCAAACTTTTTCTCCCACAACCCTTTTCAAAAACACCAAAAAAGAAGCACCTATATACCAAAAAACCAAAAATAAACCTGAAAAGCTCCGGTAGTATAGTCAGGTCAAGTATGGTGGCCTCTCGGCGCAAAAACGAAAGAAAGCCACGGACCCGGGTTCAAATCCCGGCCGGAGCATTCTATTTCGGGATTTTTTTGGATAATGTTTAAAATGGTCTATAGTGGTCTAAAAATTTCAGCATGATCTGCAGGTAAATGGTTAATTTGGGTATACCAGAAAATTCTATTGTGTAGAATTCAAAGGTGTAACCACAAAATCTTCGATAACCTTTAATGGCGATGTTTTTCTTAATTCTTTGATGCGATTGTTGATTAGTGAGCGAAGTCTCATTCTGACTTTTTCATCGCAGGATGGGGATATTCTTCCTATTTTTTCGGCAAGTTTAGAGTCGCCCAAAGTTTTTTTGATCCAATTTTGGAAGTCTTTTCTTTGAAGATGAAATAGTATGCTTTCTAATTTGACAGATTTTATCTTTTCAAGGAAGTCTGATAGGCTTTTGGCATTTTCTCCAGTTGGTTTCCCGATAGTCTCATAGAAGTAGAATGCTTCTTGATCGTTCAGTGTTCTTAGGATTTTTATAGCTACCCTGCTGACTTCTATTTTTCGGCTTTTATGAATTTTTCTTTTCTTCTCATTTTTCGGAGACATAACTAATCGCACTTGTGATGACTCGGATGAGTGAAATAATGTTTGTGAATTTGGAATTCAATTTTAAAATATTGATCTTGTCTTCTGAAAATAAATATCTAATTATGGGCATCATAAGAAGTGGCGTGGAAATTGAAAAACAGTAACGAGGGTTCATCTAAAACTGACTTAACGAATGCCATTGACTTAAATGCAAAAATAGAAGTCAAGCAAAACCTATTAAGAAATATTCTGCAAAAGGACAGAAAAAGAGAAGCAAATAAACCATTATACTTAACACGATATGAGTAACTACACTGATGAGAATCACACATCACCAAATATGTTATGTGTAGTTCTGAATATTGTGCTTACGGCTTGTGGATGTGTGTTTATTTAGTTGTAAATAATAAAGTTTATTAAGTATTGCGATAACTGACACAAGTGGTGAGCCTCTATGGGAGGGCCTTCTGAACGCGAATACGGAGAGAAACTTGGCAAGATAAAAAAGAAACTAAGCAGCAAAGCAGAAGACATAAAGAACCAATTTGAAAAAATTGAAAAAGCCAAAGTAGATTTGCTGAAAAAAACCAAAGAAATGAAACATAATGCTGAACATGAAATATACAAGATTGAAGAAGAAATAGCAAAATCAAAAGACTTGGCGCCTGAATCAAAGAGAAGACTTCAACTGCAAATTGATATTCTTAAAAGTGAAACCCGAGAACATTATTCTGAACTGGAAACACGAATTGCTGCAGCCATCGTAACAGTATAACCTAGTTCTGAAAGGATCAGCAACATACTTCAAGGCAGAATATCAAATGAGGAGAATTATTCGCAAACAAAAATCTGCATACATGCTTAGTTTAGTGCTTTGCTCAGTAGGAACAGTTTCTCTTCTATTTACCCTATGGAAAACGTACCCTCAGCTATCTTCAAGCACAGACCCTTTTTCAACTTTTTTATCCCTTCTATGGACAGAAAATCTGACTTCAATTTCTGGATTTGAATTCAAACTCATATACCTTGTCATTCTGGGAGACGCAATGCTAATTTTTGGGGTAATTATGTGGATTTTGAGCCGACAATTGTTTCTTCTTCCAGGCAAAAACGTATGGTTTCAATGTCCCTTCTGCAACAAGAAGTGGGAGTCTATCGGAGACAAAGCATTAGTCCACTGTCCACATTGCCGTCAACTAATCCATCCAAAAATAACTGAAAAATAGGCTTGTACTTGCTTCTTTTTAAGAGGCATACAAAAAGTTGATATGCATTGAATACTCTCTCACAAGTCGTACACTAATCCAGGGATTTTAGGGAATAATTGAGTTTCTCCTACATGTTTGACCCCTACCATCCAGCTGACAAGCCTTTCTATCCCAATTCCAGCACCTGCAGAAGGTTTTAATCTTCCTCTTTGTGCTAGATTCAGCAGTGATTCTAAATTTTCTTGTCTAACATTGTCTCTCTCCATTTTTCTGACCAATTTGCAGTATTCCCACTCTCTTCTACCACCAGACAATACTTCTCCATACTTAGGTAGCAACAAATCATAGTTATCCCATATACCTTCTTCGAAGTCTTCAAAGTCATAAAATTCCCTAGGAATATTTGTAACCCATGCGGGGTTGCTAATTTCAGACACAAACCGAGGTTCCCAGTTTCTACCATATTCTTTTTCAAGTTCTACATGGTCATAGACTCCGAATGGTGTTTTAGGAATCTCTAAACTATTGTTTCTTCCGAGATAAGCTAACTGAGCCTGCATATGGTTTTTTACGCTAATTATTAGCCCTAAGATTATCCTTTCAACAAAGCTTCTTATTTCTCTCGATGTGGCATTTCTGACTTCAAAATCTAGCTGCGTAAATTCATAGACATGAACTCCAGTACTAGCTTTCTCTGTTTTTTCAATTCTTACGTTTGGCGATAGTATAAACAATTTTGGTAGAGCCAAAGAACAAGCAACCATCTTATGGACTATCATACTTTGTGTTGCTCTAACGGTTTTTCCGTAGATCTCAACTTCAATACGCTTTTCGACAGCTGCTCTTGAGTCTGGCCATAAAGGATCAGTTGATTCTGAAAATATTACAGGCAAAAGCCATTCAAAACCGCTTTTCATAAATTCACTAGTGAGATACTTTAGTGTGTGGGTCATCACTTCGCTAATACACTTTTTTCTTTCGATTTCGCTTTCACAAAGTTGCTCTAAAGGCTTTGGTACCTCGATTAGCCTATTTTTGGATAAAGCCTGACTGCAACTAAGAGTTTGAACTTTCATGTAATAGCCCTTGGAAGTAGTCGCTGAGAAATTTGATATGCGCTGTGGGTTATAAATTTTTTATAAAAAATATTATAAATTTTTCTAAAACGCAACATTTTTATATGCATGAATTGTAATAATTACAATATGGAGTCAAGACTTGATGACAAAGATTTAGCAATTTTAGCCTTGGTGCAAGGCAATTGCAGGCTCACTGCAAGGCAGATTTCCAGAAAGATTAACTCGCCAATAACAACTGTTTTCGCAAAAATGAAGCGAATGGAAAAATTAGGTATTATAAAAGAGTACAGAGCAATTCTCGATTCGCAGAAGCTTGATTATGCTACAACAGCTTTCATTTTGGCTTCTGTTTCTTACAGAACGAAAAATAATGAAATATTGATTTCACAGAGAGACATAGCAAAAGAAATCGCTAAATTCCCAGAAGTTCAAGAAGTTCACATAATCACTGGTGACTGGGATTTACTAATAAAGCTTAAAGCTGAGAATGTTGATACAATAGGAAAATTCATTATCGATAGACTAAGATTTATCAAAGGAATAGAGAAGACTCTTACATGCATGGTTTTCGAAACCTGTAAGGAAACAACAGAAATACCTATTAATTTACAGAAAAAGCAAAAATCTATGAACAATGAAAGGAGAAGATGAAGCATTCGCATTTCGAATTTTACTTAACATTTTAAACCTTTTTGACTTGGGAGAAAACAATTAATGCCTAAGACAATTAAACTGTTGGTCACCGTTTCTAGACCAGAGTTTCTTCCAGCAAATTCGGCTTCACTCGTCATAGGAATATCATGGGGCGTAAACCTCCCTGTAGATCTTATTTTGGGATTAATTGTTCCAGCAACTCTCGTTTTTGGAATAATAACACTTGTTTCCGCATTTGCTGCGCAAGTAAATACCATATCTGACTATGAACTGGACTTGAAAGATAATTGCAAGAGGGAGCTTGTTCAAGCTTTGGGTCTTCTTGAACGAGGTAAGCTCAAATTTTTTATAGTTTTAGAGCTGTTATCGAGCCTAGTTTTGCTTTTTGCGTTATACAGTATCGTAGCGAAACCTGCTTTGATATTCATGTGGATGGCTGCAGTTTTCTTGGCTTATGCATATTCTGCTCCGCCATTAAGGCTCAAATCAAAGGCGTGGCTCGCACCAATCACGCTACTTATCGTTCTTAGCATCTTACCAGTAACATTTGTATTATACATTTTCTCATCTGAGCTGAATCCTTTTTTCTTCATATTTCTCTCTGGACAAGCGCTGACAGTGTATGGAGTAATCGTGCCAGCAGAGATTCGGGATTATTTTGGAGATAAGTCAATGGGCATAGATACACTGACAGTTCGATTAGGTCTTGCTAAAGCTTCACTTTTCAGTATAATTCTGTTAATTGTCGGGGGCATACTTTGTGGAGTAGGATTCCTTTTTAGGCTTTTATATGGAAATCATCCTGCAATGACAATATTTCTACTTGCTATGGCAGCTGTGTATTGTTTTGTTCTGAGAAAATATGTGAGACTTTACCATCTTTCTAAGGAATATATTTTTTCACAAGATCAAAGCTCTATTGAGCAACAAATCTTAGAATTATCTGCACGTAACCCGCAATGGATTACCCTAATCACGCAGATAATTGTTTTTATGTCCCTTATCCTTTTAGTGAGCAAAATCTTGCCCTAATTAATTCGTGTCCTTCATAGTGATTGCAGAAAACTTTAATTCGATTTCCTCTTTATCCGTAAGACTGTGGTATGTGATGGCAAGGCTGGCAGAGTTAAAGCTTTCAATGATAACATCAATATTTTTGGTAGCTTTCATATTTGCCATTTTTCTGTCAGCAATAATGCTCATTCTTAATTTCTCATTGATTTACGCTGTAATCGGCACCATAATTTTTATACTGTTAGAATATCTGATTGGACCAGCCATTGTTGCAAGCTCAACGCACTTACATTATTTAGAATCTGGAGAGAATCCATGGCTTGAATCTACTGTGAAAGAACTTGCAGATAAAAGTGATGTACAGATGCCAAAGCTTGCCATAGTTCCAGAAAATACACCTAATGCCTTCGTTTTCGGCAGAACCGCTGGTGATGCTACTCTTGCTGTGCATGAGGGGCTTCTAAAAAATCTGAACAAAGAAGAAGTTAAAGGCGTAATCGGTCACGAACTAGGTCATATAAAACATAAGGATTACATTGTGATAACTGTTCTTTCTGCATTGCCTTTACTTGCCTATTTGATTGCGCGAGGAACATGGGAAGTTGCCAGATTTGCGGGCAGCTCCTCAAAGAAAAAAGAAGAAGGTAGCGTTAAAGCTGCTTTCATTGCTGTTGCAATAATCTCCTACCTAGTTTACATAATTTCTCTTTTCTGTGTGATGAGGCTTAGCAGACTTCGAGAACATTACGCGGATGCCTATTCTGCCTATGTGACTGGTTCGCCACGAAGTTTAGAAAGTGCCCTTGCAAAGATTACTTATGGATTGTCGCTTTCATCAAAACCTCCATCAGGAGCCAGAGCCTTTTACATAGAAGACCCAGCAATGGCTAGACAAGAGATTCAACCTATAATGTTGAAGAAAGAAGAATATGACTTAGATAAAGACGGTGTGCTTGACGAAAGAGAATTAGAGCTAGCCATGGAGAAAGAGGCAAAATCTACTTGGGCAAAAATGAATGCTTGGTTTGCTACGCATCCGCCTACATTCAAGCGAATACTGTTGTTACGTGAAATAGAAGAAGAAATGAAACAAGGAAGGTACACGAGCGACAGCATCTACACTCACATTTAGCCCTTAACTAAAACTTTGACGCAAAGCAAATCTATTACTTCAATTCTAAAATGGAGAATGAGGTTCAAAATTGAAGGTTAAGCTTCTTCGCTACACCGCAGATGCAGAGCTTCTATGTGGAACGGCAGCTTTAACATCAACGAGAAGCGGAAGTCCATCAGAACTTTTTGAGAAAATAGACAAAGAGAAGGCGAAGCAAATAATCAAGCGAGTCACTGGTTATGGACACGCTTCAGTGATTGAGCATGCTTCCTTCACTTTCAGCATTGAAGGCGTGTCAAGAGTCATGACACATCAACTTGTCAGACATCGAATAGCATCCTATACCCAACAAAGCCAACGCTACGTCGCATATAATACGCTTGAAAATTACATAACACCACCTAGTATAGAAAACAATGCAGAAGCAAAGAAAATATTCGATGATACACTAAAGCGCATTTCTGAAGCTTATCAGAAACTTTTGAATCAGAAAATTCCTAAAGAAGATGCAAGGTTTATTCTTCCAAATGCTGCAAAAACAAATATAATTGTGACAATGAATGCTCGTGAGTTGCGCCACTTTTTCAATCTGCGATGCTGTGCCCGTGCACAATGGGAGATAAGAGAAGTGGCAACTGAGATGCTAAGGCAAGCGAAAAGAGCTACACCCGCACTTTTTGAAAATGCTGGCCCATCATGCGTCGAGTTAGGTTATTGCATGGAAGGGAAAATGAAACCACCAGAATGTAATATTGAAAACATAAAGAAGCAATTCAGAAATCTATAACACTCCAAAAGTTCTGGAAAACAATGCGGTTTAAATGACTAAATATAAAGTTTTAGTTATTTCGACAAAATATTGGAGACCAAAAGAAAATTATTTAGAAGAAATCCTCAAGAGCATTGAGGGAAAAATAGTTGATGAAGATTTTGTCGTAATTTCTGAAAAGGCAATATCAACAGCATTAAACAACATTATCGACGAAAAAGACGTTAAGCCAAATTTGAGTGCAAGACTGATTGCCAAATACTGGATGCGCCTATTTTGGGGTTATTTTCTTGGTCCACTATGCCACTTCCGAAAAAAACTGCTCTTGTGTCTTCGTGAATATCCTTTAGATATGGGGAGCCGCCATAAGCAAGTTGCTTTGCAGCATGCGGGTTTGTTGCAAGCTTTAATGTTTGGTTCTGAAGGCGGCATTGATGGTAGCAACCTCGCATATTCTTATGTTAGTTTACCGTTGAAAAACGCTGATAATATAGCCCGAAAAATTCGCGAAAAAATATGGTTACGTTTGAGAAAGAAGGTTCTCGTGATTATCGTAGATACTGATAAGACCTATTCTTTCAGAAATTTTCACTTCACTCCGCGCCCGAAGCCGATTAGTGGCATTCATTCATTCGGCGGTTTTGTTGCTTTCCTTTTTGGGCGAGTTTTTAAACTTAGGAAAAGAGGAACGCCGATTGCTGTGGCTGGGGGTCAAATTAACGCAGAGAAAGCGTTAGAAATTGCTGAAATTGCAAATCGTGCAAGAGGTTTTGGTGCTGGAAGAACAGTATGGGAAATGGCTGACAAGTTTAAAGTGAGTTTAACAGAGGTGAGTTGGGAAATGCTCAAAACAGTAAAACATAAACCCATAGTCATTGTTAGAAGCAAAAGGTGAAGAAGCACATGGAAGCTATCATTAAACAATTAGACGCCTTTTTTAATCCCCGCTCAGTTGGCATTGTCGGAGCCACAAAAAAGATAAATAAAGCTGGTCATGTAATTTTCAAAAATTTTGTAGAAAACAAGAGAAGAGGAGTTTTTAAAGGAGAAATCTTCGCAGTTAATCCCCACGAAGATTCCATCTTAGGATTTCAATGCTATTCGTCAATTACAAAAGTTCCTAGAGAATTAGATTTAGTTGTAATCGTAGTTCCTGCAGATATCGTTCCAAAAATAATGGAAGAGGCAGCATCTAAAAAAGTAAAGGCTGTTGTCATAATCAGTTCTGGCTTTGGCGAAATTGGAAAACATGAGCTCGAAAATCAGATTGTAACCATAGCTCGAAAAGCTGGAATACGAGTTTTGGGACCAAACTGCCTAGGAGTTTATGACACAAGAACAGGCGTAGACATGCTATTCTTACCAGAAACAAAGATTTTGACAACTGGCGAGGAGGTTATAGCCACACCGCGCCCGATTCCTGGAAATATTGCAATAGTAACTCAGAGCGGTGCTTTCGGCGTCTCTGCTTTGGATTATTTGACTGGGCGGCAAATTGGAGTCAGCAAATTTGTAAGTTTTGGCAATAAATGCGATGTAGACGAAGCAGAAATGCTGCAATACCTATTACATGATGATGAAACTAAGGCTATACTGCTTTATGTTGAGGACATAAAATCTGGAAGAAGCTTCCTAAAAGTAGGAAAGGAGGTTTCAAAGAAAAAGCCCATTGTGGCTCTCAAATCAGGAAGAACAGAAGCAGGAGCAAGAGCTGCAGCTTCACATACAGGAGCAATGGCTGGCTCAGACCAAATATACGATGCTGTTTTTGCACAAACTGGAATCTTTAGAGCGAAAGACATGGAAGAATTCTTTGATGCTGGAAAAGCATTAGCCATGCAACCGCCTGCGGCAGACAAAAATATAGGAGTAATTACAGATGCTGGTGGTCCAGGCATAATGGCTGTTGATGAATGTGAATTGAGGGGCTTGACCGTTAAACGCTTCTCTCAAAAAACGCTTCAAGAATTTGAAAAATTGAAGGAAGAGGGAAAACTGCCGAGATTTGCGACAAATCTCAACCCTGTAGATATAACTGGCTCTGGCACGTCTGAAATGTTTGAACTTGTAACAAAAATAACCTTTCAAGACCCAGAAATTTATGGGATAATAATGCTTGGCTTACATCATACGCCAGCTTTACAAGAGGATTATATCGATAGAGTTGCAACAGTTGCCAGCAACTACAATAAGCCCATTGTTGCATGTGATATAGGAGAAACAGAAATGGCATTGTACACACGGTTCAGATTTGATAAATTGGGCATTCCAGCCTATTCCTCACCTGAAGATGCTGCAAGAGCGATGAACGCTCTTGTAAAGTATGGGCTGTATCTGAAGAAAAACAGATGCTTTAATGATTATGTGCAAAATTTTCTGAAAAATAAGTCCAAATAGTAACAACTATTCAAAGTATAACTTTAACCTCCACGCTATCACTATTTTTCAGGTTCAATTTTTCTCGCAAATTTACTGATGCTATGACCTCTATGACATCTGCTGGATAATTTTTAATTTCTGGAATAACAATTGCACATTGTAAATTACTAATATACGCATGAAAACATTTTCCTCTGCAAAAACCCTCTGCTGGCGAAATTTCGATTCCATTAGCTTTTTTCAAAGAATTTTTTACCGTAACACTTTCTTTAGTTAGCTTTATGTTTAATGTCCCTGCATATGGTGTAAAGCCCAGTCTATCTTCTATTTGTCTTCTGACCCAAGAGAGTTCGACAAATTTTGCTCCTTCGCCACTTCCTGAAAAAACTTTGCCTTTTAGAAACAATATCTTTGAAGGGTTCATGCTTGTTTATGCTCTTTTAACCATTTCGCGACTTTTCTGAACATTGGATTAGCAGACATGTCGATAACAGGAACGATAATCTTCTCTTTTGTTTCTATTGTCGATTCATACTTTGGCATAAGCGAATAACCAACAAAGGTCCAATAGACTTGCCCTTTTTCAATTAAAGCCTTTGCAGCTGTTTCTGTTGATGCGGGAAGAGGAAAATAAAGAAACACTATGCCATCAGCCCAATATACTCCTGCAAGCTTGCCACCTGCAACAACTGATATGAATCGTGCTATGTCATCTGGTGTTGAAAAGAAATTGAGCTCCATTATTACAACTTCTTTAAAAGGTTCATATTTTATATTTACATCGCTTTCATCCATTAGCCTTCACTTGCTCCTCTTGAACTATCATTCATTCATACCTTTTAACTTTGCCATGTTTCTAGAAAAAGTTATAGAGCAGACAGCTTTTATGCTTTTGACTAAACAATAATAAAAGAGGATTACTGGTTTGCCAGAAATTCGTGTTGCGATAGTAGGAGTAGGTAACAGCGCCTCGGCTCTAATCCAAGGTGTTGAATACTATAAAGACGCAAAAGAAGACATGACAGTACCTGGGCTTATGCACGTGAATTTTGGCGGGTATCACATAAGAGACGTAAAATTTGTTGCTGCTTTTGACGTGAATAAGGATAAGATTGGAAAAGATTTGGCTGAAGCAATATTCATAAAGCCAAACTGCTGTGCCAAATTTGCAAACGTGCCACAAGTAGGCGTGAAAGTTTCGCCTGGTCTGATACTTGATGGAGTGGCTGAACACATGAAGGAACCTTTTAACGTTTACGATAGCGGTGAAGGTAATGCTGCCGATGTCGTGAAGACTTTAAAGGAGGCACAAGCAGAAATTCTTATCAATTATCTGCCTGTTGGAAGCGCTAATGCCACACGTTTTTATGCTCAAGCCGCATTAGATGCGGGTTGTGCTTTTATAAATTGTATGCCTGAATTTATAGCCTCAGATGCCGTGTGGAGCAGAAAGTTTGAGGAGAGAGGATTGCCTGTGGCTGGGGATGATATAAAGAGTCAGCTGGGTGCAACTATTTTGCATCGGAATTTGGTTAGGCTTTGTGTGGATAGAGGTGTGCTGGTGGATGAGACTTACCAGTTGAATCTTGGTGGGGATACTGATTTTTTGAACATGACTGTTGAAGAGCGGCTGAAAACCAAGCGTATAAGCAAGACGGAAGCCGTTAAGAGTCTTGTTCCATATGATTTGCCTACGAGGATAGGGCCCTCTGATTATGTTCATTTTTTGGGAAATAAGAAGATTTGCTATTTGTGGCTTAAGGGAAGAAAATTCGGTGACAGACCTTTGACATTAACCGTTAAACTTGAAGTTGAGGATTCGCCTAACAGCGCAGGTGTGGTTATCGACGTAATAAGAGCTGTAAAACTGGCTCTTGACCGCAAAATAGCAGGTTCCTTAATAAGTGTGTCTTCATACGCATTCAAACATCCTCCAGTTCAAGTGCCTGACCCTGCTGCAAAGCAATGGGTTGAAGAATTTATACAAGGTAAGAGAGAGCAATAAACTCCTTAAACATACTTGTTTGCGCTAAATTTAACTCAAACTTTAGAATCGTTTATTATGTATATCGCGCTTTTTGAACAGTTAATTTTAAAGGCTAAAATGCTGTAGAATAAAGACACATCTTTAAGGTGAGCAAATATGGTTAAAGTGGACGGATATGAAGTGCCAGAAGGACTATACTATACAAAAGATTTTGAATGGGTAAAAGTGGAAGGTGACAAAGTGCGCGTAGGCATAACAGACTACGCTCAAAAGCAGTTACGCGAAATTGTCTATGCAGAATTACCAAGCCCAGGCGGAACAACAAAACAAAATGAACCTTATGGCACAGTAGAATCAGTAAAGGCAGTTTCTGACCTTATTGCACCAATAAGCGGAGCAATAGAAGAAGTGAACACGGAAGTTCAGTCAAAACCTGAACTTTTAAATGAGGACCCGTATGGAAAAGCATGGTTGCTAATAATAAAACCATCAAATCTGCAAGCAGAGCTAGCTAACTTGATGAATTTCAACCAAGCAGTCGAATGGCATAAAACATTGGTAAAATAAGGATGATTATCAATGCCTAAACGAATAGTGATAATTGGTGCACATGCTGCTGGTGTAGATGCGGCGTCTGCAGCCAGAAAAACAGACCGCACCGCTGAAATTACATTGATAACTGAAGAAAAGAATGCGGGATATTCACGTTGCGGGCTTCCTTTTGTGCTAGGTGGACAAATACCAAGCTTCAGCAGCCTAATAGTGTTTCCACCAAGCTTTTACCAAATGATGAAACTGACTCTTAAAACTGAAACCAGAGTTACAGCAGTAAACACTGGAAACAAGACAATTGACACAGCTGATAAAACTGGAAAAACTGAAACTATCTCCTACGATAGCCTCATCATGGCTACTGGCGCAAGCCCATTCATGCCTCCAATAAAGGGCAAAGAAAAACAGGGTATCCATTCCCTACGAACGCTTGAAGATGGAGAAAGAATCGATCAAGCAATCAAAAATGGAGCAAAAACTGCAGTAGTTATGGGAGCTGGCTTAATAGGTCTTGAGACAGCCATAGCCTTTCATGAGAGAGGCTTGAAAACAACGGTCGTGGAGTTATTGCCTCAAATCTTGCCTCTGATGCTTGATGCTGATATGGCAAAGCTAGTTCAAGAAATACTTCAGCAAAAGGGAATAAACATTCTGACAAGCAGGGGTGTGGAAGAGTTTCTCGGAGAAGAAAAAGTCGCAGGGATAGTTGCTGGTGGTGAACAAATAACCGCAGACTTATTCGTTAGTGCTTTTGGGGTGAGAGCTAATACTCAACTTGCCGCTAACGCTGGAATAGCCTTAGGAGACACTAAGGCTATAAAAACCAATGCTAGAATGGAGACAAGTGTTAAGGATGTTTATGCAATTGGCGATTGTGCAGAAGCTACGCATATTGTTACTCTGAAGCCAGCTTTACCTCAATTAGGCACTGTAGCTGTGAGACAAGGAAAAGTGGCTGGGATTAACGCTGCAGGAGGATATGCGCTTTTCACAGGTGTTTTGGGTTCTGCTGTTACACGATTGTTTGACACTGATGTGGGCGTAACGGGCTTAACTGAAACTGCTGCTCAAAGGGCAAGAATTGAAACTGTAACAGGTTCTATTGCTTCAAAGACGAAAGCAGACTATTATCCAGGTGCGTTACCGATAAAAGTCAAGTTGGTTGTTGAGAAGGAGTCGGAACGCATAATCGGTGCCCAAATCATTGGCGGAGAAGAAGTAACTCAGCGTATAAATGCCATATCTTTTGCTATACAGAAACAGATGACTGTTCGGGAATTAGCGAAAGCGGACACTGCTTATGCACCGCCTTTATGCGAAACTTGGGAACCATTAGTTTTAGCTGCAGAAATGGTTCTGATGAAGCTTCGTTAAAAACATCCCATTTTTTCCTTTAATCTTAGCGGAAAAATTAATTAGAATAATCGTTCATTAATAACTGCAACAATGTATGAAGGGAAATTATATGGCAATAAAAGTAGCAATAAACGGATTTGGCAGAATAGGGAGATTATTGTTCAGAGCAGCAATAGAAAGAAACGCTAACATTGACTTTGTAGCTTTAAACGATATAGCTGACGCAAAAACTCTGGCGCATCTGTTAAAATACGATTCTGTTCATGGCAGAGCACCATTTCCTGTCGAAGCTGAAAAAGATGCAATAGTTGTAAAAGGAAAACGAATTCTCACTCTTGCGCAACGTGACCCTGCACAACTTCCATGGAAGAATCTTGATGTATATTTAGCCGTGGAATCCACTGGGTTGTTCACTGATAGAGAAAAAGCTTCATTACACCTTCAAGCTGGAGCCAAAAAAGTGTTAATTTCAGCACCAGCCAAAAATCCAGATATAACTATAGTGATGGGTGTAAACCACGACAAATATGACCATGAAGCACATAATATACTCTCAAACGCTTCTTGCACCACAAACTGTGTTGCACCAGTGGCAAAAGTGTTAAATGACAACTTTGGTCTGAAAACTGGATTAATGACTACAGCACATGCCTATACTAATGATCAAAGAGTACAAGACCTAGTTCATTCTGACATGCGTAGAGCAAGAGCTGCAGCATTGAATATTATACCCACAACAACTGGTGCAGCGGTAGCTGCAACATTGGTACTTCCAGAACTTTCTGGAAGAATGAATGGAATAGCCTTGCGAGTCCCCGTTCCAAATGTTTCCATAGTTGACTTAACTTGCCTATTAGAGAAAAACACAACAAAAGAAGAGGTAAATGCGGCTTTCAAGAAGGCTGCGGAAGGACCACTAAAAGGCATTTTGGAATACACAGAAGACCCTGTTGTCTCTTCAGATTTTAACCACAGCACATATTCAGCGGTTTTTGATGCCCAATCAACTATGATTCTAGGAGGCAACTTCGTCAAAGTGCTTGCGTGGTACGACAACGAGTGGGGCTTCTCATGCCGAATGGTTGAACTGATAGAGCTGATAGGCAAAAAGGCGGGGTTCTGAACAACTCTAGGAGCTTAAAAACCAACATCTCCACTTTTTATATGGGGTGAAAAATTATGGCGAAATATCTAACTTTAGATGATGTTGTAACGAAGGATAAAGTAGTGTTGGTTAGGGTTGACTTTAACTCGCCAGTAGGCCCAGAAACTAAAAAAGTCTTAGATGACACACGAATTCGAGCTCATGGAGAAACAACAATCAAAGAGTTAGCTGATAAAGGCGCAAAAGTGGTCGTTTTGGCTCATCAAGGAAGAAAAGGCGACCCAGATTTTATACCCCTAAAACAGCACGCTGAAATTCTTGGCAAAGTCATACGCAAACCAGTCAAATATGTTGACGATGTTTTCGGCGAAAAAGCCCAAAAAGCAATAAAAGAATTGAAAAGCGGCGAAGTTCTCGTTTTAGAAAATGTCAGAACCTATGCAGCAGAAACCAAAGAAGGAACGCCAGAAGAACATGCAAAAACAGATTTTGTAAAGGCAATTGCGCCATTAGCTAACTTTTTCGTTAATGATGCATTCGCCGCAGCGCACCGCGCCCATGTATCCATGGTTGGTTTCACGGCCGTATTGCCAAGCGTTGCGGGCCGCATTATGGAAAGAGAGCTAAAATCACTAAGCAAAGTTTTAGAAAATCCAGAGAAACCATGCTTATACATTCTTGGCGGAGCAAAGGGAGACGATTCGCTCGAGATTTCCAAATATGTTTTGGATAATGGAATAGCAGATTATGTGCTTACTGGAGGAGTTGTCGGACAAATGTTTCTTGCAGCAAAAGGCATTGACTTGGGCGCTCCAAACATGAAATTCTTGGAAGAAAAGAAGTTAATGGGTATAGTGCTTGGCATAAAAGCGCTTATGCAGAAATATCCGAATAAAATTAAAGCTCCTGTTGATGTTGCAGTAGAGGTAAATAAGAAGAGAAAGGAGATTTCTGTCGAAAAACTTCCTACGGATTATCCTATGTTTGACATAGGAGCAAAAACTGTTAAGGAATATGCCAAGCTGATAAAAGATGCCAAATCAATAGTGATAAGTGGACCAATGGGAGTTTTTGAGAACAGAGAATTTGTTTACGGAACCGAAGCAATATTTAGGGAAATTGCAAATTCCAAAGCATTTTCTCTGGCAGGAGGTGGGCATACTATTGCAGCTTTACAAGAGCTTGAGTTATCCAACAAAATTTCTTACGTGAGCACCGCTGGCGGAGCACTAATCGAATTTCTAATGGGCAAGAAATTGCCAGGTGTGATTGCACTCGAAAAAAGCAGTTGCTAAAAACTGTTTTCCTTCTATTTTTTATGTACTTGTTATTTTGTCAATTAAGTCAACTACTCTGTCTTCTTCTTTCAGTTGAGAATGCTGTAGCATTTCGTATATGTGCAATGTTTGTTCGGCAGCCTTTCTCCATGTAAAGTATTGCAGCACTCTTTTTCTGCCATTCTCTCCCCATTTTTTGGCTCTATCAGAATCGCATAGAACCTCTTTAATGCCCCAAGCAATGTCAACAGGGTTTCCCCCGTTCACATGCACACCATTTTGGTCATGCCCAAATGAGACAACTTGCTCTCTAAAACCAACTACTCCTTGAGCACCTACAACTATAGGCTTTGCCATTGACATGGCTTCTAGGCTTACTATTCCAAATGGTTCATAGGTGGATGGGAAGATGCAAACGTCTGCTGCTCCATAGTGGAGTATTCTTTCTTTTTCTGGTACAAACTCGAATTTGCATGCGACTTTGTTGCTTATTCCAAGCCTATTTGCGGTTTCAATAACATCGTTTTGTTGTTCACCTTTGCCCAAAATTACAAGTTTGGTTTTTGGATATTCTTGCAGAATTGTAGGCATTGCTTGGACAAGATTTGTTACACCCTTGACCCATGTAAGTCTTCCTAAGAAGAGAATCATGTTCTCATCAGGTTTTATGCCGTATTTGTTGCGGATTGCCTCCACTTCTTCACGCTTACAGTTTTTAGGATTATACCTTTCAGGGTCTACACCGTTCCAGACTACACTGATTTTTGAATTTGACCAGCCATGTCTTACCAAATCCTCTTGCATAGCGTGACTTACGGTTATTATCTTATCAGCCTTTTGAGCTGATGCCCATTCAAGATGTGAGACAACATCGGAGCCTTGCCCGCCGCTTCTCCCCCATTCAGTGCTATGCACATGAAAAACTACAGGAACCTTTGTCTCGTTTTTCACCATAATGCCAGCTATGCTGCTTAGCCAATCATGCACGCAAACGACGTCATAGTTGCATCCTTCTTTCTTTAACATGCTGTTTATGAATTTGGTTGCGCTCAAAATGTTGTAAATGAATATATCATTGAATAGGCGAATGTTTGTGCCCCACTTTTTCAAATCGTCAGTGACAAACATTGGAAAAACATTGCTTGCATTAGCAATCAGAGGTCTGTGAACTTCTACACCTTTTATGATGTCCCTTGTTTTCAAATTTCCTGGATTGAGTGTGAAGACTGTTACATCATTGCCCATAGAAACGAATTCACGTGTGACATAGTCTGCGTAAGTGCCTAAACCACCAACAAGTGCAGGTGGATATTCCCAAACAAAAAAGCCAATTCGCAAGTAAACACATCCTTTATAGCATATTTCCTAACACATTTATTTTGAATGCTTGAGAGATGAAACAAAATAACAAATGGATAGTACCGTTTTAGAACAACTTTAGCTTTCTTTTCTGCGGCATCTCATCCTCTGGTTTTGATAGTTTTTCCTCGGATTTTTCCATTATTGGTGATGGCGAAACCTTTGGTTCTGGTTCGGGTTTAGGCTCTTCCTTCTCTTCTGTTTCAAGCGTAGGCTCCTTTTTCTTAATGGGTTTTGGCTCACGCTTTCTCTCTATTGGTTTTTCTTCTCTTTCTTCCTTCAGCTTTTCACTAGATTTCCAAGTAAAAATAGGTTGAAGACGAAGTCCTTTGTGGTCTCCGAGTTTTAGGTATTCCCATTCGTATAAGTCGATGCGTATTCCTTTCATGCTTTCTGCTGCATGTAGCAAAGCATCGGAAAAGCTTGGTGCAATCAGGATTAGTCGTGGCTTTTCTTTGTCATCAATTTTGTGTTTGTTGTAGGTCATTTTTAAAAATGACTTGAATTTATCAACGTAGTCTATGCTTTGTATTCCATGCAAGAGCATTACATCATCTTCGTAAACGCTCAATTGTATAATAACGAGTTGTCCATTGTTATCGTGACATAGAATATCTAATGTTGCTCTGTCATTTATTGGAACATTGCTACAGATTACTGTCAAATCCTTTTCAATCTGGTTTATTTCCTTTGTTATCATCTGCTCAAGCTCTGTTCTACTCTCAACTCTAATCTTTTCAATTGACATACTAATTCACCTTGTGGTGTTAAAAAGAAAGGAGGTTGCAATGGATAAATAAATTATGAATTTAAAATCCGAATCTACTCTAAAACTATAGACAGCAAATAGAAATAAATAGAAAATAGATAAAGATGATGGAGGATGGCCTATTGACTGACATTGTATTTGTGTTTGAAGTTCATCAACCCTATAGGTTAAAGCGTAGTTTTTTTTGGGAAAATAAAATTTTCAAACGTGTAAAAAAGAAAGAACTCTTTGATTACTATTTTGACCATGCAGTAAACAAAGAAATTTTTGAACGAACATGCAAAAAATGCTATTTTCCATCCAATCAAATACTGCTTGATTTAATTGACAAATACAAAAGGGAGAAAAAACAAGTAAAAGTTTCCTTTAGTATTTCCGGCATTTTCTTGGAACAATGTGAAATGTTTAGTAAAGATCTTCTGGAATCATTTAAACAACTTGTTGAGACAGGTTGTGTAGAGTTTCTAAGCCAAACCTATTATCATTCTCTAGCAAGCCTCTATCCAGAAAGAAGCGAATTCATTGAGCAAGTGAACATGCATGACCAAGCCACGAAAGAGTTACTTGGTTATACGCCAAGAGTTTTCGAAAACACTGAATTGCTCTATAACAATGCAATAGCCAAAACGGTAGAAAATATGGGATATAAGGGAATTTTCACAGAAGGTGTTGAAAAAATATTGCATGAAAAATCACCAAACTATCTCTATTTGCCAAAAAACTGTAAAAATATTAAGGTGTTATTGCGAAACTACAAGTTAACAGACGACATAGGCTTCAGGTTTTCAGCAAGATGGTGGAATGAATGGCCACTAACAGCAGACAAGTATGCTAGCTGGCTTGCAACAACGCCAGGCCACTGCATCAACATTTTCCCCGACTATGAAACCTTTGGTGAGCATCATTGGCCAGAAACTGGGATACATGATTTCCTAAGACATTTGCCAAGAGAAATTTTGAAATGGTGGCATCTGCACATGGCTACACCTTCTGAAGTTGTGGAAAAATATAATTCAGTAGGGGAAATTGATGTTCCTGAGTTGGGGGGAACTGTTTCTTGGGCTGATTTGGAGAGAGATGCTAGTTGTTGGCTTGGAAATACAATGCAATGGGCTTACTATACTAATGTTAGGAGACTTGAACCGCTTGTAAAAGAGACTGAAGATAAAGATTTATTGAGAATCTGGAGGTATTTCCAGATAAGCGACCACCTATATTACATGTTCACTGCGGGGGGTGGTCCAGGCGAGGTTCATTCCTATTTTAGCCCTTATAACACTCCAACTGACGCTTTTGTGACAAGCCAAGCAGCAATATTAGACTTTGAAAATAGAGTACGCCTTGCGATTGTTGCTGCGAATGAACCATTCCTGTTTTACACGGGCGTTGGTGAGAAACACTTTACGGGAATAGTGGCGTGGAGTTTGAAAGAGTTTGCTAAAGCTCTTCGAAAAATCAGCATCAAATCCTTAGAATTTCATACTAGCCGTGGAGACTTTGAGAAATGGGCGGAAAAATCACTTCAAGATAAAATCTTAACAGAGAAATTGAAAAGCATAAGACTTTCAAAAGTTAAGAGAGAAACGCTTAGAAAATCGCTAATTAAAGCTGTCAAGGAAAGATTTGATGAGTTAAGTAAGGAGACACAAACAACAACTAGATATTTCTGAAATTTAATTGTATGCTTTTATAAGAGATGTCTACTTAAAACCATGTTTAAATGGTTTAAGGTGATGGTTTGAGGGAAGAATTGCCGCTTTCCGAAAAAATACTGCAGACATTGCATAATCTATGCGCAACTGCGCCTGACCTAGCCAGAAGAAGCGAAGAACTGTCGCAAGTATTACAGCTTGACATTAATGAAGTGGAGAAGACTCTGGATAATTACAAGTTTGAAGGATTTGTGGAAGGTTTTACAGACAATGAAGGAAAGAAGCGGTATTATCTGACTGGACGTGGAATAATAAAGGTTTGTGCTCTCTTTACGTAGTGAGAATTGATGCAAGCCATAATTTTTTCATGGGAATATCCGCCAAGAACAGTTGGGCATCTTGCAGATTATGTTAGAGAGCTTGCCACGCAACTTGTCAAAAACAAGGTGAAAATTCACGTGGTTACTTATCATGATTTCTTGACTGGGGAATATGAAGAGCTAGAAGGCGTCAAAACATATAGAGTGACAAATCCAGTTCGCACACACATTGGTGTTCTCACATGGGTTCTCACGTTAAATCAAGAAGTTGAAAGGGCTGCAAGCAATATTTATTATAAATCCAATGCTCAAGTGAATTTAATAGATGCGCATGATTGGCATTTCATATCTGCTGCTGTGACTTTGAAAAAAGCGTTTGGCTTACCTTTTCTTTACTCTGTGGAAAGCTTAGAAGAACATCGTTCCCATGGTGCAAATTCACCGTTTAACATGGCTATTAAAAGCATTGAGTGGCTGGGAATGTACGAAGCCGAAAAACTGATTGTTAAATCTGAGTGGATGAGAGATGAAGTTTATCGGTTGTACAAGGTTCCCCTGGAAAAGGTAAAAGTGATTCCGCCAAAATCTGTTAACTGGATAAAAAATATTCTAGAAACGTATCAAAATGTTGCAGGAGGCAAAGCCTTCTAATGGCTCGAGAATTAACCGTTATGATGCTTACTTGGGAGTTTCCACCAAGAATAATTGGTGGAATATCTCCTCACGTTTATCATCTATCAAAAAGTTTAGCAAGAAACTGTGTAAAAGTCTATGTAGTTACATGTGATTTTCCCGGGGCGGCTCAGCATGAGGTTGTTGATGGAGTGGAAGTTTTCAGAATAGATTCTTACAAGAATCCCTCTCCTGATTTTGCAACTTGGGTTTACTTGATGAATATAAACATGCAGAAGGAGGCTGCAGCTCTTGCTCATTGTATAAATGGGGGAGTTGATGTTTTTCATGCTCACGATTGGCTCGTTGCTAATGCGGGAATCGGTTTGAAGCATGTCTTTAGAAAACCTCTTTTAGCTACAATGCATTCAACTGAGATTGGACGTAGAAATGGGATTCATTTTGATTATGAAAGGATGATTCATGAAACAGAAGCGTGGCTTACTTATGAAGCATGGAGAGTGGTGTGCTGCAGCAATTACATGGTTTCACATGTCCGATGGGCCTTTGGGCTTCCAGAAGATAAGTTGATTATGATTCCGAACGGCGTGGATATTGAAGCCTATGCAAAAAATAGCAATGATGATTTGAGCGATTTTAGAAGACGATTCGCACTGCCTGAAGAAAAAATCGTTCTTTTTGTTGGAAGACTAGTGTATGAAAAGGGGGCTCACGTGCTTGTCAATGCTATTCCAAAAGTCTTAGAGAAAGTTAATGCAAAGTTCATAATTGTTGGCAATGGCTACATGAAAGAACAACTTTCAAACATCGTTAAAAATATGGGTTTTGCTCATAAGGTGATGTTCACAGGATTCGTGGATGATGAAACACTGAAAAAATTGCAGAGATGTGCTGACGTTTCTGTTGTCCCATCCCTTTTCGAACCGTTTGGAATAGTTGCTCTTGAAGCAATTGCTGCAAAAAGCCCAATTGTAGTTTCAGACACTGGTGGCTTATCAGAGATAGTTGAGCATGACGTAACGGGAGTTAAAGTTTACCCAGAGAATCCAGACTCGCTTGCATGGGGGATAACAAAAGTGTTGCTGGACGAAGCCTATGCAGACAAGATAAAAACGAATGCGTACAGTAAAATCCAAGAAAAATATGATTGGAATAAAATAGCGCAACAGACAAAAGCTGTTTATGAAAATATCTTAAAAGAATATTCAAAAAGTTTTTGGGCTTAATCAAGTGAACTAAAAATTATGGATATTTCAGTCTGATAGCCTTATTCGGGCATGCATCTGCACATTTCAAACAGTAAATACATTCTGGGTCGCTGAACTTTTCCCAAGGTGAGTCAAGAATAGGAACACGCATTGGGCAAGCTTCAACACAGAGGTTACATCCACCTTTAGCACACTTAACAGGGTCTCTACGCAGACCAAGAAAACTAAACTTGTTTAGAATAGCCATAATCGCTCCATGGGGGCAGAAGTATTTGCACCAACTACGCGGAACATAAGCGGCAAAAACAAGGACACTGCCCATGATGATTATTTGAATCCAAAGAAGCAAAGGCGCATTATAGAGTTCTGACAAAATATCCACTTGACCTATCAAGACTGCGTTGCTAAAGTCTTGAACAATTCTTGGCAATGTTGCGAACAATGTTTCCGCTGGACTGAGCGCTGTAAATGGCGCCTTTACAAAAATGCCTAATCCTCTTTCATAGCTTACATAGCCTCCATAAATCCTTGTAGCAGAATACGTTGAAGTGATGAACATGGTGATAGCTAAAATGAAATATTTTACATAAATCATGTTTCCATGGGTTCGAGGTGAAAGCTCAGTTTGTTTTCGTCTTATAAAGCCAATTAAATCTTGGATAAAGCCGAAGGGGCAAATCCAGCCACACATGGATTTACCAATTAATATGCCGACAACGAGGAATGAAGCTATCGCCAACCATGGGAAAATAACACCGCGGTATTGCCATCCGCTGAACAAAAATTGTATGGCAGTAAAGGCGTCGCCTGCAGTATTCTGGTTTAAACCCCATGTCCACAGCACGGGAAGCAGAAGTGGTAACGTGCCTAGGTTGAAGATTATTGCACTAAAGAATATGAAGGAAAGAAATTGGACAATTCGGCGGGGTGTATTATACTTAAGTAATTTTTGCATTATTTTGCTCTTCAATTTTTCGCCTCTTTCATGCGATTAATGATACAGTTGGTTATTTATTTTCCTATGACTTTAACATTTTTCACAAGAACCCATGGTGCGACTATTTGACCGACTTTTCTCTCATTATTTGCCAATTCGGAAACGTTTTTCAGCACTTGGAAGACATTGCCAGCCAACATTGATCCTTTTGTGGCATAGGCAATTTGGCCTTTCTCAATTTTCCAAGCTGGTGTAGCAACCACAGAGAATTCTCCGCTGGCTGGATTGCTACTATGTGCACCTTGTAGAGAATAGACTAGCAAGCCTTCATTCACTTCGTTTATGAGCTTTTCTGGAGATTTTTTCCCAGAAATGAAATGAAAGTTTGTAGCTTCTGTGCTTGGTGTGGACAAATATCCAGCTCTAGTAGCGTTTCCTGTGCTTTCTTTTCTTTCTTTCTTTGCGGTATAGTTGTCATAAATGAAGTTGCGTAAAATGCCTTTTTCTATTATAGACGTTTTTTGTTGAGGCACTCCTTCATCATCAAATTTCCATGTACGAAGACCGCCCTTGAATAATCCATCATCAGAAATTGTAACAATGTCGGAAGCAACTTTTTCGCCTATTTTGCTTTTAAATGCAGACTGATTCCTTTGCACATAATCAGCCTTAACTGCGTTAATAAGAGTAAAATAAAGAAGCTGTTGAAGACCAACTTGCGTAAAAACAATATCCATAACCTTTGTATCTACTTTTTTGGCTTTTAACGCAGACACCGCCAAACATGCTGCTTCTTTTCCAACCCATTCTGGATCAATATTGTAATTTCTTTCAGCGTTAAATTCAAAGCATACCGGTGTTACCTCGCTTCCTTGTCGACCTATTGTCGCTAAACTGCATTCGATGATTGTTCCCTCTTCGACGCTTGCGACGCCATTCGAATTTGCAATTGCTTTAGACAAGTGTGATGCGCCTGCTCCTCCATCTATTGGAAAGACCCTTTTGTCAGTTTCTTCAGCAGCATCCAACATTAGAGATGCCACTTTTACTAAATCCTCAGCATGAAGCTCAACAATAGAGGGGTCGTAGGTATTCTCCACAAACGGTGGGGGCTTCTTATCTGGAAGGCTATGCCAATTCTCGTCGGGTTTGCTTGCCTTTGCCGCGCTTATGGCTTTGCGAATTGTCTCTTCGATTATGGGTTTGTTTCCTAAAATGTTCGTGTAGGAAAAGCCTACAGCCTTGTTAATTATGACCCTAATTCCGATTCCTTGGTCGATTATTCGAGAGCTTTTGGCAATTTGACCCCGCTCAATGGAAATGTTGGTTGTAAGACCTTGATATGAGAAAGCCTCAACTTCAGCAGCACCATTCTTCAAAGCAAAACGAACAGCATCTTCAGCCAAGCTTAACAATTCTTCTTTTTTAAGCACTACCACCCACAAGCACCCCTTTCACTCTAATGTGTGGGCCCCCTTCACATGTGAAGGCTGTTTGACCTTTTCCACAACGCCCCGGCCATAATTCAAAATCCTTTCCTACAGCATCCACCTTAAGTAAAGTTTCAAGTGTGTTACCGCTTATAGAGGCGTTGCGAACTGGTTCGCCTAATTCGCCGTTAACTATTTCGTATGCTTCTTGAATGCCTACTTGAAAAGTGCCATCGAGGTTTGCTTGACCACCTCTAAAACTCTTAAAGTAATATCCATTCTTTATGTCTTCAAGCAGTTCTTCTAATGAATAATCTTTAGGTTCCATGAGTGTGTTGCGCATGCGGATTATAGGCTCAACTCTAAAGTCTTCTGCTCTAGCGTTCCCAGTGGGTTCTGCATTTAATTTGTATGCAGTTTCGCGGTTATGCATTAGTCCAGCCACGATTCCGTCTTTGACTAGAAGAGTTTTCTGTGCGGGAACGCCTTCATCATCATATTTGAAGGAGCCGAAAGCGCCATTTATTGTGCCATCGTCATAAAATGTGACAAGTTCCGAGGCTATTTTCTTTCCGAGCTTATCCATCAAGATAGAACCAGACAAGGTTAGGTCGGCTTCAGCTAAGTGTCCAAAGGCTTCATGAACGAAAACTCCAACCACATTTGGTCCCAGAATCACTGGGAATGTTCCGCCTTTCGGAGGTTTTGCTCTTAATTGTTTTATGGCACGTTTTGCAACTCTTTGACCTACGATTTCAGGGGTTTCAATATCAAATGCTTCATAGCCCGATGTAGAGCCTATTTCTTCTCGGCTTACAGTGAAAACATCAGCTTCTGTGGCTGTTGCCATTATTCTTGACCAGACATACAGCTTATCTTGTTCAATGTATGTGCCTTCACTGTTTATGAAATAATTCGTTCCCGTCAAGTCGAGATAATCTATTGTGCAGCTTTTTAACCGCTTATCATAGCCAAAGATTACTTTGCTCATCGCCGATGTCATATTTATTTTGTCTTCTATAGAAATTTTTGATGGATCTTTTCTAGGCTTCGCCACTATCTTATCTTCTATAGATTTTGTTTTCCCAAGCTTTATTGGGTTTTTAAGCCTTGAGCTTGCAGCTTTAGCCATTTTACATGCATCAAAAACAGCCGCATTTAAGGTTTCTTGGTCAAGGGCGCCAACAGAAGCGAAGCCCCAAGATCCCTTTACAAGAACTCTTAAAGCTGCACCATTTTCAATTCCTTGCTTTGCCGCTTCAACACGACTCTCTTTGAGTGTGAGCATAGTCTTGAAAAGCTTTTGAGCACGAATTTCAGCATATTCAGCTCCCAGTTTTTGTGAAGCTTGCTCAATCACATTAATTAGTATGTCTTTCAAACAGTTTTTCTCCCTTCATATAATAGATTTAGAAGGGATTTATTCAGAATCGCAATTATAAAATTGTTATGGTTTTCGGTTCTGTGAACTCTTCGGTTGATAAGCCTTTGTGTGAAAAATCAGTTGATGACAAGATACTGTAAAACTTGTTTACCATTGACATATGCATGAGGATTTAAAGTAATCCAACTTCATATTCTGGATTCAGAGTTTTTAAATATTGAATCCAAAAAGTAAGTTTAGGCGAGTCGTGACACGAGAATGTCGGATGAAAAGACGTATCTGAAAATCTACTTGCTGAAAAAAGCTTGGTCAGTCGAGGTTCCTGAAAATGTGTGGAAAGAAGTCTCAGAATGGTGCAAGAAACATAGAAGATGTTATAGTGTCCAAGAGAAATACCATCGCATTTGGGTAAGAACGCTTGGTCATCTGATAGATTTAATAGGCAAAACAAGCGAAGTCTCATAATGATAGAAACAAGACTGGAGTCAACGGTCTTTTTTGCTTGCATTCTGAATCAATGTCATCCACTTGTTTTCGCCCTTAACGGTTATGCCACAAGCTTCGGCGGGAGCCCTGCCATCTAAACCTTCATGCATCCGGATATAGTTGTGGAAAATCTGATAGCCCTTCAGAATAGGTGTGTCATTCTTCTCGAGTCCTCTCATCGTTTTTTCTCTGTCTCGGATTTCTCCATTGAATCTTTCCATTTTGTTGTTATTCTTGTCTCCTGAAAGTTTGACTCTTTCTTGTATGCGTCATGATATGCTGGCAAACCGTCAGTGATAATCGTCATTGGTTGTTTAGGGAGGGAGCCACTTCACACAAAGGCTTATCAACCGAAGACTTCACAGAACCGAAAACCATAACAATTTTATAA